>Ga0210063_1000356_pt1 | contig 14761 bp, 11 predicted proteins | sample Muzzi_PWA_D1_FD_185529 | JGI IMG/M metagenome (GOLD analysis project Ga0210063, IMG submission 185529) | Wetland microbial communities from San Francisco Bay, California, USA, that impact long-term carbon sequestration - Muzzi_PWA_D1 (SPAdes) | ecosystem: Environmental > Aquatic > Marine >... | reverse complement strand
GTTCTGCTTGTGAACGGCCCAGACCGAGGCAACCGTTCGCATCGTGGCCAGGAAATTGGTCGGCGACAGCAGGGCCACCTTGTTGCGGAGGGCGAATTCGGATAATTCCGGGTCGGCCTGCAACGCGGCCATCAGGGCCGCCTCGATGGGCACGAACATCAATACAAAGTCCAGCGAGTTCAGTTCCGGGATTTCGGCATATCGCTTCTCGCCAAGGCCCTTGATGTGCTGGCGTAGTGACAGGACATGCTCTTTCAGTGCGACCACCTGAGCGGCTTCTTCCTGAGACTGGTAGCGCGTCCAGGCCACCAGTGAGACCTTCGAGTCCAGCACGATGGACTTGCCTTCCGGCAGGTGCATGACCAGGTCCGGCTGAATCCGCTGGCCGCCCTCGGTGGTGACCGAATATTGGGTGGAGTACTCTACACCTTTTTGCAGGCCCGCCACTTCCAGCAGTCGCTCCAGTTGCTGTTCGCCCCAGTTACCCTGCGCCTTGGCGCTGCCGGTCAAGGCGCGTGACAGGTTGGTGGCGTCGTCGTGCAGGCGTTCGTTCAATTTCTCAAGTTGACCGATTTTTTCCTTCATCACCTGGTGTTGAGCGGTTTCCTGCTTGTGTGCGCTCTCCACGGTGTTGCGGAACTCGGTCAATTTTTCGCCGAGGGGTTTGAGCAGCACGTCCAGTTGCTTGGTATTCAAATTGGAAAGCTTTTCCGAACGGTCTTCGAAAATCTTTCCCGCCAGACGCTCAAAATTTTCGGACAGACGCTTTTCCGCCTGCTCCAGCTTGTTGATTTGTTCCTGGTAGTGCTGTTCTCGGTCAGCGGCTCGCGTTTCGAGCACGGCGGTGGCCTGCCCGGCCTCGGCCAGCTGAGTGTTGGCCTTCTCCAGCCGAGCTTCCAGCCGATCAATTTCGGGCTGCAGCCGGGTAGTAACGCCCTGGGCACTCTTTCGCGAGGCAAGCCAGGCAAAGATGACAGCCAGCAGCAAACCAATGAGCAGACCTACCATCAGGCCGGTCTGCGGATTCACGATCCCCTGTTGTAACAACCACTCGTTCATGAGTTGAAGGAGTACTCCATATAATTGTCAATTCTCTTGTTGAACGATCCGATGCTGCTTCTTCACCTGTTGCCAGAGTGCTTCCATGGCGTCCAGGTCCATGGCCTTCAACGCCTCGCGGCTGCCGGCAGCATCTTCCACCGCCCGGAACCGCAGTTCGAACTTGGCATTGGCGCGCCTTAATGCCCTGGCGGGGTCGATCTTCAATTGTCGCGCCAGGTTGGTGATGACGAACAGCAGGTCGCCCAGTTCGTCCTCCATTTCCTCGATGTTGCCACTTTGCATGGCTTCGCGCATTTCCTGGACTTCCTCATCGAACTTGTCCAGTACCGGTTCGGGAGAGCCCCAGTCGAAGCCCACGTGAGCGGCGCGCTTTTGCAATTTCACCGCCCGCTGCAACTCCGCCATTCCACGTGGCACATCGTCCAACAGGCTCTGAACGCCCTTCGCATCGCGCTCTTTCGCCTTGGCGTGCTCCCAGGCTTGTGTCTGCGCCTCGGCATTATCGACCGAGGCGCCGGCGAACACGTGCGGATGCCGGCGCACCATCTTGTCGCAGATCGCTTCCACCACGTCGCCGAAATCAAAGGCGCTGATTTCCCGCGCCATCTGGGCATGAAAGACCACCTGCAACAACAGGTCGCCCAGTTCATCCTTCAGTTCGTCCATCCGGCCACGCTGAATTGCGTCGGCAACCTCGTACGCTTCCTCAATGGTGTAAGGTGCAATCGTCGAAAAATCCTGCGCCACGTCCCAGGGACAGCCGGTGTCCGGATCCCGCAGGCGCCGCATGATTTCCAGTAAGGGCTCGATATCGTTGCTGTCAGACACGAATTGAAACAACCTGTTTTATTTGTTTGGGGTGTTCATTTTATCCCGGAACCCGGGTGAATGATCCGGGTCAGGTAGTCGGAAGCCTGACGGTGACTCTTGCACCACCCAGTTCACTACCCTCGATCAGGACCTCACCACCATAGGCGGTAACCAACTCGGTGACAATAGCCAGCCCCAGCCCATGCCCCTCGACCCGCTCATCACCGCGCACCCCCCTTTGCACCAGCCTTTCCCGCTGCGAGGCATCGATGCCCGGACCATCATCTTCCACCCGGATCCACAGTCCGGGACGTGACTGCGCAGCGCCGATTGCCCCGGCGGAAACGGCAACACGCGTGTTGCCGTATTTATAGGCGTTATCCAGCAGGTTACCCATCAACTCCAGCAAATCCCGTTTTTCACCGAAAAACTGCAAGTCAGGTTTGATGGTGCAGGAAGCCTCTATCATTTTGTGAGAATAGACCTTGTTCAGGGAATCCAGCACGCGTTTCAGCTGGGGCTCCAGCGGCACCGGCTCCGCCAGGGTCCGGCGGGCCGAGGCGCCGGCCCGCTCCAGGCGGGTCGTGATCAGGTGACGCATGTCTTCGACCGCGTTGCTCATTTGCTCTTTGGCCTGACCCGAAGGCAGTTCCAGCCCGGCCTGGATGATGGCCAGCGGTGTTTTCAGGCTGTGCGCCAGCGAATCAAGCGCATTGCGGATTCGTTCCTGGTTTTTCTTTTCGGTTTCCAGCAGCCGGTTGACATTGCGCGCCAGGGGTTCGAGTTCGCTGGGATAGCGGCCCTCCAGGCGGTCGGCCTGGCCGGACTCTATGCGGGCCACGTCGGTGACGACTCGACGCAAGGGCCTTGAACCCAACATGAACATGAGCACCTGCGCCAAAACCAGGATCACACCGGCCGTGCCCAGCGCCCGCCACAACCCAAGCCGGAACGCACTGGTCTGCTGCCTCACCTCGCTCGCATCCATCAGCAGAGTAACAGTGAATGGTGTGAGGCGGCCGTCGTCACCCTGGAAACCAAAGCCGTAACGCATGCTGAAGTAAGGCAGTTCCGGGCTCGGTTCGGTAAATTGCCGGCGCCCGGTGAGCACGTCCGGAAATTCAGGCAATTTCAGCCCCAGGGCCGAAGGCGAGTTCCAGTGTGTTCCACCGCCGTGGATGTGGGCATAAACGCCCGAGCCCGGGCGGCTCAGGCGTGGGTCGCCCAGGTCGGTATCCATCACCAGGTGGTCTTCGGCGTCGACATCCGCCGCAGCCAGCACCAGGTAAACGTAGGACTCCATTCGGGCCTCCAGCGACGAGACCGTGCTGCGGTAATTGGCGGCATTGAGCGCCATCCCCACCAGGGCGAGTGAAATCACCAGCACCAGGCTGGCCAGCGAGAGCAGGCGAAAGCGAAGTGAAAAACTGCGCGGCGGTTGGCCGTCCTCCGGGTGATCCGCAGTCTCAGGCACTTTGCCGTTGCCCGGTACCTGCTTCCGGACCGGGTTCGGCGCCGGGTTTCAAAGCAAACCGGTATCCCCTGCCACGCAGGGTTTCGATTGGATTAAGTGTGTTTTCCGGATCGAGTTTGCGCCTCAGGCGACCGATGAACACCTCGATGACGTTGCTGTCGCGGTCAGCGTCTTCCTCGTAGATATGCTCGGAAAGATCCGTCTTGGTGACGATTTCATCCGGATGCATCACCAGGTACTGCAGCACTTTGTATTCGTAGGTGGTCAATTCCACCTCTTCGCCATCGAGAAATACGCGTTGCCCGGTGAGATCCACCGTCAGCGGTCCGAAATCAACCCGTGGCTGCGCGTGGCCGCCAGTCCGGCGCATCAGGGCATTGATGCGAGCCATCAATTCCTCGACGTGAAAAGGCTTGGTCACATAGTCGTCCGCCCCGGCCTCCAAACCGGCGACCTTGTCCTGCCAGTCGGTGCGCGCAGTCAGCACCAGGATCGGGAAATCCCGCCCGCGGCTGCGCAACTTTCTGATCACGTCCAGGCCCGGCAACTCCGGCAGACCCAGGTCGATAATCGCCAGGTCAACGGGAAACTCTTCCCCCAGATACAGCCCTTCGATGCCATCACTGGACACGTCGATCGCGAAGCCGGCTTCGCGCAAGTGGGTGCTGAGCGTCTCCACCAGGTTGGGATCGTCTTCAATCAACAGTACGCGCATCGCTATTTCTCCTTCACCCGCACCCGAACCGTCTTTACAACACCTTTATCGGTCAGTAGCTTGATCACGTGCACTTGCTGATTTCCTTCCTTGACGGTATGAGCGGACAAGACTTTCGCATTGTATTGCCGGGCCGCCTGGCGGGCGGCTTCGTCCAGGGTCTGGGCTTGCACGGCAACAGACATGCTCATTGCCAGCAACAGGACCAGTAGCAACCGGACAAATGTTCTTTTCATCAAAGCCAACCTCGACATTTCACACGTCCCATTCTAGAGATGCAGCATGAACCGCAACTGAACCCGCGGCAATGGGCCAAAAAGAATTAGGCAACATGACGGCCTTTGTGCGGAACCGACGCCTGCATGGCCGCCAGCGCCTGCAACAACAATTCATGGTTTTCCGCGTCCCGATGCGCATTTTCACTGATGAATCGGCGCCAGCGGCGCGCGCCGGGCAACCCCTGGAACAATCCGAGCAGATGACGGCTGATGTGCTTGACCGGCACACCCTTCTCCACCTGGCCATGAATATATTTCGTCATTTCCCGCACGATGTCTTCCCGCTCCGGCACGCTCCCGGGACCAGACAGTTCGTTGTGGCACTGCGCCAGCAACCAGGGGGTCTGGTAGGCGGCCCGGCCCAGCATCACGCCATCCAGTTCGTGCAAATGCCGCTTGACCTGATCGGCGGTTGTGATCCCGCCATTGAGTATGACGACAAGATCAGGCCGCTCCTGTTTGAGGCGATAGACCCATTCGTGTCTCAGCGTGGGGACTTCCCGATTTTCTTTCGGGCTCAGTCCGGAGAGCCAGGCCTTGCGAGCATGAATGATGAACACCTCGCAGCCCGATTCGGACACCCGGTTGATGAAATCGCTGAAATACCCGTAGCTGTCGCATTCATCGACCCCGATACGGGTTTTGACCGTGACCGGGATAGTCACGTTTTGCCTCATCGCGGTCACGCAGTCCCTCACCAGTTCCGGCTCCAGCATCAGGCAGGCGCCAAACCGGCCACGCTGGACCCGGTCGGAAGGACAGCCAACGTTCAGGTTGACCTCGTCATACCCGTGTTTGGCGGCGATTTTCACGCACTCCGCCAGGTCTTCCGGGTCACTGCCGCCCAGTTGCAGGGCCAGCGGGTGCTCCTGCCGATTGAAGCCCAGCAATTTTTCCCGGTCACCGTGAAGAATGGCCCCGGTCGTCACCATTTCGGTGTATAACAGTGCAGATGGCGCCAACAGCCGATGAAAATAGCGGCAGTGGCGGTCCGTCCAGTCCATCATCGGCGCCACGCACAAACGATGTGCCGTGCCGAAGGCAGTCATGTTGTCAGGTGCTGTGTTCATGGAATCAACATTATATCCGATGACCGGTCCGCAAGATCCCCCTTGCTTCCGGGGACATATTCCGGTGCGCCTGTTATGATAAAACGAACAAAAGTTCGCAAGATGAGATCTTCCGATACGGCTCGTCTTCCGGATGAAAAAAGCAACGATAGCAATCACCAGACCTGGTCGAGGATGTCACCCAATGAGATTCCGTTTTTTGACGGCACCACACTTGTTTTCGAATAAATCCTATTTTTCAGTAACTCTTCATCTAACCAGGCAGATTCGGGTAATCGCGCTATTTCTGGCGCTGCTCACCTGCGAGAGCCTGTTCGCCCAGGCACAGGACCAGAACCAGGCTGTGTCGGCTCTGGGCCGCCTGGAACCCTTCGGTGGACTCAGGCATATCGCCGCTTCATCGACCCCGCAATCCATCATGGGCGGCATCGTCGCCGAGTTGTACGTGAAAGAAGGCGATGAAGTCACCCAGGGCCAGCTGCTGGCGACACTCGATACGGCGGCTGTGATGGAGGCGACGGTGGCCGAGGCTGAAGCGGCGCTGGTGCTGGCGCAACGGGAGGTCGAGGCGGCCAGCAGCAAAGTGGAAGAAACCTGCGTGCGGGCCGATGTCGCGCAACGCGAAGCGGAACGCCGCGCCAGCCTGCATTCCCGGGGGCTGGCGGGGGAAGAGGAAATGGAGGTTTCGCAGGGTGAGGCGGAGGCATTGCGGGCTTCCTGCAAGGCCACCCGGTCGACGGTTCGTTCAGCCGAGGCAGCCAGTGGCGTGGCCGCTGCGCACCTGGAAAAAGCGCGAATGGAGTTGAAACGCGCCTACCTCTATTCCCCGATCGACGGCACCGTGCTCGATATCAATGCCAGGCCTGGCGAGTTCATTGACATCGAGGGCGCCCTGACCCTGGGCAATGTCCGGCAGATGGTCGCGATCGCCGAAGTCTATGAAACGGATATTCACCGCGTGAGGATCGGCCAGCGGGCAACCGTCAGCAGCGAAGCGCTGGGCGGCGAACTCACCGGAGCAGTCCGGTCGATTCAGCACATGGTGGCCAAGCAGGATCAACTGGGCACCGATCCGGCCGCTCGCAAAGATGCGCGCATCATCGAGGTGGAAATCCTGCTGGACGATCCGGGTAGCGCCTCCCAGCTGACCAATCTGCAGGTTGATATTGTTATACACCCCTGACAAACCAGGGCCCTAGCCACTATGGAAATACATTCATCATGAAATGGCCTCTTGGCTGGTTGCAACTCAGGCACAAGCCCCTGCGGCTGTTGGTCGCCCTGTCCGGGATTTCTTTCGCCGTCTTGCTGATCATGATGCAACTGGGCTTTCGATCCGCCCTGTTTGAAAGTGCGGTCCGTTTTCATGAACGCTTCGAATATGACATCGCCCTGTTCAGTCCCGACAGCGTGTTCATCGTCAGGCCACAAACGTTCTCGATCCGACGCCTGTATCAATCTTTGGGTTACGAGGGTGTGGTAAACGTGACGCCCGTCTATATTTTCCCCTCGATCTGGAAAAATCCGTGGACCAATCAGCGCCGCAGTATCCAGACCATCGGCTTCAATCCCGATGAACCGATTTTTTCCGCACCGGGTTTTCTGAAATCACGGGTGGCTTTGCGCCAGCAGGACACGGTCCTGTTTGATCTCGGCTCGCGGCCCGAGTTCGGCCCGGTGGAAGATGCCCTCAATAGCGGTGAGCCCCTGATCACCGAAGTCAACGACCGGGAAATCGAGGTCGTGGGCGGCTTTCGCATGGGCACCTCGTTTGGAATCGACGGCACCCTGATCACCAGCGACGACAACTGGCTGCGGCTGTTTCCCGACCGGCCCCGGAACCGGATTTACCTCGGGCTCATCAACCTGGTCGAGGGTGCGAACGCCGACAAAGTCCGGGATGGCCTGGATGAGTACCTGCCAGACGACGTGCTGGTTTTGACCAAGCCCCAATTCGTCCAGCGTGAAAAAGACTACTGGAACGGCGCAACCCCCATTGGTTATATTTTTGCCTTCGGCGCCATCATGGGCTTCGTGGTAGGCGCCATTATCGTGTACCAGATCCTGTTTGCCGACGTGTCCGAACACCTGAATGAATACGCCACGCTCCGCGCCATGGGCTTCAAGAACCGATTTGTCTCCGGTATCGTGCTGCAAGAGGCCGCGATTCTGGCGGTACTGGGATTCCTGCCGGGGCTGGGTGTTGCCTGGTGGCTTTATGGCAAAGCGGCGGCGGCGACCAACCTGCCGCTTTACATCACGCAGGATCGCATCGTGTTGGTCTTTCTGCTGACGCTGGCCATGTGCGCCATCTCCGGTTTGCTGGCGATGCGCAAGGTGCGCCGCCTGGATCCTGCGGACGTCTTCTGATGAGCGAAGCAACCCCCATCATCGTCAGAAACCTGAACCACTCCTTCGGCAAGGGGGATCTCCGGAAACAGATATTGTTTGACGTTTCCACGGAAATCCAGGCCGGCGAAATCGTCATCGTCACCGGCCCGTCCGGTTCGGGCAAAACGACCATGTTGACCCTGGTGGGCGCGCTGCGTTCGGCGCAAGAGGGCAGCGTGCGCATCCTGGGTGAAGAACTGCGCAATGCGCGCCCCAAAACACTGGAGAAAGTGCGCGGCCAGATCGGCTTCATCTTCCAGCAGCACAACTTGCTGGGCGCCCTGACCGCAATTCAGAACGTGGAACTGGGTATCCGCGCCAGTGGCAAGTACACGGGCCGCGCTCTGAGTCGCCGGGCTCACGACATGCTCGTGGCGGTGGGCCTGGAAGATCGAATCCACCACAAACCCGAACAGCTGTCCGGGGGCCAGCGCCAACGGGTTGCGATTGCCCGGGCGCTGGCGTCCGAACCCGCCATGTTGCTGGCCGACGAACCAACCGCCTCGCTGGACAAGCAATCCGGCCGCGAAGTGGTCGAACGCATGAAGACCCTGGCCACGGAAAACGGCACCACGATTCTGCTGGTGACGCATGACAACCGGATCCTGGATATTGCCGATCGCATCGTCCACCTGGAAGATGGACGTTTGTCCACGTTCACCGACGCCGTGCTGGCCAATAACCGGCACATGATGCAAATGCTGGCCGATAACCGGCACAAGCAATCGATGCACGAGGTGGTCGAGGACATGAGCGAGGAGCAATTCAGGGAATTGCTGCTGGAGATCACTGAAGAATCACAAACGTTTTTAAAAGCCACCTCGCTGGCCAATGACCTTGCTTTCCGCAGCATGCTCGAACAAGGCCTGTTCGCCTTTACCCGCAAACTCAGGCAGTTACTCAATGCCGAGCGATCATCCCTGTTCCTGGTGCTTCACGAGCACGGTTGTCTGGAATTGAAAGTGGCTGAAAACCTCGATGAAATGGGTCCAATTCGGATCCCTATTGGCAGCGGCATAGCCGGCGCGGTGGCCCAAAGCGGCCAGCCCATCCGGATCGACGATGCCTATGCGGATTCGCGTTTCAACCCGGCCGTTGATAAACAGACCGGGTTCAGAACCCGCTCGATCATCAGTCTGCCGATCAAGAATCTCAAAGGCGAAGTGTTTGCGGTGGCGCAATTGCTCAACCGGAAGGATGGGCAACCCTTCGATGCCGGCGATGAGCAGCGTTTCTCCCGTTTCATCGAGTCGATCGGCGTAATCTTCGAGACCCTCGAAGGGCTCAGTATCCGCAAGGCAGACAGCTCGCCATGACCGGATTCGTTTCGCTCGATGATCGCGTCCGCGCCACGGTAGATACGTATTTCGACATTCGTGGCGAAGCGAGTGACGCCTTGATGGCGGGTATCGAAACCGTTCAACTGGCGGGCGGAGAGTGGCTGATGCGCCAGGGTGAAGAGGGGGATGCCCTCTACCTTCTGGTGCAGGGCCGCCTGCAGGTCCTGGTGGGAAATCCCGCAGAAGAGCGTAAATCAGAGCCGGTCTATATTGGTGAAGTCACGCCCGGAGACAGCGTCGGCGAAGTCAGCCTGCTGACCGGTGAGCCCCGCAGCGCGAGTATCCAGGCCATTCGCGATAGCCTGCTGGTGAAAATTGACCGCCGGTCGTTCGAAAAACTGGCCTTGCAACACCCTGCCCTGGTCATGAAACTGGCCGGCAATGTGGCTTCGGTGCTGCATCAAAGCACCAGTGGAAAACAGAAGGCCTCCCGGCGTGTGTCGACGATAATGTTCATGCCGCTCGACGACTCGGAACAGGTGATGAAATTCTGCCACCAACTCGAAGCGGAATTGAAGACCCACGGGTCGGTGCTAAGCCTGACGGCCGACAATATCGGTCAGCGGGGAGCGCCCATGGCGAGCCTCGGCGATGAGCAGGACGTACCGCAGTCGCTCAAACTCTGGCTGAATGACCAGGAAAGCAAGCATGACTTCCTGCTGTTCCGGTGCCAACCCGCCAATACGAAATGGACCCGGCTGGCGCGCCGGCAGTCCGACCTGGTGATCTTGATTGGCGACGCACAATCCGGCCCTGAACCGGCGGCCTGGGAGAATGAGCTGGATGAAGCCTGCCAGCGCGCCGCGTCAAAACGTCTGCTGGTGCTACTTCAACCGGGGGCCGAAAACGCCATCCAGGGGACAGCAGACTGGCTGGACCAGAGAAAACCCAACTTTCACCTGCACGTCCGGGACGGGCACCCGGAAGACGTGGGACGAGTGGGGCGAATCATCACCGGCAACGCCATCGGCCTCGTGCTGGCGGCCGGTGCGGCGCGAGGATTCGCCCATATAGGTGTTTATGGCGCCCTGTGCGATGCCGGCATTCCGATCGACTGGGTCGGGGGAACCAGTATCGGCGCCATCATGGGCGCCCCGATTGCCGCCGGTTGGTCTTACCAAAGAGCCCGGGCTCTCGGCAAGAAAGCCTTTGTCGGTGGCAAACCATTCAGTGATTACACCATTCCTCTGATGTCGCTGGTCCGCGGCAGAAGGATGGAGAAATTGCTGGGAGAGCATATTGATTTTCAGATCGAGGATATGCCGATTCCCTTTTTCTGTGTTTCCTGCAATCTCGACAACGGGTCGCTGAACCTGCATGAACGGGGTTCACTGCCTCGGGCGCTGCGGGCTACAGCGGCCATGATCGGCATCATTCCACCAGCCGTCATCAATAATCGACTGGCTGTCGACGGTTCCGTGATCAACAGCATGCCGGTTGACCTGATGCAGAAAAAGCCGGTGGGAAAAATCATCGCGGTCAACGTGTCTTCACAGAAGGAATACCGGGTTGATTATGATAGTCTGCCTTCGCCCTGGGCCGTCATGCGGGGGCGCTACCTGCCATTCACCAAAAAATACAGAGTAGCCGCGCTGTCCACGATCTTGTTGAAGGCCACAGAGCTCGGAACGCTCGAACGGGTCACCCAGATGAGCAAACAGGCAGACCTGCTTCTGAACCCACCGGTTCGGAAGTTCGGCATGACCGACATGAAGGCGTTCGACCAGATCGTCGATGCCGGTTATGAACACGCCAGGGAAAAAATCGCCGCCTGGTTGCAATCAGGCAATACTGCTGAATAGAAGGAAATCACATGTTGAGAAAGATCCTATCGCTCCTTGCGCTGTCCCTGATGCTGTCAGCCTGCAACGGGAAGGAAGAGGCCGTCGCCGAAGTCGAGAAAGCAGGTTCTGAAAACGTTGCCGCGACTTCGGACCCGGCCGAAACCAGCAGGAATTACGACTTTCTGATCCAAAATGGCCTGGTCTACGATGGCAGTGGCTCCGAACCCTACACGGCTGATGTCGCGATCAGGGATGACCGGATTGCCGCCATCGGACCCGGCTTGGAAGGCGCCGCCGGGCAAACCATCGACGCCACCGGCCTGGCCGTGGCGCCGGGCTTTATCAACATGCTGAGCTGGGCGACCGAATCCCTGATCGAAGATGGATTGTCGCAGAGCGACATCCGCCAGGGTGTCACGCTCGAGGTGATGGGTGAAGGCTGGACCATGGGTCCATTGAATGAAGCCATGAAGGCCGAAGCCCTGAAACAAATGGGTGACATCAGGTACGACATCGAATGGACCACGCTGGGCGAATACATGAATTACCTGGAGGAAAGGGGTATTTCCACCAACGTGGCGTCATTTATCGGCGCCACCACGGTCCGCATACACGTGCTCGGTTACGAAGATCGCCCGCCCACCTCGGTCGAGCTGGCGGCCATGCAGAAGCTGGTCGCCCAGGCCATGGAAGAAGGCGCCCTAGGCGTGGGATCTTCGTTGATTTATGCCCCCGCCTTTTATTCCAGCACGGAAGAATTGATCGCCCTGAGTGAGACAGCCGCGGCGTACGGCGGGCGCTACATTTCCCACATGCGAAGTGAAGGCGCCAAGTTACTCGAGGCGGTCGACGAGTTGATTACCATCGCCCGTGAAGCCGGAATCGGTGCGGAAATCTACCATCTCAAGGCCGCCGGCCAGGACAACTGGAACAAGCTGGAGACCGTATTCGACCGGGTCGAAGCCGCGCGCGCGGAAGGCCTGGACATCACCGCCGACATGTACACCTATACCGCCGGCGCGACCGGGCTGGACGCCGCTATGCCGCCCTGGGTCCAGGAAGGCGGGCATGAAGCCTGGGTGGGGCGGTTGCAGGTGGACACCCTGCGCAAAGTGCTCATCAACGAAATGACGCAACCCTCGGATGAATGGGAAAATCTCTACCTGGCGGCCGGTGGTCCGGAAAATGTCATCCTGATCGGATTCAAAACCGATGAACTCAAACCGCTGACCGGTAAAACCCTGGCCGAAGTGGCGCAAATGCGGGGGACCTCACCGGCCGAGACGATTCTAGACCTGGTCATCGAAGACGACAGCAATGTGTCGACAGCCTATTTCATCATGACCGAGGACAATATTCGCAAGAAGATCGCCCAGCCCTGGGTGGCCTTCGGCTCGGACGAGGCATCTCTGGCGCCGGAGGGCGCCTTTCTGCAGTCGAACCCACACCCTCGCGCCTACGGTAACGTGGCGCGGTTACTCGGCAAATACGTCCGGGACGAGCAAATCATTTCACTGGCCGAAGCCGTTCGCCGGCTGTCTGCATTTCCGGCCCGGAATCTGAAACTCGTTGACCGGGGCATGCTGAAGACGGGTTATTTTGCCGACGTCGTTGTTTTCGACCCCGCCACCATCCAGGATCACGCGACGTTTGAACAGCCGCACCAGTATTCCACCGGTGTTCAGCACGTTATCGTCAATGGCGTTCCAGTGCTGCTGAATGGCGAGCACACCGGCGCCACACCCGGCCGGTTTGTCAAAGGCCCGGGGGCGCAGCCGAACTGACGCCAGGCGGGATCGTTCCTGATATCGGTCACACACGACTGGAAATTGGCCCCGATTATTGTGCAAGAGCCACTTCTAAACCGATATAATGTGTGGTTCGGACATAACGAAAATCAGGGCCTGCAACCAGGCCCCAGCACGGGAATATTGTGATGACCGAACGCGAAGTCATGGAATACGACGTAATCATTGTCGGCGCCGGCCCGGCCGGACTCGCCTGCGCCATCCGGCTGAAGCAACTCAAACCGGAACTGATGGTGGCGGTGATTGAAAAAAGCGCCGAAATCGGTGCACATATTCTTTCCGGGGCGGTCATCGAGCCCGGCCCGCTGGATGCCCTGCTGCCCGGCTGGCGGGAAAATCCTCCTTCTCCCTGCATCGCGGTGGAAAAAGACGAAATCTGGCTGCTCAGCCAGGACGGCAGGCGCCGACTTCCCACGCCGCCCCAGCAAAAGAATCACGGGAATTTCATCGTGTCGCTGGGCGCCCTCTGCGCCTGGCTGGCGCCGCAGGCCGAGGCGCTGGAAGTGGATATCTTCCCCGGTTACGCCGCGGCGGATATTCACTACACCGATGACGGCGCAGTGGGCGGCGTGATTATCGGCGACATGGGTGTGGACCGGGAAGGCAACGAGAAAGACACCTACATGCAGGGCATCGAAATTCATGCGCCCATCACCATCCTGTCCGAAGGCTGCCGGGGACACCTGAGCAAACAGCTGATCAGCAAATTCAGGCTCGACGCCGATTCCGATCCGCAAACCTACGGTATCGGCATGAAAGAACTGTGGCGCGTCGCACCGGGCAAGTCCAAACCGGGCCTGGTGCAGCACACCACCGGCTGGCCGCTGGATTCGAAAACCTACGGCGGAAGTTTCATCTACCACCTGGACAAGGACCGCATCGCCATTGGTTTCGTGACCGGCCTGGACTACCAGGATCCGGAATTCATGCCGTTCGAAGCCTTTCAGCAAATGAAGAATCACCCGATGGTGCGGGAGATGCTCGAGGGAGGCGAAATCCTGTCCTCCGGCGCCCGCGCGATCGTCGAAGGCGGCTACCAGTCGCTGCCGAAAACCGAAATGCCCGGCGCCCTGCTGATCGGCGATGCCGCAGGCACGCTGAACGTGCCCAAGATCAAGGGCACCCACCAGGCCATGCGCTGCGGTATGCTGGCCGCCGAGCACATTGCCGAAACGTCGGGCTGGGAAGGGTTCGACGCAAAATTGCGACAATCTGAAGTGGTGCGCGAGTTGCACAAGGTGCGCAACATCCGGCCGGCTTTTTACAAAGGTTTCTGGCGGGGTTTTATCCGCGCGGCTTTCGAGACCGTCACGTTGGGCAAGTGGCCGACCACACTGAAGGTGCATGCAGACCACTCGGCGCTGAAGAAGCTGGACGAATACAGCCCGCCCGACCGCCACTGGATCGAACGGTCCCTGCCGCCCCGGGACCGGCTGGCATCGGTCTATTTCGCCGCCACCGAGCATGACGAGGATCAGCCGGTGCATCTGAGAATCCTGGAACCGGACGTCTGCACCATGCGCTGCACCGAGGAGTACGGCAATCCCTGCACCCGCTTCTGCCCGGCCCAGGTCTACGAGATGGTGGAGGAAAACGGGACATCACGTCTCCAGATCAATGCAGCGAACTGCGTGCATTGCAAGACTTGTGATATCAAGGATCCGTACCAGATTATTCAGTGGGTGACGCCCGAAGGTGGCAGCGGCCCCAATTATCAAAATATGTAACACCTCATTCAATCAAGAAAACCGGAGTATCGTTTCAATGAAAATACTGGTTGGTATCAAGCGCGTGGTGGACTACAACGTGCGTGTGCGCGTGCTGCCCGACGGTAGCGGTGTCGACACCGATGGCGTCAAGATGAGCGTCAATCCCTTTGATGAAATTGCCCTGGAAGCAGCGCTGAGAATCAAGGAAGCCGGCAAGGCCGATGAAGTCATCGTGATTTCGGCTGGCGGAGACGAATGCCAGCAGCAGTTACGGACCGGCCTGGCCATGGGCGCCGACCGCGCCATCCAGATTCAGACCG
>Ga0210063_1000346_pt1 | contig 14893 bp, 12 predicted proteins | sample Muzzi_PWA_D1_FD_185529 | JGI IMG/M metagenome (GOLD analysis project Ga0210063, IMG submission 185529) | Wetland microbial communities from San Francisco Bay, California, USA, that impact long-term carbon sequestration - Muzzi_PWA_D1 (SPAdes) | ecosystem: Environmental > Aquatic > Marine >... | reverse complement strand
CCACCGAGGCCCTCGCCCAGCACCACGCCGACGCGATCGTCACCGTGGGCGGCGGCTCGGCCACGGGTCTGGGCAAGGCCCTGCGCCTCGAGCATCCCCTGCCCTTCCTCGCCATCCCCACCACCTGCGGCACCGGCTCCGAGGTGACCTGGGTCTCGGTGATCTCCGTGCCCGAACGGCGGGAAAAGATCAGCATCAAGGGCACCTCCATGTTTCCCGACTGGGCCCTGGTGGACGCCGATCTGGTGGCCACCTTGCCGCCCCATCTGGTGGCGTGGACCGGTCTCGATGCCCTGACCCACGCCCTGGAGGCGTGCACCGTCAACCTCGCCAACCCCATCTCCGACGCCGTGGCCACGGAGGCGGTGCGGGCGCTGTTGGGCCACCTGGAGGCCGCCACGGAGGGCGATGCTGGCGCCCGGGCGGCGGTGATGCGCGGTTCGACCCTGGCGGGGATCGCCTTCGGCAACGCCGATGTGGGCGCCGTCCACTGCCTCTCGGAGACCCTGGGGGGGCTGTTCGACGTCCACCACGGCCTGACCAACGCCCTCCTGCTGGTGCCCACCCTCCAGGCCCACGGGGCCTCCATCGCGCCGCAGCTGGATGCCCTGGCGGGGCGCCTGGGGTTGGCCGGTGGGGGAGAGGGCCTGCTGGAGCAGGTCGCCGCGCTGGTGGAGCGGCTGGACCTGCCCCCCTTCGCCTCCCTACAGATCCCTCAAGACGCCTATCCCGACATCGCCGAGCGCGCCACCCAGAACGGCTCCAACGCTTCCAACGCCCGGCCCATGGGGGTGGGGGAGTACCTGGAGATCTTACGGGCGGTGTGAGGGCGGGTCCGGGTCGTGACCGGGGACTTCGCTCCTGAGAGCCTTGCCGTCGGGACAGTACCGCCGCTGCATCCCCGTCGCCGGATCCTCCCCCCACCAGTCCTCCAGGATGTGGTGCAGGAAGAGAGCCTTGTCTTCCCGGTCCAGGGTGATGCCCGTCTCCACCCACTTTCCGACCGCTCCTTCCGCCGATCCCGGGCGATAGTAGCGCCCGGTGTATTGACCGTCAGTAAAGATCCGCGGCCACAGGGCGAAGAGGGTTCCAGGGCGCTCCAGGTTCTGGCAGATGTCGCCACCGCGGGCGCTCTGACGCTGGGCGAGGCGCTCCAACTCGTTGGCCACCGCCAGGGTGTGGGCGCCGAAACTGGACAGGGCTTCCACGTAGGCGGCCAGGCGCTCTGCCGGGGGAATGGCCGCCATCCGCTGGGCGGCCCGGCGTTCCAACTGTTCTGCGAAGGGTCCCTGGCCGGGGAGAATCTCCAATTCCAGATAGGCCTGGAGGAGGGCGTGAAACAGGTACTCGGTGGAGTCCACCGGCAGTTCCGCGAGGGATTTCCAGCCGGTGGCCAAACTGTTGTCCGCATTCGTGGCGTAGGCCGCACTGTTGACAAATAGGAGACCTTCTGCCCGAGGGGGAATTTGTATCCCCTCCGGTACGCGCGGCGCCGGGTTCCCCTCCTCCGTCGCCGTCGGGTTCCGCGGGGGTACGACGGCTCCTTCCTGGCGCTCCTCCGGGGGTGGCAGGGGCACGTAGAAGGCCGACGAGAAGGTTGCGTTGGAGTGTTCCAGGAGGACCAGCCGCGGGGTGATCGTCCGGGCGAAAGCGAGCGGCAACCGGTCCTCGGCAACCAGCAAGGCGGTGGCGAGATGCTCCATCGATGGGAGCGCTGGCGTGGGGGCGGGCGGCTGCGGAGCGGTGGCACAACCCATGGCCGCCAGCAGGCCCAACGCCGCGATTCGACCACTATGATCTGTTAGCATGACCGTTGGCCAACAAGGAGGGCAAAGGAACGATGCTTAAGGTTTTCATTGGAACTCTCTTGATGTTCAATATGATCAGCACCGCCGCAGCGGAACTCGAACGCACCGCAACGGCGACCTTGCCGCCTACGGAAACCCAGGCCGTGAAGGAAATGATACACGGCGTGGAGGTGGTGGACCCCTTCCGCTGGCTAGAGGGCAGCGCGGCGCCGGAACTCACCGCCCCGGATCCGGAACTGGATGCCCGGGTTTCGCGGTGGACGGACGACCAGAACGCTCATACCCGCGAACTTCTCAGCTCCTTGCCGGGGCGCCAGGGGCTGGAGGACCGGCTCGCGGCGCTGATGCAAGTGGGACAGGTCCGCACCCCGAGGATGCGCGGCGACCATTACTTTTATTGGGAGCGCCGAGGGGATCAACCGCAGTGGACGGTGCGCGTCCGCCAGGGGGCGAACGGGGAATCCCGGGTCCTGCTGGATCCCAACGCCCTGGACGAGGAAGGGTTGACCGCTCTCGGCTGGTTCTCCCCCAGCCCGGACGGCACATTGGGGGCTTTCGGCCTGTTTCGATCCGGGGATGAGAACACGACTCTCTACGTCCTGGAAGTGGCCACCGGGTCCTGGTTGGCGGACGAGATCCCCGGCAAGGTCAACGGCCTCTCCTGGCTGCCGGATTCCCGGGGTTTCCTCTACCACTGCCTCGCGGAAGCCGACAATCCCTACTCGACCCAGATCAAACTCCACCGCCTGGGCACCCATCACCGGCAGGATCCGCTGATCTTCGAACAGTACAAGGAAGGCCCCCTGGCCACCACCTGGGGACCCTTCGCGGGGTTGAGCGACGACGCCCGCTGGATGCTGCTGGGCTATTGGACGGGGACCGGTTCCCACGACCTCTGGGTGGTGGATTTCGACCGCTGGCAGCGCACCGGGGAACTGGTGCGCAAGCCGATCCTGGAAGGCGAAGAGGCCATGGCCTTCGGCGAGATCGTCGGCGACACCGCCTTCCTGCGCACCACGCTGGATGCGCCCAACGGTCGGGTGGTGGCGGTGGATCTGAACGATCCTCGCCGGGAGCGCTGGCGGGACATCATTCCCGAGCGCTCGGACGCCGTGCTGGAGGACATCTCCGTGGCGCGGGGCATCCTGGTGGTGGAGTATCTGAAAGATGCCTCCAGCCGCATCGAGCGTTTCCGCTACGACGGCGAACCCCTGGGCGAGTTGAAGCTCCCGGGGCTGGGCAGCGCCGGGGTTGCCGCTCTGGCGGATCGCACCGAAGCCTTTCTGACCTACTCCAGTTTCAACCAGCCGAGCACGATCTACCACATCGACCTGGAGAGCGGCGAGCGCCAGATCTGGGCGCAGCCGGAGGTGCCGGTGGATCCGGCTTTGGTGGAGGTCCATCAGGTCTGGTACCCCTCCAAGGACGGCACCAAGGTCAGCATGTTCCTGGTCCACAAGAAGGGCCTGGAGCGCAACGGCAACAACCCGACCCTGCTCTACGGTTACGGCGGCTTCAACGTGCCCATGACCCCCGCCTTCCGGGCCACCCTCTTCCCCTGGTTCGAAGCCGGTGGGGTGTACGCCATCGCCAATCTGCGGGGCGGTGGGGAGTACGGCGAGGCGTGGCATCAGGCGGGGATGTTGGAGCGCAAGCAGAACGTCTTCGATGACTTCATCGCGGCGGGGGAATGGCTGACCAAGAACGGCTACACGAACCCGAAGAAGTTGGCGGTCAGTGGAGGCTCCAACGGGGGTCTGCTCACCGGTGCGGTGCTGGTGCAGCGCCCGGATCTGTTCACGGCGGTGGTCTCCGAGGTACCGCTGCTGGACATGGTGCGTTACCAGAACTTCCTGATGGCGCGTTTCTGGGTGCCGGAATACGGCAGCAGTGAGAACGCCGACCAACTACCTTTCCTGTTGGAGTACTCGCCCTACCACAACATCGAGAAGGGTGTGCACTACCCGGCGGTGTTGCTCACCGCCGGGGAGAACGATTCCCGCGTGCACCCGCTCCACGCCCGCAAGATGGCGGCGGCGTTGCAGGCCGCCACGGCCAGCGATCCGGAGACGGATCCGATCTTGTTGTGGGTAGATCGCAGCGCCGGCCACGGCCAGGGCAAGCCCCTGCGTTTGCAGATCGAGAGCACCGCCGATGAGCTGATCTTCCTGATGTGGCAAACGGGGTTGCTCAAGGGGTGAGCGACGGCGCTCCGTCCGCTCCCAACCCAGCGACCCGGTTCTCGGATCGGGTCGCGGACTACGTTCGCTACCGCCCCCGCTATCCGATCTCGTTATTGACGGTACTGGAAGAGATGGGGGCGCTGGCCCCCGCGTCGGTGGTGGCGGACCTGGGCTCCGGCACGGGGATCTCCGCCCAACTTCTGCTGGACGCGGGGCACACGGTCTACGGTGTGGAACCCAACGCCGCCATGCGCCAGGCGGCGGCGGGGGAACTGGCGGCGTATCCTCGGTTCCACAGCCTCGACGGCACCGCCGAAGCCACCACCCTCGCCGACCACAGCGTCGATCTGGTCTTCGCCGCCCAGGCGTTCCACTGGTTTGATGTCGAGGCTTGCCGCCAGGAGTGGCGAAGGATTCTCCGGCCCGCTGAGACGGGTCGAGATTGGGTCGCCCTGGTGTGGAATTCCCGCCGTACGGACACCACGCCCTTTCTGAAGGAATACGAGGCGCTGCTTCACGAATATGGCACCGACTACGGCGCGGTCAACCACCAGGATCTGGACTACGACGCCCTGCGCTCCCTCTTCACCCCGGAAAGCTACCAGCGCCGGTCCTTGGAGAACCATCAGGAGCTGGACCGGCAAGGCTTCTTCGGGCGCGTCTTCTCCTCCTCCTACACCCCGGCGGCGGATCACCCGGGACGGGGGCCGATGGAAGAAGCGCTCGACCGGTTATTTGCCCGGCACGCAGTGGAGGGGGTGGTGCGGTTGGAGTATGAGGTGGAGATCCACGGGGGGCGGCTCGCGGCGTCTACTCCGCCGTGACTGCCGCCCGCGCCCGCTTTTTGGCCGCGATGTAGTCTTTCTGGGGGACGTGGAGCAGGCCCTTGACCTTGCGCAGCAGGTGCTCTTCCAGGTGGCTCAGGGTGCCGTCGGCGAAGGCGATGCGCCACAGACCCTCCAGGACTTCGACCTTCTGTTCCGGGGTGAAGGTTTTGTGAATCTCCTGGGTGAAGTCGAAGATCGAGACACTCTCGTCCACCGCTGCCTCGGCCATCTCCACCAGCTCTTCCGCCTCGTCCCGGCTCAGGTGCAGCACCTCCTCGACGGCGTGGAGCACCTGCCGCTGTTCCTCGAACAGAATCTCGAAGTCGGAGCGCATCAGCTCCACGAAGAGGGCTGCGGTGGCCAGTTCCACGGCGTGGCGTTGGGCCTCGCTCTCACTGGTGGCTCCACCGGTGCGTTGACCGAAAAAATCCTTGAGCGCCTGGAACATTCCCCTCAGCCCCCCTGTTTCGTCTGCACTTCCAGGTGGGACCGCCGGGCCTGGTGGGCCTGCTTGGCTTTCTTCTGCTGCGGCAAGTACATATCCGTCAGGGTACCCTCAAAGGCCTCCGCAGCCATGGCGACGGTCTCGGAGAGGGTGGGGTGGGCGTGCACGGTAAGGCCGATGTCGGCGGCGTCGCAGTCCATCTCGATGGCCAGGGCGACCTCGGCGATCAGGTCCCCGGCGTTGGGGCCGACGATCCCGGCGCCCAGGACGCGCTTCGTTTCCGGATCGAAGAGAAGTTTGGTGCGCCCCTCATCGCGACCCATGGCGAGGGCGCGACCACTGGCACCCCACGGGACGGCGGCGCGCTCCACCGCGATGCCCTGCGCCTTGGCCTGGGCCTCGGTCAGCCCCACCCAGGCGATTTCCGGATCGGTGTAGGCGACGCTGGGGATGACCCGGGCATCGAAGGCGCTCTTCTCCCCGGCGGCCACCTCGGCAGCGACCTTGCCCTCGTGCACCGCCTTGTGGGCCAGCATGGGCTGGCCGTTGAGATCGCCGATGGCGAAAATGTGGGGCACGTTGGTGCGCATCTGCCGATCCACGGGGACAAAACCCCGGTCATCGACGGTAACCCCGGCGGCCTCGGCGCCGAGGCGGTCACCGTTGGGGCGCCGCCCCACGGCCACCAGGATGCGGTCGAAGGTGGCGGTCTCGGCGCCGTCGAAGGTGACCTTCAAGCCCTTCTTCTGGGCTTCCACCGCCGTTACCTTGGTCTTCAGATGAAGGGCCGCGTAGCGTTCGGTGAGGCGTTTGTGGAGGGGGCGGACGATGTCCTTGTCGGCGCCGGGGATGAGCTGGTCGAGCATCTCGACGACGGTGATCTCGGAGCCCAGAGCGTGGTAGACGGTGGCCATTTCCAGACCGATGATGCCGCCACCCAGGATCAGCAGGCGCCTGGGGACGTCCTCCAGGTCGAGGGCTCCGGTGGAGTCCAGGATCCGCGGGTCGTCGGGGATGAAGGGCAACTGGACGACCCGGGAGCCCGCGGCGAGGATCAGGTGATCAAAGCCCAGGACGGTGTCGCCGTCGTCCCCGGTGACCTTCAGTCGATGGGGGGCGGTGAGTTCGCCGACTCCCTGGACCACTGTCACCTCCCGCTGTTTGGCCATCGCCGCCAGGCCGCCGGTGAGGCGTCCCACCACGCCGTTTTTCCACTCCCGCAGCTTGTCGAGGTCGATCTTCGGCTTGCTGAAGGTGATGCCATGGTTGGCGAAATCGGCGGTTTCGTCGAGCAGTTTGGCGGCGTGAAGCAGCGCCTTCGAAGGGATGCAGCCGACGTTCAGGCAGACCCCGCCGAGGGTGGGGTAGCGCTCCACCAGGGCGACATGCAGCCCCAGATCGGCGGCCCGGAAGGCGGCGGAGTAGCCGCCGGGGCCGGAGCCCAGGACGACCAGGTCGAAGCTCTGGTCGGCGGGGCCTTCGTCGGCGACGGGGGCCACCACGGCGGCTTCCGGCGTTGAAGGTTGCGCGGTGGTCGGCGGAGTCGCAGTCTGCTCCGTCTCTTCCGTCTCCTCCGTCTTCTCGGTCGCCTCTTGCGCACTGGCCGAGACTTCGAGTTGGACGATGGCGGTGCCCTCCGCGACGGTATCCCCTTCCCGGACCAGGATCTTCTGGACGGTACCCCCATGGGTTGCGGGTACCTCCATGGAAGCCTTGTCACTCTCCAGGGTGATGAGGGAGTCGTCCACGGCCACCGTGTCGCCGACGGCCACCAGCACCTCCACCACGGCGATGTCGCTGGCCTCGCCGACGTCGGGGACTTTGACTTCGATCAAATCAGGCATATCGAGCACCTCCGGGGTGCGGAGGGCAGGCACAGGGGCCTGCCCCTACCTCGGAAAGTCCCCCTCGCCCTTTGGGAGAGGGGGATTTAGGGGGTGAGGGCTTCACAACAACAACTTCCGGATATCCCCCAACAACCCCGACAGGTAGACGATGAAGCGCGCCGCCAGGGCGCCATCGATGACCCGATGGTCGTAGGAGAGGGAGAGGGGCAACATCAGCCGGGGCTCGAAGGTGCTGCCGTTCCACACCGGCCTCGTCTGGTTGCGGGACGCACCCAGGATGGCGACCTCCGGGGCGTTGACGATGGGGGTGAAGGCGGTGCCGCCGATGCCCCCCAGGGACGAGATGGAAAAGCAACCACCCTGGAAGTCCGCGGGGGTCAGCTTGCCTTCCCGGGCGCGACCGCTGACCGCCACCAGATCCGCCCCCAACTGGTAGAGACCCTTCTGGTCCACATCCCGAATCACCGGCACCACCAGGCCGTCCTCGGTGTCCACGGCAACGCCGATGTGGATGTATTTCTTGAGGATCAGCTTGTCCCCATCCGGGTGCAGGGAGCTGTTGAAGCGGGGGAATTCTTGCAGGGCCGTGGCGCACGCTTTGAGCAGGAAGGCCACGGGGGTGAGGTTGAAGCCCTTGCGCTTGGCGTCGTCTTTGTGAGCCTGGCGGAAGGCTTCCAACTCGGTGATGTCCGCCTCGTCGAATTGGGTGACGTGGGGGACGTTGAGCCAGGCGCGGCTGAGGTGTTTCAGGGAGACTTTCTGGATGCGGGTGAGGGGGATCTCTTCCGTGGCGCCGAAGCGGGAGAAATCCTGGGCGGGGATCGTTGGAATCCCTCCACCGACCGCAGCGCCGCTCTCCGCCGTGGCGACGGCGCGTTTGACGTAACCCTGGACATCCTCCTGGGTGATGCGGCCCTTGCGCCCACTGCCCTGGATTTTGGTCAAATCGACCCCCAATTCCCGAGCGTAGCGCCGCAACCCGGGGCTGGCGTGGGCGTGGCGGAAGGCTTCGTCGTCGATGGGCTCTGCCGCCGCCTGGGGAGGGGGAGCGAGGGTGGCAGCGGGCTTGGCGACCGGGGTCGGTATCTCGGCCTTCGCCGGGGGCGCGTCTGGCGGCTTCGGCGCCTCCTTCGTTTCCGGCTGCGCCGTCTCGCTGTCCTGGGCCTCCACCAGGGCGACCAGCGCGTTGCTGGTGACCTGGTCGCCCACCTGGACTTTCAGCTCCACGATCTTGCCCGCGACGGTGGCGGGGATCTCCATGGAGGCCTTGTCGCTCTCCACGGTGAGCAGGGAGTCGTCCACCGCCACCGTGTCGCCCACGGCGACCAGGACCTCCACCACCTCGGCGCCTTCGATGTCGCCGAAGTCCGGCACTCGGATTTCTTGGCTTGCCACGCTACTCTCCTTCCGTCGTTACCGGTGCCCGACGGTCTCGCCTATTGGGTGACAGGTTCGGGCTTTTCCACATCGATGTCCAGCTTCTTGAAGGCTTTCTTGACCTCGTCCGTCTTGATCCCCCCCTGGTCCGCCAGGGCCTTGAGGGCTCCGGCGGCGATCCAGCGGGCATCGACCTCGAAGAAGTTCCGCAGGTCTTCCCGGGTGTCACTGCGCCCGAAGCCGTCGGTGCCCAGGGTGGTGTAGGGCGCGGGCACCCAGGCGCGGATCTGGTCGGCGAAGGCTTTCATGTAATCGGTGGCGGCGACGACCGGGGCGTCGCCTTCCAGGCATTGGGTGACGTAGGGCACCCGGGGCGTTTCCCCGGGGTGCAGGCGGTTCCAGCGCTCGACGGTCAGGCCGTCGCGGCGCAATTCGTTGAAGCTGGGAGCGCTCCACACCTCGCTGCTGACGCCGAATTCCTGATCCAGTAGATCCGCCGCCGCCTCCACCTGGCGCAGGATGGAGCCACAACCCAGGAGCCGCACCCGCTTTTTCCTGCGCTTGTCGCCGACCTGCCGCAGGGGGTACAGCCCCCGCAAGATCCCCTCTTCAACCCCCGCGGGCATCTCCGGGTGGGCGTAGTCCTCGTTGAGGGTGGTCAGGTAGTAGAAAATGTTTTCCTGCTCCCCCGCCATGCGCCGCAGCCCGTCCTGGAGGATGACGGCCACCTCGTAGGCGTAGGTGGGGTCGTAGGCCCGGCAGTTGGGGACGGTGGCGGCGATCAGGTGGCTGTGGCCGTCCTCGTGCTGGAGCCCCTCGCCGTTGAGCGTGGTGCGACCGGAGGTGGCACCGATCAGGAAGCCCCGGGCCTGCATGTCGCCGCCGGCCCAGATGAGGTCGGCGACCCGCTGGAAACCGAACATGGAGTAGAAGATGAAGAAGGGCACCATGGGCACGCCGTGGTTGGCGTAGGCGGTCCCGGCGGCGACCCAGGAGGCGGTGGCCCCGGCCTCGGTGATGCCTTCCTGGAGGATCTGGCCGTCCACCTTCTCGGTGTACGGCATGATGGTGTCGGCATCGACGGGTTGGTATTTCTGGCCCATGGGGGCGTAGATGCCCAGCTGGCGGAAGAGGCCCTCCATGCCGAAGGTGCGCGCCTCGTCGGCGACGATGGGCACCAGGTGTTCTTTCAGGCCCTTCTGCCGGGTCAAGACCCGCAAGGCGTTGACGAAGGCCATGGTGGTGGAGTTTTCCCGCTCACCGCTGCCCTTGGTGATGGTCTGGAAGGCGTCCAGGTCCGGCACCGGCAGGGCGGGGGCGTCGGTGCGGCGGGCGGGCAGGGAGCCTCCCAGGGCCCGCCGTCGCTCCTTCAAATAGCGGATCTCGTCGCTGTCCTCGGCGGGCCGGTAGAAGTGAAGCTGGCGCACCGGATCCGGCTTCAGGGGCAGATCGAAGCGCTGGCGGAAGGCTTCCAGATCGTCCTCGCTCATCTTCTTGAGCTGGTGGGATGTGTTGGCCCCCTGGCCCGCTTCTCCCAGGCCGTAGCCCTTGATGGTCTTGGCGAGGATGAGGGTGGGTCCGCCGGTGTGCTCGACCGCCGCGCGGTAGGCGGCGTGGATCTTTCTCGGGTCGTGGCCGCCGTAACCCAACTCCGCCAGCTCCGCGTCGCTCCAGCCGCTGATCCGATCCGCCAGTTCCTCTCCAAAGATATGGTCTTTCAGGTAAGCCACGCCCTTGGCGTTCCAGTTCTGGTATTCCCCATCCACGAGTTCTTCCAGCCGCTGCCCCAGCTGGCCATCGTGGTCGGCGGCGAAGAGGCGATCCCAGGCGGAGTTCCAGAGGACTTTGATGACGTTCCAGCGGGCGCCGCGGAAGATGCCTTCCAGCTCCTGAATGATCTTGCCGTTGCCGCGCACCGGGCCGTCGAGGCGCTGGAGGTTGCAGTTGATGACGAAGACCAGGTTGTCGAGACCCTCCCGGGCGGCGATGGAGAGGGCGCCCAGGGATTCCGGCTCGTCGGTTTCTCCATCCCCCAGAAAGGCCCAGACCTTGCGGTCGGCGAGGTCGGTGAGGCCCCGCCGGTGGAGGTATTTGGCGAAGCGCGCCTGGTAGATGGCCATCAGCGGCCCCAGGCCCATGGAGACGGTGGCGAATTGCCAGAAGTCGCCCATGAGCCAGGGATGGGGGTAGGACGAAAGACCGTCCTTCACCGTGTCGCGACGGAAGAGCCGAAGGCGTTCCTCGGAGAGCCGTCCTTCCAGAAAGGCGCGGGCGTAGATGCCCGGGGAGCCGTGGCCCTGGATGTACACCAGATCGCCACGGTTCGCGGCCCCCTGGTCGGGATCCGGGCCGCGCCAGAAGTGATGGAGTCCCACCTCGTACAGGTGTGCGGCGGAGGCGTAGGTGGCCAGGTGACCGCCCAGCCCCTCGTGCTCCTTGTTGGCCCGCACCACGGTGGCAATGGCGTTCCAGCGCAAGAGCCGCAGGATGTGTTCCTCGGTGGCGAGATCGCCCGGGTAGGGGGGATCCTGGTCTGAGGGCAGGGTGTTGCGGTAGGGCGTCGAGAGGCCCACGCCGTCTCCACCGGATGGTGCGGCGCCAGCGTTGGCGGCGGAGGCCAGCAGCTGGTCGAGCAGAAAGCGAGCGCGCTCGGCGCCATCCCGTTCGAGGACGGCGGCCAGGCTGTCGAGCCAGTCCTGGGTTTCCTGGGGGTCGATGTCAGCCATGGTGGGAATTCCTCGCTTGCAGGCTCATCGAGCGTGTTCTGGAACCATGAATTTTGGTTCTCTGATTGGCCATGAATGATCTCCCTGACTTGCCCGCGAGTGAGCAAGGTGGGCCGGATTCTGACAGACTATGCGGTTTGGAATTGCAGGGTTGAAAGTTCTTCCTGAGTGGCGCGCTCCGAGATACCGAGGAACTCCACGCCGACAACGCGGTCCTTTTCGTCGAAGTCGAGAATGATCCCGGGCCGAACTTCTTCGGACTCGACGATACGGCTCTCGTCAAGTCGGAAGTAGAGCGCGTCTCCCTTTTTGTCCACTTTGATTCTCATGGTGATCTCCTCAATCTCCGATCAAAGAACGCCGTCACGCGTTTCTCCGGGGCCACCGTAATGTTCACAATCACCCGCAGCCATCGGTTCCCAAATTCGGGAATCTGCTTGATAAAGTGGCGGGTCCCGTCCTGGTGATCTTCCCGTCGGTCCGGGTCGTTCGTGGTCCGGTCGATCCACTCGCGTTCAATCCGACGCTCTTTCAGCATGTCTCCGAAGTGCCGGGACTCCTGCATGCCGGAAGACTATCACTGCCGCGCTTCGACAGAACTCCCGAGTCGTTGGGGATTCCTGTTCCCATCGGGCGTTGACAGAGGGGGTCCATCCAGCACAGGGTAGCGACGCCGTGAGCCATCCAATCCCAGCGACGCCCCCCGAATACGCCGATCCCCGGGCCCGGCGCGCGGCGGTGCGCTGGACGCTGCTGCTGACCGGCACCTTCACGGTCATGGCCGGGGCCATCCTCACCCCGTCGCTGCCCGCCATGCAGGAGCATTTCGCTGCCCAGACCGGGGCGGAGAACACCGCCCTGTGGGTCAAGTTGGTGTTGACCATGCCGGCGCTCTTCATCGTTCTCGGAGGACCGGTGGTGGGGTGGTTGGTGGATCGGGTGGGGCGCAAGCCGCTGCTCCTCGCCGCCGCGGTGCTCTATGGGGTGGCGGGTAGTTCCGGCTTCTACCTGCCGTCGTTGACCGGCATTCTGGTGGGCCGAGCGCTCCTGGGGCTGGCGGTGGCGGGGTTGATGACCAGCGTCTCGACGCTCATCGCGGATTATTACTACGGCCCGGCGCGGGCCCGGGTGATGGGCCAGCAGGCGGCGGTGATGGGCTTGGGGGGCACCACCTACCTGGTGGCCGGGGGGTTCCTGGCGACGGTCTCCTGGCGGGCGCCCTTCCTGGTCTATCTGGCGTCGTTCCTGGCCCTGCCGGTCATCGCCTGGCTGCTGTTTGAGATCCCCCGGCGCCAGAGTCCGCCAGCGCCGCAGCGTGGCGAGCAGGCCGCTGGTCCCGAGCCCGGGCCGTGGCGGACCTTGGGGCGCTTGCTGGCCCTGGTCTACGGCGTGACCTTCCTGATGCAGACAGTCTTCTACATGATTCCGGTACAGCTGCCCTTCTACCTGAAGACGGCGTTGGGGGCGGGAGCGAAGTGGGCGGGGATCGCGGTGGCGGCGACGACCCTCTGCTTCGCCCTGGGTTCCCTGGCCTCGGAGCGCATTTCCCGGCGGCTGGGGCAGGGCGGCACCCTGGCCCTCAGCTTCGCCCTGGTGGCGGCGGGCTACGTCTCCCTGGGCAGCGCCGGGAGCTACGCCGCGGTGCTGGGTTCGCTGGTGCCCGCGGGGGTGGGATTTGGCCTCCTGATTCCCAACATGAACGTGCTCCTCGCCGCCGGAGCCCCGGAGGCCGTGCGCGGTCGCGCCATGGGGGGGCTGACGACGGCAGTGTTCCTGGGGCAATTCCTCTCGCCCATTCTCACCCAGCCCCTCATCGCCTCCCTGGGGCTGGCGGCGTCCTACCGCGCCGTGGGGCTCGGTCTGGGGGGCCTGGCCGCCGTGGTGCTGGCGCTGGTGGCCATGGGTTTTCCCCGGCGCTCCTGAAGCGGGCCACCCGCCCTAGATTCCCTGGCCCTGCCCAAGACGTTGGTAGTCCTGTGACTCTTGGGGTCTGTAGGGGGTAGCGTCCGGTGGGCGGGGTCGAGCGAGGACGGTCGGAGTGTGTTTGAGCGCAGCGAGTTCGCGAAGACCGCCCGCAGCCGACCCCGCCCACCGGGCGCGGGGTACCAGACGGAGCGACACCCATTACAATGCCTCTCCATGAGCGTCACCATCCAGGCCCTGAAACCCTTCGTCCCTTCCGGCGAAGACTACGACCTCGCCTTCCGTTTCTTTGAGACGCTGGGTTTCCACGTCAATTGGAAGGTGGATGGACTGGCGGAATTTCAGTTGGGGGAGGGCGTCTTTCTGCTCCAGAAGTTCCACCACCGAGAAATGCAGGACAACTTCATGCTCGCTCTGGATGTGCCGGATCTGGATGCCTGGTGGCGGCAGATCGAAGCCAGCGGCGCGTTGGATTTTCCCGGCGTCCGGGCCCATCCGCCGGAAGACAAGCCGTGGGGCAATCGGGAAGTGCACCTGATCGATCCCGCAGGGGTTTGTTGGCACTTCGTGGCAGGGTAAAAAGCGACCCCGCCCCGGCGCTGGCCTCCACGGGAAGCCGACGCCGGAGCGGGTTGGAGAGCCGCCTCCCGCTGCCCGGAGGCAGGACGGGACTTCGAAACACCGATCGTCAATTCAGGGTGAAGGTTGCGGTCACGGTGTAGTACACCGCCACCGGTCGACCGTCCAGGGTTCCCGGTTCAAATTTCCATGCCTTCACGGCGGCCAGGGCCGACTGATCCAATCCCATGGCCAGCCCCCGGAGGATCTTGGCATCGATGACATTGCCCTCCTTGTCGATGGTGGCATCGATGATCACGGTACCCTCGACGCGGGCCCGGCGGGCGATTTCCGTGTAGTTGGGCGCCACGTAATGGGTGCGAACCGGCAGCAAGACATCGCCACCGGCCCGGACCGGCTCATTGGAGCGGGCGGGGGGCGGTTCCGTGGGGAACACGAAGGTGGGATCGGTGGCGATCACCAGATCGGGTTCGATTTGATGCTCCTGGCGAATCGGCTCAGGATCATCAGGGGTCGGATCCGGAAGCGGGATGCGCACCGCCTTCGGTTGGCGGATCTCCTGGGGCTTCGGTGGTGGGGGCGGCTCGTACTGCACCGCGGTCAGCACGGTGATGACCTGGCGCTTGTCCGGCTCCGCCGCCTCCGCGGTACGGTTCGGCAACTGCACGGCGAGGAGCGCGATGTGAAAAATGACCGCGACCACCAGGGCGATGCGGCGGTTGCGACGATCCGTCTTGTCGTCTTGGGCGTAGAGCGGTAAAGAATCGGAGGTGTGGTTCGGCGGGCTCGGCTGATTCTCTCGGGTCTGCATGGTTTGTTTCCTCCCAGTTTCGCGGGTTGTCCCTTCCATGCCCCATCAGACTGAAGTCGGGGGAATTCAGTTCCCGAGGTGGCGGTTGTACTGCACGATGATCCAACCAAGACTCTGCACCGGCAGGCCCCTGTGGGCCTTCGTCCTCGTCCTGGGGCTCCTTTCCATGGCGCCTCTGGGGGCGCAGGAACCCCAGAAGGCAGAGCAGAAACGGGAATTGGAACCGAAGGTCGAGGTGATCCTCGGCCCGGGTACGGTGGTCTTCATCGCCGCGATCCTGGACAGCGAGGAGGACGCCGACCAGGAGATGCTCCCGGTGCGCTACGACGCTCGTTTCACCAAGAATCGGGTCCGCTGTGCAGAGAAC
>Ga0210063_1000345_pt1 | contig 14962 bp, 9 predicted proteins | sample Muzzi_PWA_D1_FD_185529 | JGI IMG/M metagenome (GOLD analysis project Ga0210063, IMG submission 185529) | Wetland microbial communities from San Francisco Bay, California, USA, that impact long-term carbon sequestration - Muzzi_PWA_D1 (SPAdes) | ecosystem: Environmental > Aquatic > Marine >... | reverse complement strand
CACCGGCACGGGGTTGAAGAAGGGGAAGGGGGGGAGCCCGGCGCTCAAGGTGACCGCCTCGACCCCGGGGAGGGCCTCCAGGCGCGCGGTCACCCGGCGCAGAAAGCCCTGGGCCTGGGCGGGCGTGTAGCCCACCAGCCGGGGCCGGAGGCGCAGCGTCGCGACGGTCTCGGGATCGGTGCCACCCACTTTGTGAAAGGTCCCGAGGCTCTGGACCAGAAGGCCGGTGCAGAGGAGCAGGACGAAGGAGAGGGCCCCCTGCACCACCACCAAACCCCCCAGAAGGCGGGGCCGTCGGGCCTCCTTGAGGGCCGGAACCAGGCCCCGGCGAGAGGCCTGGAGACCGGGGATGCCCCCGACCAGCAGGCCGGTGACGAGGGCCAGGAGGAAGCCGTAGCCCACCACCGTGAAGTCCATGGGCAGTTCCAGGGGGGTGGCACTGGGGTAGAAAAGGGCCACGAGGCGTCCCAGCCCGGTCGCCACCAGGAGGCCGCCGAGCCCCCCCGCCCCGGAGAGGAGGAGCGTTTCCAGGAGGAAGAGGGACACCACCTGCCGCCCGGTAGCCCCCAGGGCCCGGCGGGTGGCGATCTCCCGGCGCCGGGTGAGCCCCCGACCGACCAGGAGGCCCCCCAGATTCGCCCCGGCCACCAGGACCACGAGGGTGACGGCGAGGAGCAGCAGATGGGCCAGCCGACGGGTGCTGGCGCGACCGGCGGGGTGGATCCCGGTCAGTGGGGTCACCACCAGACCGCGGGCCGTGGCCCCGGGTAGGGGGAAGGCCTGCTGTACTCCTGCGCTCAGAGCGGTCATCTCCCGCTGGGCGTCCGCCGGGGTGCGTCCGGGAGCGAGGCGGCCGATCAGGGTCAGCCAGTTGCAATCCCGCAGTGCCGTGTCGCACCAGCGGTAGCCAACGCTGGCGTCGCGGGTCGAGAGCCACACCGCGGAAGGGAGGCCAAAGCGCACCCCGGTGAAGTCCGGAGGCGCCACCCCCAGCACCGTGAAGGGGGTGCCGTTGAGGTGTACCACGGCCCCGATCACCCCGGCGTCCCCTCGCAGCTGGCGTTGCCAAAGGGCATGGGAGATCACCACGGTGTGGGCCTCGGTAGGGCTGTCGATGCCGAAGAATCGCCCCCGGGCGGGCTGGATACCCAGCAGGGGGAAGTAGTCGTCGGACACCACGGAGCCGTTGATCTCCACCAGACCGTCCTCGGTGCGCAGACTCAACGGCGCCGAGGGGTAGTGGGCCGCCAGTTCCTGGAAGGCTTTGGTGGCTTGCTGGTAATCGATCGAATCGGGGAGGGAGAGGGGAAAGAAACCCTCGCCGTCGCGGGTCTGGTAGAGGCTCATCAGGGTCGCCGGGTCCGCGACCGGCAAGGGGCGCAAGAAAAGGGCGTTGATCAGGCTGAAGATCGCCAGGTGAGCCCCGAAGGCGAGGGCCAAGGTGAGCACCGCCAGGGTGGTGAATCCGGGAGTCCTGGCGAGGCGGCGGCAAGCCTGGCGAAGGTGCTGCATGGCGAAGAACCCATCCTTTCCACGACACAATGGTGTTTGGAGCGTATACGAACGGGGCCGTGAGAAGGTTGGAGCGGCTCGGGGAATCGGTCGAGAGCCGTGCCGCGCCTTGACGCTTCCGGAGGGGGGGACTAGAGTCTTGGCGATGCGTATATTCGCCCTTGGGCTCGCTCTCACCCTGGGACTCACCGGCTGTTCCATCCAGAAACTGGCGATTAATTCTCTGGCTGGGGCTTTGGCGGAGAGCTCCGACGTCTACGCCTCGGACGAAGATCCCGATCTGGTACGGGACGCCCTGCCCTTCGCTCTCAAGACCATGGAATCGCTGCTGGCGAAGGTGCCGGACAACCCCCAACTCCTGCTGGGGGCGTGCAGCGGTTTCACCCAGTACAGCTACGCCTTTGTGGATACCGAAGCGTTCCTGGTGGAGGACGACGACTTCCGCGAGGCGCGGCGGCTCAAGGAGCGGGCGCTGAAGCTTTACCTGCGAGCTCGAGGGTATTGTTTTGAGGCGCTGCGGCTCAAGGATCCGGACCTGCTGGCCGCCTTACGCCAGGACCCCGTAGCGGGGGCGGAGCGTCTGGGGGCGGAGGATGCGGACCTGCTCTTCTGGACCGCCGCCAGTTGGGGTTCGGCTATCGCCCTGGCGCTGGATCAACCGGAATTTGTCGCCGATGTGCCGGTGCCCCGGGCGCTGCTCGAACGGTTGGAGGTTCTGGCTCCAGAGTATGGGGATGGCACCCTGGCGGAGGCGCTGCTGGTCCTGGCGACCTTGCCGGAGACCCTGGGCGGCTCGCAAGAGGCGGCCCGCGTATACTTCGCCCGAGCGTTGGAGCTTTCCCAGGGGCAGAGTGTGTCGGCCCATGTCACCCTGGCGCAAGGGGTGATGGTGCCCAGCCAGGACCGCAAGGAGTTCACCGCTCTGCTCCACAAGGCTTTGGCTATCGATGTGGACGCCCCCGGGGCGCGCAAGAACCGTCTCGCCAATGTGATCGCCCAGCGCCGCGCCGCGGAACTGCTGAGGCGGGTTGACGAATACTTCCTGGAAGATCTGGAAACCGCCGAGGAGCCCCCATGAGTCGATTTGTACCCTCCGCCTTCGCCCCCGTCCTGCTGCTGGGCGTGGCCCTGTCTATTTTGCCTTCTCTGCCGACCGGGGCCGCTCCCGTGACCGTCAAGCTCGCCTCCCTGGCCCCGGACAACACCATCTGGGATCGGGTGGTGGAAGAGATGGGAGCGGAGTGGCAGGAAGCCACCGACGGGCGGGTCAAACTGCGGGTGTACCCCGGTGGTGTGGCGGGGGATGAGCCGGACGTGGTGCGCAAGATGCGCATCGGTCAACTCCACGCGGCGGTGCTGTCCGTGGGGGGGCTGGGGGACATCGATCCCGCTTTCGGGGTGTTCACGGTGCCCTTTCTCTTCGACTCTTACGACGAGCTTTACCATGTGCTCCACGTGTTGACTCCAACCTTGGAGAAACGTCTTGAAGCCAAGGGGTATGTGCTCCTGCACTGGGGCCATGCGGGTTGGATCCACGTCTTTTCGAAGGAGCCCGTGACCCGGGTCGATGATCTTCGCAAGCTGAAGCTCTTCGTGGCGGCGGGGGACGATGCCGCCTTTCGCTGGTGGAAAGACAAGGGATTCCGGCCCGTGGCCCTGGCCACCACCGACATCACCACCGGCCTCCAGACCGGCATGATCGAGGCGGTGCCCTCGACCCCCCTGGCGGCGCTGCTCTTGCAGTGGTATCGCCAGATACCCAACATGATGGATATAGGCTTCGCGCCCCTGGTGGGAGCGACGGTGGTCACCCAGTCGGCCTGGAATCGCATCGCTCCCGCGGACCAGCAAGCCCTCAAGGCGGCAGCGAAGCGGGCGGAGAAGGAGTTGGAGTCGTCGGTGCCGACGCAGGATGAGGAGAGTGTCAGTCAGATGACCAGCCGGGGCCTCCAGGTGACCCGGGTGGAAGGCACCCCCAACGCCGCCGCCTGGCGGGCGGTGGCGGAGGACTATGCCGAGCGCATGCGCGAGTCGTCGGTGCCGCCGGACATCCTGCAACAAGCTCTCGCCGCCCGGGATGCCTACCGCAAGGGGCGCGAAGGGAAAGCCAGCGCGGGAGCCCACCCCTGATTCGCTTCCTGAGCACCTTGCGGGCCGTCTTTCACCGGCTGGAGGACACCGTCGCCGGAGTGGCGTTGCTGGCCATGATGGCGCTGCCGCTGGCGGAGATCGTCGCCCGCCGACTCTTCGAGGTCAGCGTTCCCGGCGCCTTGCCCTTCACGTACCATCTGACCCTGTGGGTGGGCTTCCTGGGAGCGGCGATGGCGGCGCGCCAGGGCAAGCTCCTGGCGCTGGCCCGCAATGAGTTGCTGGCGGTGGCCAAGGGTGGGGCGGTGGTGGCCTCGGAGGAGGGCACCACCGACGTCGGGAGCGCGGCGGGGCCGGGCTGGTGGTCTCGTAGCGCCCAGATCTTCACCGCCCTCGTCGCTTCCGGAGTCACCACGATGCTCTTCTGGGCGAGTGTGGAGATGGTGCGCATCGAGCGCGGATTTCCTCAGGAACTGGCCCTGGGGGTCGAGGTCTGGATGGCGCAACTGGTGTTGCCGCTGGCTTTCGGCCTCATCGCCCTGCGTCTGGTGTGGCGCGCTTCGCCCCGGTGGTGGGAACGGGGGTTGGCGGCGGTAGGGCTGGCGGTGGGCAGTTGGCTGGCCCTGCATCCCGAGATTCTGGAGTTCCGCCCGGCCTGGCCCGCCCTGGTCCTGATCGCCGCGGCGACGGTGCTGGGGGGGCCGATCTTCGTGACCTTGGGGGGGGCGGCGCTCTTCCTCTTCCTGGCGGATGGGGTGCCCATCGCCGCGGTCCCGGCGGAGACCTATCGCCTGGGGGTCAATCCCATCCTCCCCGCCATCCCTCTCTTCACGCTGACCGGGTTCTTGTTGGCGGAGGGGGAGACCTCCCAGCGCCTGATCCGGGTGTTCCGGGCGTTGGTGGGGTGGATGCCCGGGGGCACGGCGGTGACCTGCGCCGTGGTCTGCGCCTTCTTCACTGCCTTCACCGGTGGCTCCGGGGTGACCATTCTGGCGCTGGGGTTGCTCCTCTTCAAGGCCCTGCAGGCGGATCGATACCGGGAGACCTTCTCCCTCGGTTTGCTGACCGCCAGCGGTAGCCTGGGATTGCTCTTCGCCCCGGCGTTGCCGCTGATTCTCTACGGCATCGTGGCCCAGGTGTCGGTCAACGATCTGTTCATCGCCGGCGCTCTGCCGGGGGCGCTGCTGGTGCTCCTGGTGGCGGCGTGGGGGATCCGCGAGGGGCTGCAACAGAAAGCGCAGCGGCACCCCTTTGAGGGCGGGGAAGCGCTGCGGGCGCTGTGGGGCGCGAAGTGGGAACTGATCCTGCCCGTGGTGGTGCTGGGGGTGATGGTCACCGGGGTGGCGACGCCGCTGGAGGCTGCCGCCGTCGCGGCGCTCTACGCGCTCTTCGTGCAGTGCGTGGTGTACCGCGACCTCTCCTTTTTCCGGGGTGTTCCGCGGGTGCTGGTGGAATGTGTGACGCTGGTGGGCGGGGTGTTGATCATTCTCGGAGTGGCGATGGGCTTGACCAACTATCTGGTGGATGCCCAGGTGCCGGACCGGTTGGTGGATTGGGCCGGGGGACACATCACCTCGCCCCTGGTCTTCCTGCTCGCCTTGAATGTGTTCTTGTTGCTGGTGGGATGTTTGATGGATGTTTTTTCCGCCACGGTGGTGGTGGTGCCGTTGATCACCCCCCTGGGGTTGGCTTTCGGCATTGATCCGGTGCATTTGGGGATCATCTTTATCGCCAACCTCGAATTGGGATACATTACACCTCCGGTGGGGCTGAATCTCTTTTTGGCCTCGTACCGTTTTGACCGGCCTTTGCTTCAGGTGTATCGCGCGGCGTTGCCGATGCTCCTGATTTTGGGTATCGGCGTTTTGCTGATCACCTACTTTCCACCCCTGACTCTGGGGCTTCTCGATCTCTTCGGTCGGCGATAAACCTCCTGCATGCCTGGGAAGGGGATTGAGACCATGAGCCTACGCCATACCTTCGTACCCGCCGCCTGTCTGGTCATGCTCAGCGCCGCCGTGATGGTGATGCTGCGCGCTCCCGCGGAATCCGCCACCCTGGAGAGGGACGCCGTGCGGACGGAAGGGGTGGAACGAGCCCATCAGGTGCTCTCCAAGACCTATGAGGTGGACCGCAAGTACCGTTCCATGATGGGGCCTTGGAGCCAGCAGAAGATCTTCCTGGTGGAAGCGGAAGAACCGGAGTTGCTGTGGATCACGGGGTACAAGGCGGTCATGGTGGGCGAAGATGGCGAACAGGCGATGCCCCAGGAATTCATGTGTCACAGCAATCTGGACATCAATCCCTCGGAGCACATGGAGCGGTTCCGCGGGCGCAAGGCGATCAGCGGTCGTCTCTTCACCCTCTCCCAGGGGCAATTCGATATCCAGTTGCCGCAGGGCTTCGGGATTCCCTTGATGTCCGATGAGCCGTTGAATCTGACCACGCAGGTGCTCAATCTGAACCACGAGGATCAGACCTTCCAGGTGCGCCACAAGGTGACCGTGGAGTTTGTCCGCGATCGGGATGTGGAGGGCTCGATGCGCCCGTTGTTTCCCTCGGGGGTTTACGGCCTGGTGTCGTTGGAGGGCCGTCCTCTCCATTTTGGGGTTCCTGCAGATGAGGGACCCCCGCCCCAAGAATCGTCCCATTCCACCCATGCCGTGAACTCCGGGGCGGTGGAGCACGGCGAGGACCATGGTCTCCCGGAGGCTGCGGAAGGCGGGATGGGACCGGGTTGCATGATTGGCCAGAATGCGGCGCAACATGAGTATCAGGATCCTCTGGGGCAGCGTTTCACCGGTCATTGGGTGGTGGAGCCGGGTCGGGAGGAGAACCGGACGCTGGTGACAAAGATCTTGAACCTACCTTTCGATACCCGGGTGCATTACATCGCGGTGCACCTTCACCCCTTCGCGGAATCCTTGGAACTGGTGGATCTGACCCGCGGTACGACGGTGTTCAAGAGCCACGTCCGTCCGGCGGAGAAGGGGATTGGTATTGATCATGTGGAGTACTTTTCTAGCCCGGAGGGGTTGCAACTCCACCAGGACCACGATTACGAGTTGGTGAGTGTGTACAACAACACCTCTGGCGAGGTCCAGGACTCGATGGCGGTGATGTACTTGTATCTGGCGGACGTGGAGTTCGAGCGCCCCGCCGCAGCCCAGCGGGCTGCCGTGGCCCAGTAGGGCGGCTGGAACCGGCATCAAACCTCCGCCCCTCACCCGGTGCCAGCCACCTTGTAAAAGCCCGCCCCCGGGCTTTGCCTGCTCCGGTGCCAGCCACTTTGCCGACACCGTTTGGGACCAGCCCAAAAGGCGCCCTGCGCCAGGTGCCACCCACTTTGTCGGGTCCTACTCGGGCAAGCCGGGTCAGGTTCCCCCGAAAGAGCCCCCGTCACCTGCCATCTAAGAATTTTCCCCAAATCCCTCCCCAAGGGGGTCGATGAGCGTGCCATTTGCCGTCTATGTAGGTGTATGGGAAGACATCTACGCTTTATCCCCGCGGGGGGTTGCCTCACGGAAGTAACCCAGCGCACGATCCAGGGACGTTTCTTGCTTCGGCCCAGCAGGGAATTCAACCAGATCGCCCGAGGGATCCTCGCCAGGGCCGCCCGCCGCTACGCCGTCAAGGTGGTGGCGGCGGTCTACCTATCGAACCATTACCATCTCCTGCTGTGGGCGGAGGACGCGGAGCAACTGGCCCGCTTCATGCACTACCACAATGGCAATCTGGCCCGGGAAGCGGGCCGTCTCCACGGCTGGGGCGACAAGTTCTGGTCCGGTCGCTACAAGGCGATCTGGATCAGCGGAGAGGAAGAGGCGCAGGTGGCGCGGCTGAAGTACCTGCTGAGCCATGGCGCCAAGGAGGGGCTGGTGTCCCGACCCCAGGACTGGCCGGGCGTCAACAGCGTTAAGGCGCTCCTCAAGGGTGAGCCACTGGAAGGGCGGTGGATCAACCGCACCCGACAGTCGGCCGCAGGTCGGCGGAAAAAGCCCCCGCAGTCCAGCACTTACACCGAGCCGGAGAGTCTGTATTTGACCAGGCTACCGTGTTGGGTCCACCTGAGCGATGGGGTCTACCGACAACGGATTGAGGACTTGCTCGCGGCGATCGACCTGGAGGCGACCGCCATGCGGCGTCGGAAGAACATCCGGCTGCCGAGCCGCCGGGCATGCCGACGGCAGATCCTGCGCCAGCATCCCCACAGTGCCCCCGAGCGTTTGGAGAAGCGACCGCTGCCGCTGGTGCACGCTTTCCGTAAGGCGGTGCGCGATGCTTTCCGGCAGGCCTACGGCGGGTTTGTGGCGGCCTACCGCCGGGCGGCGGAGCGGCTGCGGGCGGGGGAGTGGGGGGTGGAGTTCCCGGTGGGCTGTTTCCCGCCACGGCGCCCGTTTGTGGTGGCCGGTGCGGGGCGGTCTCCCTGAGGGTGGGTTGGCTGGCGGGGACTCTCGCGGACGGTGGAAATCATATTTTGTTGGCCGACTGTGGGGTCGGGTTGGGGGCGGTGTGTCTTCAGGGGTGTATCGCTGCGGCACAACCGTCGCCAGGTGCACGTTTGGGGGCAAAAATGCGTCAATGGCGCCGCACCAGGGACCCCAAGTCAGCGAGCATGGTGTTGAACCAGGCCGTCGAGGCTGGCGAACCACCTCGACTTTTCCCAAGAGGGTGGCGCTTGATCCTCCGTACTTCCTGACCGTCCAAGAAGCGTGGCACCTAGTGGGGATCTAGCCTACCGGCGCCGTTTCTTGCGTCGCTCAAAGAGGTGCATCAGGGGGGGGAGGTACGGTCGATCGGTGCGCAGTTCGACGCGATCGATACCCCATCGACGGAACTGGCGATGGACTTCCAGGCGTCGGTGGTGTTCGACCTCGGCGTGGAAGCGGGCGGAGCGGCGACCGTTGATGACGGCCAGATCGCCGGTTTCGGCGTCGCGCAGAAGGACGGGGCCGACGTCTGGGAGAATCGGGTCCCGGGGATCGACGATCTCTACAGCGATGAGGTCGTGGCGCCGGGCGGCACCTCTGACGGTGCGTCCCAGGGTGCCTTCGAGGAGAAAGTCGGAAAGGACAAAGACCACGGAGCGGCGGGTCAGCCCCCGAAGGACGGACTCCAACCCGGCTTCCAGGTCACTGCCCCCCTCGACCGGGTGCGCCAGGACTTCCCGCACCAGCCGCAGGACGTGGTTGCGTTGGCGGCGGGGGGGGAGAAAGAGCTCCAGCCGGTCGGTGATCAGCGCCGCCCCGACCCGATCGCCGTTGCGCAGCGCCGCGAAGCTCAGCAGCGCCGCCACCTCTGCCGCCAATTCCCGTTTCAAGATGGCCCGGGAGCCGAAACGCATGCTGCCGGAAACATCGATCACCAGGAAGAGAGTGAGGTCCCGCTCCTCGACATATTGCTTGATGAAGGGCTCGCCCATCCGGGCCGTGACATTCCAGTCCAGGGAGCGCACATCATCCCCCGGTTGGTAGGGGCGCACCTCGGCGAACTCGACCCCCCGGCCCTTGAAGGCGGAGTGGTAATCCCCCGCCAGTCCCTGGTCCACCAGTCGGTTGGTCGCAATCTCGATCCGCCGCACCTTGCGCAGCAGATCCGCAGGAAGCTGCTGCGGTGCGTCCTGCGGCCGGGATGGAGGAGGGGCGAACCGGTCCCAGAGGTTCCGGATGGGGCGGAGAATACGCAAAGTCTGCCCTCAATCCTCGGCTCGCGGCAGGGGATCCGAAGCGGTGCCAGCCCCACGATGCAGCGCGTGGTAGCGATCGATGGCGAGATCTCGCCAGGTCTCTTGCCGACCGTCCGGCCAGCGGATTTCGACTGTGGATACGGCGTTTGCCTGGGCCAGCCCCACCACCACCCGGGGATCCTGGGCCGCCAGATAGCTGCCGTCGCGGCGGGATCGACGCAGCCGGGGTGCCCCGCCCTGCGGGGTGACGGTCACCTGCACGCCGGGAGGTGCGGGGGAGCCGTCCGCCTTGCGGGGATCGATGCCGATCCAGTGCTCTCCGAGTGGGGTGGCACGGGGTCCACGGTGGCGCCAGATGCGCACCGGCCCACCGTTGACGGTCACCACGGCGTCCACGCCGCCATCGTTGTCGAGATCCCCCAGGGCGACGGCGCGGCTCACGGCAGGCTCGCCGAGCTCGATCCCCGTAGCTTCGAAATGGCCTCTCCCGCCTTCCCCCAATAGGTTGCGCAGCAGCTGGTCCGGCTGCTTCAAAGGATGGGACTCTCCCGCCTGTACCTGAGGCCAGATGCGGGTAACGGCGCCGTTGGCGATGAGGAGATCCAGGTCGCCATCGAAATCGAAATCCACCGCGCCGACGCCAAAGGCGGTGTAGGGGAGGGAGGGGGCGGCGAGGCCCAATTCGAGAGTGCGATCCTGGAAGAGCCCCGCGCCGTCATTGATGTACAGGGTATTGCTCTCATTGGCGAGGTGGGTCATGAAGAGGTCCAGGTCCCCGTCGTCATCGAAATCTGCCGCCTCCACCCCCATGGACGCCTCCGGTTGGCCTTGGCGGTTGAGGGCGGCCCCGGCGAGGAGGGCCTCGTCGGTGAACGTGCCATCCCCCCGGTTGCGCCACAATTGGTTCTCCATGGCATCGTTCGTGACGTACAGATCGGTGGCGCCATCGCCGTCAAGATCCGCCGCGATCACGCCCAAACCATTGCCAAAAGCGCCGCTGAGACCCGCCATGGCGGTGACGTCAGCAAAGGTGCCACCCACTTTGTCGCCACCGCTTGCGGTGCTACCCAATGGGGGATGGCGGAGGAGGCGGTCCGGCGCCGGGGGGTAGAGGGTGGGCTTGCAGTAGTCCGGGGCGCTGTTGTCCGCCTGGCAGGGGCGATGGTTGGCGAGGGTGAAGTCGATGTAGCCCGTGACGAAGAGGTCCAGCCTGCCGTCGTCGCGACTGTCCAGGAACGTGGCTCCGGTGCTCCAGGGGGGATCCTGGGGGCCGTCGAGGCCCACCCCGGTCGCGGCGGTGCGGTCGGTGAAGGTGCCACCCTTTTCGTTGTGCCATAGCTGGTTGGGGCCGTAGTTGGTGACGTAGAGGTCCAGCCAGCCGTCCCCGTCGTAATCCGCCACCGCCACTCCCATGCCGTAGCCCCGGGCGGTGATCCCCACCTCGTCGGTGATGTCGGTGAAGTGCAGCGCGCCGCTTTCCACCAGATCGTTGCGGTACAGGCGGTCGGAGGGGAAGAGCGCGGGATGGGTCGAGGGAGACGCGGTGGGTTCCAGGGTGTGGCCCTGCACCAGGTAGAGGTCCAGGTCGCCGTCCCGGTCGTAATCGAACAGGGCCGCCCCGGCGCCCATGATCTCCAGGATGGTGAAGTTGCCGGTGCGCCCATTCTGGTGAACGAAGTCCACGCCGACCTGCCGGGCGATCTCGGTGTAGAGGGGGGACTCGCGTTGGGTGCCGGAAGGTGCCACCCTCTCGTCCGCCGCTCGGGGAGCGCCACAGGCAGCCAGCAGAACACCGAGGCACAGGAGGGGGAGGAGAACTCGCACGGTGGAGCAGCGTACCAGAACCAGCGGGGGATTCCCCGCCCGCTGCTATACTCCGCGCCTTCGATTCACCAACCAAAGAAGAGTGCCACCATGAGCCCAGAGTCGATCCCTACCGCCCGCCGTTTCGGCCCTTTCCTCCGTTTCTTGCCCCTGGGCATCGCCGTGCTGGCGCTGCTGCTGTACGGCAAGGCAGCCCTCGAAAACGATCTGATCTTCGATGCCGGGGAGCGGGTGCTACTCCTCGGGAGCGGGGAGGAGTGGGCCCCGGCACCCCTCGCCGGGGCGGTGCTGGGATGGGAGAAACACCTCTCCGGTGCCGACATTCGCGGCGACGGCGGCGACGCCTTCCAATGGTTCGGCGCGATTCTCGCCGCCCTCGCCGGGTTGGCGGCCTACGCGGCGTATCGGGGAGCGTTGGGCCTTGGCCCGGGGTTGGCGGTGTGGGCGGCGGCGGCGTGGATCGTCCATCCGGCGTTTTCCTCCGCGGTCTTCGCCGACGTCCAGGGGCGGGGGGTTCTCCTGGCTCTGTTGTTCGCTGCTGGCGCGGTGGCGGCGTGGGTGCGACCGGGGCCGGTGTGGGGCGTGCTGGCGGCCCTCTTGGGAGCGTGGGCGGCCCTCAGTCACCCCCAGGCGCTGGTGGTGCTTTTGTTGCTGCCGTTGATCGAAGTTCAGGACAGAGACGCTGCCGGATCTTCCCCAACTCGGTGGCTGGCTCTTCTCCTCGCCCTGATCGCGGCGGTGGGAGTGTGGCTGTGGAGTGCCGGGCTGCCGGGCTTCGCCGGGGCGCTGATGGCGCCGGTTCGCTCCCTGGGCTATGCGGTGACCACCGCCCTGGTGCCCACCGGGCAAGCGCTGCCGGAGCCCACCTTCAGCGGTTGGTGGGGGGCTGCGGGGGGCCTTCGCCTGGGCATCGGAGTGGTGCTTCTGGTGCTGTTGGCCCTGGGTTTCCGCGCCGCCGGGGGGCGGCTGCGCAACCCCCTGGGGCTGGCCCTGGCGTGGAGCGGGCTGACTTTGCTGCCGGTGTTGCAGATCTTCGCCCAGCGTCCCCCCTACGCGGAGCGCTACCTGGCCCTGCCCCTCTTCGGTCTGGTGGGTCTGGTGGCCCTGGTGGTCTCCCGCCTGCCGGGGCGTAGCGGGGCCATCGTCCGGCACGGGCTGGTCCTGGCGCTGCCCCTGGCGGGGCTGATCGCCCTCAGCGCCGGGCGTCTGGACACCTTCCGCGATGCCGAGCGCTACCATCGCCAGTGGGTCGCCACCAGCCCGGACTCCGCCCCGGCGCACCTGGGCCTGGCGGTGGCCTTGACGCGGCAGGCGGGAGAGGGGGCGGAAGCCCAGGGTGCCGAGGCGCTGGCGGCGATACGCCGGGCGGCGGAACTGGCTCCGGAGGATGCCGCCGTGCAGGGCAGCCTGGGGGATTTCCTGTTCAGCCAGGGGCAACGCCCGGAGGCGGCGATGGCGTACCGGCGAGGTCTGGAACTGGCGCCGGAGGATGGCGCGCTGGCCTTGCGTCTGGGGGAGGTGCTCCTGGCGGATGGCCAGCCCGGGGAGGCTGCGGAGGCGTTCCGGCAGGCCGTTGGCCTGCGCCCCGGGGAGGCGACGCCGCGCCTGCGGTTGGCCACCGCCCTGGCCCGAGCGGGCAAGGCGGATGAGGCCGTGGCGCAGTTTGAGGAAGTCCTGGCGGAGAAGCCCGACGACGCGGTGCGCCAGGCCCAACTGCGGGTGGATTACGGCAATCTGCTGGCGGACGTGGGGCGCACTGAGGAGGCCCTGGCGGCGTACCGGCGGGCCCTGGAACTGGACCCCCAACTGGCGAAGGCCCACTACAACCTGGGGCTGACCCAACTCTCCCTGGGCCAGGGGGAAGAAGCCAAGGGCAGTTTCCGGGAGGCCATCGCCCTCCAGCCGGACTATCCGGAGGCCCACACCAATCTGGGCGTGGTGCTCGCCAGCCAGGGGGCGGTGGACGAGGCGTTGGAGCACTACCGCACCGCCGTGGAACTGCGCCCCGACGATGGCGGCACCCGCTTCAACCTCGGCCAGGGGCTGCTGCTCGCCGGTCAAGTCGAAGAGGGACTGACGGAATTGCGCCGGGGTGTGGAACTGGCACCGGGCAACCCCAGCGGCCATTTGCTGTTGGGGCGGGCGCTGTTGAGTCTGGGGCGTCTGGGTCCGGCGGCGGAGAGCTTGCAAAACGCCCTGCGGTTGCGCCCCCAGGGGGTCGAAGCCATGATCCCCCTGGCCTGGATCCTGGCCACCGCGGCGGACGGTTCGGTGCGTGATGGGGAGACCGCCGTGCGTCTGGCGGAGAGTGCCACCCACCTCACCCAATACCGCAACCTCGATGCCCTGAACGCCCTCGCCGCCGCCTATGCGGAGACGGGCCAATTTGATCGTGCCAGCCAAATTGTCGGCGAGGTCATCCGCCGTCTCGAAGCCTCCGGCCAGAAGCAGGAAGCGGACCTCTTCCGCCCCTTTCTGGAGCGCTACCGGCAGCAACAGCCGGTGCGCAGCGGGACGCGCCAAGCTGCGGGAGGATGACCCCGGGCTACGGTTCCCCGGCCTCCGACGGCGATATCGGTCCTGGTGTTGGTCCCGCTGGTAGCCCCGGCGTCGCCCGGGCGCCCTCCTTGCCCTCCGCCACGTTGTGGTAGAAGCGTTGGGTGGGATAGGCGAAATCGATGTCGTCGCATTGGTGGAAGGCGTCGAGGATGGCCTCCCACAACGCCTGGGTGCTGGCCCGCCGCCGCCGGGGTTCGCACAGGTAGCGCAGGGTCAGCAGCACGCCCGAGTCCTCCACCGAGGTGTAGACGATGGGCGTCAGCTTGGCATAGAAGATCATGTACTTCCGCGACGCCCGTCGCACCTGCTCCGCCGCCGCCTCGCTCAGGTGCTGGGCGTGTTCCTCCACCACCTCCGTCAAGATCGTCTTGGCCCGCCGCCAGTTCGATTCGAAGGTCACCAGCACCGGCATCTCGTTCCAGATGTACTGAAAGCCCTTGGTGGAGTTGGCCAGGGGGAAGGAGAAAATGTGTGCGTTGGGGATGTGGATCACCCGCCCGGTGCTCTGGTCCGCGTGCACCCAGTTGCCGATCTCCATGACGGTGAACTGGAAGATCCGGAGGTCGATCACATCCCCCGCCACTCCGTCGATCTCGATGCGATCCCCCACTTCCAGGGGGCGCCGCCAGAGGATGAAGAGCCACCCCGCCAGATTCACCAGCAGGTCCTTGAGGGCGATGGCCAGGCCCGCTGACACCAACCCGATATACGTCGCCAGATCCCGCAGCCCCGCGAACCAGATGCGCACCACGATCAGGACTCCGACGAAGACGATCAGGTACAGGGTCGCCTTCTTCCACTGGTAACGGACCCGCACATCCTCCGTCCGCCCCGCCACCGCCCGCTGGATCAGCCAGTACAGTGCCCACAGCAGCACCACCACGATCAGGCTGGCCAGCAATCGGCCCTGGGTCTCCACCGGCGTGCCGGTCAGGTGTTCGATCCATTCGTGGATGGGGTTCATGGGGGCATTGTATGCCGCCCCGGGGCGGCCGGGCGTCCCGCGGGGCCGCCATGGGGTAGCCCCGAGTGTGAACCCGGGGTCCGGTGGCCACGACCCCGCGAGGTTTCCCGTCCCGCCGTCCCGACACCGGGAACCCACCCCTTCGCCTTCCGTCTGGAGTGAACCCGGCGTCAGGGCCGCAACGTCAGGGCCAGCGCGGGCGCTCGCGCACCACCCAAGAGCCCATCCCCCTCCGCCAGGGTGACGGCGGTGGCCCCCACGCCCAGGACGTTTTGCAGGCTCCGGAGCAAGGGGATCAGCACGGCGGTGGGGGGCAGGGCCTCCGCCTG
>Ga0210063_1000344_pt1 | contig 14982 bp, 10 predicted proteins | sample Muzzi_PWA_D1_FD_185529 | JGI IMG/M metagenome (GOLD analysis project Ga0210063, IMG submission 185529) | Wetland microbial communities from San Francisco Bay, California, USA, that impact long-term carbon sequestration - Muzzi_PWA_D1 (SPAdes) | ecosystem: Environmental > Aquatic > Marine >... | reverse complement strand
GCGCACCCGGTGGCTGGAGGCTCCACGGCTGGCCATCTCGCCCCGTTTGCGGCAGTACGGCTCCACGGGGCGGCGGGGCCGCCCCGCTCCGATCCAGGATCGGAGCAAGGAAAAGGCCCACCTGGCGCGGCTGGCGGCGGAGGAAGCGCGTCAGGTGGCGTTGGCCCGGGAGCGGCTTCTTGCCCTGGCGGCGTGCCATATCTCGGAGGTGGGCGAACTCGACCCCCGGGGCTTCCGCCTGTTCTACGATCTCCTGACCCGCGCCATCGCCACCAAGCGGGAGCCGACGGATCGGGGCACGGCGCGCACGGTGGACGGCACCCTGGAGATCGTTCTCGAACCGTGTCGGCCCCTGCGCTCCGTTGCGGTGCGCTCCGTGGAGGGCACCCTGAGCACCTGGGATGCGCGGATCCAAATCCTCGATCTCTTCCCCAAGGCGCGGCGTACCGCGGAGGCCGGATGAGCGACGCCTTCGGTGCGGTGATGGATGAGGCGGCCCGGGAGGAGCGCCGCAAGGCGCTGCGGGCCTTGCTCCAGAACCCGCTGATCACCGCCGATGGCAAGCTGTCGGAGGTCTTCCCCCTGATCCGTCGGCACCACGCCGCGTTGAACCAGTGGTTGGTCAAGAATCCCGGCTGGAGCCTGTACGTCGATCGGGAAACCGCCCGGCTGCGCAAGATTCCCGCCGACCTGGACGACGCCAGCCGTGGGGCGGTGGGCAAGACCCCGTTCCACCGGCGCCTCTACGCTCTGCTCTGCCTGGCCCTGGCGGCGCTATCCCAGGGCGAGAAGCAAATCACCCTGGGGACTCTATTCGAGCACATCGTGCGGCTGGCTGCGGTGGATCCCCAACTGGGGGACGCCGGGTTGCGACCGGACCCGGATCGTTTCGAGCACCGGCGGGATCTGGTCCGCACGGTGGAGTTCCTGATGGCCTGGGGCCTGCTGCGCCGTGTCGATGGGGACGAGGCCGCCTACCTCAAGGCGCAAGGCGACGTGCTCTACACGGTCAACCGGTCGGCGCTGACCTGGTTGGTGCAGCTGCGGCGCTCGCCGACCACCATCGACAGCCGCGATCCCGAGGCGCGGCTGCGGGCCGTCACCCGCGACCTCCAGCCGGAGACCGACGAGGGCCGCAACCGCCTGCACCGCTTCTTCTTCTATCGCAAGCTCCTGGACGATCCGGTGCTCTACTACGAGGACCTGGACGAGGGGCAGCGGGCCTACCTCAACAGCCAGCGGGCCGCCATCACCGCCGAGATCGCCGACCAGACCGGCCTGGTGCCCGAGGTGCGTCGGGAGGGGTTGGCGATGGTCGATGACCGGGGGGAATTGACCGATCTCGACATGCCCAAGGAAGGCACGGATGGGCATATCGCTCTCCTCCTGGCGGATTTCCTGGCCCACCGTCTGGGTCCCGACCCGACCCCGTGGGTCGGCCTCGCCGAGGTGGAGCAGCGGCTGGCGGAATTGCGCCAGGAGTACGGAAAGTACTGGCGCAAGGATGCGGCCCGACCGGAGGCGACGCGCTCCCTGGTGGAGCACGCCCTCGACCGACTGGCGGCGCTGTCGCTGGTGGAACGGGGCGAGGACGGCGTGCGGCCCTTGCCCGCCCTGGCGCGCTATCGGCTGGAGGCACCGCGCATCGTCGGGCAGCTGAATCTGCTGGAGGTGGAATCATGACCGTCGCGCCCGCCTCTTCCCCGCCCGGCCCCTCCCTGCCCACGCCCCAGAAGGAACGGTGGCAGCCCTTGCGCTGCGGTTTGCTCAACCTGTTCCGCTACGATGATGAGATCTTCGAGTTTGAAGACGGCCACCTGCTGTTGCGGGGCAGCAATGGCTCCGGCAAGTCGCGGGTTCTGGCCCTGACCCTGCCGTTCCTGCTCGACGGCGACCTGAACCCCGTGCGCATGGAACCCGACCGGGATCGCGCCAAGCGGGTCGAGTGGAACCTGCTGATGGGCATCCACGCGGAGCGCACCGGCTACAGCTGGGTGGAATTCGGTCGCTCAACGCCCGAGGGCCCCGAATACCTGACCCTGGGCTGCGGCCTGCACGCGGTCCAGGGCCGCTCGGGGGTCCCGCATTGGTTCTTCCTCAGCCCCCGCCGCGTGGGGCCGGATCTGGCGCTGGTCAGCGAAACCGGGCAGGTGCACAATCAGAAACGGCTGGAGGAAGCCCTGGCCGGGGAGGGGGAGATCTACGAGCGTGCCGGTCAGTATCGGCAGGCCGTGGACAATCGCCTGTTCCAACTGGGGGAGGTGCGCTACCGCGCGCTGCTCAATCTGCTGATCGAGTTGCGGCAGCCGCAGCTGTCGCGCAAGCTGGAAGTGGACAAACTATCCCAGGCGCTGAGCGAGGCCCTGTCCCCCTTGCCGGAGGCGGTCATCGACAATGTCGCCGAAGCCTTCAAGAGCCTCGACCAGGATCGCGACGAGGTGGAGCGCCTGGAGACCGCCGTGGCGAGCATCGACCACTTCCTCAAAACCTACCAGCGCTACCTGCAAGTCGCGGCGCGGCGGCGGGCGGAGGCGGTGCGCACGCTGCACAGCCGCTATGAGGATCTGCTCCGCCAGTTGAAGGAGCATCGGGAGCAGGAGGAGGCGGCCCGCAGCGAGCGACAGCGGGCGGAGCAGGAAGCGGCGCGGTTGGCGACCGACCGCGAGGCCACCCAGACCACCCTGGACACCCTGGCCGCCAGCCCCGAGATGAAACAGGCCGACGAGATGGAGCAGGCACGGCAAGAAGCGGGGCGCTGCGCGGCGCGGGAAGAGGAAGCGGCGACGGTCCTCCAGGAGGCCACGGAGCGGCGGCAGCGGCGAGCCGAACGCGTGGCCAGCGCCACGGGCGAGGCGGGGGAGACCCGGCGGGAGGTGGAAGGAGCCCTCCAGGGTGCTACCGAGGCGGCGGCGGCGGCCGAACTGGCGCCGGTCTTCCGGCGCACTCTCCAGCCCCTGTCCCTGTCGCCCCTGCCCCCGGACGATGGGGCGGGGACTGTGGAGGGGACCGTGGACGGGGCTGCGGTGGAGGCGGCCCGGCGTCGCCTGGACGAGGCCCTGCGCGAGCTGCGGCGCAACCTCGACCACCTGAAGGAACAGAATCGTCAGCTGGCGGCAGCGAATCAGGCCGTGTCCCGGGCCCGCCAGCAGCTCGGCGAACTGGTCGAGCAGCGCACGGACCTCGAGGCCGAGGCCGAGGCTGCGGCGCGCCAGCGGGAACGCGAGGCTCGGCTCCTGCTCGAGACCGTGGAGACCTGGCACCGTGGCCTGGAAGCCCTGACGCTGGACCCGGACCTCGAGGGGGACGACCTCCTGGCCCACTGGTGCGAGACCGGGGCCGGGGAGAGCCCGCTGGAACGGGAAACTCGGCGGGCGCGGGACCACGCCGTCGATGCCCTGGCCGAAGCGCGGGGCCGCCTGGAAACCCGGCGGGCTGAAGAAGAGGACCAGCGGACGGCATGGCAAACCCTGCGGGACCAGCTGACCGCTGGCTATCATGCCCCGCCGTCGCCGCCCCCGAGTCGCGATCCAGCCTGCCGCGAGACCGGTGCCGGTGCGGCGGGCGCCCCCTTGTGGCAGCTGATCGACTTTCGACCGGAAACCGATCCCGCGATTCGCGGCCGGGTGGAGGCCGCCCTGGAGGCCGCTGGCCTCCTCGACGCCCTGGTGCTGCCGGACGGTCGACTGCTGGATGCGGGCACCCACGACACCGTGCTTTCGATGGCGGGCGAACCCCAGTCGGTGCACCTGGGTTCCCTGTTGCAGCCCGATCCCGCGGCGATCCGATCGGAGGAGAGGGCCGCGGCCCTCGGCCCGGATCTCGTCGCCCAGTTGCTGGAGCGCATCGGCTACGGCCCCGACCAGGGCGCGGTCTGGGTGGCGGCCTCCGGTCGCTGGCGGTTGGGTCCCCTGCACGGCGAGTGGTCCAAAGCCACGGCGGAGCACATCGGGCAGAGCGCCCGGGAGGAAGCCCGAAAGCGCCGCCTGGCGGAAGTCGAAGCCGAGCTGGAGGCCAGCCAGGAGCGCCTGGACCGCCTGGAAGAGGAAGGGGAAACCCTGGCCGCTCGTCGCCGCCGCATCGACCGGGAAGCCGGATCGTTACCCGACCATGGCGCCGTCCGCGAGGCCCACGCCCGCATCGCCGCCATCGGGGAGCAGCTGCACCGCCTGCGGGAGCGCCTGGTCCAGGCCGAACGGCGGCTCAAGGGGCTGCGGGAGGAGGAACGGGAGGCCCGCGCCCGGCGGGACGACGACGCCGCCAGCCTCGGTCTCACGGCCCATGTGGACCATCTCGACACCCTGGCCGGGGCGGCCCACACCTTCGAGGCGCGGCTCTCCGCCCTGTGGCCTACCCTGCGCAATCACCACAACCGCCTGGCCGTGCTGCACCAGGCCCAGGAAGACCTGCGGGAAGCCGACGCCGATGCCGACCGCCAGGCCGGTGCCCTGGATGAGCGTCGCAAGGAACGGGCCGCCGCCGAGGCCCGCTTCCAGACCCTGGAAGCCACCCACGGCAAGACCGCGGAGGAAGTCCGCCGCCAGTACCAGGCCGCCAAAGACCGCCAGGGGGACCTCGACGCGCGCTTCGAGGCCACCCGCGACGCCATTGTCGAACTGCGGATTACCCTGGGCAAACTGGAAGAGGCCATCGGCTACCTGGAGGAGCGGATCACCGCCGCCGACGGCGAGCGCGGCACCGCCATCGAGGCCCTGCGGCGTTTTGCCCTCGAACGGTTGCTGGCCGAGGCCCTGACCGACTTCGATGCCGACCAGCCCGAGGCCTGGTCCACCACCCGCGCCGTCCTCGTCGCCCGCGCCATCGAGGGACGGCTGGGGGACCTCGACGCTTCCGACGACGCCTGGCGGCGCCTGGACAGTCGCATTTACGGGCACCTCAACGAGCTGATCGACGGCCTCCAACCCCAGGGCTTCGAACCCTATTCCGAGAAGGTGGACGATGTGGTGTGCGTCCTGGTGCCGCTGCAAGGGCAGCCCCAGACCCTCTCCGGCCTGGGGGCCATCCTGGAGACCCAGATGCGCGACCGTCGGGAGATCCTCACCGTCAAAGAGCGGGCCATCCTCGAAAAGCACCTGATCGACGAGGTCGCCCACGAGATGCACACCCAACTGCGGGAATGCGAGAACCTGGTGTCCCGCATGAACCGACAGCTGGCCAGTCGCAAGACCAGCTCCGGTCTCGCCCTGCGTTTCCAGTGGAAGCTGATGCCCGACGACCTTCCCGGCCTGGAGACGGCGCGCAAGATCCTGATGACCACCGCCATCAACTGGAGCCCCAAGGATCGCCAGACCCTCGGTCGCTTCCTCCAGGAGCGCATCCAGCACGCCCGCGACACCGAGGAGATCGGCAACTGGGCGGACCATCTGCACCAGGCTCTGGATTACCGTCGCTGGCACCGCTTCACCTTCCAGATCAGCAAGGACGATCACTGGCGGCCCCTGGACCGCCGCAGCCACGGTGAAAAATCCGGCGGCGAGAAAGTCGCCGCTCTGATGCTGCTGCAATTCGCCGCCGCCACCGCCCACTACCAATCCGCCGCCGCCTTCGCCCCGCGCCTCATCCTTCTGGACGAGGCCTTCGTGGGGGTGGATGACAAGATGCGCGGCGAATGCATGGGTCTATTTCGGGATTTCGACCTGGACTTCGTCATGACCTCGGAGCGGGAACACGGCTGTTACGCCTCCTTGCCCGGCGTGGCCATCTGCCAGCTCAGCGCTCATCCGGGCATCGACGCGGTCTACGTGGAGCGCCTGGTCTGGAACGGACGGGAGAGGGTCGGCCCATCCCATGGCTGACGCCGGGATCGATGGGGAGCGCCTGCGCCGCGGCCTGGGAGCCCCGGCCCTGCGCCGCGTGGTGGAGCGCATCGCCCGGCGCATCGCCCGGGACCCGGCGCCGCCGGGCACGTTCGATCCCGAGGCCCGCGTCACCCTCACGGACCCGACGCCCGAGGAACTGGAAGCCTACGGCGCCCAGACGGGTCGGAACCTGGCCCAGCGCAAGAACCTCACCCTTCGGCTGGGCGATCTCGACCGCATCCTGCGGCAGAGTGGCATCGCCCCCGGTCTCTACGAGGCCGTGGCCCGGCTGCGCCCGGACCTCGTCGAGGCCCCCGTCCAGCGGGCCGCCGTGGAGCAGGCCTGGCAGGATCTGTTCCGGCGCGTCGCCGCCCGCCTCGACCGTCCCGACCTCCACGCCTGGCTGGCCGATCTCCGGGGTAGCGGCCTGCTCCGGGCCCTGGCCGACGATCCGGCCCACGGTGAAGCCTTGATGGATCAGGCCCTGCGCCTGCTGGAGCCTTTGCCCCCCGGCGGAACCCTGGTCAAAGAATGGGCCGCCGGGGTGCTGGGGGACGCCCATGCCCTCGATGGCACGACGCCGTTGAACACCCTCATCAACCGTTTCGCCCAGGGCCGGGGCGACTTGGGGGAGGAGGTCAGCGGCGCTCTGCGCCAGCTCACCCTGTGGCGGGTCCTCGGCCTTCAGCCCGACACCCTCAGTTCCACCGTCCTGCTGTTGGGGCTGACCGCCGCCCCGGACGCGGTGACGGGCCGTTTCCTGAACCAGCACGCCACGGTGGGGGAGCCCTACCGCCTGTCCCTGCGGCTGCTGTTGGAATCCCCACCGGCCTTCGAGCGACCCGGCACCGTCTTCGTCTGTGAGAATCCCGCCGTGGTCCAGGCCGCCGCCGAGCGCTTGGGTCCCGGCCATGCCCCCCTGCTGTGCACCGAAGGCCAACCCAGTCTGGCGGCGGCTCTGCTGTTGGAGAGTCTCCGGGCGAGCGGTGCGGTGTTGCGCTATCACGGGGACTTCGACTGGGCGGGTATCCGAATCGCCAACAACCTGATGGCCAGCTGCGGCGCCAGACCCTGGCGCATGGCCACCACCGAGTACCTCGCGGCGACGGGTTCGCTGCCCCTCGATGGCCAGCCCGTCGCCGCGACCTGGGATCCGGACCTCACTGCCGCCATGGAACGACGGGGTATCGCCATCCATGAAGAGGCGGTGCTGTCGGACCTTCTCGCCGATCTGCCAAGATCCCGCCCGGCGCCCGGGATAGGCTCCCAAGAGTGATCGCCAGAAGGAAGACGAAAGACGGCGGGCCATGGCTTGGCGTGGGAATCCCTCCCAGGAACGCCCCGTTGGGAGGAACCCATGGGCAGTGTGCCAGCGCTCTATACCACCGGGGATAACGACCCGGAGATCTATCCGGTCCAGTATTACCGGCACTATCTGTATTGCGACGCCTGCGGCTCGTTCGCCCTGGAACCGTGGCTGGCGCTTCCCCATCGCGAGGCCATCGAAAGGGCGCGACGGCGGCTCGCGTTGGCGGCACTGGCCACGTTGCCGCTGATGGTGGTGGCGGGATGGGTGGCCCTCGGCTTCTTCCCATCCCCAGCCGTCCTGCTGGTGCTCGCCGCAGGGATGGTCATCGCCCCCGTACTGCGAGGCATGGGCTGGATCTGGGGAGAAAACAGCACCGCCAGGAGCTGGCGCTTCGTGAAGCGGGCACTCCTCTGGGTGCCGGTCGTGCTGCTGATGGAATGGGTCCTTCGCGAATTCGTGCCACCTGTTCTCGGGCTGCTCGCGGGCGGGATCGTCCTCGTCGGCGCCCTGGTGGCGCGAGTGGACTCCGAACCCCAAGAACCGTTCAGCAGGCTCCCCCCATAGCAGCCCGGGGAGAAGGTGTAAGGATTTCCCCGATCCATGCCGACGATGGGCGAGCTGGGGCGCGCGGCGAACAGGGGAGGGAAGAAAAAAAAGCCCCTCTCGCGAGGAGAGGGGCCAGGAGTAGGACGTTCAACGAGTGCTTGGGCTCGTCTTATGGGGCCAGATCGATGTGGCGGACCGGCAGAGCCCGGGGCGCTGGCGGGTTGGCGAGGACGGAGTGCACCATCCGCTGCAACTCGGACGTCAGGCACTGGATCCCCTGGGTGAAGGGGCTGCGCTCGCTCCGCAGGCTGGGGAGTTCGCAGTTGCCGGTGGTGAGGAAGTTCGGGTAATCCTCTTCGATCCCGGCGAGCTTGGCTTCCAGGATACCCATTCCGGGGGTGCGGAGTTCGCCGACGACGGCCTGACGGACGCGGGCGGTAACACCCAGGAGGGTGTCATCCAGGGGAGCGATGACGCCGTTGTCGATCTCGGTGGGGTAGTCCTCACAGGGCAGCGGCTCGGCGATGACCACGAAGAGAGGGGCGGAGAAGAAGCCGGGGTTGTTGTGCATCGCGTCCGGGAAGGAGGTGTAGCCCACGGTCTGCCCGAGAATGGCGAGGGCGACCTCGCGGATGTCCGCGTGGAGCTGATCGCTAAGGCCGAGGCCCTGGAGTTCCGCGAGGAGCTCGGCGTTGGGCTCGCCGCCGCCGTTGGCGCCGGCATCCTCAAAGGCGCGCAGCCAGAGGTCGAGGGCCTGGGCGGCGGGCTCCTGGGTGGTGGGTTCCACCGACGCCCGCTTCTTGCACAGCCCGTCTTTCAGCTTGCCATTGACGGTCTGGTGGGTGCAGCCGCTGTAGTTGCAGTATTCATCGGACGCGCACTCGTAGCTCCAGTAGCATTTGCATAAGCAAGCCCAGGCCTGGGGGGCGACCAGCACGAGGCCCAAGACCAGCAGGAGCGCGCCAGCCAGGCCGTGGGGTGAAGTCAAGAAACCGCTCCGCCGTCCGTTGTTTGTCTTGTTTTCCATGATCCATCCTCCTTGAGATAGGTTTGGTTCCGTTTCCTGGTAGGGAGAATTGCAGGCTTGATGCCAACCTTTATTTTTCCTATAAATCATCTATTTCCAGTGCTTTAAGTTCGTTCCGCCGACTCTTCAGCCGGTGGTTGGGAAAGGGAGTACTCGCCTTTGGGTAAAGGTTTTCCAACTCTTGATTGTCGAAGGGGTAGCTGACGCCGGCGGGGAAGAGGGGAGTGGAGACAAACTATGGCCCCTCTCGCGAGGAGAGGGGCCAGGAGTAGGACGTTCAGCGAGTTGCCGCGGTTCGCCTTACGGGGCCAGACCGATGTGGCGGACCGGCAGAGCCCGGGGTGCTGGCGGGTTGGCGAGGACGGAGTGCACCATCAGCTGCAACTCGGAGGTCAGGCACTGGATCCCCTGATTGAAGGGGCTGCGCTCGCTCCGCAGGCTGGGGAGCTCGCAGTTGCCGGTGGTGACGAAGTTGGGGTAATCCTCTTCGATCCCGGCGAGCTTCGCTTCCAGGATACCCATTCCGGGGGTGCGGAGTTCCGCGACGACGGCCTGACGGACCCGGGCGGTAACACCCAGGAGGGTGTCATCCAGGGGAGCGATGACGCCGTTGTCGATCTCGGTGGGGTACGTCTCGCAGGGCTGCGGCTCGGCGATGACCACGAAGAGGGGGGCGGAGAAGAAGCCGGGGTTGCTGTGCATGGCGTCCGGGAAGGAGGTGTAGCCCACGGTCTGCCCGAGAATGGCGAGGGCGACCTCGCGGATGTCCGCGTGGAGCTGATCGCTAAGGCCGAGGCCCTGGAGTTCCGCGAGGAGTTCGGCGTTGGGCTCGCCGCCGCCGTTGGCGCCGGCATCCTCAAAGGCGCGCAGCCAGAGGTCGAGGGCCTGGGCGGCGGGCTCCTGGGTGGTGGGTTCCACCGACGCCCGCTTCTTGCACAGGCCGTCTTTCAGTTTGTTGTCCACCGTCTGGTGGGTGCAGCCGCTGTAGTTGCAGTACTCGCCGTCCGCACAGTCGGTGCTCCAATAGCATTTGCAGAAGCAGGCCCAGGCCTGCGGGGCCACGACCAGCAGGCCGATGACGAGCAGGACGGCGCCGACGATGGCGGTGGGGGACGCGGAACCGAGGTTGCGGGTCGAGATCTGATTCTGTCGTTTCATTTTACCTTCCTCCTAGAGAATGATTGGCGATACGCCGAGGAGAAAGAGCAAGGGTGTTGCCACGTACCGTTTGAACTGCAAGGTCCTTTTTTTCAATATTTTCCATGGTTCTCTTAGTTTCTTCGGGGGTCCCTTTCGGGGAAATCTCTACCCAGCGACGGGAAAGGCGGACCCCAAAGAACCCGCTATCATCAGGGGATGGGACTTCCGGCCTTCCTGGATCGTTTCGGTGGCGCGCCCCTCGCCCGTCTGATGGATGGGTTGGGGGGGCGGCGCCGTGGGGACCGGCGGGCGATCCACGATTTGCGCCGCTCCATCGCGTTGATCGTCGATGGGGAAGCGCTGGCCGCCAATGTGGCGGCCCGGCTCCATGAACTCTTCGACCCGGAGTGGCTGGCGATTCTGGTTCACGATCCGGGAGAGGGAGTCCTGGCACCGCTGTTGGTGCGGGGGGTGGAGGCGGATGGGGCGCCGATGCAATTGGACCCCACCGGTCCTCTGGCGGCGTGGATCCGCACCAACGAGGGGCTCCTGGTGCTGCCCGAACACCAGGCGGTCCTGCGCTCCCTGGCACCGGAGGAGGCAACCTGGCTCAAGGCGCGGGGAGTGCGGGCGGTGGCGCCCCTGCTGACCCGTAACCGGCTCCTGGGCGTGCTCGTCCTGGGCGCCCACAACCCCCGGTGGCGGCTACCGGCGTGGCGGCGCCCCTTGCTGATTCAGGTGGCCGAGCAAGTGGCGCTGGCATTCCACAACGCGGTGCTCTACCGCGCCCAGGGAGAACGGCTGGAGCAATTGCACCGCGCCGAGCGCCTCGCCGCGGTCGGGCAGCTGGCCGCCGGGGTGGCCCACGAGATCCGCAATCCCCTGACCGCCATCCGATCCACGTTGCAGTACCTCCAAAAGACGGATGCCGCAGGCCCCGAGGCGGCGGTCGGGAGGAGCGAGGACCGCGCGCTGATGGCGGATCTGCTGGAAGAGGTGGATCGCATCAACGGCACCATCAGCGCCTTGTTGGGGATGACCCGCAGCGGCCCCTTCCAACCCCACCGTCTGGACGCCGCCACGGTGTTGGAGGGAGCGGTGCGGCTGGTGGAAGCCCAGGCGCGTCAGCAGACAGTCGAGGTGGTTCGACGCTATACTGCCGATCAATATTTCGTGCATGGTGATGGGGGGCAGCTTCGGCAAGTGTTGTTGAACCTGCTGCTCAACGCCCTTCAGGCGATGCCGGAGGGAGGTCGGCTCACCGTCGAAGCGCGGGTTGGGAGTCCCGGGCCGGGATCTTTGGAGGAGGAGACCCCGGTCGTGGAGTTGCGGGTTCGTGACACGGGTGTCGGCATCCCCGCGGCACGCCTTCGTACCGTCTTCGACCCCCTGTTTACGACCAAACGGGAAGGGACCGGGTTGGGCCTGTCGATCTGTCACGGCATTGTGGAGCGCCACGGCGGTGCGATGTTTTTGGAGAGCCGCGAGGGGAGCGGGACGGTGGTGACCGTCCGGTTGCCGCGGCTTCCCAGGGGGGAGGACGATGGCGAAGATTCTGATCGTTGATGATGAGCCGAAGATTCGACGCATTCTGACGGTGGTCTTGCGGGATCGGGGTCACGAGGTGTTCGACGTGGGAACCGGCGAGGAAGGGGTGGACTCGACGCGCACCTTCCACCCCGACGTCATCCTGCTGGATCTCAACCTGCCGGGTATCGATGGCCTGGAGGTGCTGCGCCGGTTGCAGGGCGTGGAGGGCGGTCACTCGGTGATCATGATGACCGCCCACGGTTCCATATCCTCGGCGGTGGAGGCGATGCGCCGCGGCGCCTACGACTACCTGACCAAGCCGTTCGACAACGACGAGGTGCTGATCCTCATCGACCGGGTGATGGAGGTCCACCAGCTCAGCACCGAGGTGGCGGAACTGCGGGGAGAACTGGAGTCGCGCTACGGCTTCTCCGAAATCATCGGGATCTCGCCCCCGATGCAGAACGTCTTTCGCACCATGGCGAAGGTGGCGCGGGTCAATGCCGGGGTGCTGATCACCGGCGAGTCGGGCACCGGCAAGGAATTGGTGGCCCGGGCCGTGCATCGCCGTTCGGAGCGCTCCCGAGGTCCCTTCATCGCGGTCAATTGCAGTGCCATTCCCGCCACCCTGGTGGAGTCGGAGTTCTTCGGCCATGAACGGGGCGCCTTCACCGACGCCCGGGATGCCCGGGCCGGTAGTTTCGAGCAGGCCCACGGCGGCACCCTCTTCCTGGACGAGATCGGCGACCTCGCCCTGGAGGCCCAGGCCAAATTGCTGCGGGCGCTGCAAGAGCGCACCATCACGCGGGTCGGGGGCCGTGGCGCCAAGGAGGTGGACGTGCGGGTGATCGCCGCCACCAACAAGGACCTGGAAGCGGAGGTCAAGGCCGGCGCCTTCCGGGAGGATCTCTACTGGCGCCTCAACATCGTGCCGGTCCACCTGCCGCCGTTGCGGGAACGGAGCGAAGATTTGCCCCTGCTCTTCGATCACTTCCTGAACCGGTTCAACCGGGAGCTGGGGCTCAACGTCAAGGGGATCGCGCCGGAGGCCCGCTCTCTGCTGATGGATTACCACTGGTCCGGCAACGTGCGGGAGATGGAAAACACCCTCTGCCGGGCGATGATCCTCTGCGAGGGAGAGATCCTCCAGGTGGAGGACCTGCCCGCCCGGGTCACCGGTTCCCTCGCCGAAGCGGCGCCGGATCTGCCCTCCGACCTCCACGACCTGCCCCTGGCGGAGGCGGTGCAGCAGGCCACGGAGCGGCTGGAGAAAGTGATGATCCTCGCCCGCCTCGCCGAGCACCGGGGCAGCCGCACGGCCACCGCCGAGAGCCTCGGGGTGAGCCGCAAGACCCTGTTCAACAAGATGCGGAGCTACGGTTTGGGGGATGAGGATCTGGAGTAGTCCGATACACTAAGGGGATGCCGGTCACGCAGTCCCTCCCACCCACGTCCGCAACGCTCCTCGACGAGGAGAGTCGTCCCTATTTTCTCTGGTGGGCCGATACTACGGTAGGGGAGTTCAAGGCCCGTCTACGGGATAAGAATGAGGAGACCCGAGCCTACTGGATGGGCGCCTTGCTGCGGGAGGCCAATACCCGGGATGTCTGGCTCTTTGTCACCCCGGAAGAAATCCGCGCCCTCTGGCCCCGTTTGATTCGGTACCTGGGCCGTTCCCGCGACATGTGGGCCTGGCTGCTACAACTTCCCAAGCCCATCTGGCCACCCCCGGAGGCCCTGGCGCACCGGAGCGGCGATGCGTAAACGGTTCGACCGCCGCGTGGTTCCCGGCGCCGCGCTGGAGTTCATCCGTGGATGTCAGCAGCAGGTGGCCTGCGAGCTGGGCGGAGGGGCGGCCCTCTCGGGGGCCTACCTTGGGCACCGGATGACCGGCGATCTGGATCTGTTCGTTCATGACGCTGACGACATGCGTGCCCTCGTGCGGGCGTTGCCCGATATCGCCCGGCAGACGGGGTTGCACCTCACGTTACAGCGCGATGTGGGGCATCTCGTGCGGGCCCGGATCGAGGGTCCTGAAGGCGCGATGGAAGTGGATGTAGTGCATGAACCGGTAGGGGACATCGAGGCCCCACCACCGCCGCTGGAGGGCATCGTCGTCGAATCTTTGAAGGATCTTCGGGCCAGCAAGCTCACCTGCATCCTCTCCCGTTCAGAACCCCGGGATCTGGTAGATCTCTACTTCCTGGATCGTGCCGGTTATCCTCCGGACGAAGATCTGAGCCTCGCACTGCAAAAAGATAGCGGCATCGATCCCGGGATTCTCGCCTGGATACTGTCGCAGTTTCCGGTAGAGCCGATGCCGCAGATGCTGGAGCCGCTCACCGGTGAGGATCTCCGGCGGTTCCGTGGGGCGCTGGCGGATCGACTGCGAGCGAAGACCGTGGAGCGATGAGAGCGCGGGCTCTCACGCCATCGTCCCCCGCATGTACTCCAGGTAGATCTTCTCCAGGTTCTGGGATTCCAGCTCCTGGCGGTTGAAGGTCAGGACCTGGCGGCCTTCCTTGAGGATGCCCACCTGGTCCGCCAGCTGGCGGGCGCGGAAGAGGTCGTGGGTGGAGAGCAGGATCGCCGTGCCCTGGTCGCGCAAGCGGCGCAAGGACTCCATCAATTCCTCCGCGGCGCGGGGATCGAGGCCCGCCATGGGCTCGTCCAGGAGGAGCGCGGAGGCTTCCTTGAGCATGGCGATGGCGATCCCGACCTTCTGGCGCATGCCCTTACTGAAAGTGCGCACCCGGCGCTGGAAAGTGCGCTCCGGCAGGCCGACGGAGCGCAGGGCGTGGTCCAGTTCCTCCTGGGAGATCCCCCGCCGACCGCCGAGGCGGGCGAAGAAGGCGAGGTTCTGGCGCGCCGTCAGGTTGTCGTAGAGGGCGATACTCTCCGGCAGATAGGCCAGCTGCTGCTTGCATTCCACGGGGTGCTCCAGGACGTCGAGCCCCTCGATGCGGGCACTGCCGGCGGTGGGGCGAAGGAAGCCCAGGAAGAGGTTGATGACGGTGGTCTTGCCCGCGCCGTTGGCCCCCAGGAGACAGTACAGGGACCCCGCCTCGACCTGCAGATTCAGGGTGTCGAGGGCCAGGGTGCCATCGGGGAAGCGCTTGGTCAGATCGCGGGCTTGGAGCATCGTTTCCCTACCGTACATCAGCGCGCCCAAAGGCCCACAGCGCCAGACCCAGGGCGGCCAGAGTTTCCAGGAGCAAGAGCAGGAGATACGGCAGCCCATGGTGCAGCCGATCCCGGGCCGAGAGCTCCTGGAAGGTGAAGAGGGGCAGGTCGCCGTCCGCGGCATCGGGCGGGACGAGGGGCCGCTGGGACAGGTAGCCCGAGAAAAAGTGGATGTGGGGGCTTTCGGAGTCGGCGCCGTCGAGGGCCGCCAGGTGGGCGCCGAGGGTCTGGCGATACCGGGCCGTCTGGTCCAGGAAACCGCGATCCCGATCCGTGGCGGCGCCCGCCAGGTGGGTCACGGCGCTGCCCAGGACCGCGGTGGGGGAGAGGAGAGCGAAGGCCTCTCCGGCTTCGACCTGCTGGAGCCGTCGCTCCGCCGCCGCGCGACGGATCGTCTCCTGGCGCTGGTAGCGGCGGTTCTGAATCTCCGC
>Ga0210063_1000343_pt1 | contig 14998 bp, 12 predicted proteins | sample Muzzi_PWA_D1_FD_185529 | JGI IMG/M metagenome (GOLD analysis project Ga0210063, IMG submission 185529) | Wetland microbial communities from San Francisco Bay, California, USA, that impact long-term carbon sequestration - Muzzi_PWA_D1 (SPAdes) | ecosystem: Environmental > Aquatic > Marine >... | reverse complement strand
GCAAGGGCTTATATGCTGGCCAGTCGTCGGTAATCAAGAACGAGGACGGATTGACGTGGGTCCGCACCGCTCTACTAAGGCCAGCACCGCGCCGAGAGGGAATGACGCGCAGCCTCACGCGCCCACCGCGCTCGACCATCCCCAGCACGGTCGTCTTGGACTCGCGGAACCGCGCGACCTCGCGCATCCCTTTGAGCTTCTTGCGAGGCTTCCCGCCCCATGCAGTCTCGTCAACCTCGACATCGCCGGATAGCGGCCCGTCGTCCTCGTCAGACATCAACTCGTTGCGGATCTTGTTGAACATCCGCCAGGCGGTCTTGTAGGTGACGCCTAGCTCCCTCTCAAGCTGTTTGGCAGAGATTCCGCAGCGAGTGCTTGCCATGAGGAACATGGCGTAGAACCAAAGCTGCAACGAGGTCGTGGACTTCTCGAAGATCGTCCCCTTCATCGGATGCAGATGCTTCCCGCAGGAATCGCAGGCGTAAGAGGCCCGCGTCTTGATCCGGTGGAACTTCCGCTCCCGCTCGCAGACCGGGCAATGGGCGTGGTGACCATCGGGCGCGTATCGCTCGCGCCAGAGCCGATCTAGGCAGGCGGCATCGTCGGGGTACTCCCGCCAGAACTCGACTACGGAGAGGTCCGAATCTGAGGACTTGCGGCGCTTTGGGTTGTTGCGGTCGTTTGCTGCCATGCCCACATTATACATACTTTGAAGGGATAAGCGTGATCTAGCTCACGCCCGTCCCTTCTCTGTCGAAGCTCACAGGAGCCGCACCGCACTATCCTCAGTCGCTCCCATGAGCGAGCCGAATTCGGACATAGTCGTGATGAAGTTCGGCGGCACCTCGGTCGCCGGCGCCGAGGAGATCAAGCGCGCCGCGGGGCGGATCGTCGCCGCGCGCGAGCGTGGCTGCCGGGTCGTCGCCGTGCTCTCGGCGCGCGGCAAGACGACCGACGAGTTGGTCGCGCAGGCGATCGAGATCTCCGATCGGCCGGTGGCGCGGGAGATGGACATGCTGCTCTCGACCGGCGAGCGGATCTCCTGCGCGCTCTGCGCGATGGCGATCCACGACATGGGCCACGAGGCGATCTCGCTGACGGGATCCCAGGCGGGCATCGTCACCGACTCGTCGCACACCCGGGCGAAGATCATCGACGTCCGCGCCAACCGCATCCGCGAGACCCTGGAGCAGGACCGGATCGTGCTCGTCGCCGGTTTCCAGGGCGTCTCGACCGAGAGCAAAGACGTGACCACGCTCGGCCGCGGCGGCTCCGACACCACCGCGGTCGCGCTTGCCGCGGCGCTCGAGGCGAGCGTCTGCGAGATCTACACCGACGTCGCCGGGATCTTCAGCGCCGACCCGCGGATCGTCCCCGAGGCGCGCAAGCTGCCCTTCGCCTCCTACGAGGAGATGCTCGAGATGTCGGCCTCCGGCGCCAAGGTCCTGCAGCTGCGCTCGGTCGAGTACGCGCGCAACAACGGCGTGCGCATCCACTGCCGCAGCAGCTTCGAGGAAGGTCCCGGTACCCTCGTCGTCAGCGAAGAGGAGAGCGAGCAGCAGACCATGGAGCAGCCTTTCGTAACCGCAGTGACCCACTCCGACGGCGAGGCGCGGGTGACCCTGACCGGTGTGGGCGACGAGCCCGGCGTCGCCGGGCGGATCTTCACCGCGCTGGCCGACGCGGGGATCAACGTCGACGTGATCATCCAGAACGAGCCGGTCGGCGACGACGCGCTGGCCGACCTCTCCTTCACCGTCGATCGCTCCGACCTGACCGCGGCCGTCGACACCGTCGGCGGGCTCAAGGTTAGCCAGGGCGTGCGCAGCGACGAGCGGATCGGCAAGGTTTCGATCGTCGGCGCCGGCATGCGCTCGCACCCAGGCGTCGCCGCCAGGGTCTTCGAGGTGCTCGGCGCGGAGGGGATCAACATCGAGATGATCTCCACCTCGCCGATCAAGATCTCCTGCGTCATCTCCGCCGACCGCGTCGCCGATGCGGTCAAAGCCCTCCACCAGGCGTTCGAGCTCGGCGCCGACGCGGTCGCGGCCGAGGACCCGATGGGCGACGCCCATCGCCCCACGGTCGGCGGTTGAGCCGCGTCATACTCGGACGAGATGGCGGGTGACGGATACAGAGTCGGTGTGCTGGGTGCGACCGGGCTGGTCGGGACGACGATCCTCGGCCTGCTCGCCGACCGCGCCTTCCCCGTCGCCGAGGTCGTCCCCTTTGCCTCCGCGCGCTCGGTCGGCAAGGCGATCGAGTGGGGCGATGACGAGCTCGAGGTCCGCGCGCTGAGCGAGGAGACGATCCAGGGCCTCGATCTGGTCCTCTCCTCGGCCGGTGGCGCGGTCAGCGCCGAGTGGACGCCGAAGCTGGTCGAGGCCGGCGCCGTCGTCGTCGACAACACCAGCCACTACCGCATGCACGACGACGTGCCGTTGGTCGTCGCCGAGGTCAACCCGGACGCCCTGGACGGCCACAGGGGGATCGTCGCCAACCCGAACTGTTCGACCATGCAGATGGTCCTCGCGCTGAAGCCGCTGCACGACGCGGCCGGGATCGAGCGCCTGGTGGTCTCCACCTACCAGGCGGTATCCGGCACCGGCAAGGCGGCGATCGACGAGCTGCTCGCCCAGTCGCGCGCCGCGCTCGACGACCACGACCCGCATGCCGCCGTCTACCCACACCAGATCGCCTTCAACGCCCTGCCGCAGGCGGGTAGCTTCCCGCCTGGAGACGACCACAGCGACGAGGAGCGCAAGCTGATCAACGAGACCCGCAAGATCCTCGGCGACGAGGCGATCAGGGTCAGCGCGACCTGCGTCCGCGTACCGGTCATCACCGGCCACTCGGAGGCGGTCAACGTCGAGACGCGTGAGCCGCTCGAGCCCGAGCGCGCCCGCCAGCTGCTCGCCGCCTTCCCCGGCGTGACCGTGCGCGACGATCCCGAGGCGGGCCGCTACCCGATGCCGATCGAGGCCGCCGGCCGCGACGACGTCTTCGTCGGCCGAATCCGCCGCGACCCCGGCAACGAGCGCGCCCTCGACCTCTGGGTCGTCTCCGACAACCTGCGCAAGGGCGCCGCCACCAACACCGTGCAGATCGCCGAGCTGCTGATCGAACGCGGGCTGCTGGGCTAGTCGCCCAGATCCTCGGCCAGCACGCCGAAGCGCTCGACCAGCTCGCAGAAGAAGTCGTGACGGGTGACGACCCCATGCACCTTGTCGGCGGTGGCGATCGGGACGATCAGCACGCGGTGGTGGAGGAAGAGCTCGGCGAGCTGGGTGTCGGAGTAGTCGTCCTCGACCAGGACGTGGTCGGTGGTCAGCCAGCGGCGGATCGGCTGCTCGGCGCAGTTGGCGCGGCGCTCGATCGTCTCATCGACCGAGCGCGAGACCATCGCCGCCGAGGCGAGCTCGCCGACGTAGCCGGGGAAGAGCGCCGCCATGAACTCGCGCTCGCCGAAGATGCCGACGAAGCTGCCGTTCTTTTCGACCGCGGGCAGCGCCGGCAGCCCTTCGTCGATCACCCGCCGCGCTGCCGGGCCGATCAACTCGTCGGCGTCGAGCGGCTCTATCTCGCGCAGGGCCTTCTTGACGATCGAGTCGGACATGGCGTCTCTCCTTACTCCGTCATAGGGCGATGTAGCGGATTGCGATGTAGGCGGTGGCGATGGCGATTGAGAGGATCGTCGCAGGCAGGCCGACCTTGATGAAGGCGAGGAAGCCGATCGGCGTGCCGGCCCGTTCGGCCATTCCGGCGGCGGCGACGTTGGCGGCGGCGGCGATCATCGTCGCGTTGCCGCCGAAGCAGGCGCCCAGGGCGAGCGCCCACCAGTAGGCGTCGTCGCCCTGCGTCCCGGCGGAAGCCTGCAGCTCCTTGACCACGGGGATCATCGCCGTCGTGAAGGGGATGTTGTCAACCACGCCCGAGCCCAGCGCCGCGACCCAGGTGATCCCGATCAGCTCCGCCGTGCGCTCGCCCCCGGTGACGCTCTTGACCGCGTCGGCGACATGGCCGATCGCGCCCGTCGCCTCCAGCGCGCCGACCATCACGAAGAGGGCTACGAAGAAGAAGAGCGTCGTCCACTCGATGTGCGAGAGCGCCTCCTCGAGGTCGATCTTCGTGACCAGCAGTCCGACGGCCGCCCCGGTCAGCGCCACCGTCGCCGGCTCGATGTGGAGGGCCTGGTGGGCAAAGAACGCGAGCACGGTCGCCAGCAGGACCGGGCCGGTGCGTCGCAGCTCGGCCGAGTCGCGGATTGAGGCCAGCGCGTTCAGCTCCATCACCGCCCGCCGGTTTCGCTCCTCGACCTGCAGCCGCTTGCGGAAGAAGAGGTAGAGCAGCGGGATCACGGCGGCAAAGGTGACGATCACCACCGGCGCCAGGTTGGCGATGAAGGCGTTGAAGCTGAGCCCGGTGGCGCCGGCGATGATGATGTTCGGCGGGTCGCCGATCAGGGTCGCGGTGCCGCCGATGTTGGAGGCGATCACCTCGATGATCAAGAGCGGCACAGCCTCGATATCGAGCGCGTCGGCTAGCAGGAAGGTGATCGGCGCGATCAAGAGGATCGTCGTCAGGTTGTCGAGGAAGGCCGAGAGCAGCGCCGTCGTCCCGGCAAGGCTCATCGTCACCGCGAACGATTTCCCGCCGGAGATCTGACCGGCGCGGATCGCGACGAAGTCGTAGACCCCGGTCTGCTGGGTCAGGTAGACGAGGATCATCATCCCGGTCAGCAGCCCGATCGTGTTGAAGTCGATCGACTCGATCGCCTGCTCCTGGGAGAAGTCGCCGACGAAGAGCACGACGATCGCCGCCCCGAGCAGGGCGATGTTGGTGCGGTGCATCTTCTCGCTGGCGATGATCGCGAGCACGATCAGGAAGGTGGCGACGGCGATGGCCATGCGCGCCGCAGGGTATGCGACCAGCCTAGAGCGAGGCTTCGGGCGCCTCCGCGCCGACCTGCATCCGGCGCAGCAGCGGCGGCACGACGAGCGTCGTCAGGATCGACATCGCGACGACGACGGCGAAGAGCTGCTCGTCGACGACGCCCGCGGCGGCGCCGATGCCGGCGACGATGATCCCGACCTCGCCGCGCGGGATCATCCCGATCGCGACCAGGCGCTTCTCGCGCGGCTCCATCCGGCGCGCCCCGATCCAGGCCCCGGCGAGCTTGGTCGCGGCGGCGACCGCGGTGACCGCGCCGAGCAGGGCCAGAGTGCCCCAGTCGAGCAGCGCGCCGAGGTCGAGCTGGATCCCGATCGCGGCGAAGAAGAAGGGTGGGAAGAAGGCGTACAGGGGCGCCACCTCATCCTCGATCGGGTGCTGCTCCTTGGTCTCGGCGACCATCAGCCCGGCGAGGAAGGCGCCGATGATCGCGGCGAGCCCGATCTGGGCCGCCAGCACGGCGACGCCGAGGCAGAGGATCACCGCCGGCAGCAGCGGCGACTCGGAGAAGCGCGGCTCCTTCAGGACCTGCGGCCGGCTCGCGATCGCCCGCGTGCCGCCGAAGGCAAAGAAGGCGACGAAGGCGAGGGCGAGCCCGATCACGACGAGCAGTTCGGCCGGGTCGAGGCCGCCCTCGGCGGCGACGCCGGTCGCGACGGCGACGAGGATCAGGGCGAGGATGTCGTCGACGATCGCAGCCCCGAGCAGGGTGCGGGCGGCGCGCGTGCGGATCAGCCCCAGCTCGATCAGCACGGCCGAGGTGATGCCGACGCTGGTCGCCGCCAGGGCGGCGCCGAGGAAGACCGCGGTGCCGGTCTCTTCGCCCAGCCCGAGCGCCAGCGCAAGGCCGCCGGCGAAGGGCAGGATCACGCCGATCACTCCGACCGAGATCGCGTCGCCGCCGACCGCGCGCATCTCCGAGACCCGGGTCTCCAGCCCGACCCAGAAGAGCAGGAAGATCACGCCCAGCTCAGCGAAGACTTCGAGCACCTCGCCGAGCTCGACCAGGCCGAGCAGCGAGGGGCCGATCAGGACGCCGGCGAGGATCTCGCCGACGATCGCGGGCTGGCCGATCCGCTTGAAGACCTCGTCGCCGACCTTCGCCGCGAGCAGGACCAGGAAGAGGTCGAGGATGACGTCCGACGTGCTGGTCGCCGCCGCCAGCGGGAGCAGGTCGGCTCCCAAGGGCTCGGGCTAGGCCGCCGCGGTCGCGCCGGCGAGGCGCTCCTCGACCCAGCCGGTCGAGGCGATGTGCCGGCTCATCCCGAGCTGCTTCGGCTCGGCGCCGAGGGCGAGGCCGACCAGCTGCGGGAGGTGCAGGACGGCTAGGCCGAGGTCGCGGTTGACGACCTTGGCCGCCTCGGGCTGCTGCATGTCGAGATTGAGGTGGCAGAGCGGGCAGGGCGTGACCAGGCAGTCGGCGCCGGCGTCGAGCGCGTCGCCGACGTGGGTGCCGGCCTGGCGCAGCGAGGTCTCGCGGTTCATCGTGATCACCGGGAAGCCGCAGCACTTGCGGGCGCCGTCGTACTCGACGACCTCTCCACCAAGTGCCTCGATCGTCTTCTCCAGGTAGATGTCGCGGTCGGGGAACTCGTCGTAGCCGAGCCGCTCCTTGGGCCGGACCACGTAGCAGCCGTAGAAGGGGCCGACGCGCAGGCCGGAGAGCGGCCGTACGACCTTCTCGGCGAGCTTCTCGAGCCCGTAGTCCTCGACCAGCAGCCAGAGGAAGTTTTTGTTGGTGAAGCCGTCCTTGCCCTTCTCGTAGGCGAGGCCCTGGCCGCTCAGCATCTCGTTGATGTGGGCGCGGTAGGCGGAGTCGGCGTCGAGCCGCTGCTGGCACTCCGACTGGGCGCCCTGGCAGGTCGAGCAGATGTTCATCATCGCCAGCCCGGTCTGCTGGGCGAGCGCGAAGGTGCGCGCGTTGAGCGTGTCGGCGAGCTCCTGGTTGTGCTCGGCGATCACGCCGGCGCCGCAGCAGTTGGCGCGGTCCAGTTCGACCAGCTCGATCCCGAGCTTCTCCGCGGTGAACGCCATCGAGCCGTGCAGCTCGGTGGTGAAGCCGCGCGAGACGCAGCCGGGCCAGTAGGCGAGCTTCATACCTTCTCCTCCGTCTCGGTCTCGTCGGGCTCGGGCTCGACGTCCTCCTCGCCCTGGATGTAGATGTTGAATTCCTCGCGGTGCTCCTCGGCGTGCTTGTAGATCGCCTTGACCTCGTCCTGGGCGCCGCCGGGCAGCTTCGGGTGGACGCCGGGGATCAGCTTCGGCAGCGAGCGCATCTTGCCGGTGCGCAGGCCGCGGATCGCCGTCGGGATCGAGCCGAGCATTTCCTTGATCGCCCGTTTGCTCGGTTTCAGCTTGCCTTTGAGCCCCGGGGCGAACGACTCCTGCAGCAGCAGCGACTCGTCGAGCGTGCCCTTCTTCTCGATGATCTTGACGAACGCCAGCTCGTGGTCGTGGCCGCTGTTGGGGTCTTCGATCCCCTCCTCGCCGGCCTTGCGGCGCAGGCGCATGATCTGGTCCATCGGCGCGACCCCCTTCGGGCAGGCGTCGATGCAGCTGAAGCAGTGGGTGCAGTCGTAGATCCCGTGCGGGTCCTCGGCCAGGTCGTGCAGGCGCTCCTTGGACTCGGCGTCGCGCGGGTCGCCGACGAAGCGGTAGGCCTTGGCCAGCGCCGCCGGGCCGATGAAGTCGGGGTCGGCTTCCATCGAGAGGCAGGAGGAGACGCAGGCGCCGCACTGGATGCAGGCCATCGACTGGGTGATGTCGATCATCGATTCGGGCTCGACCACGTACTCGCGCTCGGGCGGCTCGCCGTGCGGCAGCAGCCACGGCGTGACGCGGCGGATCTTCTCCCAGTGGGTCGACTCCATGTCCGTGATCAGGTCCTTGATCACCGGCATGTTGCCCATCGGCTCGACCACGATCGCCGGCGTCCCCTCGGGGGCCTCGCCGACGCTCGCCTTCTTCTCGGCCAGCTCCTGCGCCTCGCCGATCTGGGTCTTGCAGCCGAGCCCGGACTGGCCGTTGATCTTCATCCCGCAGGAGCCGCAGATCGCCGCCCGGCAGGAGCAGCGCACCGAGAGCGAGCCGTCGTCGCGGTCCTTCGCCTGCAGCAGGCCGTCGAGGACCGAGAGCGAGGGCTCGAGCTCGACCTTGAACTCCTCCCAGAAGGGGCCCGCGCCGCTCTCCGGCTGGTACCTGCGCACTTTCAGCGTGTACTCGGCCATCTCAGCGTCCTCTCAGTACTTTCGCTCTTCCGGTTCCCACTGGGTGATCGTCACCTCGGAGTATGAGATCTCCGGCCCGTCGTCGTCCTTGCGCAGGTCGATGTGCTTGAGCCACTCGGCGTCGTTGCGCTCGGGGAAGTCGGTCCTGTACTGGGCGCCGCGGCTCTCCTTGCGCTCCAGCGCGGCGACGCAGGTGCACTCGGCGTTGTCGAGCATGTAGCCGAGCTCGATCGCGCCCAGTAGGTCCTGGTTGAAGACCTTGCCCTTGTCGTCGATGTAGGCGCTCTTCGCTTCCTGCTTGAGCCGCCGCACGATCTCCAGCGCCCCCTGGATTCCGGCCTCGTCGCGGAAGACGGCGACGTGCTTGTCCATCGTCTCGCCCAGCTCGCGCTTGATCTCCGAGACGCGCCGGCCGGAGCCCTTCTCGCGCGCCGAGATCGCCTCGATCTCGTCCTGCTCGCTCTCCAGCACCGCCTTGCTCGGGCGGGCGCCGTCGATCTGCTTGGCGCGCGTCGCGGCGTCGGCGCCGGAGCGGCGGCCGAAGATCAGCGTGTCGAGCAACGAGTTGGCGCCGAGCCGGTTGCCGCCGTGGACCGAGACGCAGGCGGTCTCGCCGGCGGCGTAGAGGCCGGGCACGTCGGTGCGGCCGTCGACGTCGGTCTTGACGCCGCCCATCGTGTAGTGGTTGCCGGGCTTGATCCGGATCGGTTCCTTGGTGATGTCGACCCCGGCGAAGTCCTTGCCGACGAGGACGATCTCGCGCAGCGCCTCGTGCACGCGCTTCTTCGGCACGACCGTGACGTCGAGCGCGACGGTGCCGTCGGGGAAGCCGCGGCCCTCGTTGATCTCGGTCTGCTCGGCGCGGGAGACGACGTCGCGCGAGGCCAGCTCCATCTTGTTCGGCGCGTAGCGCTCCATGAAGCGCTCGCCCTTGGCGTTGAGCAGGTGGGCGCCCTCGCCGCGGGCGCCCTCGGTGATCAGGAAGCCCTTGCCCGCCAGCGTCGTCGGGTGGTACTGGATCATCTCCATGTCCATCAGCTTGGCGCCGGCGCGGTAGGCCATCGCGATCCCGTCGCCGGTGCAGATCAGCGCGTTCGTCGTCGGCTGCCAGACCTGGCCGTTGCCGCCGCAGGCGAGGATCACGGCCTTGGCCGAGAAGAGCTGCATCGAGCCGTCGGCGACGTTGCGGGTGACGACGCCGCAGCACTCGCCCTGCTCGTCGAGCGCCAGCGCCGTGCAGAACCACTCCTCATAGCGGGCGACGGTCTCGGAGTGCTTCATCAGCTGCTCGTAGAGCACGTGCATGATCGCCTGGCCGGTGATGTCGGCGACGTAGTAGGTGCGGGCGGCGGAGGCGCCGCCGAAGGCGCGGGTGCCGAGCTTGCCCTCCTCGTTGCGGTGGAAGGTGACACCGAGGTGCTCGAGGTGGAGGATCTCCTCCGGCGCCTCTTCGCACATGATCGAGATCGCGTCCTGGTCGCCCAGGTAGTCGGAGCCCTTGACCGTGTCGTAGGCGTGCGACTCCCAGGAGTCGCCCGGGTTGAGCGCGGCGTTGATCCCGCCCTGCGCTGCGTTCGAATGCGAGCGCACGGGGTGGACCTTGCTCAGGATCCCGACTGAGACCCCCTGCTCGGCGGCGGCGAGAGCGGCGCGCTGCCCTGCGAGGCCGGCACCGATTACGAGCACGTCATGCGTAGGCACGAGCGCGGACTCTATAGAGCCGAAATCCGACCCCGCAGTCGGATTTCGCGGAGAGCCGCGTTGAACCTTTTCCTTGCCAGGACACGTACAAAGTCCAACGCGGCACGCTCATAGCCATTCGCGGTCGAGGCGGCGGATCGTGGCCTCGGAGAGGCGGATGCCGTCGGCGACGGTGTCGAAGTCGACGTTCTCGGCGAGGTCGTGCCACCAGTGGTAGTTGGCGGGCTGCTTGAGGTCGGTGCAGCTCGCCAGCACCGCGGTCTCGTAGCCGGCGGCGAGCGGCTCGAGCCCGTCGGTGCCGTTGCGCAGGCGCAGGTTGGGGAAGAGCTCGATGCCGAGCTCCTCGGCGAGCCCGTCGACCAGCGCCAGCGCTCGCGGCGGGTACTCGCGCATCTTCAGGAAGCCCTCGCCACGCAGCGCCAGCAGGTGCGGCGAGCCGAGCGTCTCCAGGCAGAGGAAGAAGGTGCTCTCGCGCGGGAGCGAGTCGAAGTGGCGCTCGCCGAAGGCCTTGATCCCCTCGCTGAAGGACTCCTCCGAGCCGACCGAGAGCAGGACGACGCGGGTGCTCTGCGTGGGCTCGGCGAGCAGCCGCTCGGCCAGCGCCAGCAGGGCGACTACGGCGGTGCCGTTGTCGTTGGCGCCGGGGACGACTTCGCGGGCGCCGATCTCGGCCATCGCCGCGGCCGAGCCGAGCCCGAGGAAGATCCCGAGCTTCGCCAGCGCGCGCCTGCCGGTCAGCGCGCCGAGCGCCGCCAGCACCGGGCCGCCGACCACGGGCGCCATCAGCGGCGGGCTGGTGTCGCTGCGGTCGATCAGGCCCAGCCGGTCGGCGATGTGGGGGAGCTGCGGGTGGAAGACGATGCCCGAGTGGGCGGCGTCGTGGTGGGCGATCAGGACGATCGTCCGCTGAGGGTCCTTGGCCTCCTCCGGGCCGAGCTCGCAGACGACGTTGTAGGTGGTGCGGCGGGGGAGGAGGCGGCGGATCCACCGCTTGCCGGGCGGGAAGTCGGAGGCCATCCCGACCGCCGCGGCGCCGGCCAGGGCGCCGCCCGCGAGCCGCCGCCCGCGCAGCCCGAGCAGGCCGCCGAGCGCGCCCAGCGCGGCGCCGATCCCGAGCGGCCACCAGTAGGTCCCGTGCGCGGGCTCGGCCTCGATCCGCGCCTCGGCGCCGAGCTCGGCGAAGCGGCCGGCGATCCACTCGGCGGCGCGGCGCTCGCCCTCCGAGGCCGAGGGCCGCTCGATCCGCTCCAGTTCCTCCAGCCAGGCGCGCAGACGGTCTTCCATCCGGCCGACCCTACAATTGGTCGATGCTCGGCGGCCGCTCGATCACCCTCTTCCACGTGCGCGGGATCCGCATCACCGTCGACTGGTCCTGGTTCCTCGTCCTCTTCCTCGTCATCTTCTATCTCTCGCAACTCTACGGCGATGCGTTCGGCGAGAGCGGTTCCGACTCGACCCCGTTCCTGCTCGCGATCCTCAGCGCCTTCGGCTTCTTCGGCTCGATCGTCCTGCACGAGCTCGGCCACGCGCTGGTCGCGATGCGCAACGGGATCGGGATCACCAGCATCCAGCTCTGGATCTTCGGCGGGATGGCGCGCATGGACCGTGAATCCGACGGCCCGATGACCGAGTTCAAGGTCGCCGTCGCCGGCCCGCTGGTCACCCTCGCGATCGTCATCGTGCTCACCGCGATCGGCCTCGCCGCCGCCGGCGGCGAGGGCTTCCGTGAGGCGATCCTGCTCGAGAGCGACTCCGGCGTGCTGGCGATGGTCGGCTGGCTGGCGACCATCAACCTGCTCGTGCTCGTCTTCAACCTGCTGCCCGCCTTCCCGATGGACGGCGGCCGGATCGTGCGCGCGATCGCCTGGTGGCGGACCGGCAACCGCGGCTCGGCGACCCGCTTCGCCGCCGGGCTCGGCCGCGTCTTCGCCTACATCTTCATCGCCGGCGGCCTGCTGTTGATCTTCAACGGCCTCGCCTTCACCGGCGTCTGGCTGGCGCTGATCGGCTTCGTGATCAACGGCTCGGCCCGGGCCGCGTCGGCCCAGACCAAGATCACCAGCAGCATCAGCAACCTGGTCGTCGCCGACGTGATGGACCGCGAACCGGTCGCGATCCCGGGCAAGCTCAGCGTCGAGCAGGCGCTCGACGAGTACTTCCTGCGCTACCGCTGGTCCTGGTTCCCGGTCGTCGACACGGGCCGGCGCTTCCTCGGCCTGGTAATCCGCGACAAGGCCGACGAGGTGCCGGAGACCTCGCGCACGACATCGCTGATCTCCGAGCTGATCGAGAGCGACAGCGACGCCCGCACCTTCCAGGTCCGCGACGACGCCCCGCTCGACACGCTGCTCGCCAACAGCACGATGCGCCGCTTCGGCGCGGTGATGGCGGTCGACGACGAGGGCCGGCTCAGCGGCGTGATCACCGCCGAGCAGGTCGGCCGGGCGCTGCGCGACGGCATCGCCTGAGCGACGCCGCGCGCGCGGCGGAGACCCGACCGCCGGCTCAGCCCTTGCGCCGCCCGCCCGGGAAGGCGAGCCGCACGATCGTCCGCTGGACGCTGCCCAGCTGCTTGCCGAAGCGACCGCTGTTGTAGGGGAGGCCGTGGCGCTCGCAGACCGCGCGGACCTGCGGCGCGACCTCGCCGTAGCGGCTGCTCGGCATGTCGGGGAATAGGTGGTGCTCGACCTGGTAGCCGAGGTTGCCCGCGGCGACGTGGAAGAGCGCGCCGCCCTCGATGTTGGCCGAGCCGAGCAGCTGGCGCACGTACCAGCCGCCCGCCGTCTCGCCCTCGACCTCCTGCTCGCTGAAGCTGTAGGTGCCGTCGGGGAAGTGGCCGCAGAAGATGATCGCGTAGGCCCACACGTTGCGGATCGCGTTGGCGGTCGCGTCGGCTCCGAGCGTCCCGCGGAAGCCGTCGACGCCGTCGCGCAGCGCTCGCCGCAGCACCCGGTCGAGCCCGCCGCGGCGACGGCGGCGACGGCGCAGCCGGCCGCTCCGCCGCCCGCCATCGCGCAACTCCAGCGCGGCGCCGACCCCGGCCATCGCAAGCGCGCCCAGCAGCGGCCAGGCGACGTAGTCCTTGCGCGCCTGGCTCGTCACCTTGCCGCCGATCGCCCGCAGCTCCTCGCGCACCTTCTCGGCGGGCTTCTCGCCGCTGCGGATCGCCTCGAAGTTGAGGTCGTGCACGGCGACGCCCCACTCGAAGAAGGCGGCGAGCAGGAGGTTGTAGAAGGGCTGCGCCAGGTAGACCGGGTGCCACTTCTGCTCGGGATCGATCCGCATGATCTCGTAGCCCAGGTCGCGGTCCTTGCCGCGGATGTTGGTGAACGTGTGGTGCTCGTAGTTATGCGAGTGCTTCCAGGCGTCGGCCGGGGAGACGTTGTCCCAGTCCCAGGTGGTCGAGTGGATGCGCGGGTCGTTCATCCAGTCCCACTGCCCGTGCATCACGTTGTGGCCGATCTCCATGTTCTCCAGCACCTTGGCGGCGGAGAGCACGGCCGTGCCGGCGATCCAGGCGGGCCGGTGGCGGGCGCCGAGCAGCACGACCCTGCCCAGCACGGCGAGGCTGCGGTGCGCCGCGATCACCTTCTCGATGTAGCGGCGGTCGCGCTCGCCGAGGTCCGACATCACCTGGTCGCGGATCGCGTCGAATTCGCGTGCGATCTGCTCCAGCTGCTCGTCGGAGAGGCGGGCCAGCGGGCTGACGGGCGCCTGCTCGGTTGGCTCTGCGGTGACGGTTGCGGTGCTCATCTCGGTTCTCCTTCGCTCAAAGGTCGATTTCGATTTCGCCCTCGGGGGCGTTGACGCAGGTCCGTACGGTCTCGTTCTCGCTGCCGTGGATCTCGCCGGTGCGCAGGTCGCGGACCCGTCCTGAGCGCAGCCGGCCGACGCAGGTGTGGCAGATCCCCATCCGGCAGCCGTGGGGCAACTCGAGGCCGGCCTCCTCGCCGGCCTGCAGGATCGGCGTCCCGGGCGGGCAGGCGACCGTCGCATCGCCCTCGCGGAAACGCACCGAGCCGCCGCTGCCGCCGACGTCGGCGCCGTTGACGATCGGTTGGAAGCGCTCCATCGCGAGCAGCGCGGGATCGCCCGCGGCGTCCCAGTGCCCGCGCAGCGCGTCGAGCATCTCGCCGGGCCCGCAGGCAAAGGCGGCGCGCTCGCGCCAGTCCGGGCAGACCCGGTCGAGCTCGGCCGGGGAGAGGCGGCCCTCCTCGCCCGTGATCCGGATCTGCAGGCGCAGGCCTGGGTTGCGCGAGGCGATCTCGCGCAGCTCGCCGCCGAAGATGACCTCGTCCGCGTACCGGGCCGAGTGCACGTGGACGACGTCGGCGACCGCGCCGGCGCGCTCGAGGCTGCGCAGCATCGCGACGATCGGCGTGATCCCGGAGCCGGCGGTGACGAAGAGGATCCGCGCCGGCGCCGGGTCGGGCAGGACGAAGGTGCCTTCGACGCCGCCGAGCCGGACCAGGTCGCCGGGGCGGGCGTGGCGCACCAGGTAGGGCGAGACGACTCCGTCCTCGACCAGCTTCGGCGTGATCTCGATGCAGCCGTCCTCGCGCTCGGGGTCGGTCGTCAGCGAGTAGGCGCGCCAGTGGTGGACGCCGTCGACGACGACGCCGATCCGCAGGTACTGGCCGGCCCGGTGCCCGGGCCAGCGGTGGCCGGGGCGGATCAGCACCCTCGCCGCGGTCTCCGTCTCGGGCTCGATCCGCTCGATCCGGCCGCGCAGTTCGCGGGTCGAGAGCAGCGGGTCGATCAGCTCCAGGTAGTCGTCGGGCAGCAGCGGGACGAACAGCGAGCGCACCGCGCGCAGCGCGCGGCGGCGGTACGGGTGGACGAGGGGTGGGGCGCCGGTCTCTGCCATCGTTACCTCGCTAAACGTTACCTCATTCGAGGTTACATAGAGTTAGATACGATTGGCCAGATGGCCAGCACCGAGCAGAGCAGCCGCGACAGGCCTGAGCCCGAGGACGGCGAGGCGAGCCTCACGGTCGAGCAGCTCGCGCTCGAGGCCGGGATGTCGGTGCGCAACATCCGCAACCACCAGTCGCGCGGCCTGCTGCCGCCGCCCGAGGTGCGCTCGCGGGTCGGCTACTACGGCCGCCAGCACGTCGACC
>Ga0210063_1000342_pt1 | contig 15018 bp, 15 predicted proteins | sample Muzzi_PWA_D1_FD_185529 | JGI IMG/M metagenome (GOLD analysis project Ga0210063, IMG submission 185529) | Wetland microbial communities from San Francisco Bay, California, USA, that impact long-term carbon sequestration - Muzzi_PWA_D1 (SPAdes) | ecosystem: Environmental > Aquatic > Marine >... | reverse complement strand
GGATCGCCAGCGGCAGCGCCAGCGCCGCGCCCCCGAGCGCCCAGCCGGCGGCCAGCGCCGCGACGCTGCCGAGCGCCGCCAACCGCCGCCGCTCCGGAGTCGAGGGCACGTAGCCCTCGCGGCCGGCCCGCCGCAACGGCTCCAGCGCCAGGCGCACCCAGCGCGCCGCCGCCGGGCTGGCCAGCGCCGCCTCCCGCGCCGCCAGCGCCAGCAGCGCCCCCGCCGCGGCGCCGAGCGCGATCACGCCTCCACCTCGGCCAGCTCGGCAAGGACCCGCGAGCCGTCCGGTCGCCGCTCCAGGTGGGCGATCAGGTCGACGCCCCGCCGCACCTGGATCGCGATCGCCGCGTGCGGGAGCCCGACGCCGGCCATCAGCGCCAGCGTCTCCAACCGGGCCAGCGCGTCGGTGGGCGAGCTGGCATGGACGGTGGAGAGGGCGCCATCGTGGCCGCTGTTCAGCGCGGTCAGCAGGTCGAGCGCCTCGGCGCCGCGCACCTCGCCGATCACGATCCGGTCCGGCCGCATCCGCAGCGCGTTGCGGAGCAGGTCGCGGATCGTCACCTCCCCCCGCCCCTCGACCCCGGCGGTGCGGCTCTCCAGCCGCACCACGTGCGAGCGCTGCAGGCGCAGCTCGGCCGCGTCCTCGATCGTCACCACCCGCTCCTCGGAGCCGATGAAGCTGGAGAGGGCGTTGAGCAACGTCGTCTTTCCAGAGCCGGTGCCGCCGCTGACCACGACGTTGCGTCGCGCCCGCACCGCCTCCTCCAGCAGGCGGCGCTGCGCGGCGCTGATCGTCCCCATCTCGACCAGCTCCGCGGGGCCGGGGCGCGCGGCAGCGAACCGCCTGATCGAGACCGCGGCGCCGTCGATCGCCAGCGGCGGGATCACCACGTTGACCCGCGACCCGTCCGCGAGGCGGGCGTCGGCCATCGGGCTGAGCTCGTCGACCCGGCGTCCGAGCGGCGCCAGGATCCGCTCGATCGCGTTGCGCAGGTCCTCCTCGTCGGCAAAGGCGACCGCGGCGGGCTCGATCCGGCCCCGCCTCGCGACGTAGACGGTCCCCGGCCCGTTGACCATCACCTCCTCGACCTCGGGGTCGGCAAGCAGACCCTCCAGCGGCCCGAGGCCGACGCTGTCGCGGAGGATCCGGGCGACCAACTCGGCCCGATCGCCCGCGCCGAGCAACGCCGCCCGCTCCTCGACCTGGCGGTGGGCGACATCGCGCAGCTCGACCGCCGCGCCGTCGCCGGCTGCCGCTTCCGCGCGGCGGCGCTCGACCAGGCCCTCGCGCAGGCTCGCCGCCAGACGATCGAGCTGCCGCTCCCGCCAGCTCATCTCACCCCGTCGCCAGCACGGTCACGCGGCGAGCGAAGCTCTGGGCGGCGATCAACCGCAGCGCCTCCGCCCTGGTCAGACCCAGCGTCGCGGCGGCCGTGCCGCCGGGTTCGTCCGTGCTCGACGCCAACGCCAACAGCGGGACCGCGGCCGCGGCTACATAGGTGCGACCGCGACCGGAGCCGCCCGGCTCGGTCGTCACCACCACGTCCACCCTGGCGCCGGCCGGCCGGCGGCCGCCAAGCGCCAGCGCCCCGGCGCCGCTGACCGCGATCTCGACCGGCCGGCGGCCGCGGTCGAGGATCGGCCCGGCGACCCGGGGCGGCCGCAGCTGCGCGGCCAGCAGATAGGCGCCGGCCGGCACGGCGGCGGTCGGCGCCAGCCCAACCGCTTCCGCCGGCCTCGAGAGCGCGCCCGGGGGCACGAAGCGCGCCGGCACCCTGCGCACCTCCAGCCGGGCGGCCAGCCCGGCGTCGATCGGCCGCCCGCGGCGCAGCTCGGAGGCAGCGACCAGGACCGGTCGCAGCTTGCCGTAGCCGGCGGTCGCCCGGGCGCCGTAGCGGTCGGCGACCGCCGCCGCGGCCGCCGCCGCGAACAACGCCGCCAGCAGAAACCCGACCGCCCTCGCCCGCCGGCTCACCCGGTCCCGCCCCGGTCGAGCGGCAGCTCCAGCGCCGCCTCCGCCCCGCTCGCCGCACGGCGCAGCTCGAACCGGCCACCGTGCCCGGCGGCGACGCGCCGCACCAGCCGCAGGCCGTGGCCGCGGCGCGCCCGGCCGGTCGCTCGCGCCAGGCGCTCAGCCCAGGGACGACGCCGGTCCGCGGCGCAGGACCGGCCGCGGTCGGCGACGACCAGCCGCAGCTCGTCGCCGACCGCGCTCCCGTCGACCGAGATGCGGGGACCGCCGTGCTCGATCGCGTTGACGATCAGGTTGTCGAGCGCCCCGGCCAGCTCGGTCCGGTTGCCGTGCAGGACGACCTCCGGCCCGCTCCAGCGCAGCTCCAGGGCAACACCCGCATGCGCCGCCCGGGCCCGCCACCGCGCGACCGCCTCGCGAGCGAGCGGCTCGACCGCGAACCGCTCACCGGCCGCCACCCCGGGACCCCCGTTGACCTCCCGCTCCAGCCGCTCCAGTGCCGACGCGGCCATCCGCAGCGAGAGGTCCAGCTCCCGCTCCGAGCGGCCGGCCGCGACCTCGGGCGCCACCAGGCTGAGCGCCTGCAGCGGCCTCCGCAGCTCGTGCAGCGCCTCGTTGAGGGCGCTCCGCCGCCGCCCGGCCCGCACCCCGCCGGCGACCACGACAAGCGCCAGCGAGGTGGCGAACAACCAGCTGAGGAGCAACTGCGACACGCGTCGTCAAGCCGCCGGCGCACCCGTCCTCTCCCCCCGGGCGCCGCAAAAAGCCTGGAAATTGCGTACCCGACACCCCAATGCGGTCTCGGCCAGGCGCTTTGGAGACGTCGGGTACGCACCGATAAGACCTGCCCGGGCCGGCGTCCGGTTCCGTCCTAATCATAAATCGGTGTAAAGATAACTTCGTCGTACTTGGCCTTTTCTATTACGGGTGGCGCTGTCGAAAGCGGAAACAGCGGAGCATTTTGGAATACTTGATCGAGAAACTCGGGTGGTACCACCCTCGAACACCACCCGTCGCCACCCCAGGCAACAACCCCCCAACCGAACGGAGGCACCCCGTTGGCCCAGACCCGGACCACCCCAGAGGGAATAACCCAGCAGTTGGCGAAGGCGTTGGCGCACCCGCTGCGCGTCCGCATCCTCACGTCGCTGCATAAGGGCATTTCCAGCCCCAACCAGCTCTCGCAGGAACTCGGCGAGCCGCTCGGCAACGTCAGCTACCACGTCAAAACGCTGCTCGAATACGACTGCGTCGAACTCGTCAAAACCGAGCCTCGCCGCGGCGCCGTCGAGCACTTCTACCGCGCCACGGAGCGACCCTTCCTCAGCGACGCCGAGTGGGCGAAGATCCCGGCCTCGGCGCGCAAGGGCATCACCGGGGCGATCCTCGAGGCGATCGGCGAGGACGCCACCAAGGCGATGATCGCCGGGACCGTCGACAAGCGCACCGACCGCCACATGAGCCGCACCCCGCTGCTGCTCGACGAGCGGGCCTGGACGGACCTGACCAAGATGCTCGAGGAGACGCTCGACCGGGCGATCGAGATCGGCGAGGAAGCCGCCACCCGGCTGGCCGAAGAGAAGTCGGACCCGATCCCGACCACCCTCGGGATCCTCCACTTCGAGACCGCTCCGTCGGAGGACGCGAAGTAGGAAGAACAGCGCCCCGGCAATCCGCGCACCCCGCCGTCGAAGTCCGGGCCAGGGCGGCGGGTGGCGCGGAGAGCCGGTGACCGCTTCCCTCAGCGACCAACCGGCACCCCCCAGGTATTGACCGCGTATCGACCGCAGAGGGTGGTGAGAATCGGGGCGATAGGCGATGATCGACTCCGATGCGCAGATTCTTCGAGTCAGTCTCCGGGGCGCTGCAGATAGGCGGTCACCTGCTCCTGTACCCGCTCCTCCGTGACTGGCGGCGAGGCTGGGGCGCGACCGAGGGGGAGCAAATGCTGCGTCTGCCCGGCGACGAGCTCGTGCCGGCGCCCGACTGGACCTACAACCATGCCGTCTCGATCGACGCCGACCCGTCGGCCGTATGGCCGTGGCTCGTCCAGCTCGGCCAGGGCCGCGGCGGGTTCTACTCCTACGACGGCCTCGAGAATCTCGTCGGCTGCCGGATCCGCAGCGTCTTCGAGATCCGACCGGAGCTGCAGCAGCTCCAGGTCGGGGACCGGATCGTCCTCGACGGACGCACGGGCTTCGGTCCCGAGGTGGTGCGCCTGGAGCCGGAGCGGGCCCTCGTGCTGGGCGGCCCGCCAAACGCAAGGGGATCGCAGGTGACCTGGGCCTTCCACCTGCTCGAGCGCCCGGATGGGACCACGCGACTCCTAGAGCGTGGTCACGGCGTCGCGGGCCAAGGCGTCGGCGAGAAGCTCGGATTCGGCCCCTACCTGATGGACCCCATCGGCTTCGTGATGAGCAAGAAGATGCTCTGGACGATCAAGGGGCTCGCCGAGGCCACCGCGCGTTGAGCCCGCCGTCCATGCACCCTGAGACAGATCGAGGGTAGATCAAGGTCCCCGTGGGAGGGACTCGGTCTGGCTCACGGGAGCCGAGCGGACGCATCCCCGGCCTCACCCGGCCACCAACCGGTACCCCACCCCCCAGGTATTGATCACGTAGCGGCCGTGGTCGGGGTCGAGCTTGCGGCGCAGGCGGCTGCAGTGCGAGTCGAGGGTCCTGGTGCGGCCGGGGTCGCGGAAGCCCCAGATCTGCGCCATCAGCTCCTCCTTGGTGAAGACGCGGCGCGGGTCGGTGGCCAGCATCCGCAGCAGTGCGAACTCTTTGCGCGCCAGCTCGACCGGGCGGCCGTCGACCGTGACGCGGCGGCGGACGGGGTCGATCACCAGGTCGCCGACCCGGCTCGGGCCGTTGCGCTCGTGCTCGCCGCGGCGCAGCACCGCCCGGATCCGGGCGCGCAGCTCGCCGTACCGGAATGGCTTCGGGAGGTAATCGTCGGCGCCGGCGTCGAGGCCGCGGACCCGGTCGGCGTCGGCGGCGCGGCCGCTCAGCACGACCACCGGCAGGCCCGGGTCGAACCGCGTCTCGACCCCGTCCGCCTCGCGGATCTCGCGCAGCACGTCGAGGCCCGAGGCGTCCGGCAACGCCAGGTCGAGCAGCAGCAGGTGAGGGTGGTTGTAGCGGCAGAGGCGCAGCGCGTCCGAGGCGGTCGGCGCCGGCAGCACCCCGAAGCGGTCCGCCGCGAGGTGGTCGCAGAGCAGCTCGCGGGTGACCTCGTCGTCCTCGCAGACGACCACGGTGGCGATCTCGTTCCGATTCGGCAGCATGTACCCCCTTAAGTCCTGGGGCGCGCCAACTCTCCCCCCTGCGCCGGCAACTCGAGGACCGCGTCGGCCCCCCGCTGGGCGACAAACCGCCGCGGCGGCACCGCACGCCGCACCGCGACCACCCCGCCCGCGCGGTCGAGGAAGAGGAGATCGAGCGCGAACCGCATCCCGAACGTGTGGACGCTGCGGCAGCGGGGGATCAGCAGCCCCGGCCCGGCCCGCTCGCGAGGCAGCAGGCTGAGGCCGAGCAGCCGCGCCCGCGGGCCGCGCGCGACCGGGACCAGCCGGCCCAACACCCGGCAACGGGGCAGGCCGTCGAAGCGTCCGCTCGTCGTCTCCACCACTCCACAAGTCCGCGCCGACCCTCGGTTCTCCCCCGCCCCATTACCCTCTTGGCGATGACCCCAGGGTCCAGGGTCGCGGTGTTCGGCCCCACTCCACTCCTCTCGGTGACGATCGAGCGCAAGGGGCCGGACGGCGGCGACGACGTCCACATGCACTCGGCCGGCCAGGGCGTCTGGGTGGCGCGCATGGCTGCCGAGCTGGGCGCCGCGCCGGTCCTCTGCGGCTTCGCGGGCGGCGAGACCGGGCAGGTGCTCCGCTCCCTGCTCGAGCGGCTGCCCTTCGAGTCGCGCCTGATCGAGACCGCCGCCCCGAGCGGCGCATACGTCCACGACCGCCGCAGCGGCACCCGCAAGCCGATCGCCCAGAGCACCACCTCGCCGCCCTCCCGACACGAGGTCGACGACCTCTTCTCGGTCTCCTGCGCGACCGCGATCGAGAGCGACGTCCTCGCCGTCTGCGGCGCCTACCCGGGCGAGGCGCTGCCGCTCGAGGTCTACGGCGACCTGGTCGCCGACGTCCGCGCCAACGGCACCCCGGTTCTCGTCGACCTCTCCCCGCCCCGGCTCGACAGCGCTCTGGAGGGCGGCCCGGACGTGGTCAAGATCAACGACTGGGAGCTGGCCGCCTTCGTCTACGGCCCGGTGGACACCCCGCAGCGGATGCGGGGCGCCGCCGAACGGCTGCTCGAGAAGGGGGCCGGGGCGGCGATCGTCACCCGGGCCGCGGAGCCGGCCCTGGTCCTGCGCGGCGACCGCGCCTGGGAGCTGGTCCCACCCCGCTTCGAGCGCGGCTCCCGCGAGGGCTGCGGCGACTCGATGCTGGGCGGGCTGGCGGCGGCGCTCGCCGCGGGCGTCGAGTGGGAGGAGGCGGTGCGCACAGCCGCCGCGGCCGGCGCCGCCAACTTCCTCCGCCACGGCCTCGGCAGCGGCGCCCGCGGCGTCGTCGACGACCTCCTCCCCCAGGTCGAGCTCAACGAGCTCTAACGCGGCCCACCGCTGCATACCTTTTGGCCCCCAGGGGGGCCAAAATGCGTGCAGCGCTCAGAGCGACGGGCTGAAGGGGGGGTTGAGGGGGGCGGCGGTGACGATCGCGCGGGGGGCGGTGGTGAGCATCCACTCGAGGTGCGGTGCGACAGCGTCGATTGCGCCCAGCCGCTCCGCCGCGGGGCCGAGTCGCAGCGGCCTGCCGCCCAGCGAGCTGTGGGCGTCGCTGGCGATCACGTGGACCAGGCCGGCCTCGGCGATCGCCGCCATCCCGGCGGCCATCTCCTCGCGGAGGAAGAAGTCGGCGGTCGCCTGGACCAGCGCCCCCTCCCGCACCAGCGCCGCAAGCCGCTCGAACAGGTCGACGGAGAGGTGGCGCTCGGGGTGGGCGATCAGGGCTCGGTGGCCGCGCTCGGCGAGCCCGGCGACGCGGCGGAGCAGCTGATCGCCGAGCGCCCCGGGCGCCGGCTCGAGCAGGATCCAGCCACCGTCGCCAAGCGCCACCTGCGAGAGCTCCCCCGCGCTCAGCGACTCGACCGCGGTCTCCGCGACCTCGCCCCCGGTCAGGATCTCGACCGCGACCCCCTCCTCGCCGAGCCGCGCGTTCAGCGACTCGACCCGGCCGGCGAGCTCGGCGATCCGCACGTCGTGGTCGTGGCGGATGTGGGGCGTCGCGCAGACCGCCTCGATTCCGTCGGCGGCGGCGACCCGGGCCATCGCGATGCTGTCGTCGAGGTCGCCGGCGCCGTCGTCGACGCCCGGCAGGATGTGGCAGTGCAGGTCGATCATCGGTGGGGTTGCAGCGAGGCTAGTCGGTCGGGAGCGCGGTCCGGTGCAACCGCACGTTCAGAGGTCCCCCCGAGCCGGCATGGAGATGGGATGATCGGCAAGATCACTGCGGCTCGCGCAAGGGCTTGCGCGGGCGGGCTTGGCTTCAACTCATGGATAGGAAAACGACCCGCAGAGGGAACTACGAGTCCGGCTCGGACTACGTGCTCGAGTACGGCGAGCTCCGCTTCGCCTTCAACGAGGAGGACTTCGCGCAGCGGGTCGAGCAGGCCGCCGTCAAGCTTGCCTTCGTCGACCAGGGCCTCAGCCGCGAGGAGCTCGACGACCTGCTCGACCTCGCAGTCAGCGGCGAGATCGCCGAGCCCAGCTCCTCGCTCGGAGAACACATCAACGAGAACTGGGAGGACCTGGTCGGCCCCTCCAACCGCAGCCTCGTGCACTGGATCCGCCGCCTTGTCTTCCGCGGCGCCTGGCTCGACCAGCGCGTCAAGGAGGGTGAGCTGGACATCGTCTTCGACGAGCGCACCCAGACCTTCGGGTACGTGCAGCCGGACCGCAGCAATGAGTTGATCGAGCTCTCCAAGGAGCCGAGCTGGCGCCGCATCGCCTACCGGCGTTAGGCCGCGCTGGAGGAGGGTCCGGGTAGACCCTTCACTTAACTTTTTCGGTCACACCGCGCCGGCCGTCCGAGCTGCGGACTGCCGAAAAAGTACAAGACGCTCCACCCCTCACCGGGTCCCGCTGACGGAGGCCGGCGCGCTGCCTGAGCTTGCCGGGCCAAGCAGGTCAAGGACGCGGAGATGCGCCGGCGCGGCGAGCTCAGGTGGTGCGCTCTACGGCTGCTACTACGGTGAGGGTGCCGTTGCCCTTGGTGGTGCGGCCGGCGTCGAAGAAGTCCTTGGCCGCGTCGGCGTCGCCGTGGGCGGCGGCGAGGCGGGTCAGCGAGTCGACCAGGAGGATCACGTCCTCGCCATTGCCGGCCCGGGCGGTGGCCTGGGCGAGCGCGTCGGTGGCGTGACGGGGCTGGCCGGCGGCGACGATCTCCGCCTGCGGGGCCTCGCGCTTCCAGTCGGCCAGCTCCTCGGGGCTGGGATCGATCAGCAGGGCGATCGGGTCCGGGCCCTTCGAGTCGGCGGCGAGGTCGGACGCGACTTCGCGCAACAGCGCCGTGCAGGCCTCGCGACTCTCGGCGCAGAGGACCGCCTGACGGCCGGGCTCCGGCGGCAGCAGCAGCCCCTGCAGGGTCACCGCCTCCTCCTTGCGGCGGCCGAAGCGGCGGCGCCTGCGACGGCGGCGTGGCCGGGCCGGCTCGGCGGCCGGCTCCCGCTGCTGGCGGGGCTCTTGCTGCTCTTGCCGGGGCGCCTGCTCCTGCCGGGGCTTGGGCTCCGGCTGGCGCGCCTGCTCGGGCTTGGAAGGCTTCTCCTCGCGCTGCCCACCGCGCTCGCGGCGGGGGCGCTGCGGGCGGTCGCGCTGCGGGCGCTGACCGGACCGCTCGGTGCGGCCCGAGCCGCCACCCTCGCCGTCGCTGAGCTTCTCGATCAGCTCACCGCGGCTCAGCATCCGGAACCGCTTGATGCCGGCCTCGGCGGCAAGCGCGTGCAGGTCGGACAGATGCTTGGATTCCAGCTCGGCCTTGTTCATCGAGGCGGCAGGTTAGTCCACCGGCCCGGCCGACGCCGCCGGGTCCACTCCTTCGGCGGCGGCAACGGCTGGCCAGGCGTCTGCCTCGCGCTTCACACGGCGCCGCGACCAGCCCAGCTCGGCCCCGAGCCGCTCGGCCACCGGGCGCACGGCGGCCGCGTCGCGCAGCGCCGGAGCGGCCAGGATCCCCAGCCTGGTCCGCCGCAGCAGCACGTCGGCGACGCTGCGTGCCTGCTCGTGGCGGGCGGCGATCGTCGCCTCGGCCAGCAGGTCGGGGCGGCCGGGCGCGATCGGCTCCCCCAGCGCCGGGTCCTCGCGGACCAGATCGAGCACCTTGCGGGCGGCGTGGCCATAGCGGAAGGCGAGCTGCGCCAGCGCCTCCTCCCCGACCCCGGGCGGCGCCTCCAGGTCCTCGGGCCGCGCCTCCATCCCGAGCGGGATCTCGGCGGTGTGACAGGGCGCCTCGCGGCCCTCGCGCTCGACCAGGCGGTCGACCGTCTGCTTTGCCATCCGCCGCCAGGTCGTCAGCTTGCCGCCGGTGATCGTCAGCATCCCCGACGAGGTCTCATACAGCTCCGCCTTGCGCGAGATGTCGACCGACTTGCGCGGGTCGCCGGTCGAGATCAGCGGCCGCACCCCGGCGTAGGCCCCGACCAGGTCCGAGGTCCCCAGCGAGGTGCCGAAGAAGGCGTTGACCGCGTCCAGCAGGTACTCGACGTCGTCCCCGGCCGGGCGCGGGTGTGTGATGTCGCCGTCGAAGTCGTTGTCGGTGGTGCCGACCAGGGTGCGCCCGTACCAGGGCAGCGAGAAGATCGCCCGGCCCTCCCCCGCCGGCACCACGCAGGCCGCCTCGCCCATCGGCAGGTCAGCCCGGTCGAGCAGCAGGTGGGTGCCGCGGCTGGGCGCGATCCGCGGCACGTCCTCCTCCTCGACCACCTCCTCGGGCCGGATCCGGTCGGCCCAGACGCCGGTCGCGTTGACCACATGGTCGGCGTGGACCTCGGCCCGCTCGCCCGAGTCCTCCTCGACGAAGGCGACCCCGGCGGCGCGGCCGTTGTCGAAGAGGACCTCGGTCACCTCAGCCCCGTTCAGCGTGACGGCGCCGAACCGCTCGGCCTCGCCGAGCACGGTGAGGACGAGGCGGACGTCGTCGGTCTGGCAGTCGTAGAAGAGGTAGGCGTCCTTGGGGTCGCGCGAGGCCAGCGCCGGGACCAGCTCCAGCACCTCGTCGCGGTCGATCGTCCGGTGGCGGTCGGGCGACCAGTAGGAGCCCTCGTCGTCGGGCTTGGCGGAGCGCAGCTCCCGGCGGCTGCGGCCAACCCGGGTGGTCGCCATCACGTCGTACATGTTGAGCCCGATCCCGACCTTGCGGTCGCGGCGCTCCTCGCCCAGGGCGGGGACCAGGAACGGGGTCGGGTAGACCAGGTGCGGCGCCAGCTGGACCATCAGCTGGCGCTCCAGGAGCGCCTCGCGGACCAGGCCGAGGTCGAAGTTCTGCAGGTAGCGGAGGCCGCCGTGGACCATCTTCGAGGAGCGGCTCGAGGTCCCGACCGCGTAGTCGCCGCGCTCCAGCAGCGCCACCGAGTAGCCGCGCGAGGCCGCGTCGAGGGCGACCCCGGCACCGGTGACGCCGCCGCCGATCACCACCACCTCGAAGCGCTGGCCGGCGATCTCCTCGAGTGCCCGGGCGCGCGAGAGCATCAGTCGAGGTGGAGGACGACCCGGTCGGCGCCGGGGCGGTCCGGGACGGGCCGCTGCTGGCGCGGGTGGCCGAGGTGGAGGAGGCCGACTGCGCGCTCCGCGGCGGGTAGGCCGACCGCCTCGCGGCCCGGCTCGGCGCGCAGCACGGCGGGCGTGCGCCAGTAGCCGGCGAGGCCGCGGGCGTGCGCGGCGAGCAGCACGATGTAGGCGGCGACGGCGGTCGCGTGCAGGTCCTCCTCGTCGCCGACCGGGTCGCCGCCGAGGGCGCAGGAGACGACGACCAGGGTCGGGCAGCGGTCGAGCTTGGCGGCCGCCTCGGCCCCCGCCGCCTGCTTCAGCCGCGCCAGGGCGCGGGGTCCGACGACGCGGAACCGCCAGGGCACCGTGAGGTTGTGGTTGGGCGCCCAGTTGGCGAGACCGAGCAGCTCGTCCAGCTGCTCGCGTGGCAGCGGCTCCGGGCCGAAGGCCTTGTGGGTGCGACGGGTGCGTATCGCCGTCTCGACGTCCATCCCATCGAGGGTATAGGCCCTCAGAGGCCGTAGCGCCAGCGCATCCAGCCGCGGCGGGCGCCGAATCCGGCGCCGACGAGGAGGCCGCCGGCCGCCAGGCCGACCAGGATCGAGCCGAGGACGCTGCTGTCGGTGCCGCTCGTGGTGTCGGTGGGCTCTCCGCTCGAGACGGAGGTTTCCGGGGCGGGGGTGGTGGACCCCTCCTTCTCTCCGATCCCGGGTGGGGACGGAGTGGCTGGCGCCTCGGGGGTGGGCTGCCCGGGACCCGCAAAACGTTCAGGAGGGGATCCACCATCCCCGCCTGAGGGCTCGGTTGGCGAGACAGGTACAGGCTCGACTGGGGTCGTGGTGGCGCCGGCCGAGGGGGTTTGAGATGGAGCTGGGTTCGTGGTCGCTGCGTCCGAGTCGGCCCCGGTCCCGATCGGCACCTGCTCCTGGCCCTGCTTCTGGCGCGCTGGCGTCGATACCGGGTAGCTGCTGCCCGACGCGGCCACCAGGACCTGGGCGGTCACCCAGACCGGGGTCTGGTCGCTGGCGCCGGAGTAGCGGTAGTGGCCGTCCTTCTGCTGGAGGTTGGCCAGGTACCCCGGGGCGCTGACCCCGCCGCGGCGGAACTGGGACGGCTTGCGGCCCGCGGCGATGATCCCCTGCACCGCCCAGGCCGTCGACTGGGCGTTGACCGGGCCGTTGCCGGCCAGCGAGAAGCCGCCGCCCTTGCGCTGCGCCCCGGTCAGGTAGCCGACCCCGCGCTTCGCCGCCTTCGAGTCGGGGGAGAGCGCCTGCAGCACCGCGCCGGTGCCGTCGGCGGTGCTGGCGCTCGCCGGGGTGTCGCCCCAGCCCCCATCCTCGTTCTGGGCATTGCGCAGCCAGGCGAGCGTCTTCGGCAGCCCGCCGCTGACCCCGGCGGTCCGCAGCGCGATCGCCGCAAACGCGGTCGAGTTCGGCCAGCCGAGGTAGGAGCCGTCGTCGCGCCGCTTCGCCAGCAGCCGCTTGACCAGGTTCGCGCCGCCGAACTTGCGGGGCTCGACGCCGGCGGCGTCGAGGGCGAGGATCGTGCGGGCGAGGTCGCCGGGCCGGCGCAGCTCGTCGAGCTGGCCGCGCAGGTAGGCGACCGGGCTGCGGCCGAGCCGCTTGACGTCAAGCGGGTTGCGGCCGGCGGCGGCGAGGCCGAGCATCGCCCAGGCGGTGATTTCCGGCCCCGAGTCGCTGTCGGTCGAGGCGCCGAAGCCGCCGTCGGCGTTCTGCTGGGCGGCGAGCCACTCGGCGCCGCGGCTGACCCGCGAGGCCTCGGCCCCGGCCGGGACGAGGACCGCGAGCAGGAGCATCGCCGCGGCCACCGCCGGGACCTGGAGCCGGCCCCTCCCCCACTCGAAGCGACGTCGGAAGCGGCTCAGCATCCGCACCAGGGCCGGCCCGGCCAGCAGGGCAAAGGCGACGTTCCCGGCGACGTGGGCGGCGTCGAAGGGGATCGCGCGCGCCTCCAGCACCCAGAATCGCTCCCACGATAGGTCCCCACCGTAAGTCGCCATCAGGGAGAAGTTCAGCAGAGCGCCGTAGAGAAGGCCAGCCAGGCCGCAGGTCGCGGCAAGCGTCAGCCGCCCGGCGTTGCGGGTCCCCAGTGCCAGCGCCGCGCCGAGCAGCCCGCACATCCCCCACCCCGCCATCTGCCACGGGGTCCACGGTCCCTGGCCGAACCAGAAGTTGGAGACCAGGGCGGCGAGGGCGCCGACCGCAAACCCCGGCGCGCCGCCAAGCGCGTAGCCGGCGAAGACGACGATGTCGGTGGTCGGCTTGACGTTGGGGAAGGCCGCGAAGGCGATCCGGCCGGCGATCGCCAGCGCCGCCAGCGCCGCGACCAGGGCGACAACCTGTGCGGGTGGCCGCGAGCGCTCGTACCAGGCGAAGCCGCCGAGCAGGACGCCGCCGAGGATCAGGAAGCTGGCGAGCTGCCAGCTCACTGGCGCTCCTCGCGAGGCGCTTTGTTGAACCTCTGGTTGAAGAAAGCGCCTTGCACGCCGGCGGCCAGCGCCGCGGCGCCCTGCTCCGCGGTGATCACGCCGGGCAGGTCGAGGATGCGGGCGACCTCGGTGGCGAAGTACCAGCCGCCGGAGAGGACCTCGGCGGCCGGGCCGTCGGCGATCGTGACGCCGTCGCCGAGCAGGACGACGCGACGGGCGAACAGCGCCGCGAACTCGACGTCGTGGGTGGCGACGAGGACCGCAGTGCCGCGCTCCGCCAACCCCCGCACCAGGTCGGCGAGGTCGTCCTTGCGCGCCCGGTCCATACCGCGAGTCGGCTCGTCGAGTGCGACCAGGCCGGGTGGGTCGGCACCTTCGAGCCTGCCCGCCAGGGCGATCGCCAGCGCCAGCCGCTGCCGCTCGCCGCCGGAGAGGTCGCGCGGGTCGGCGTCGGCGGCGTGCTCGAGCCCGACCAGCCGCAGCGCAGCCGTCCCGGCCTCGCCGGGCAGCTCGTCCCCGACCCGCTCCCGGACCAGGTAGTCGCCCGGATTCTGGGTGAGGAGCGCGACGCCCCCGCCGGGGAGCGCGATGCGGCCGCGGACCGGGTCGTGGAGGCCGGCGACGGTGCGCAGCAGGGTGCTCTTGCCGGCGCCGTTGCGGCCCATCAGGGCAACCAGCTCGCCGCGCCCGACCCGCAGGTCGATTCCGCGCAGGACGTCGTGCGGGCGCTCGTCACGGACCAGCTCGACCCAGAGATCGCGTGCAACGAGCGTGGAATTCCCGTCGCCAGGGGGGAGAGAATCCGCCCCCACACCCTTCCCCGGGTGGGGGACAGCGGTGGCTGGGCCGGCGGCGACCGAGGCCAGCCGCCTCCGCGCCGCGCGAACGCCGGTCGGCAGCGGCTCGATCCCGGCCAGCGAGAAGAGGCGGGCAGCCGGGGTCTCCAGAACAGGGTCGGCGCCCTGGGCCCAGGCCAGGAACTGATCCGGCGCGCCGTCGAAGCCCACTCGCCCGGCCGCCATCGCCACCACCCGGTCGGCGGCAGCCAGGCAGCGCTCCAGCCGGTGTTCGGCCAGCAGCACCGCCACCCCCCACTCCTCGTTGAGGCGCCGCAGCAACCAGATCAGCTCGTCGCCGGCGACCGGGTCGAGCTGCGAGGTCGGCTCGTCGAGCAGGACCAGGCCGGGACGGGTCGCCAGCGCCGCGGCCAGCGCGACGCGCTGCAGCTCGCCGCCCGAGAGGGTGTCGACGGTGCGGTCGAGCAGGTGCGGAATCGCCAGCGCCAACGAGACCTCCTCGACCGCCCGGGCGCGGTCCGCCGGCGGGTCGCCGCGCATCTCCAGCGGCAGCTCGATCTCGGCGGCGACAGTGGTCGAGACGACCTGGGTCTCCGGTTCCTGGGCGACGTAGCCGACCGCGGAGGCCAGCCGGCCCGGCCCGACGGCGACCGCGTCGGTCCCGGCCACCCGCACCTCGCCCTCGATCCGGCCACCGTGGAAGTGCGGCACCAGCCCGCAGGCCGCCCGCAGCAGGGTCGACTTGCCGGAGGCCGAGCGGCCGGCGAGCAGGACGAATTCGCCCGGCGCGATCTCGAGCGAGACATCGGCGAGGGTCGGCGCCTCTGCGCCCGGGTAGGAGTAGCTCAGGCCCTCCACTGCCAATGCCGGGACGGCCTCGCGGCGGGTCGCCAGCTCAGACACGGGCCGGCTCCGCCCTCGTCGCCGTCGCGACGCGGCGGGGACGGCGGCGCAGCGGGGCCAGCCCGCTCGCCAGCAGCAGCGCACAGAGGCCGAGCGTCGCCGGCCCGGCCGCGATCTCGATCGCCGGGTAGGCC
>Ga0210063_1000341_pt1 | contig 15029 bp, 14 predicted proteins | sample Muzzi_PWA_D1_FD_185529 | JGI IMG/M metagenome (GOLD analysis project Ga0210063, IMG submission 185529) | Wetland microbial communities from San Francisco Bay, California, USA, that impact long-term carbon sequestration - Muzzi_PWA_D1 (SPAdes) | ecosystem: Environmental > Aquatic > Marine >... | reverse complement strand
GCATGGATATCTACTTCGCGGAGCCCTACAAGCCCTGGCAGCGTGGTAGCAACGAAAACACGAATGGACTGATCAGACAGTATCTACCCAAGAAAATGAGTCTGAAGAACCTGACTCAGGTTGAAGCAGATCGAATCGAAAACCAGCTCAATCACCGGCCTCGCAAGTGCCTCGATTACTTGACACCCTTCGAGGTGTTCAACAACACTCGGGAAACACTAACCGTTGCACTTCGTGGTTGAATCCAAGGCTATAGATAGAATTTAAATTTTATAAATCAACATGTTGTGCTGGCCTGACCCCATCAATCTGACTAAACTAATCCCAGTTTGTGGCGTTCTCCGCTATCTTTTCAAGTTGATCAGACCTGCTCGATTTAAGGGTTCAGCACAACTTGATTCGCTGGCGATCGTGATTCAAGTTGATCTGACCCTCTGGACTTAGACCGATGCAGACTGTCCATTGCGCTCAACCACCAGAGAGTATGGACACCGTGTCCGGCAGCGCGTGGGCGATGATCACCGGCCAGAGCAGCTTGCCGGAGCGCCAGAAGACCAAACCGAACAAGAGGCCAAACAGTCCGGCAATCACCATGCCTAGCTGTGAGGCGTGTAGCGCAGCAAAAATCGCGGCCTGGATGACGATGGCGAGAGTCCATCCCGAATTGGCGTCTCCCAGGATGCCGGCCAGCTTCGGCAGGACGAAACCGCGAAAAGTGACCTCTTCGCCGAATGCGGCAGCGAACCATCCGACCAGTATCAGCGTCGTGATGCGGTAGCTGCCGGCACCGCCAACGCCATCCCCGGTATCCGGGGGCGCGGGTAGCCAAGAGGCAATCAGGGGATAGAGCACCAAACCGATCAACACAGTGCCGGCGAGCGCTACACCCGTCCAGGCGAAAAAACGTTTCCAACTCGCTGGCTTGCCGATCCCCAGGCTGCGAAGCCCATCGCCGGAGACGGTCACAAGCAGGAAGATGACCGCCAGCGTCACCGCCATGAAATAAGCGTTGCGATAGGCCACGTCCGGCACCAGCGCCCGCGCCGCCAACAGCACGCCCAGAACGATGACGATTTCGATCGCCGACCGAACCCGGTTACTTGTGGTGGTCATGTGATTTCCACCAGGCTTGGATGTTGCATACTTCGATTCTCCCCATTGATGACAGGATTGAGTGACAGCTCTCGCAAATTACTCCCACCCGTTCCTACAAGCAACTGAAGAAAAACTTCACCCCCCAAGATAACTCTCAGGAACCGCAATTCCCTGGGCCCGAAAAAACGACAGCTGATCAAAGTACCCCCGCTGAAAAACAATCTCCCCGTCCTGCACATGAAAAAACCCGCACCCCCGCAACCCAATCGGATCGCTCCATTCCATGATCGCCCATTCGCCGTCCTCGAACAGGTTCTCGATGTTGCAGATCATTTCCGCGCGGCCGAATTCGGTCAGGAACATCTGGCGGATGGCTTCGCGGCCGTGCAGGGGGGCCATGACGACCTGGTGATTGGTTGCATCCTCGGCGTAAAGCGCAGCGAGGCCGTCCGCGTCGGCGGCGTTGAAGCGGGAAACCCATTCCCGGACTAGTTCTTTTGGCGACATGTCGTGTGTCCTCATTGTCATTGATTGTGGATTCGCTCAATCTTCCCAATACGCGCCAGGCCGGTAATCGCTGAAGTACCAGGCGTGGTTCTCGGGATCGAGCACCTCGTAGCGGCGGGCGCGTCGTTGTAGGTGAGGCTGGGATAGATATCCGAAGGGCTGCGATAGTCACTGGCCATGTTTTTGCTCCTCTTTGATTGGCGATGTGGCACACAGATTCTGCATCAGTCCATATGCCTTCAGAGAAGAAATGTAACAACTCCATCGTTTCCATTTCCAGTTCCCGTCGCGCCTTCGCCCGGGCCAGGGGCGAATCATTTTGCCCTTCAGCCGGTGTTGGCAGCAGGAATTGCGGGATTGAACTGCGCCGGGTAACCCATCCGCCGTGCTATCCTTGCCATCCTAACCGGGAGAATTATCGAATGAAATCCTTACTCACTTTGGCCCTTCTGGCCTTGCTGTTTTCCGGCTCCGCCGGCGCGGCGCCCAACACCCTGCGGATCGATTATTACCACACGGGGAATTTCCAATCCGAGATATTCAGCCTCGACCAGGTGGTGCTGGAGCCGTTACCGTTTGCGGCCAATATGCTGCAACCCATCGACAAGACGGTGCGCGGCAAGTACCTGTTTGAAATCGTCGATCCCGAATCGGGCGAGGTGGCCTGGTCGCGCAGTTACAGCAGCATCTACGGCGAGTGGGAGACCACCGGCGAGGCGCGCGAGATGTTCCGTACTTTTCATGAATCCGTGCGCTTCCCCAACCAGGAACAACCGTTTCAGCTGGTGTTGAAAAAGCGCACGCCGACCAATGAGTTCATGGAGGTCTGGCGCATCGACATCGATCCGAATGATTACCTGGTGCACCGGGAGTCGGCTGCTTATGCCGACCAGGTGGTGGCCATCGAGACCAACGGCGACCCGGCGCTCAAGGTCGACCTGCTGGTACTGGGCGACGGCTATACGGCGGCCGAGACAGACCAGTTCATCGCCAGGGTGAGGGAACTGGTGGACCAGCTGTTTGCCACTTCACCGTTCAAGGAACGGCGCTCCGACTTCAATGTCTGGGCGCTGGCGCCGCCTTCGGCGCAGTCCGGCGTGTCGCGCCCGTCCACGCACACCTACCGCGATACGCCGCTGGGTGTCACCTACGACGCCTTTCGCAGCGAACGCTACGTGCTGACGGTGGACAACAAGTCGATGCGCCGCATCGCCTCGTCCGCGCCCTATGATTTTATCGAGATTCTGACCAACACGGATACTTACGGTGGCGGTGGCATTTACGGCCTGTACGCCACCGCGGCGGCCAACAGCGATTGGGCGCCATACCTCGTCATTCACGAATTCGGCCATCATTTTGCCGGGCTGGCGGACGAGTACTACACCAGTTCGGTCGCCTACGAACCCTCCGACGAGATCGTCGAGCCCTATGAGCCCAATGTCACGGCCCTGCTGGACCCGGACAACCTGAAATGGAAGGACCTGGTGAGTAAGGACACGCCCATTCCGACACCCTGGCCGAAAGAAGCCTATGACGAACACTCGCTGGCTTACCAGAAAATTCGCGCTCAGATGCGGGCGGACGATGTGCCGGAAGCGGAAATGAACCAGCTGTTCCGGGAGAACCAGCGCAATGTCGAGCAAATGTTCTCAGAGGCGCCGTACAAGGACGTGGTCGGGGCGTTCGAAGGGGCCAATTACCGGATGACCGGCAATTACCGGTCCGAACAGAATTGCCTGATGTTCACCCGCACCGATCACTTCTGCCGGGTCTGCTCCGGGGCGATCGAGCAGGTGATCGACGAGTATTCGCGGCCGCAGTAAGGATAATTGGGGTCAGAGTAAAAATTCTGATAGAGCTTCGTCGAACATCTTGGCGGACCAAAGAATTTTTACTCTGACCCCAATTATTTCAGGGCATGAAAATCGTCGCGGGCTGTTCCAGCAGGTCTTTCAGCGCCTGGATCATCTCCGCCGCGTCATAGCCGTCCACGAAGCGGTGGTCGAAGGACGAGGACAGGTTCATCATCCGCCGCACCACGACCTGTCCGTTGATCACCACTGGCCGGTCAATGGCCTTGTTCACGCCGATGATCGCCACTTCGGGCTGGTTGATGACCGGGGTGGTGACGATGCCGCCGATCTTGCCCAGGCTGGTGATGGTGATGGTCGAGCCGGTCAGTTCGTCGCGCGTGGCCGAGTTGTCCCGGGCCGCGCCCGAGACCCGGCGAATTTCATCCGCCAGTTCTTCCAGTGATTTCGTTTCGCTGTGCGTCACCACCGGCACTTTCAGGCCGTCGGCGGTCTGCGTCGCGATGCCCAGGTGAACGCCGCGGTGGCGCAGGATGACGTTGCGCTCCTTGTCGTAGTGGGCGTTGCATTGCGGGAAATCCTTCAGCACGCGGGCCAACGCCATGCCAATGAAGGCCAGCGGGGTAATCTTGGCCTGGTCCGCTGATTTTTTGGCATTGAGATGTTCGCGCAGGGATTCCAGCGAGGTGACATCCACTTCCTCCACGTAGGCGAAATGCGGGATTTCCTGGTTGGCCTGCGTCATCCGCTCGGCGATCTTCCGCCGCAGGCCGATGACCTTGATCTCGGTAACCTCATCCACTGGCGCTACGGTTGTAGTTTTGGCCGTTGCCGCCGGGCCGCCACTTTCCTGGTTGGCCAGGAAGGCATCGAAATCGGCCCGCAGGATGCGTCCCTTGGGTCCGCTGCCGGGCACGCGTTTCAGGTCGACGCCGGCCTCGCGGGCATGGTTGCGGATTGAGGGCGAAGTCAGCACCTTTTCGTTTACCACCGGCGCCTGTTGGGCCGCTGCGGGCGGAGTTGGTGCAGGGCGTTCCGGCTCGGTCTTTTTGGCGGGCTCAGGCGCTGCCGCGCTTTCCTCGGCGGCCTCGACGGCTCCTTCGGTCGAGAAAACGATCAGCGGTGTACCCACCGTAACCATGTCGCCTTCCTCGCCGGCAACCTGGATGACCTTACCGCTGACCGGCGAAGTCAGTTCCACCGCCGCCTTGTCGGTCAGCATCGCGCAGATCGTGTCTTCTTCCTGCACCTGATCGCCGACCTTCACCATCCATTCGGCAATTTCAGCCTCGACCGTGCCTTCACCCAGGTCGGGCAGTTTGAAAGTGTACTCGCTCATCCCGCCTCCATCACGTTGCGGATTCCGGCCATCATGCGTTTCTGGCCCGGGAAATATTTCCATTCGAAGGCGTGCGGGTAGGGGGTATCCCAGCCGGTCACCCGTTCGATGGGGGCCTCCAGGTGCCAGAAGCATTCCTGCTGCACGGTGGCCACCAGTTCGGCCCCGTAGCCGCAGAAACGCGTTGCCTCGTGCGCCACCAGGCAGCGCCCGGTTTTCTGCACCGATTCCGCGATGGTATCAATATCGAGCGGGAAAAGCGTGCGTACGTCGATGATTTCGGCGTTGACGCCGGCTTGCTTTGCCGCCGCCTGGGCGACGTGCACGATGGTGCCGTAACTGATGATGGTCAGGTCCTCGCCTTCCTCCACCACCGCGGCCTTGCCGAGCGGCACCCGGTAATGGCCCTCGGGCACTTCGCCCTTGGGGTGGGCCGACCAGGCGACCGACGGTTTATTCGGGTCGCCGTCGAACGGCCCGTTGTAAATGCGCTTGGGTTCGAAAAACACCACCGGGTCGTCCGACTCGATGGCGCTGATCAGCAGGCCCTTGGCGTCGTAGGGGTTCGACGGCATGACGGTCTTGATGCCGGCGATGTGCGTGAAAATGCCTTCCGGGCTTTGCGAATGGGTCTGTCCGCCGCGAATGCCGCCACCGCAGGGTGTTCGGATCGTCACCGGCGAGGAAAAATCGCCGGCGCTGCGATAGTTCAGCCGTGACAGTTCGCTGACGATCTGGTCGAAGCCGGGATAGATGTAATCGGCAAACTGGATTTCAGCCACCGGGCGCAGGCCGTTGATACCCAGACCGATCGCGGTGGCGACGATGCCGCCCTCGGCGATTGGCGCATCGATCACCCGGTGTTCGCCATATTTTTTCTGCAGGCCGTCGGTGCAGCGGAACACGCCGCCGAAGTAGCCGACATCCTGGCCCAGTACGATCACGGTCGGGTCGCGTTCCATCATCACGTCATGGGCCGAATTGATAGCCTGGATCATGTTCATCTGGCTCATGATTCGTCAGCCTCCAGGGCGCGTGATTCCGCCTGCTGTTTCTTCAGGTGCTCCGGCATTTCCTTGAACACGTCCTCGAACATTAATTGTCCGTCCAGGAACGGCCCTTCGGTCATCGTGCCGTAGCTGGTGGCTTCCTTCCAGCAGTCGTTGACGAAGGTTTTCATTTCTTCTTCGGTCTCACGGTGCAGTTCATCCGACCAGTGACCGAGTTTGGTCAGGTGCTGCCGCAGGCGAACTAACGGGTCGCCCAGCGGAAAGGCCGCCCATTCGTCTTTTGGCCGGTAACGCGAGGGATCGTCGCTGGTCGAGTGGGCGCCGCCGCGATAGGTGACGTGCTCGATCAGCGTTGGCCCATGGCCATTGCGGGCGCGCTCTGCCGCCCACTGGGTGACCGCGTACACGGCCAGCAGGTCGTTGCCGTCCACCCGGATGCCGGGTATGCCCAGCCCCAGGCCGCGGGCCGCGAACGGCCTGCGATCACCGCCGGCGAATCCCTGGAAGGTCGATATGGCCCACTGGTTGTTGACCACGTTCAGAATGACCGGCGCCTGGTAGACCGCGGCAAAGGTCAGCGAGTAGTGAAAATCCGCTTCGGCGGTGCTGCCGTCGCCCACCCAGGAGGCGGCGATGTGGCGCTCACCCTTGATCGCCGCGCCCATGGCCCAGCCGACTGCCTGCGGGTACTGAGTGGCGAGGTTGCCGGAAATGGTGAAGAGATTATTTTTCTTGTCCTGGTAGAAGATCGGCATCTGCCGGCCCTTGCACATGTCACGGGTGTTGGACAGACACTGGCACATCATGTCCACCAGGCTGGTCCCGCGCAGGATGAACAATGCCTGGTTGCGGTAAGCCGGGAACATCATGTCTTCCGGTTCCAGCGCCAGCCCCTGGCCGATGGAGATGGCTTCTTCTCCCAGGCACTGGATGTAGAACGAAATTTTTCCCTGGCGTTGCACCCGGAACATGCGGTCGTCATACGTCCGGGTCAGGATCATCGTGCGTAGCGCATGGACCATCTTTTCCGGCTCGAGGGAAGGGTTCCACGGGCCCTTGGCCTCGTCATCGTCATCAAGCACCCGCACCAGCTCCAGCGCCAGGTGTTCGATGCTACTGGCGCCGGCATCGATCGGCGGGCGCTCCACTTCACCGGCGTCGGACAGCGCCAGGTAACTGAAGTCGGGTTTATCACCCGGCCTGGCCGATGGATGGGGAATGTGTAGTGTCGGTTTACCGGTCATAGTGCTCTGTATTCCGTGCTGTAAAGAAGGATTTTAATTCGGCTTTATACGTCCCCGGGCGGGGTTCGCCGTTATCCCATCAAATATAACCCAAATCAAAAGAAAATGAATTGCGAAAACATTTTCGCCCGCAGTGGTTATGCATTTATAATGCGTCATAGATAAGAATATTGGATTAATCATGTCTGAAATGCAGATTGATAAAATAGATCGCCAGATTCTTCGGCTGTTACAGGAAGACGCCAGTCTTTCGGCCGCGGCCATCGGGGAACGGATCGGGCTCTCGCAATCACCCTGCTGGCGGCGCATTCAGCGCATGCGCGACGAAGGCCTGATCCAGGGCGAGCGGATGCAGTTCGATCGCAAAAAACTGGGCTTCAACGTGATGATCTTCGCCCACGTCAAGCTGACCGCGCACGGCCGCAGCCAGGTGCCGGAATTTGCCGAAACCATCCGCCAGTTTCCCGAGGTGCTGGAATGTCACCTGGTGCTCGGTAACGTGGACTTCCTGTTGCGCATCGTCACGCGCGATATCGAGGAATACGAGCATTTCTTTTTCGAGAAACTGTCGCACTTGCCTGAAGTGCAGGAAGTGACTTCCAATATCGTTCTGTCCGAAATCAAGTTCACCACCGAACTGCCCATATAACCCGGAGCCTTGATGTATTAGCCGGGTTGACCCTCAAATCGCACCTGTTTTCCCGGCGCGACCATACGGTGACGTATTTGCATCAAAATAGTCCCGAAAAGCGGTTGTTTGGCCATATCCGGCATGATATACCTTCCGTTTGGAAACGACGTTTGGGAGCAAAGGAATATGAGTGAGTACAGCTATCCCCGGAAGGATGCTGAGTTCTTGATCAACGAGGTAATTGGACTGGACGAATTATGCCAAACCGCGGGCCTGGACGAAGTCAATGGCGAATTGGCCAGCGCCATCCTGGAAGAGGCCAACCGGTTTGGAACGGAGTTGATCGCGCCGCTCAACGTGGCGGGTGACGAACAGGGCGCCGTCGTCGGCGAAAACGGCGTGCAGGAAACACCGGGTTTCGCCGAAGCCTACCAGCAGTATGTTGAAAATGGCTGGGGCGCACTGGGCTTTCCGGAAGATTTTGGCGGGCAGGGCATGCCCAAGTTAATCAGCACCGCGGTGTCCGAAATCTGGCAATCGTGTAACCTGTCTTTTTCCCTGTGTCCTCTGCTCACTCACGGCGCCATCGAGGCCCTGCTGTTGCACGGTTCCGACGAACTGAAAAACACCTACCTGCCGAAGATGGTCAGCGGCGAGTGGAGTGGCACGATGAACCTCACCGAGTCGCAGGCCGGCTCGGACCTGGCGGCGATTACCACGCGCGCGATTCCCGACGGGGATCATTACCTGCTCAGTGGGCAGAAAATCTTCATCACCTGGGGCGATCACCAGATGGCGGACAACGTCATTCACCTGGTGCTGGCCCGCCTGCCGGATGCGCCGGCGGGCAGTCGCGGCATTTCCCTGTTCCTGGTGCCGAAATTCCTGCTCGATGAGCAGGGCAATCCGGGTAAACGAAACGATGTGCACTGTGTTTCCGTCGAGCACAAGCTCGGCATTCACGCCAGCCCCACCTGCGTGATGGCGTTCGGCGACCATGGCGGCGCAATCGGCTACCTGGTGGGTGAGCCGAATCGCGGACTGATGGCGATGTTCACGATGATGAACGACGCCCGCCAGAGCGTCGGTTTGCAAGGCTTGTCGGTATCAACCCGCTCTTATCAACAGGCCTTGCAGTATGCGAAAGAACGGCTGCAGGGCACCCGGCCGGATGGCAGCAGGCACCCGATCATCGATTACCCGGACGTGCGCCGGATGTTGATGACGATGAAATCCATGACCGAGGCCATGCGCGGGCTGGCCTATGTCGCCTCCGCCGAGATTGACCGGGCGCGCTACGAATCCGACCCGGCCGTCCAGGCCCGGCGCAATGCGCGGGTGGATCTCTACACCCCGATCGTCAAGGGCTGGCTGACCGAAATGTCGCAGGAAATTACCTCGTTGGGTATCCAGGTCTACGGCGGCATGGGCTTTGTCGAGGAAACCGGCATTGCCCAGTTTTACCGCGATGCGCGCATCACGACCATTTACGAAGGAACCACCGGCATCCAGGGCCAGGACCTGGTTGGCCGCAAGTTCCTGAGCAACGGGGGCGAAGTGCTGGACGACTACCTGGCGGAAATCCAGCAGACCGCGGACCAGTTGAGCCAGTCCGATCAACTTGCCGGGCTGGGCGATGCCCTCGGTCAAGCCGTTGATGGCTGTCGCGAGGTCAGCCAGTGGCTGCTCGCGCATGCCGCCGAAGACCGGAACGTGGCCGGCGCGGCCAGCGTCAACTTCATGATGATGCTGGGGTTCGTCAGCGGCGCCTGGGTGCTGGGCCGTTCCGCCGTGAAGGCCGAGCAGTTGCTGACGGCCGGGCAGGGCGAGCAGGAATTCCTGCGGGCCAAGCTGGTCACCGCCCGTTTTTACAGCGAACACCTGTTGCCCCGCGCCCACATGTGCCAGAGCGCTATCCTGGCCGGAAGCGACAGCATGATGGCCCTGAACGAAGACCAGTTCTGAGTGTCTTTTTCAGAAGACATTGGCGAATAGGTCGGGGAGCGGGTAATGAGTGGCCATTCAGTAGAAATCCGGGAAGTCGTTTCCCCGGCCGACCTCAAGACGTTTATTTCCGTCCCCTGGCCGATATTCGCGGATGACCCCCACTGGATTCCACCGCTGAAATTCGAGCGCAAGGAGGCGTTTTCACCGAAAAACCCGTTTTTCCAGCATGCCCGCTGGAAGGCCTGGGTCGCATTTAAGGGCGGCCAGCCGGTTGGGCGGATTTCAGCCCAGATCGACGATCTTTACCTGCAGCAACACGATCCCCACACGGGGTTCTTTGGACTGATCGAATCGATCGCAGATCCGCAGGTGTTCCAGGCCCTGTTCGAAACCGCGGAACAGTGGCTGAAAAGCCAGGGCATGAACCGGGTTCTGGGCCCGTTCAACCTGGGCATCAACCAGGAGATCGGCTGCCTGGTGAAAGGGTTCGACCAGCCGCCTTACATCATGATGGGGCATGCTCGTCAATATTATGGGGACATGATCGAGGAGCAGGGCTATGCGAAGGAGCAGGACACGCTGGCTTACGAGATCGAATCGGCCAAGTTCGCCATGCCAAAGACCGTGCAGCGCCTGCTGAAGCGCCAGGGCGAAAACATGTCCCTGCGACTGGTGGACCGAAAGAAAACGGAACAGGAACTGAACACCCTGCGTGATATTTTCAATGACGCCTGGGCCAACAACTGGGGTTTCGTGCCCTTTACCAAGGAAGAGTTCACCGCGATCGGCAAGGAACTGTTCATGATCGTGCCACCGGAATTCACCGTGGTGGCGGAAGCGCATGGCGAGCCCGCCGCGTTCCTGGTGATGCTGCCCAACCTCAACGAAGCAGCGGCGGATCTCAACGGCCGCCTGTTGCCTTTCGGCTGGGTAAAACTGCTGTGGCGTTTGAAAGTGCGCTTTCCCCATAGCGGGCGAATCGCCCTGATGGGCGTGCGGCAAAAATATCAGAACACGCTGCTTGGTCCGGCGCTGGCTTTCCTGACGATTCAAGCCATCTACGAACCGACGCAAACGTACGGCGTCAAGAAAGTCGAAATGTCCTGGATCCTGGAAGACAACCACGCCATGCGCAATATCATTGAAAAAGTCGGCGGTTACGTGACCAAGCGCTATCGCATGTACAGCAAGAGCTTGTCTTGAACGGCTGGGGTTTGAGCCGCTTGCGGGAAGCGATGGCCCGGCCATGACCTCATCCACGCAGCCCTTCAGCGCCATCGTTCTGGCCGGTGAGCGGCCGGGCGGCAGCGCCTTCAGCCAGGAACTCGGCCTGCCGGCCAGCGTGCTGGTGGACGTGGCCGGCCAGTCGGCCCTGGCCCGCGTTTTTTCCGCGATATCGCAGAGCGAACAGGTGGACGGCGGTGTGTTGTGCGGGCCCGCCGAAGCGGTCTATCAACAAAATCCCGAATTCCAGGACATCCTGGCCGACACCGCCTTCCATTGGCTGGCGCCCGCCGCCGGCCCCAGCGCCAGTGCGCTGGCGGCCATTCGCCACCTGGACCGCTTTCCGCTGTTGCTGACCGCCGGGGACCATGCCTTGCTGACACCGGAACTGGTGGATGATTTTTGCGCCCGCGCCCGCAGCACCCAAGCCGACGTGGTGGTGGGGCTGGTGCCCTACGCCCTGGTCCGGCAGGCGTTTCCCGAATCCAGGCGGACCGTGCTCAAATTCAGCGACGGGCAGTACTGCGGAAGCAACCTGTTCGCCATTCTGAACCAACGCGGTGAGGCCGCGCCGGCGTTCTGGTCCCGGCTGGAAGCCGATCGCAAGCGGCCCTGGCGCATGGCGCGCCGCGTCGGCCCCGCATTACTGGTTCGTTACCTGCTCGGCCGCCTGACGCTGGCCGGCGCCCTGAAGTCTCTGTCAGACGCGATGGGCTGCACCGTGGCGCACCTCGTCATCGACAACCCGCGCGCCGCCGTGGATGTCGATTCAGTCGCCGACCGCGACCTCGCTGTCAAAATACTCTCGCAATAATTCACGACTTATTTCAGCCGTGCATCCAGGTGATCCGCCAGCCGCAAGCTGAGTGCGAGAATCGTCAGGGTGGGGTTGGCCCAGCCGCCGGTGGTGAACACCGAGCTGCCGGCAATATGCAGGTTGTCGTAGCCATGAACGGTGCAGTTGGCGTCGACCACCCCGGTGGCCGGCGTGGCGCTCATCCGCGTGGTGCCCATGTGGTGGTAACCGCCAATCGGGTGATTGCCGACGGTGGGATCGACCGGCCATTCCGGCGAGCCGTCCTTCAGCCACTCCATCGTGGTCAGAGAACCCAGGCCGAGACGTTCGAATTCCCGCCCCACCGCGCACGCCAGCTCCAGCACCGAACGCTTGTCCAGTTCGGACAGTTGCCAGTTCAGGTCGCCCCGGCGGCAACCCAGTTCGTCGGTCTCGGGCGACAACTGGACACGGCTGTCGGGGTTGGGCGACTGCTCGGCGCGGGCCATCAGGTAAAGCTCCATGCCCTTGGCTTTCGCTACGGCCCGAAGCAGGGTCATCGACAGGTGTTTTTGCAGCCAGTCCAGCAAGCCGCGATAGAGATGCCAGATCTTGCGGTTGGAGCGGGTGGCGTTGAGGTCGTGTTTGAGATTCATGTACACCTTGCTGCCGATGCCCAGGCCGAGTTCCGGGTTGCGCTGGATTTTGAACGTCGCAGCGCTGTTGAGGATGCCTTTTTCTCGCTGCAGTTTCTCCGGCGCCACCAGGGCCGGGGCCACCGGCGCACTGCCGCCGGGGTAGCGTTTTCGATACTGGGCCCAGAACCAGGCCGGATCATCCGTCTTGATGTGGGCGATCCGGCCGTGTGGATGTTCCATGAAGTAGCGCCCCACCTGGTCGGTGGCGTTGCCGATGCCGGATTTTTCCACGTCGTCGGACATCAGCAGCAGGCGGGCGTTTTCGATCGCGCCGCAAGCCAGCACGAAGTGCCTTGCGCGCACGCTGCCCTGGCGGCCCGACAGCGTGCGGATCGACAGGTGAGTGACTTCCCGGGCCGTTTCGCCGGCCTGGATGTGAACGACATTGGCATGCAGGATGATTCGCGCATTCGCCGCCGCCGCCAGGTCATCGACCTGGTTGCTGTTGAATCGTTCTTTTTTCGGATCGAAGCGCCAGAACAGGTGGGCCACTTCCTCGGGATCGAAACCGATGGGCTTCAGCTTGAGCTTGTCCCACATGGCGGCGGTGTAGTCGAATTCGCCCAGTTCCAGTGAATCGTGCGCCCGGTGGTAATACGGCAGCAGGTCATCGCGGGTGATGGGCCAACCACTGTGCGGTACCCAGTCTCTTGGCTCGAAATCGATCCGGTCCAGCGGAACGCAACGGCCGCCCCAGATATTGGTGGTGCCGCCGAAAAAACGCAGTCGCGAGTGGTCCAGTTCGTAGTATTCCATGCCGACGTTTCCGCCCTTGCACAAATCCTGCGTCGCCTGGTCGAAATCCATACCGCCGGCTTCCAGCAGGCACACGTCATGACCCCGGTTCACCAGCACCCGCGCCAGGGCGACGCCGGCAGCGCCGCCGCCGACCACGCAGACATCGGTTTCGAACCCGATGGGCTCGGCAATCTCTTCCAGGTCTATCAGCATGTTTTTCTGTATTGCAAAGCGAATCGGGTGATCCAGAACGACAATTTACAGCTACCCGGGGCGGAGTGAAAGTCCCGGTCATGTACTCGTCCGGCGGGGTCAAGAAACCGGACCCCGGGGGAGCTACATTAGCCGCAGTGCAGAATCACCGTGGAATTACACAATCTTAACGTGAAAAGTGTAAAATTCACCTTTCGACTGTCCGGCCCGGCCTGTCATAAGAGCAGCAACCCCGGGCGATGTGAGGAACCGAAGTGAAAGCCATAATTTTGAGTGCCGGCCAGGGCCGCCGCCTGATGCCTCTGACCGAAGCAACGCCCAAATGCTGTTTACGGCCCTGGGGTGATGTGACCATTCTGGAATGGCAGATTAGCCAGCTTGCCGTCAGCGGTATCGACGAAGTCGTCGTGGTCACCGGTTTTGGGCACGATAAAGTCGAAGAAGTCGTCAGCCAGATCCAGGGTATCCGCGTACGCACCCTGTACAACCCGTTCTATCACCTGTCCGACAATCTCGGCACTTGCTGGGTGGCCCGTCACGAAATGAACGGGCCGTTCGTGCTGATCAATGGCGACACGCTTTTCGAAGCGGCGGTCCTCAAGCACCTGCTGAAAGACGCCGGGCGATTCCCGATCACGCTGGCGACCGACCAGAAAGTTTCCTACGACGACGATGACATGAAAATCTGGTCTGAACGTGACCGCCTGTGCCGGGTGGGAAAAACACTCGATCGCAGCCATGTCAACGGTGAATCGATCGGCATGATGGTGTTCCACGAGGCCGGCGCAAAGATTTTTGTGAGCAAGATCGAGGCCCTGATGCGCAAGGGCGATGGTTTGAAACGCTGGTATCTGTCGGCCATCGACGAACTGGCGCAGACCCGCGTCGTGGGCATCAGCTCCATTCACGGCCTGAGTTGGTGTGAAGTGGACGATCCGGTGGATTTCGCGCATGCCGAAACCGTGGTCAAGGTCTGGCCCATCCGTCCGGCCCGGCTCGAGACAGCGAGCAATGAACTGGAGTCTCAGCCGGGGAGCCTGGGCGCCTACATCGAGAAATAGTTTTCCTATTGGTTTTTTTCCTGGTCAATCCGGATTCGGATGCCTGAATCGCCCCCGGCGTTGATGCGATCGTCATCGATCCGGTACTCGATTTCCTCGCTACGCAGGACGCTGTCGTTGCTGCTCAGGCTGGCGCCGCCTTCCATCAACACGCTGTTTTGCTCTTTTTCATACACGATGCGATCCGCTTCGCCGGTCACTTCGCGGCTCTCGCCGGAGGTCGTGGACCGGATCGTGATCAAAGCCGGCAGGCCGGTCAAGACCACGGTTTCAGGGTCATCCAGCTTTCCGTACAATGTCGCCTGGTCGGCGAATACCGTCCAGTCATGGGTTTCCAGCTGAAAATCGCCGCGAAAGTGGATCGTGTCGGGCGCTTCGTCCTCCCAGGCTTCGCGGGCCTTTATAATGACCGTATCACCCTGCGAGGGGCCCGAAATTCGTTCCTCCGCCGCATTCCCGGCCACGGCCAGCACCGCTGAGGTGAGCAGGGCGGTGATCCGGATTCTCTGAGATGCTTTAGACATGGTAGATTGGTTTGAAATCAGTCCAGATCATAACAACTCTGGCGCCAAATTGGGCTGTCACATGCATGGCGGGTTGAACCACGAATGATCATTGACCGCTACCTCAGGCGGGAAATCAGCGTGCCGTTCCTGACGGTGAGCGTCGTCCTGGTGTCCATCTTTCTCACCTACAGCCTCACCCGTTTTTTGATCGATGCCAATGCGGGCTTGCT
>Ga0210063_1000339_pt1 | contig 15152 bp, 12 predicted proteins | sample Muzzi_PWA_D1_FD_185529 | JGI IMG/M metagenome (GOLD analysis project Ga0210063, IMG submission 185529) | Wetland microbial communities from San Francisco Bay, California, USA, that impact long-term carbon sequestration - Muzzi_PWA_D1 (SPAdes) | ecosystem: Environmental > Aquatic > Marine >... | reverse complement strand
CCCGCCGCAGGCACATGGCCCCTGGCGAAGTGAGCCCCGTCGAAATCGCCCTTGGAAACGAAGACCGCACCCCAGGTCCAGAAGTCCTTCTGGGAATGATGCTGCTCCAGGCGTCGCCCGACTGGGTCGGCCTGGCCGACATAGATCGTCTGCCGATCCCCAGCATCCGAAGGGCCGCAGAGCACATAGATCCCCGTCCGCAACAACTCATCCCGCCCCTTCGCCTCCCGGAAGAGGGCGCGTGGAAAGACCACCCCACACCCGGACCAGTTGGACTTTTCCACCACCCGGAGCCCTTCCGGCTTGCCGCCGGGCAGAAAGATGCGGATCGTAAATGGCCTCGGTGCTGAACCCATGGGCGCCTCCTCGCAGTTTCGCGAAAGGTACCATAGGGAAGGCGAACGCAGCTCTCACACGCCTTCTTCGCGAACCCCAGCCTGCTTCATCCACCGCTCCTGAAGCTTCAGCAGATCGCCGTCCGTAATACCGCCCATTTCCTGACGAATCTCTTCCGCACTCGCCGCCTTGTGCCCGGAAGTCGTGAACTGCTGCATCAGGGCATCCTGCTCGTCCGGTTCAGCAGTCCAAAACAGCAGAGCGTCGTTGGGATTATTCTCGTAAAAGGCGTACCAGTCGGGATACTTCTCCTTGAGCGCGTTCAGTAAGGCTTGCTCGTCCGGCTTCAGGGCGTTGGCCCCCTGGCCACGGGTTTGAAGGTCCAGTTGGTGGCGCAGGAGGGGAGCGATGGCGGAATCCCGCGAAGGAATCCAAGAGACCGTGACCCCGGGCTCATCCTTGGTAAGAGGCCCGCCCCTTGTCTCACAGTCCCGGATCATTTGGTTCACCCGGCTCAAAACGCCGACAACGGAAGTGCTGTCGCGGACCCGATCATTGCGGATCAAATCCGCGATGACGTTGGCAAGGTTGCGGATCGCCGCGGCATGGGAGCAGCCCTTGTCGGGGGCGGCGAGGTACTCGATTTCACCGAGCGCTTGTTGCAGTAGAGCAGTGGCGTCGGGGGCCGAGGGCTCTTTCGGACCCGTCTGCGCCTGGCACAGGGACGGCATCAGGAGCGCCAACAGAAGAGTGCCCGTGGTGATCGGCAATAGAAACGGTTTCATGGCTGTCCTCCCTTTTCTTGCTTGTCCAGAAACTCGCGGATCGCATTCCGGGCGTCCTGGCCCGGATCCTCCCGGGACGCGACGGTAGGTTTGCTCGAAGACCCACCGTCGCGGATCTCGATCCCTCCGCCCTTCCAGATCGCCACTGTGATGATGATGCAACCCAGCAGGGCCAGCACCAGCCCGGGGGAACTGGCCGCGAACTTGAAGGTGAACTCTTTGCCTTTTGCGCCCTCCGCCGTTACGGGAGATTCGCGCACCCCACGCACGATCAGGAACGTTCCCATCAGGGCTAGCAAAGTACCCACCATGATCGATACATTCGCCCGGGTTGTGATCGAAGGCATCATGGTCGTGGCATAGTCGTAGCGTAGGAAGTTGAGCTTGACGGCCGGGTCGACCGTCGCCTCCACCTGCCCCCGGGCATGGGCGGAGAAAGCGGTCAAACCCCGTTCGAGGTCCTGCTGGCTGGAGTTCATGAAAAGAGCCATCAGAACCGCAAAGAGCAGTCCGAACAGGTAGAGGATGCCGTCCTCCTTGGTGAAACGGTCGGGCTCGGGTGGGTTCTTTTCTGTGGTCATGGTTGGGGCTCCCTGGTGGTCGGAAGTTGGGGCTCATGCGAATTTTGCCAGAGAGTAATCGGAGCTTTCGAGACGATCGTTCATTTTTTTTAGTACATCCACGGCGGGCATGGCAAAGATGAATCGCCCTTTTCGGGCCACATGGATACCAACTAGTTTTCCGTCGTTTACTGTGATCACCGGTGCACCGCTATCTCCATCGGAAGTAAGGCCTCCCTGGAGTTCGTAGCAGACCATGCGCCAGTACCCCACTAAACCCAGGCGTGTCTTGATGGGCCATCCCGTTTCGACGACCTTACTGAAGCGCGCAGAACGAACACCATTAGCACCACAGACATAAACATCTCTGGGTTCTTGCACCTCTGGCCACGAAAGCACTTCATCACTCCATGCGAACTGCGTGGAATCGACCAGCAGCTCTTTCTCTACTATCTGCACAACTGCGGCGTCAAAGAAGCCTGATACTCCCGTATCAGGATCCTTGTAGTACATGTCCAACGGTAGGCGCCCTGATCCTCGACCCCTTCCTGGAAATGGAGGCTTCTCCACATTCCACTCAACTTCAGCAGGAAGGATATCCGTTACCACATGTCGCGCAGTCAGGAGATAGATTTCGCCTTCACCCGGTCGTTTCAGGACTCCAGCGAAACTACCTTGTTTTCTATTTCCTTGAATTATCGGCGAACTTCTGATGTTCCGGCCCTCAGTCTTCGCCACCTCCACAGCTTCCACATCAGTTGGGACGATGCGACGATGACCATCGACCTCAAACTCAAAGCGACTTGCGATTTCATCGTCGGGATGATCAAAATCGCCTTTCCGGTAGACGTACACCTTCAGGCATGGGATGGGTTTGCGAGACTTGCGTAGCAACAATTCGCCTTGGGTTCTTTTCAATCCGAAACCAACGCCCATAACATTTGGATGGTCTTTCAGCTCAGTCCGCAGTGCCTTCACCCCGTACTCGATGATTTGCTCGACCCTCGAAAGTGTTTCCTTGTTTTTGTTGCTTGGCACGTTGAATTCCTCAGTCGCAGGGCTCTAAGCTAATATTAATTCTCGCTTCCCCGAGCTGCGACCGCAACCCGCCTAGAATGTGCGATTTATATTCTCCCCCTTTGAGAGTTTCGACTGCTGTTCTCGGCAACTTCAGATACAAAGTCCCCTTATATGAACCATCAACGTCCTTGGTCAAGGAAAGCGGACGACAAGCCAACTCCGTCTTTCCCCCAAAGATGGCAACGGTCTTCTCGTCTTTGATCTCGCTTAGGGCTTGCTTGATATCATTTTCTGTCAAGGTTATGCCCTTATTGGGAGTTTCTAGATCAGTCGATCTTGCTGCCTCGCCATCGAATTCCACAATCGTGATCGCCAACTGCCGACGCCTGTCATATTTCACCTTGGGGAGACACGACGGTTTCTCAGCACATTGGTGCCCCAACGGGCAGCACACCTCGCGGAACTTCGGGATCGGATAGGCGCCCGGCACGGCGTAGTCGATCCAGTCCACGCGTACGGTAACCGGGGTACCCAGATCCGCGCTTTCCAGCTCGTCGGTGGCTTCCTCCGCCTGTTCCGCCTCCGTAAGATTCGCCGCGACATCAAAAAGGTCCTTCACCCCGAGGTCCACGATCTTGCCCGCCGTGTCGAAGATGAACTCGCTGATCGTCGAGTTATCCACCTTTGTGCCCAGCTTTTCCAGCATCCAGCCGTTCTCCAGGGCGATATCGGCCTCCGCCTTGAAGATCCCGGAGCGCACCTGAATGGCGTACTGTTCGCTGAAGTCGGGGAGCAATAGGATGTCGTAGAGATCATTCTCATAGACCAGGGGATCGGTCGTGGGGTCACCGCTCGTGGTTATGTTCGAACCGCTCACTTTCTTGGGTTCCTGCTTGGTGGAATCCTTGTCCCCCTCGCCGTCCTTCTTCTTGCTGTCATCGCCACCCTTGCCGCTGGAGGAGAAGGTATTCAGGACGTCGTAGCTCTTGCGGTGGAGAAGGACACTGTTCTTTTTCCCATCCTTCTCGAAACTCACCTTCACTGCCAGGGCCGCGAAGGTCGGGACCTTGCTGCCTTCGATCTGGGCCAGGAGGGTGCGATCCTTGCCAGTGCTGCCTTCGGATTTGTACACCGTCGCTTCCACGACCTTGTCCGCCACATGCTTGCCATTCTGCAGAGGCACCAGGTAGACCTTGTCCGTCGCCAGGGTCTCGTTGTCCCCCAGATCGAGCTTGGCCTCCAGATCCTTGGAAACCTTGATCGTTAGGCGGATGGTCGCCTTGGGGTCCGAGACCTCCTTTTCGCTGGGCACGGAATCTTTCAGCAGATCGTTCGAATCCAGCAGAAGCTCGGGTTTTTCTTCCTTCGCGGGTTCCGCATCACCGGTGCTTCCCGATTGCGTCTCGACCTCTGGGATTATTGCCGTTGGAGCAATGAGCTTTGCGTCGTCCAGGGGAATAGTCCGGGTACCCACGGTCGTACTGAAGAGTCCAGCCACGGCCACGGGGAGTTCCTGATCCAAGACCAGATTCTTCTTTTCGTCCAGTTCGCCGCGGAGGAGCACCGTACCCCCATCGACCGGAAATTCCTTCTTGACCAGGACATACGGCCTGGGGAGGTAGTAGCGAACGCCACGGATCTCATCGGCTTGGGTCTGCCGGTCATTCCAGCTTGGGCAACCGTCCTGCCCGGTACAGGTGCTGTTCGACGAATACGTGTAGGCGCTGGGATCCGGAATCTTCTGGACCTTCACACTCGCGCACCCGGACAAGATAAGCATTCCTATCGTGAGACCGATAGCTTTCCGCAGCATAGTGACCTCCTCATGGTTTGACGTACAGAAGCGCCAGGCGCTTCTGCGGAACTCCTTTCATGGGACGGACCCGGTGGCGATTTTTCTCAAACCCGCTACAATTCCCTCCAGCCATGCCCGAATCTTCGAACCCACCCAAAACCTGGGTCCGCGATCACCTCGTCCGCACCCTGGAGGCGGACCTCATCGGCCCCTTCGACCTGGACAACCCCGGGAGCGAGGAACTCCTCCCCCTGCCACCAGCCCGGTGGTACCTGACGGGGTTCCTGGCGCCGATCACGGAGCGGGAGTTGGAGGATCCGGAGGACGATGGGCGGGAGGCGGGGAATGAGGAGGAGGCGGAGGACGCTGCCGCCGTGGAGCCGGGGCCGAAGCGGAAGAACTTCCTGCCCGCCTCCCTGGGGCTCTCCGTCCTGTTGCCACCGGGTGGCGCCCATGGGGAGGGGGAGGCCATCGAGGCCACCGTCCACTTCGCCGAGTATCAGGAAGAACCGGTGGAAGGGGAGGGCAGCCGCTCCCGGAAGGCGTGGCGGCGGGTACCGAGGTCGGCCATCACCGTGGCGCTGCCGCTCGACCGGGAAGGGCTGGCCCGGGGGCGGGAGGTGCCGGAGACGGGGGGCTTGCGGCTCCAGGGCAAGCTCACCGAGACCGCCGCGCCGGGACTGCCCGAAGGCACCCGGGCACTCTCCCTCTTCCTGGTCAACGGTCGTGCGGACTTCGTCTTCCAAGTGGGGCTGGAAGTCGCCTGCAAGAAGGGCTTCGTGCCCCGGCCCAACCGGCGGGACGAAGGGGCCACGGATTGGGACGACCGGGTGGCGGACCTTCAATACCGCGACCATGTGGAATACGCGGTGGGCCACGGGGTCAGCGTGGAGGCCGAGATGGTGGCACCGGGCGCGCCGGTTTGCCGGGTGCGCACCGTGTGGATTCCGCGTCAGGAAGTGCCTCGTCTGGTGACCCATACGGAAGCGGGGGTGGAGACCCGCATGGCGGCCTTGGGGGAACTGACCGATTCGGCGGACGGCGCGAGCGTGCGGCAGGCTCTGGAACGGTTACCCGCAGCCTATGGGGAGTGGATCCTCCGGCAGCGGGCGGTGGATCTCAACTCCGAGCGCCGCCGCGAGACCCGGGAGGAATTGCTGCGTCGGGCCGAGCGCGCCCGGCAGCGCATCGCCGAGGGCATCCAGCTGCTGGCCACCGACGGCGAGGTGCTGGAGGCCTTTCGCCTGGCCAACCGGGCCATGGACCTCTACGCCCGTCAGCGGGGGATCGAGGCGCCCCGGTGGCGCCTCTTCCAATTGGCCTTCCTGCTGCTCAGCCTGCCTTCCATGGTGGACGACACCCACCCGGACCGCGACACCGTGGAGCTGATCTTCTTTCCCACCGGTGGCGGCAAAACCGAGGCGTACCTGGGGTTGATCGCCTGCACCCTGGTGCTGCGGCGGCTGCGGGGGCGGGAGCGACCGGACGGCGGACTGGGGGTGGCGGTGCTGCTGCGCTACACGCTGCGCCTGCTGACCCTGGATCAGCTGGGGCGGGCGGCAACGCTGGTCTGCGCCCTGGAGATCCTGCGAGGTCAGGATCCGCGCTTGGGGGAGGAGCGCTTCGCCATCGGCCTGTGGGTGGGCAAGAGCGCCACCGCCAACACCCTGAAGGAGGTGGCCAGGGCGATCACCGAGTACAAGAACAGCGCCGCCAACAACCCCGCCTCCCCCTTCCCCTTGACGGATTGCCCGTGGTGCACCGAAAGCCTCGGCCCCGGATCGCTGACCCTGCTGCCGGACCGCACCAAACCGCAGGAGGTGGTGGCGGCGTGCCTCAATCCCCGCTGTGAGTTCTGCGCCGCCCGTCGGGGCGAGGGGTTACCGGTGCTCTTCGTGGACGAACAGATCTACCGCGAACTGCCCGCCTTCCTGGTGGCGACGGTGGATAAATTCGCCATGTTGCCGTGGCGGGGGGAGACGGGGATGCTCTTCGGGCGCGCCCAGGTACGGCAGGGGCGGCGGTTTTACGGACCGATGGATTCCCCGCCCCGGCAGACCGCAGCCTTTGTGACCCGGCTACCGGACGGCCTGCGGCCCCCGGAGCTGATCGTGCAAGATGAGCTGCACCTCATCTCCGGCCCTCTGGGCACCATGGTGGGGCTCTATGAGACGGCGGTGGAGAGGCTCTCCTCGGATCTGTCCGGGGATCGTCCCCGAAGGCCCAAAGTGGTGGCGTCCACCGCCACGGTGCGGCGGGCGCAGGCTCAGGTCAAGGCCCTTTTCGGGCGGGAGTCCACCGCCCTTTTCCCGCCGCCGGGCGTCGATCCCCTGGACACCTTCTTCGCCACCGTGGACCGGGACGAACCGGGGCGGTTGTATATCGGTCTGGCGGCCCCGGGGCGGGCCTTCAAGGCGCTGCTGCTACGGTCCTACATCGCCCTGCCCGCGGCGGCGGCTCGGGCCTATGATCCGGCAGCCGGGGAGCACCAGACGGCGGACGGGTACATGACCCTGGCGGGGTACTTCAACAGCCTGCGGGAATTGGGCGGCATGCGCCGCCTGGTGGAGGACGAGGTGCGCACCCGCGTGGCCCAGCGGGAGGACCACCGACCGCTGCACCACAGCGGCCCCCATCCCTGGGTGCGGGATCGGCGGATCCAGGCCGAGCCGGTGGAGCTGACCAGCCGCGAACCCACGGCCAAGATCGCCCGCTCCAAGGCGCGGCTCGCCCGGCCCTGGGCGGACGAGGGGGAGCGGGTGGATGTGCTGCTGGCCAGCAATATGATCTCGGTGGGGGTGGACATCGACCGCCTGGGCTTGATGGTGGTGGCGGGGCAGCCCAAGACCACCAGCGAGTACATCCAGGCCACCAGCCGGGTGGGGCGGAACACCGCCTGGCCGGGGCTGGTGGTGACCTGCCTCAATGTGCACAAACCCCGGGATCGCTCCCACTACGAACGCTTCGCCACCTACCACGCGAGCTTCTACCGGGCGGTGGAGGCCATGAGTCTGACGCCGTTTTCCGGCCCGGCGTTGGATCGGGGCCTCGCGGGGGTGCTGGTGGCCATGTGCCGGTTGGGGGAGACGGCGCTGACGCCCTCGGCGGCGATGATGCAGATCGGCGACCATCGGGAAGTGGCGGAGGCGGCCCTGCGACGGCTGGCGCAACGGGGGGAGGGGCAAGGGGAAGGGCCGGAGGCGGAGGAGGTGCGGCGCTACTTGGAACAGCGGGGCGGCAACCTGCTGGATGCCTGGCAACGCCTCGCTGACCAGGCCCGCCAGCAGGCGAGCCCCCGCCGCTACTCCCCCTTCGACCGCGACGGCACCGGCGGCAAGGCACTGCTGTTTACGGTGCTGGAGGCCGATCCGCCGGAGGCGCACACCGACGACGCCAAGTTCTCCGCTCCCACATCCATGCGCGATGTGGAGCCCTCCGTCCACCTGTGGTTGCGCCGCCGTTTGGGGAGCGGCTCCTGATGGCGCGGGGGTCCCGCAGTGACCGCAGTCGGCGTGGTCGGCGCGGTCAGAAACCGCCGGAGGGGAAGATCCGCCGCAGCCAGGTGGTCACCACCTATGGCCCCGGAGCGATGATCGATCTGGTGCACCAGGCGGTGCTAGTGGGGGGGCTGGATTTCTGGAGTCGCCCCACCGATCCGGCACTGATGGCCCCCCGGCTGCGGGACGCCATCGCGGAGCGTTTTCGACCCTTAGGATGGGAATTGAGCGAGGAGGCCGCCTTCTTCCAACCACCCCAGGGGGACGACAAACAACCCAGTCCCCACGTGGGCATCCAGGCGCTGGAGTTCCCCCGCTGGTTCGTCTGCCAGAACCCCCCATGCCGCGCCCTGGTGCACAGCTCGGGTCTCGAAACCAGGGCGGGGCGCTATCGCCACGATTGCTCCCGCACGCAGAGCGGGGAGTGCGTGCCGGTGCGCTTCGTCGCCGCCTGTCCCCGGGGGCATCTGGAGGAGTTTCCGTGGGTCTGGTTCGCCCACTCCCAGCGGGGCTCCGTCTGCCCCGGTCCCAGCCTGCGCTTGCTGGAGGGGGCGACGGGTGATTTTTCGGAGATCTCCGTGGAATGCGCCGCCTGCGGTGCGTCCGCGGGCATGGCGGCGGCCCTGGTCAAGCACTTCCTGCCCCTCTGCCGGGGGCACCGCCCCTGGTTAGGGGAGGAAGGGCAGGATAGCTGTGACCAGCCTTTGCGGTTGTTGGTGCGCACGGCCAGCAACGCCTACTTCGCGCAGGTGGTGAGCGCCCTGTCGGTGCCGGAAAAGGGGCGGGAACTGGAGGAGGCGGTGCAGGGGGTCTGGGACGTGCTGAAGGCCGCCACCGCCGAGGTTCTTCCGGCCTTCCGCCAGATTCCCAAGGTGGATGGCGCGCTGGCGTCCTATTCGGATAGCGAGATCCTGGCCGTCGTCGAGGCCTTGCGGCGGGGAGAGGCCGTGGCTCGCGCCGCCCTGCGCACGGCGGAATTTCAACAATTCGTCGCCCAGCCGATGGAAAGGCCCGGCGAGGGGCCGGGGGAGGACGAAGAGTTCTACGCCCGCGCCGTGCGGCCCCGGGGTGCCCTGCCCCCCGGGATCGCACGCATCGTGCTGGCGCGCAAACTGCGGGAGGTGCGGGCGCAGGTGGGCTTTACCCGCATTGCCCCCACCCTTCCGGACCTGGAAGGGGAGTTTGACCTCAACGTCCAATCCGCCCCCCTGGGCCTCGCCACCGACTGGCTGCCCGCCACCGAGATCCGGGGCGAAGGGGTCTTCCTGCAACTGGACGAGGCGGCGGTGCGGCAGTGGGAAGAGCGGCCGGAGGTGCAGGCTCGGGGGCGGGAGCTGCTCTCCGGCTACCAGTCCTGGCTCACCGGCGTGCCGGTGGCGCCCCCCTTCCCGGGGGTGCGCTTCTACCTGCTGCACTCCCTCTCCCACCTCCTGCTCTCCGCCATCTCCCTGGAGTGCGGCTACTCCGCCAGCGCCATCCGGGAGCGCATCTACTGCGCCCCCGCCGAGGTCGCAGTGCCTATGGCGGCCCTCCTGCTGTCGACCGGCAGCTCCGGCACCGAGGGCACGCTGGGCGGGCTGGTGCAGCAGGGCCTGGATCTGCCGGAGCACCTGGGCCGGGCCTGGGACCTGGGGCTCTTGTGCTCCAGCGATCCCGTGTGTGGTGCCCACTCTCCGGATCGCGACCCGGAGGAGCGCTTCCTGGAGGGCGCCGCCTGCCACGGTTGTCTGTTCCTCGCCGAATGTTCCTGTGAACGCTTCAACCACTACCTGGACCGCGCCCTGGTGGTCCCCACCCTCGGCCAACCCGCCGCTCTGGCCTTCTTCGCCGAGCGGCCCTGATCCATGGCTGGAGACGGCGATTCCCGGGGGCTGGTGGACTTCGGTGCCGCAGACCTGGAAGGGCTTCTCCGGGCCATCGAACAGCACCGCTTGCCGCACCCCCTGACCGAGGCGGCTCTGCTGGCGGAGGGGTGGGGGCACCTGACTGCGGCCTTGCAACCCTTCCAGGCCCTGGAAAGGGCAGCCCTCGCCGCCCTGCTGCGCGCCGTCCTCGCCGAGCGCCGCCACCGGCCCGTGCCCCGGGTCGATCTCGTCTGGACCGGCCCCGAGGCCCGGGGCGCCACCGCCCGGGATACCGCGGTCGTCGTCCGCGAACTCTTCAGCCACGCCCGGGAGAGCGTTCTCCTGGGAGGCTTCGCCTTCGACCACGGTGAAGACCTCCTCGCCCCCCTTCACGCCGCCATGACCGAGTACGGCGTCGAGGCTCTCTTCTTTCTCAACCTCGACCGGGGCGACGACCCCACCCGTGCCATCGACACCTTCCTGGTCAAGAACTGGCCCTTCGGCAAGCCCCACCCGGCCATCTACTACGACCCGCGTACCCACAGCCCCGACAGCCTCGCCAGCCTGCACGCCAAATGCCTCGTCGTGGACCGCCGCCACGCCCTCGTCACCTCCGCCAATTTCACCGACCGAGGACACAGCCGCAACATCGAGGCCGGTGTCCTGATCGACGATTCCGCCTTCGCCACCCAGCTCGAGCGGCAATGGCGCGGCCTCATCCAGGCCGGGCTAGTGAAGCGGTATCGGGGGTAATACCGAAGAGCCGCACAAGCGGACGGCGAGCCAGTGGCAAGACGCTGGTAGATTTTTCGCCATCAATCAGGTCGTCAATCTCTTCAGCATTGGCCGCGCGATTCTCTACGAATGGATCAATCGTGAAGAGCACTTCTTCCCATGCCCCAGGGCGCTCAGCACACGGGTCGCTCGTCTACGTGTCGATGAGGTCGAGAAGTGGGTAGAAGGTGCCCCACGGCCAAGCCGTGGGGCGCTTGTGGTTGGGGTGTCAGCTGCCTTCGGTCAAGCGCTCCACCTCCTGCCCCCATTTGCCCATCCACGAACGCAGTTCATCATCGTAGGAGTAGCGGGCGTAGATCGAGGTAACGCTGTTGTCCGCGTGATCGAGCACCTGTTTCAGAATGTGCCATGGGCAGCCGAGGCGGGCCAGATGGGTCGCGCAGGTCCGGCGCAGGTCGTGCCGGGTAAAGTGGAAATCACAAGCGCTTTGGAGCCGGGCGAGGCTCTTTCCCATATTCAGGATCGGAGAACCTGGCTTGCGCATGCTGGGGAAGGCCCAGGGGCTGTCCGGGACCAGTCGGCGGTTTTCGGCCAGGAGGTTACGCGCTGGCTCGGAAAGGAAGACTCGATGGCTGCGCCCGCTCTTCATCAGGGCGCTGGGAACCGTCCAGATGTCCCCTGCAATGTGATCGTGGCGCAGCCTCAGTACGGGGTTGCAACGTTGCCCCGTGAGCAACAGAAAGCGATAGATGCTGGCCACCACGGGATGCTGGAAGGTAAGTTCGCGCCACATCACCTGGATTTCCGTCTCGTCGAGGAACCGAGACCGTGGCTTCTCCTTGCTTGGGAAGGAGAGGCCAACGCGAGGATTGAGTTCCACCAACTCGCGCTCCACCGCGAAAGAAAAAATCTTTCCAATCAAGGCGAGGACCCGGTTCGCCTGAATCGGGGAGCCCCGTTTCACGACCGCTTGCACGCGTTCCGCCACATCACGGCGGCGGATCTCCCTGGCGACCAAGTTGCCCCAGGCGGGGAGGATATCCTTCTTAAGACTGCGCTCGTCCTCCCTCCAGGTTCGTTTGTTCGGCTTGGCATGGTCATCGAGATACAGTTGGGCAAGCTCTGCAAAGGTACCCACGGGAGACCTGGCCTGCATCCGTTCTTCCTGGGGGTCCCGGCCTTCGGCAATCTCCGCGCGTCGAATGCGGGCCAGCTTCCGCGCCGCCTTCAGATTAATAGCGGGATAGACTCCGATCTTGACGCGCCGAAAGCGACCGTTGGCATTGCGGTAGGTCACGAACCAGGCTTTCCGTCCCGTGGGGTAGATCCGGAGGCAAAGGCCATGCTCGCAGACTTCCTTCTGTCGATCGGATGTAACATTGCGAACAAAAGGTTCGGTAAAGCGAAACGTGGTCATACTGGGCTCCTTTCCCGGAATCACACCGGAATCAAAATCGGGCCGTCGGAATCAAATAGGAATCATTTTGAGGGCGACTCAAACGGACAAACCTGAACTAACCTGAACATGTTAAGTCTCTTTCCCTCAGTGACTTGCGTCAAATTCCCGACTCAAACGAACTCAAGCGAACTCAACCGGACTCAAAACGACAACCAAATAAGCCCGCTTGTGGATCAAGAGGTCGGCGGTTCAATTCCGCCCTTCGGTACCATCTAACCCCAATACTAACAGTGGTTTACGATTCTTGATGCTTCGGCGAAGTACAGCCGAAAATCGCCTGAGTCATCATAAAGTCATCAGATTTTCGTGGAGATTTCTCCGCCGCTGAATCCGCCGTGCGGGATCCGTCGCGGGTATTCAGGCCACGAAAAACCCCCGGTAGCATCACCACCGGGGGTTTTGGGGAACTGCGAAGCTCCGGGCGCAGCGCTATGAGTCGGTTTCCCCGTCGGCTTCCTCGGTAGCCTCTTCGCCGTCCGGCCCCATCAACTCACGGATGACCTCCTTGACCATGGTGCGCAGGGCCTTTTTCTTGCTGTCGTCGGGGGCTGTGGCGGCCACGGCGTCATCGATGGCGTCCCAGGTGGATTGGCGGGTTCGCTCGGCCTTGAACCGCTTCAGTTCGCTCTCCTCGTAGCGAATGGCTCGGGCGGAGACTTTGATGTAGCGGGGACCCATGCCGGTTGATCGCCATTTGCTCAAGGTACCTTCATCGACCTTGAGGAACTCGGCGGCTTCCTTGGGATAGTACAGGGTTTCTAGGGGCTTCGAGGCATGCTGACTCATTGTGGACCCTCCGTTGGGGATGAATGGGTGGCCAGGCCCCCGACGCGTTCGAAGGTGCCTTGCTCTTCGAGCCGGGCCTGCACGGTGAGGCGGTCGATGGGTTGACCCTCCTCGGCGGTGCGCGCCATCGCCTCGAAGATCAGCCGATGGCGTTCCATGGCGAAGTCCCGCGCGTCCAGGGCGTCGGTCAGGCGCGCCCACAGGCCCGACTCCAGGAGGACCGCGGCGAGCACCGCCGAGGCGGCCTCCTGGGATCCCTGGAGGTCCGAGGGGGCGGGCAGGAGGAAGAGATCTTCGGGGCGAGAGCCGTGATCCGGGGCGGGTTTGGGGGCTTGCGGGGATTTCATCGAGAGTCCTCTTGGCTGTTCGATGAGCGGTGACACGGGGTGTGTACTCCGGACATAGCTTCTCCTTGTCTGGCGGAGTGGTCCTCCGCCGTTGTCGTCTTTAGGATCGATGTTGGAACGGGAAAAGAGTCGCGCCCGCTGCGCGGCTTCCTTGTTACGTCAAAGGAGAACCGATTTTGATTTCCATCGACGCCCCAGGAATCCCTCAAGGGCATGGAATGATTCGGGGACCAGGGGAGAGCGATCCGACTACGGCTGGGAGAACCTCAGGAGGTGCCCATCTGCCGAGCTTTCAGGGAAGGGGGAGAGTGCTGAGTCGCGAGCCTTCCGGGGTGGTTACAGGCTCAGGAGGAGAGGAGCTGGCGATAGATTGCAGCGGATCAAGGTCGTGAGTACGCCCCGACCAGCCCGAACGCCGCAGTTTCTTGTTGCGCCTTTCAGGCTTGCGGTGCGGTCCGGCGTCTGTCCGCCCCCGCGGCGTCTACCACTTCCTGAAGCTGCGCCACCACCAGAAAGAGGCTCCCGACGCAGCGGGAGAGCTTGCGCGTCCAGGACCGGGGCACGCAATCGGAGGCGTTGGCCAGGAGCAAGGCAAGGGTTTGCAGCTCTTCCCCCAACGCCTCAGCGGCCTCAGGCGCGGGAAGGCTGCGCAGGTCTTCGGTGGTTAGATCCCCGCCGCCGCCGCCGGTAGCTCCGGGGAACCATTCCGTGCCGGTGGCCATCTCCACCTGCTGGCGGATCACGGTGGCCACCAGGGCCACGGGCGTGGCCAACACGTAGTCCCTTTCGGCTCGCAAGCCATGCCCCAGGATCGCCGCCTCGGTGGCCAGGAGGTCGAGCGTCTGGTAGGCGTAGTGGACCTCGGCGCGGGCCTGACGACTCTGGGCCTCGATGGCTTCGCTGATTCCCGGCTTTGCCAGGAAAGACGTCCAATCGATAGACGCGGTCACGGGGTACTCCTCTCTATGGGGACCAGACCCGCCAGCTTCCCGGCGGTCCGGTCGCGCAACATCCCTTGACTCATGCTTCCCCCTCCGGATCCCGGGGCACCGGGATCTCCGTCCAGGTGACCTCCTGGTCCTCTTCCTCTATAGAAGGCACCGCCAGGCGCAGCACCCCCACCTCCCGTTCCAGCACACCTGCCCAGGCGGCGATCTCCGCCCGCAAGGGGCCGTCCGTCCGCTCCACCTGCTGGCGCAGGACGCTGAGCAGGTAGTCCAGGTCCGCATGGACCCCCACCGCCACGGCGTGGAGCAGATCGTTCATCAGCCGGGGACCGCAAGGGTTGTCTTCGAAGAACTCCGCCGCCCGAGCGCCCAGGCGACCCAGGGCGCCGCGAGCCGGTTCCCCGATACGCAAAGCGGCGAGGGCGCGCAAGGGGTTGTAGGTGTCGCCGAGGCCTGGCCCACCGCCAGTCGGCGGGTGCATCGCCGCCACCAGGCCGGTCAGGTGACGGCGGGTAGCGCGAAACGCCTGCCAGGAACTCGCCTCGGGCATGTCGTCGAAGATCTCCAGCTCCGTCCGGCACTGCCACAGGTCCGCCGCCACCATCTGGGTGACTTCCTCGGGCGAGTTGGCCATCAAGTTTTCCGCTAGAGAGTCGGCCAGGCACATCAGGTCGTCCACCTCCTGGCGCCCCAGGCGCAGGAGGGACGCCGTGCGCAGCAGCGGGTGCCAGGCGGGGACGCCCTCCGGGGGCCGGTTGTGCTCTCGCCCAACCATTAGAAGGTGGCCCCGAAGACTTCATAGGGACCCGGGTCGCGCGGTCGGATGCGCTGATCGACCGATGCTTGCCGGAATTCCCGGTGGGTCTGTGCTTCCAGGGCCCGCCACCGAGCAGCGATCCGGGCCACGGCATCCGGTTCCAGGCCCAGGCCCCACCGCAACCGCTCCCAGGTGTAGGGGCGGGGCCGGTCGATCTCCGCCCGTTCGAGCTTGCCGATCTGCACCGGGCTGATGCCGATGCACCGGGCCAGATCCGTCTGGGT
>Ga0210063_1000338_pt1 | contig 15158 bp, 10 predicted proteins | sample Muzzi_PWA_D1_FD_185529 | JGI IMG/M metagenome (GOLD analysis project Ga0210063, IMG submission 185529) | Wetland microbial communities from San Francisco Bay, California, USA, that impact long-term carbon sequestration - Muzzi_PWA_D1 (SPAdes) | ecosystem: Environmental > Aquatic > Marine >... | reverse complement strand
GGGCGAGCGAACTGGCGGTCAGCCCGGATGGCAAGCTGGCGGCGTTCCTGGTCCATGGGGATGTCTTCCTCACCGCCGTGGTACCGAAGGAAGAGGCGGAAATCGCGCCGCCGCTGACGGTGCAACTCACCGACACCCCGCAGTCGGAGAGCGGGTTGACCTGGACCCCCGACGGCAAGGCGTTGCTGGTCAGTTCCCTGACCACCGGCGCCGGAGATCTCTACCGCATCCGTCCCAAGGACGAGAAGACGCCGTGGATCGAGTCGTTCGAATTCACCTTCGAACGGCTGACCGACCACCCCCAGCGGGACCACTCCCCCCGGGTCTCCCCGGACGGCGAGCGCATCGCCTTTCTGCGCGACAAGGGGGAGTTGATCGTCCGTCCCCTGGACGGTGGGGCGGAGGGTGAACACACCCTCTTCAAGTCCTGGGATACCCCGGACTTCCGCTGGTCGCCGGATGGGCAGTGGATGGCCTATGCCCTGAATGATGAGGATTACAACTCCGAGATCTGGATTCAGGGGGTGGACGGTCAAGGAGGCGGCGAACCCTACAACGTCAGCCGTCACCCGGACGACGATGTGGCCCCCCGCTGGTCGCCGGATGGTCGACGCCTGGTCTGGACCACCCTGCGCCACGCCCAGACCTTCGATGTCTGGAGTGTCTGGCTTTCGCGGGAGGATCACGAGCGCACCCCTCGGGGCTGGCTGAAGTTGTGGCAGGAGGAGAAGGAGAAGAAGGACAAGCCCGCCAAGAAGGAAGAGGAGACCGACGAGGCAGAGAAGGGTGGAAAGAAGGGGAAATCGGGCAAGAATGCGAAGCCGGATGCCGCCACGGACGAGGCGGAGAAGAAGAAAGAACTGCCCAAGGTCCAGATCGATTTCGACACCCTCTGGCGGCGTTCCACGGCGCTCACCGCCCTGTTGGGGAATGAGGAGGCTCCCGTGGTCAGTGCCGATGGCAAGACGATCCTCTTCACCGCCGCCCCGGACGACGAGCGCGACCTGTATTCGGTGCGCTGGGACGGCGAGGAGGTGACCCGCCTGACCGAGGGGGACACCCAACCCACGGCGGTTCAGATCGTCGAGGACAATGTCTTCTACCTCCACAAGCGGGGCACCGTGCAGCGCATCGACATGAAAGGCAAGGCGGGAGACCCCGTGCCCTTCACGGCCCGCTATGCGGTGGACCGGCGGGAGGAAGCGGCGGCGGTGTTCGATGAGGTGTGGCAACTGCTCTCGGAATTCTTCTACGACCCAGCCTTCCACGGCGTCGATTGGCCAGCCCAGAGGGAGAAGTATCGTCCCTGGGCGCTGGCGGCCTCCGAGCCGGAAGACTTCGCCGACGCCGTCAACTTGATGCTCGGCGAGCTCAACGCCTCCCACATGGGCTACTACCAGCCGGACAAGGAAGAGGGGGAGGAGAGCGGCTGGATCGGGGTCACCTACGATCCCCAGCAGGGAGGGCCAGGGCTGTCGATCCGGGAGGTGCTCCCCGAATCCCCGGCGGCCCGCCTCGATGTGGCTCTCCAACCCGGAGAACGGATTCTCGCCGTGGCCGGGCAACCGGTCAGCGCGACGACCAACATCTATTCTCTCTTTGTGGGTACCGTCGGCCAGCGGGTCCCGCTGCGGGTCCAGGGGGCCGAGGGTGGAGCGGAACGCACGGTGGTGGTGGAGCCGGTGGGCGGTCGCCAGATCGGCCAGTTGCGTTACCAGCAGTGGGTTCGCGAGCGGCAGGGATGGGTGGAGGAGCTCTCCGGCGGTCGCCTCGGCTACCTGCACATCCAGGGCATGGTGATGCCCTCCTTCGAGGAATTTGAACGCGACCTCCAGGCTGCCGCTCACGGCAAGGAGGGATTGATCATCGATGTTCGCTCCAACGGCGGCGGCTGGACCACCGACTACCTGATGGCCGTGCTGAGCGTCCAGCGCCATGCGCGCACGGTGCCCCGGGACGGCGATCCGTCCATCGCCGCGTATCCCCAGAGCCGGTTGCCGCTGGCGGCGTGGACCCGTCCGGCGTTGACCCTGTGCGACGAGGAGTCGTACTCCAACGCGGAGATCTTCAGCCACGCGTTCAAGACGTTGAAGCGGGGGTTGGTGGTGGGCAACACCACCTTCGGTGCGGTCATCTCCACCGGGGGTTCGCCGCTGCTCAACGGGGCCTTCGTCCGGTTGCCGGGGCGAGGCTGGTTCGTGGCCGGGAGCGGTGTCAATATGGAACGCCAGGGAGCGGTACCCGATGTGATCGTTCTTCGGCCGCCCCAGGAGGACGCCGGGGGTCAAGAGGACAGCCAACTGCGGCGGGGGGTGGAAGTCTTCCTGGAGAATCTGGAGTCCGATCCCCGCTACGGGGCCTGGTAAATGAATCAGCGGTTGCCCGGTAGCGGCGTTGGCGGTATCCTGCGCCGGGTGCCGACCCGTAAGCCACGCCTTTCAGCGGAGATCTACTATGAGCTTTCTTGATCGATTTCGTCCCCAGTGGAAAAACACCGACCCCGAGGCCCGCGCCGATGCGACCCGGGAGTTGGGTCCCGACATGAGCGAGGTCCTGGTCGAGATCGCCAAAACCGATGACGATGGGCGGGTACGCCGCATCGCCATCAAGAGGTTGGAGGATCCCGCCCTGCTGTGGGATGTCGCCGCGGCCCAGGAGGACGACAAGATCCGGGAGGCGGCCGAGGAGCGAGCCGCAGGCCAGTTGTTGGCCCACGCGCGGAGCGAGGACGAGGCCAGCGCCCTGGAGGCGTTGGCGGAGGTGGCACGGCGCGTTCCCGATCACCTGGCGGAACTGGTGGTGGCGGCGCCCCTGGCCAGCGTCCGCCAGGGAGCCCTGGAAGCCCTTGCGGGGGCGGGGCACACCGCGGGACTGGAGCGGGTCGTCCGGGGGGGTGGCGCAGCGTTGGAGGTCCGTCAGGAAGCCCTGCGGCACATCGCGACCCCCGCGGTGCTGGCCGCCGTGGCCCGGGAGGTGGACCACGGCGAGGTGGCCCTGCAAGCCCTGGCCCGGGTCGAGGATGCGGATGGGCTGCGGGGGGTGGCGGAGAAGGCGGTGGTCAAGGCCGTCCGGGATGAGGCGACGCGCCGCCTGGCCGCCCTGGAGCCCACTGCTGCGGAATCGACCGAATCGACCGAATCGACCGAATCGACCGAATCGACAGAATCGACGGAATCCGCCGAGTCGGAATCCGCCGAGTCGGAAGCTGCCCCGGTAGCGGAGCCCGCCGTCACCGAGGAAGAACCGGCGGTGACGGAGGCCGAAGAGACTGCGGCACCGGAAGCCGAGACGGTGCCCGAGACGGAGGCGTCGTCGGCTGAAACGGCTGAAACGGCTGAAACGGCTGAAACGGCTGAAACGGCTGAAACGGCTGAATCGGCGGAGTCGGTCGAATCGGCGGAATCGGCGCAGGCCGAGACGCCTTCGGAGCCCGCGTCAGAACCCGAGCCGGAACCGGCCCTCAGCGAGGGCCAGCAGGCGCGGATGGACCTCTGCCGCCGGGTGGAGGACCTGGAAGGGGATGCCATCCCCGCGGGGATCGAGGCAGCGGAGGCGGCGTGGGCCGCACTGGCGCCCCTCCCCGACGGCGAGGGCGAGGGCAAGGACGACCTCGCGCCCCGTTTCCAGCGGGCCGTGACCCGAGCCCGGGAGCGGCACCAGCGCTGGGAGGCGGGGGCCGAGATGCGCGCCGCCCAGGCGGTCATCGTCAGCGAAGCGGAGGCCCTGGCCCAGGCGGAGGATCTCGAGAGCGCCCACGAGGCGTGGCAAGCGATCCGCGCGCGGTGGCGCGAGACGACCCCCAAGAACGCCGAGGTGGAGCCCGATATCGCCGACCGCTTCCACGCGGTCGAGGAACGCTTCGCGGAGTTGCGGGCCGAAGAGCGGCAGCAGATGGAGCAGCGCAAGCGGGACAACCTGGCGCGGCTCCAGGGCCTCACCCAGCACCTGGAAGCCATGGTCGAGCAGAAGGATCTGGTGCTTCGCAAGGCCGAGCGGCGACTGCGGGAAGGGCAGATCGCCCTGCGCAACCCCGGCCCGGTGCCGAGCAAGAAGGACTGGGAAGCACTCAAGCCCCGCCTGCACGCCGCCCGCGAGGCGCTGGTTCCCCGGGTGCGGGAACTGGAGCAGCTCGACGACTGGCAGCGCTGGGCCAACGTGCCGATCCAGGAAGAGTTGGGGGCCAAGATGGAAGCCCTCATCGAGACCGAGGATCTGGCGGTCGCGGCGCGGGAGATGCGCCGCCTGATGGAGGCGTGGAAGAAGGCCGCCAAAGTGCCCCAGCACAAGGCCGAAGAGCTATGGCAACGCTTCATCACCGCGCGGGACAAGGTCCGGGAGCGGGTCGATGTCTACTTCGCCGCCCAGGCGGAGGAGCGCAAGGCGAACCTGGCCAAGAAGCGCGCTCTGTGTGAGCAGGCGGAGGCGCTGCAAGATTCCGGCGAGTGGAACGCCACGGCGGATGCCCTGAAGGCCTTGCAGGCCGAATGGAAGGCCACCGGACCGGTACCGCGCAAGCATTCCGATACGGTCTGGAAGCGCTTCCGCGCCGCCTGTGATCACTTCTTTGATCGTCGCAAGGAGCACTTCGACATCCAGCAAGCGGCGCGGGAGGAGAACCTCCGGCTGAAAGAAGCCCTGGTGGAGAAAGCGGAGACGTTGAAGGACTCCACCGACTGGAATGCGACGACCGATGCCCTCAAGCGGCTCCAGGCGGAATGGAAGACCATCGGCCCGGTGCCGCGCAAGGTTTCCGACGCCATCTGGAAGCGCTTCCGCGGCGCCTGTGATCATTTCTTCGACCGCCGAGGGCGGCGCGACGAGGTGGATCTGGAGGACAACGTCCAGGCCCGGGAAGAGATCCTCACGGTCCTTGAAGGGCTCCTGCCCAACGCGCAGAAGGCCGCGGCGGCAGAGTCGTCCGAGGATTCGTCCGAGGATTCTTCCGGGGAGACTGGCCAGCAGGATCTGGCGGAGCAGATCAAGGAGGCCCGGGGTCGCTGGCGGGCCGCCGGTGCCGTGCCCACCGCCGCCCGCAAGGCTCTGGCGGAGCGCTATGACGCGGTGTCCAACGCCCTCATGAAGGCGTATCCGGAGGCCCTGGCGGGCACCGAATTGGATCCCAAGGCGGTCAGTGATCGCCGGCACAAGATCGTCGCCGATCTGGAAGCCCTCCTGGAGAGCCAGCGGGAGGCCCAGGCAGACTCTGGGGAAGCCTCCATCGAGGATCTCGCCGCTCAACTCAAAGCCGCCCTCGCTTCCAACACCATCCGCCGTGGGGCCGCCACCACGGGGGGCATTCCAGCCCAGCGGGCGACGGAAGCCAAATTCAAGAATCTTCGGGGTCGTTGGCAAGACTTGCCCGGGGCGGCGGACAAGAAGCTCGCCCAGCGGTTCGACAAGGCGGCCAGCGCGCTGGCGGAACTCCTCAAGCCGAGTTGAAGAGGCGCTGAGCGCTACTCCACAAACTTGTACCCCATGCGGTGCACGGTCACCAGATAGCGGGGGTCCGCGGGAGTATCCTCCAGCTTCTTGCGCAGCTTGGCCATGTGAGTATCGACGGTGCGGGTGAAGGGGGTGCCGGGGTAGTCCCACACGGCGCTCAGCAGGCGTTCCCGGGTGACCACCTGACCCCGGTGCTCGATCAGGTAGGTGAGCAACCGGAACTCTCGCGGCGACAACGCCACCGCCTCGCCCCCCTTGTGCACCTCGTGGCGCTTGCAGTGCAGGGTCACGTCGCCGAAGCGGAAGACCTCCAACGCGCCCCCGCCGTTGCCCTGGGTGCGCCGCAGCACCGCCTCCGTTCGAGCCACCAACTCCAGGAAACTGAAAGGCTTGGTGACATAATCATCGGCTCCCAACTTGAGCCCCAGGACCTTGTCGATCTCCTGGCCTCGGGCGGTGAGCATGATGATGGGCACTCCGTTGCCCTCGCCCCGCAGTTTCTTGCAGACATCCAGGCCACTCATCCGGGGGAGCATGACATCCAGGATGATCAGGTCCGGGTTGCCGTGGGCGGCGGAGCGAAACCCTTCGACGCCGTCCCGGGCCAGGGTGACGTCGTACCCCTCGTAGCCAAAGCCGTCTTGCAAAGCGATGGCCATGGCGTCGTCGTCTTCGACGATCAAAACTCGTGGATTGGTGCTGCTGGTCATGGCATCTCCCTCGTTGCTGGTTCTCTCACCGGGCACCCTCGGGGTACAGGGACCCCGCTGCCGATGGGGCGCGTCGCGGATCGCTGGTGGGGGTCGGTTCGGTCTTCGCCTCGGGCCTCTCCAGTTTTTTGGCTTCGCGGGGATCCAGTTCCAGGGGGAGGTGGAGCCGGAAGGTGCTTCCCTGCCCCGGTACACTCTCGACGGTCACCCGACCGCGGTGGGCCTCGGCGATGTGTTGCACGATGGCAAGCCCCAGACCGTTGCCCTTGACATCGTGCACCAGGGAGGTACCAACGCGGTGGAAGCGGTCGAAGATCTTCCGCTGCTCTTCCCGAGAAATGCCGATCCCGCGATCCCGCACCCACACCACCACGCCGCGGTCTTCGGGGTCTTCGGGATTTTCCGGGGAAGCCTTCGCCCCGTCCCCCTCCCGGGCCAGTCCCACCTCCACCAGGCGACTGCCCGCGGAGTACTTCACCGCGTTGTCCACCAGGTTGCACACCGCCTGGGCGATGGCGCCGCGATCGATGGGCACCGGGGGCAAGGGGATCGCGGGGCGGTCCAGGGTCACGGTGAAGCCGCTGTGCTCCAGGCGTACCTGGAAGGTACGAATGGCGTCCGCCACCACCTCCTCGAGGTTTGCCGCTTCCAGTTGGTAGACCTTGCCGCCGGATTCGATCTTCGAAAAATCCAGGATGTTGTTGATCAACTGGCTCAGCCGCCGGCTCTCCGTTTCGATGTATCCCCCATACTCGCGCACCTTGTCCGGGCGCCGCACCCGTCCCAGCCGCATCAGCTCCGCGAAGACGCGGATCGAGGCCAGCGGGGTGCGCAATTCGTGGGAGACGTTGGAGACGAAGTCGCTCTTCATCTCCGACAGCCGCATCTCCCGGGCCGCGGTCCGCAGGACCAGGAGCGCGCCGCCCAACAACAGGAAGCCCAGCACCGCCGAGAGGGTGATGTTGAAAGCAAAATTTGTCTGCGCCCACTGCTCGCTGGTGGAGGTACGGCTCTCCAGGGTCAGAGTCCAGTCAGTGAAGACGAAGGCGAGGGGGCGCTTGATCTCGACGCCGCGGCTGGGCGGTGGATCCGGCGGAAAAAGGGGGGTGCCCTGGCCGTCCCGCACCGTCACCAGGAGGTCGCAGCCGGTATTGGCTTCCGGCACCGCTTCCCGGATGGCCTCCGGGAGAACCTTGTCGATCAGGTACGCCTCATCCAGCACCATGCCCACGAGGCCCACCAGTTTGGAGTGCTCGTCGAGCACCGGGTTCAAGATGATGCGGTGATGGGGGTCCCGTTCATCCACCGAGAGGCGCGTGTTCATGACCCGCTCCCCCTGCTTTCGCAGGATGGTCCACGGCGCCACCGCCATGGAGATGGCGTGCACCGCCGGGCTCCATTCTTTGGGGCCACGGAGGGCGACCTCCACCGGGTCGAAGAGGAGGAGATCCCCGGCGGGATTCTCCCGATAGTTGATCAGGAAGAGTTCCTGGGCACCCTGGACGGGCTTTTTCTTGTACCAACCCGCAACCTTCGGCAGGCGTTCCCGGTCGAAGCTGTAGGCGGGCAGGTTGAGGGCTCGTTCCGCCTGGTTGGCGTAGAAGTATTCCACCTCCTTCGCCACCGCCATCAGGTGCTTGTCCAGGGCCACGCGCCGGGCGATGGTGGAGGTGCGCTCCAGGTCCGCCAGCCAGAAGTACTGCACGCTCAACAAGATCGCCAGCGGCACGAGCACCGCCAGAGCGGCGGCCCACACCACCGTGCGCTGGCGCCGGTCCACCCGGCGCTGGCTTCCGGTGTCGCTGTTGTTGGCGGCCATGCTCGCAGGATACGCGCGGGAACCGCCGAGGTTTCTCCCTGCTCACCCGCGTTCAGCCCTGGTGTTCACATCTCGCTGACCGTTTTGACAACGTTTTACAGAACCTTGAGGACCTTTGCAGATGGGGGCCGTAGAGAGAGGTGATGAATGCGGAGAACTCAACACGAAAACAAACCTTGGAACCATCCCTTCGGAGGAACACCAAATGAAGAAAGTCACCTGGATCTGGATCGCCGCTCTTGCCATCACCCTGGCCCCGGGAGCCTTTGCCGGCGACCATGGCCACAAGAAATGCACCGAGGACGCCGAGAAATGTCTCAACGCGATGGTCGAGAAGACCCGCAGCCGGGGCTGGTTGGGCATCGAGACGGAGAAGAGCGACTATGGCTACCAGATCACTCGGGTGGTCGAAGGCAGTCCGGCGGCCACCTACGGCCTACAGAAGGGTGACATCCTGGTCGCCCTCAACGGCATCGCGCTCTCCGAAGACAACAAAGAAGCCTTGGCGGCGGCCAAGAAGAGCCTCGGCCCCGGCGTCCAGGCGAAGTACACCGTCAAACGCGCTGGCGGCAAGGCCCAGGTGGCCGTGACCTTGGGCACGGTGCCCGCGGAGGTGATGGCGGAGTGGGTGGGGCAGCACATGATCGAGCACCACGCCCGGACTCAGATGGCCGCGAAGTAAGAGATTCCGACCCTTCCCCAATTCCTGATGTAGGGGCGGCCCCCCGTGGCCGCCCTGTCTTTTTCGGTGCGTCTCCCTGCTCCCCCGGGTTCACACCCGGGGCTACCCAATGGCACCCTAAACAGCCCGTGGCAAAACTCGCGCCGCGCTCCGAGCGGGCCTTTTCCGCCAGATCGGCGTTGGAAAATCTCGTAAGATCGCGGATATTCCTGCGATTTTCCGCCTTGATCTGACCGAAAATTCCTCGCTCTCGCAGGCGGGCGACTTTCACCACGGGCTGTAAAGGGTGCCCCGAGGCGGAGGGCAGGCACAGGGCCTGCCCCTATAAGGCTTCGTAGCCACCCGTGCCGGAACGCCCGGCGCCTACCTCAAACCGCCGTGACCCGAATCACTTCCTCGTAGGTGGTGATCCCCTCCGCCATCTTGCGCAGGGCGGACTGGCGCAGGGTGCGCATGCCGTTCTTGGTGGCTTCGCGCTTGATCTCCGGGGCATCGGCGCCCTCGATGATCAGGGGTTTGATGGCGCCGTCGATGGGCAGGACTTCGAAGATGCCGTTGCGCCCCAGATAGCCGGTGCCCCGGCACTCGTGGCAGCCGCCGCCCTCGCGCACCTTGATGCGTTTGCCCTTGGGCACGGAGAGGCGCAGATGGGTGGCTTCCTCCTCCGACAGGTAGCGGTCCAGGGTGCAGTGGGGGCAGATCTTGCGCACCAGGCGCTGGGCCATGGCGCCGATCAGGGTGGAGGAGATCATGAAGCGTTCCACCCCCAGATCCACCAGCCGGGTGATGGCGGAGGAGGCATCATTGGTGTGCAGGGTGGATAAGACCAGGTGGCCGGTCAGCGCCGCCTGGGTGGCGTAGTGGGCGGTTTCCTGGTCGCGGATTTCCCCCACCATGATGATGTCCGGATCCTGGCGCAGGATGTGGCGCAACGCCGCCGCGAAGGTGATCCCCACCTTGGTCAGGACGGAGGTCTGGTTGAAGGGTTCGTAGACCATCTCGATGGGGTCTTCGATGGTCGTGATGTTGGTCTCCGGCGAAGCCAGGATCTTGAGGGCGGAATAGAGGGTGGTGGTCTTGCCGGAGCCGGTGGGACCGGTGACCAGGATGATGCCGTGGGGTTCGCGGATGAAGCGCTGGAAGAGTTCCAACTCATCCGGGTAGAAACCCACCCCGGTGAGATCCTGCAGGAGGATCTCCGGATCGAAGATGCGCATCACCACCTTCTCGCCAAAGGCGGTGGGCAGGGTGGAGACGCGCAACTCGATCTCCTGTCCCTCCCGCTGGGTCTTGATGCGGCCATCCTGGGGGCGGCGCTTCTCGGCGATGTCCAGCCGGGCCATGGTCTTGATGCGGCTGACCACCGCCCGGTTGACCACCTTGGGCATCTTCTGGATCTCGTGCAGCACTCCATCGATGCGGAAGCGGATCAGGGAGTCCTCCCGCTTCGGCTCGATGTGGATATCGCTCGCCCGGCTGTCGTAGGCGTGCTGGAGCATGAACTCCACGGCGTTGACCACGTGCTGATCGCTGGACTCGATCTCGCTGCCGCTCTTCATCTTGACCAGTTGCTCGAGATTGCCCAGGTCGATGCCGCCGCCCAGATCCTTCTCCGCCCGCTTGACGGAGTGCCGCAGGCCGTAGAACTCGGTGATGGCCTTGAGGATCTCCGGCTCGGAGGCCACCACCAATTCCAGCTCCCGGTCGGCGATGCGCTTGAAGCTGTCGATGGCTTCCAGGTCAAAGGGGTTGGCGCAAGCCACCCGCAGGCGACCGTTGTTCATGGTCAGGGGGAGCATGCGGTGCCGTTTGGCAAAGGGGCGGGACATCTTGGACTCGATCAGATCGGCGTCGAGGGTGAGGGTATCGACCCGCACGTGCTCCACCTTCGCCGCCCGCGCCAGGGCCACGGCGATGATCTGCTCATCGACCACGCGCTCCGGCTCGGCCACGGTGGGCAGCCGCATGCTCTCGACCAATTCATAGGCCACGGCCCGCTGCTCAAAGGCCCGGGCGGAGACATCGTCGCTGCCCTTGCGGGCGGCGCGGGCCTCCTTCTTGACCATCTCCGCCTGCTGGGAGGAGATGATTTGCTGGCGCTCCAGCAGATCGGCGAGGAAGTGCGGGGTCAGGCTCATGGGAGACCCACGATATCCGAGCGGCGGCGGTCTTGCTAGTGAAGGGAGGGAAGCCCGGATTCATCCTCAGGAAAGCGGTTCGGCCAGGTCGTCTCGAGTCAGGGAGCGAAGCAAGCTGGTGTCGGCGCCGTGAAAAAGAGGCTGGCACCCCGGGCATCGACGATGTGCAGGGTCTGGGGCGTGACCAGGATCGCCTCCGGGCCAGGGTTCGGGTGCACATCGGCCAGGGTCACAGAGGTGGCGAACTCGCCGCGATCCAGCACCGGCCAGCCAGGTAGGGTCGCGATATCGCAGCGTTGGGCGTTAAGGGGAAACCCCAGGAGGAGGAGCAGGAAGAGGACCCGGGAAGCGCGGCGGTGAGAGGGCACGGGGGAGGCCTCCTTTATGGTCTCCCGCCATAGATCACAAATAAGGGCTTGGCAAGGGCAGCCACTCCCGCTGCAAGCGCAGCGTTTCTTCCCAGTGGGCCTTGACCTCCGCCATGGAATCGCCGCCCAACTTTTCTAGCAGGGCGTCGGTGAGGACCAGCGCCACCATGGCCTCGGCGATGACCCCGGCGGCGGGCAGGGCGGTGACGTCGCTGCGCTCGTATTGGGATTGGTGGGGTTCCAGGGTGTCCAGATCCATGGAAGGCATGCCCTGGCGCAGGGTGGCGATGGGTTTCTTGAAGGCGGTGAGGACCACGTCCATGCCGTTGGTCACCCCCCCTTCCAGGCCCCCGGCGCGGTTGCTGGCCCGGGTGGGGCGGCCCTCCCGACCGGGGGAGACGTCCGGCACGATGGGGTCGTGGGCCTGGCTGCCAAAGCCCCCGGCGGCGGCGATGGCGCTGCCGATCTCCACCCCCTTGATGGCGTGGATGCCCATCAACGCCTGGGCCAGACGGCCATCGAGCTTCTCATTCCACTGCACGTGAGACCCCAACCCCACGGGCACATTGTGGGCGATGACGGTGATGCTGCCCCCCAGGGTGTCGCCTTCCTCCTGGGCGCGGTCCACCAGGGCGACCATCTCCGCCTCCAGCCCCGGATCCGCTGCGCGCAGGGGGGAGGTATCCTCCATGGCGCACAGCTGCTCCCAGGTGGGAGGCGGCGCGTCGGCCCCCACGGGACCCAGGGAGCGGACGGCGCTCTTGATCTCGATGCCGAATTCTTGCAAGAAGAGTTGGGCGATGGCGCCAGCGGCCACCCGGGCGGCAGTCTCCCGGGCGGAGGCCCGCTCCAGGATGTCCCGCAGGTCCTGGCGCAGGTACTTCTGCCCTCCGGCGAGGTCGGTGTGCCCCGGTCGCGGCATGTGGACCCGCCGCTGCTCCGCCCGCCGGGGGTCGATCGTCACCGGGTCCATCATGGGAACCCAATTCTTGAAGTCGCGGTTCTCGATCCACAGCACGATGGGCGAACCCAGCGTCTCGCCCCCCCGCACGCCGCCGCGGATCTCCGCCGTATCCTGCTCGATCTTCATGCGGTTGCCCCGCCCGTAGCCGTGCTGGCGGCGGCGCATCTCGGTGGCGATGAAGTCGAAGTCCAGCTTCAGCCCCGCCGGCATCCCCGTCAGCATCGCCGTCAACCCCGGCCCGTGGCTCTCGCCTGCGGTGATCAGTTGCACTCGTTTCATGGGGTGGGAGGATAGCAGGTGGTCAGTGGCCAGTACCCGTGGCCTGGCCCAGCAGGAAGCCCACGAGGGAGTTGAGGCTCACGCCCTGGTCCTCGGCGCGTCTCACCAACTCGCGGTGCAGCGATTTGGGCAGGCGGACATTAAACTTGCCGCTGAACCTCTCCAAGGGCTGCGGAATGGGCTGTCCGCGATCCTGGTACTCCTCGATCATCAGGGCGATAGCGTCGGTGGCATTGCGGATCGCCTGGTCCGGGGTGTCGCCTCCCGTGAAGATAGTAGGGAAGTCCGGGATTCGGGCGTAGTACCCACCGTGTTCGTTGGGGACCACGTCGATCTCGTATCTGCCGGGCAGGTCCCGAGTGGGTTCGTCGTGCATCCTACCCCTCCTGTTCTTCGATTATGCGGGTCACTTTCTTGACATCGACGGCCGCACAAAATGGTTTGCCACCGTGGGGCTTCACAATCATCACTGATGGGCCGTCTCCCGAGGGTCGGAAGACATAGTGGCTGCCTCGTTGGCGAGACTCGGCGTACCCCAGGTCGCGCAGCACCCGCAGCAATTCGCTGAAACGGATGCCGCGGGGGTTTTCCACCAGCTTGCGTTTCAGCTTCTCCAGGCTAGACACGACCCAAAAAGTGTAACTGTATTTGGTACCAGGAACAAGCCGTGACGGCTGGATTGGGGGTATCGAATAGGTGGCCCCGTCCGTAGCCGTGCTGGCGGCGGCGCATCTCGGAGGCGATGAAGTCGAAGTCCAACTTCAGCCCCGCCGGCATCGCCGTCAACCCGGGTCCGTGGCTCTCGTCCGCGGTGGTCAGGTGCACACTTTTTGTGTCATGAAAGCCTTTGGTGCGGGCATTCTTCGATGATCCGTTCAGTCGACTCGCGAGCATTACTCAGCGTCTTCGTCTGGGTTAAATTGCCGACGAGTCCGGTTGGGGAAAACTGGACTCGGTAGTGGTATCCGCAGTATTCATCGGGGACCACATGAATCTCGTCCTGGTCAGACTTCGTTTCGTAGATTCGATATTCATCCTGCGCCTCACGCTCCCTTCAGCAAGCGGGGCACCCTTTTGGCACTGCCCTTGAAGTCCGACCGCCCTGCTTTTCCGCTCTTGAGATAGTATATGAGGTTAAGAGCATCAAGGAGCAGAAGCTAGGGCGAGGGCTTTGAGAGGCTCGCGCGATGGCGCCATCGTAATCGGGCTTACTGGCCGGATGGGGGGGTGGGCGAGCATGAGAGGGGTATCGTCCTTGCCTTAGCACCCTTAGAGTTGTTAGCGTTAGGAGATTATTTTAGGCTTTGCTGGTTGCACCTTCTGGGCAGGATCAATGGAGACATCAGAATGGAAAGCACTATCATTGGGAGTTTAATCCATGCCATCGTCGAAATCCTTAATACCTTTATCAGATTTTTATACCATGGCAGTATACATGATCGCTCGGGCGTGACCTCAAGTGGCCCTTTTAGGAGGATGGCGGCTTTGGGCCTGGGGTGCCTAATACTCTGTGGATCGCTGGTGGGGATCTTCGTGTTGTGGACCGCCGAATCAGATACTACCCCTCAATCCATACGTCCTGTGAAACTGGTTGAGTTGGACCTACCTGAACCGCCTCCTCCAAAGGAACATCCAGCAGCCTTGCTCCGTGGTCAGGAGCAGGTCCGCAACCAGGAATTTTCTGCTGCCCGGCAGTCTTTCCGGTCGGCAGTGAGCAGTGCACCGGACAACGGGATTGCTTGGACACACCTGGGTGCTGTCGAAGCTCTTCTTGGGAATCCCATGGCTGCCAGAACTGCATATGAGAAAGCTCTGCATATCGATAAAAATAACTGGATGGCTCATTACAATCTTGGTCTACTCTCGGTGCGTGAAGGGAAAACAGCGGTCGCATTGGTTCATTTTGAGACTTGCATGCGCGCCCTAAGAGAGGTCGGAACTCGGGAAGAGTTGGCGGCTGTCCGTGAAGACCTTCGACTAAACACAGAATTGAAGGATCTACAAAATAATGAGGAATTTCAGAAATTATTGGGCAATAGTTAGATACATTGTCATAGGGGCGCTGGCCTTGGTAGCGGCTCCCCTCTCCTTAGAAGCGCAAAGCTCATCCTGCAATCGAGCCCGTGCCATCGTCGAGGAATCCCGCGATCTCGCAAGAACCCAGAACGCGGACCACGAGGGGATTCTCAGACGCTTGAAGACCGCCATGACTCTCTGTCCCGGCGAAGCGGAAGTCTGGAAACTTGCTTATTGCAGCTCTTTGGCGTTGGGGGACCAGGAGCAGGCCGACCGCTACCGTCGGCGGGCTCTGCTCAGCGGAGCACAGAATGTCCAATGTGGATTTGCGGACCGGACGGTACCTTCAGCAGCTCCGCGTACCCCGGGATTTGTCCGTGACAAGCACGCTTTGATCGTCGGGATTGGAGCCTTTCAGGATTCGCAGATTCCTCGGCTTCAATATACTGCTAAGGATGCTCGGGATCTAGCCTCAGTTCTTGTCGAACACGCGTACTTTCCCGCGACCAATGTGACGGTGCTCGCGGACGCCGAGGCGACGCGGGCCAACATTCTCGAAGCTCTGCAGCGGTTGATCCTGGAAGCTCATCCGGATGATCTCGTTCTGATTTACATCAGCAGCCATGGTTCTCCCCAGAGGGAGAGCCAAGGATTGAGTGGCATCGGGTACATCATCACTTACGATACTATGTTGAGCCAACCCTGGCTCGACTCCATCGAATATCGTGACTTTTCTGAAA
>Ga0210063_1000337_pt1 | contig 15223 bp, 14 predicted proteins | sample Muzzi_PWA_D1_FD_185529 | JGI IMG/M metagenome (GOLD analysis project Ga0210063, IMG submission 185529) | Wetland microbial communities from San Francisco Bay, California, USA, that impact long-term carbon sequestration - Muzzi_PWA_D1 (SPAdes) | ecosystem: Environmental > Aquatic > Marine >... | reverse complement strand
CACCCGTCGGCGGGGAAACAGCTTGATGCCCTGTCGCAACTGCTCGGGGATTTGCAGGCGAAAGCGCGGATCCCGCAGATTGAAGTGGCGGTGGCCGGGTCCACGACGGCTCTGGTTTTCCGTCATCTTGACCCCTTGAGTCAGCATGACCGCGATTTGCTGATACAGTATGCAAGCGAGCAGCAAGTACATGTCTACCTGCAGCCGGCCGGGCCGGACAGCGTGCAGTTACTCTGGCCGGAGCAGTCCGTTCTCTCCTATCACTTGCCAGCAGAGTCGCTGGAAATCCGCTTCAAGCCGACGGACTTTACCCAGATCAATACCGCGATTAATCAACAAATGGTGGCGCGCGTGCTTGATTTGCTGGCGCTGGAGCGGGCTGATACGGTGCTGGATCTGTTCTGCGGGCTGGGTAACTTTACACTTCCCATGGCGCGTCATGCAGGCACGGTCGTCGGTGTAGAAGGCGAGGCCGGTCTGGTCAGTCGCGCGCGCGATAATGCGGCCCTCAACGGTCTTGTCAATGCGACCTTTCACACCGCCAACCTCGTCGAGTCAAATAGCGGGGCCGAGTGGGCGAGGCCTCATTATGACAAGGTGTTGCTCGATCCGCCCCGCAGTGGCGCGGCCGAGATGATGGATGTGCTGGGTAAAATACGGCCGCAGCGGATTGTCTATGTCTCCTGTCACCCCGGGTCACTGGCACGGGATGCCGGCACGCTGGTGCATGAAAAAGGCTATCAGTTGTTGTCGGCCGGTGTCATGGACATGTTTCCACATACCGCGCATGTTGAATCGATGGCACTTTTCGAAGCTGGCTAGAAGCCGCTACTGGCGATACCAGGTCGTACGCAAGGCCTTGTATATCCGCTGTGGATACCAGTTCTGGCCAACGCTGCCGTTGTAACGCGCCAGTGCACGGCGCATGTCACCATTCTCCCGTTCCAGGTAGATATTCAGGATCGTGCAACCGAAACGCAGATTGGTGGTGATGTCAAACAGGTTGTCCTCGGGGCGTCCGAGTTCTTCCAGCCAGAACGGCATGATCTGCATCAAGCCGCGGGCACCGGCACTGGAGATGGCGAATCGATCAAAGTTGCTCTCGACATTGACCAGTGCAAGCACCAGTTCCGGCTCAAGCCCCGATCGGCGGGCCTCATAGTGGACCTGCTTGAGGATCATCAGGCGTTCTTCCGGGTTTTCCACGCGGGATTGCAGACGACTGGACATGTCGGTCAGCCAGACTTCGGCGTCAAAACGATCAACGAAACTGTCGCTGGACCGGATGGCGGCAATCAGGCTGGCGCGCATGTCGGCATCCGGCCGTTCCTGGGTGGCCGCCCCTGCCGTGTGGCTGACCAGCAGCGCCAGCAACATTCCTGATAAATAAGGTATGAGTGATGCCATACCCCTGTATATCGGTTCAGTTTTTTCTCAATTGAGTGTTAAGGAATGCGACGATATCAGCACGCGGGATATCCCGGCTTTCCGCATCACGGCGTGATTTGTATTCCAGCTTGCCCTGGTCAAGGTTCTTCTCGCCAATCACGATGCGGTGCGGGATGCCAATCAGTTCCATCTCGGAGAACATCACCCCCGGGCGCACCGGTCGATCATCCAGCAGCACCTCAAATCCGGCAGCCTGCAGTTCTTCGTACAGGCCCTCCGCGGCATCTCGTATGCGTTGTGATTTTTTCATGTTCATCGGTAGCAGGGCGACCTGATAGGGTGCAATCGCGTCCGGCCAAATCATGCCATTGACATCATTGTTCTGCTCGATGGCGGCGGCGACGATGCGCGACACTCCGATACCGTAGCAACCCATGATCATGGTCTGTTCCTTGCCCTGCTCGTCGAGCACGGTGGCCTTCATGGCTTCACTGTATTTCTTTCCCAGCTGGAAAATATGTCCGACCTCGATGCCGCGCGCGATACTCAGTGTGCCACTACCATCCGGGCTGGGGTCACCATCAACAATATTGCGCAGATCGGCACACAGCGGAGCCGGCAAGTCCCGTTCCCAGTTGACCCCTGTCAGGTGCTTGCCATCTTTATTGGCGCCGCAAATAAAGTCAGCCAGGTGGGCGGCGGCGTGGTCGACGATGACGGGCAGCGTCAGACCGACCGGTCCCAGTGATCCGCTTCCACAGCCGGCAGCCTGTCTGATCTGTTCCTCGCTGGCAAACTGCAACGGCACGGCGACGGCGGCAAGCTGTTCTGCCTTGATGACGTTCAGTTCGTGGTCGCCGCGTATAACCAGTGCAACCACTTCCGTCTCCAGTCCCTGTACCAGCAGTGTCTTCACACAGCGTTCCGGACGGGTGTTCAGAAAGGCACACAGTTCATCAATCGTGTGCTGCCCCGGTGTATCGACGACCGTCATGTCTGCAGCCGGTGCCGGGCGGTCCCCTGCGGGTGCAATCGCCTCGGCATGCTCGACATTGGCGGCATACTCGCCGCTGGATGAAAACGCGATGGCGTCCTCGCCGGATTCCGCCAGCACATGAAATTCGTGTGAAACGCTGCCGCCGATGGCACCGCTGTCCGCCTGCACGGCACGAAACTCGAGACCCAGCCGGCTGAAGATACGACTGTAGGTGTCGTACATTACCTGGTAGGTCTGTTCCAGTGATGCCTGGTCGCTATGGAAGGAATAGGCGTCTTTCATCAGGAATTCACGTGCCCGCATGACACCGAAGCGCGGCCTGATTTCATCACGAAACTTGGTCTGTATCTGGTAGTAATTCACCGGCAGTTGTTTGTAACTGCGGATCTCGCGCCGTACGATGTCGGTGATAATTTCCTCGTGCGTTGGCCCGAAGCAGAATTCCCGCTGGTGGCGGTCATGGAAACGCAGCAGTTCCGGTCCATATTGCTCCCAGCGTCCCGATTCTTCCCACAGCTCGGCGGGTTGCACAGCCGGCATCAGTAATTCAAGTGCCCCGGCGCACTCCATTTCTTCGCGCACAATGGCCTCAACCTTGCGCAGTACGCGCAGGCCAAGCGGCAACCAGCTATAGATACCGGCCGCCTGTTTGCGCAGCATGCCGGCACGCATCATCAGCTGGTGACTGATGATCTCGGCATCGGCGGGGGTTTCTTTCAGGGTTGAGAGCGGGAATCGGGAAAGACGCATGGTGGTGTCGATACAATTGGCCTGGACAGGCGCAGATTGTAGCGGCCAGGCGGGTGCAGGTACACCGCAGAACCTGACTAGAAGGTGCCCTTGTCCCAGCCCCACATTTTGCGCGGTGCGTCGAAAAACTCGATATAGATCCTTGCCGTATCAATCGCTGCCTCCGTCGAGACCAGTTCACACAGGGCTCGCGACGTGTCCGCGGTGATGGAGTCCGGCAATCCAATGCTCTTGAGTTCCAGAAAGGCCAGCGGCTCGTCGGTGCCGGCAAAGGTCATGGCTGGATTGTTTTCAACCGAGGTCATGACGTAGCTCTCCGGCTTGCCGAGCTGTGTGGCCACCAGTGCCGAGGCCTTTTTGGCAAGGTTCTTTGCACCCTCCACCGGCAGGTCCTGATTGGTCTGGATCTTGAGAAAGGGCATGGTGGCTGTGGTCCTCAGTGGCTGCAGTATTTCTCGATTTGCTCGTTTGTCTCGCTGATGCGTTGCTGGCGATCCTCCTCGGTGAGACGTATGACTTCACCCTCGGGAGTCAGGTAGCGTTTTATACCGCCTTGCTGCAGTTTGGCAAGGTTGCCTTGCGCGGTGATGCAGTTTTCCTTGTCGATTTTGGCAATTTCCTGACGCTGCTCCTCGATGACATCCTGTTTTTTCTGCTCGTAGCGACTTTCTTCAACGGCATCAAGTTGCTGCTGCAGCTTCTGCTGGTCCGCTAGAATGGCTTTCTTTGACTCGGCGGGTGGTGGTGCCCCCTCGATTGTCTGCGCAGTAATCCCAACCGGAGGTGGCGCCTGGGTATAGTGAACCTCGCCACTGTCGTCAGTCCACTTGTAAATATCCGCGAATACGGGGGGTTGCAGCAGCACTGTGACAATGATCAGGGCGACTGTCGGTAGTAGCCTGCCTGGCAGCAGGGAAGCGATATATGGGTTCATGAGGGCAGCTATCCTGTCAGAAATCTATAGTAATACTAAGGTTGTTACCGGTGCGGGACAAGCTATCACGTCACACATTGATCGGCTGCCTGGTCATGGCAATGGACCCCCGGGGAATCCCTTGACCTTTACTTTGAATATCAGTACTTTCTCATGTTCGATGAACGCGACCGAATCGCCCGATGCCCGGGCTTTTTTTTTCGCGTCCAGGCAATAAGCAGTCTACAGCAGGAGTCGGGATCGGTGGAACTCACAGGCGCGGAAATTTTTGTGCGCTCGTTGGAAGCAGAGGGCGTTGAATTCATATTCGGTTACCCTGGCGGGGCCGTGCTGCACATCTATGACGCCCTCTATGCGCAGGATAAGGTGAAACATATCCTGGTGCGCCACGAACAGGCCGCCACGCATGCCGCCGACGGCTATGCCCGATCAACTGGCAGGCCTGGCGTTGTGCTGGTGACCTCGGGTCCCGGTGCAACCAACGCGGTGACCGGGATTGCCACGGCGTATATGGATTCCATTCCCATGGTAGTGTTTACCGGGCAGGTTCCGACACACCTGATCGGCAATGATGCCTTCCAGGAAGCGGACAACATCGGCATAACGCGCCCCTGTGTGAAGCACAATTTTCTGGTGAAAGACGTCAATGATCTTGCCCTGACGATCAAGAAGGCGTTTTATGTCGCAACCACAGGGCGTCCGGGTCCGGTCGTGGTGGATATACCCAAGGATATTACCGCTGATAAAGCCGAATTCAGTTATCCCGGCAAGGTTGAAATGCGCTCCTACAATCCGGTGCAGATCGGACATACAGGGCAGATCAAGCGCGCGGTGAAGCTGATGCAGACCGCCAGGCGGCCGATTCTCTACACCGGCGGCGGTGTGATTCTGGGTGATGCTTCCGGGCCGCTTACCGAGCTGGCAAAGATCATGAATTTTCCCGTCACCAATACCCTGATGGGACTCGGCGCTTATCCGGCGACAGATTCACAGTTTGTCGGCATGCTCGGCATGCACGGTACCTATGAAGCCAATATGGCAATGCACCATTGTGATGTGCTGTTTGCCATTGGGGCACGTTTCGATGACCGTGTCACCGGCCATATCGAGAAATTCTGCCCGAACGCAACCATCGTGCATGTTGATATCGATCCCGCAAGTATTTCCAAGAACGTCAAGGTTGATGTGCCGATCGTGGGTTGCGTGGATAATGTGCTGAAGGCGATGCTGAATGAAATCAAAGGCAACGATGTGCATTCAGATGCCGTCGCGCTGAAGGAATGGTGGCAGCAGATCGATGAATGGCGCTCGAAAGATTGCCTGAAATACGACCGTGACAGTGAGGCAATCAAACCTCAATTCGTGCTGGAAACGCTGTATAAGTTGACCGGTGGTGATGCCTTTGTCACATCCGACGTCGGACAGCATCAAATGTGGGCGGCGCAATTCTACAAATTCGACAAACCGCGACGCTGGATCAACTCGGGTGGGCTTGGCACCATGGGTTTTGGTCTGCCGGCGGCCATGGGTGTGCAATTTGCGCATCCGGATGCCACCGTGGCCTGCGTGACCGGCGAGGGCAGTATCCAGATGTGTATCCAGGAGTTGTCGACCTGCAGGCAGTATTCACTGCCGGTAAAGATCATCAACCTCAATAACGGCTACCTTGGAATGGTACGCCAGTGGCAGGAGTTCTTTTATCAGAAACGCTATGCCATGTCCTATATGGAATCCCTGCCGGACTTCGTGAAACTGGCGGAGAGCTATGGTCATGTCGGCATGAAGATCACCCGTCCGGCTGATGTTGAAGGGGCCATCGTTGAGATGTTGAAGCTGAAAGACCGGCTGGTGTTTATGGATTTCATCACTGACAAGACTGAAAATGTGTACCCGATGATTCCGGCCGGTGGTGGCCAGAACGAAATGATCCTGATTTGAGATGCGACATATTATTTCGATATTGATGGAGAATGAGGCGGGTGCCCTGTCGCGGGTTGCGGGCCTGTTTTCCGCGCGCGGCTATAACATCGAGTCGCTGACGGTTGCGCCGACAGAAGATCCGTCACTGTCACGGATGACGCTGGTTACACGCGGGACTGATGAAGTCATAGAGCAAATCACCAAGCAGCTCAACAAGCTCATCGACGTCGTCAAGCTGATGGACATGACCGATGGCCCGCACATCGAGCGCGAGATGATGCTGGTCAAGGTACAGGCCGAAGGTGACCGGCGCAACGAACTGAAACGTCTCGCTGATATTTTCCGCGGCCGTATCATCGATGTCACGGACCAGAACTACACAATCGAGTTGACAGGGGCCGGTGATAAACTCGACGCTTTTCTGCAGGCCCTTGATCGGGGCGTGATTGTCGAAGTGGTACGTTCCGGCGTATCCGGGATTTCACGAGGCGATCGTTCACTCAAGCTTTAATCTGAAATTTATCAACCAACGTCTGACTGCTGGCGTTACTGACAGCTAACACACAGGTAATGAACATGAATATTTTCTACGATAAAGATGCGGACCTCTCCATTATCCAGGGGCTGAAAGTCACCATCATCGGCTACGGTTCACAGGGTCACGCGCATGCCAATAACCTGAAGGACTCCGGCGTCGATGTGACCGTGGGATTGCGCCCGGGATCAATTTCCGAGGCCAAGGCAAAGAAATCCGGTCTTTCCGTAAAGTCCGTCGAAGATGCCGTGAAAGGCGCAGACGTGGTGATGGTGCTGGCGCCTGATGAGCACCAGGCACGTCTTTACACCGAGAGCATTGCACCCAATATCAAACACGGTGCAGCTCTGGCTTTTGCTCACGGGTTCAATATTCACTATCAGCAGATCGAGCCGCGCGCCGATCTCGATGTCATCATGATCGCACCGAAGGGTCCGGGTCACCTGGTGCGCTCCACCTATACCAAGGGTGCCGGCGTGCCCAGCCTGATTGCTGTTGCCCAGGATGCCAGCGGGCGGTCCAGGGATATCGCCCTGTCCTATGCGTCAGCCAATGGTGGTGGCCGTGCGGGTGTTATCGAGACTACCTTCAAGGAAGAAACCGAAACCGATCTGTTCGGTGAGCAGGCGGTATTGTGTGGTGGTGCCACTTCGCTGGTTCAGGCTGGATTCGAGACGCTGGTGGAAGCCGGTTATGCGCCGGAGATGGCTTACTTTGAATGCCTCCACGAGCTGAAACTGATCGTTGACCTGATGTACGAGGGCGGTATCGCGAATATGCGTTACTCCATTTCCAACACGGCCGAGTATGGAGACCTGACTCGTGGACCGCGCGTGGTTAACAAGGAAACCAAGCAGGAAATGCGTCGTATCCTCGATGAGATACAAAACGGTGAATTTGCCCGCGAATTTATTCTCGAGAACCAGTCAGGTGCGGCAACCTTGAAGGCGAAACGGCGCATTGGTCGTGAGCATCCGATTGAAACGGTCGGTGCGCAACTGCGCAGCATGATGTCGTGGATAAACGAGGGCAAGATCGTCGACAAGACCGTCAACTGATGTCTGATGAACACATAACGCGCTGAATTTCATAGCTGAGTCTAAGTTTGTGAGCCGCTATCCATGATTGCCCGTGAGGGAATGGCGCCACTGCTGGCGGCGATAATAGCCGGGGTGCTGGTACTGCATTTTAATGGCTTGATGCAGTCGCTGCCTTTCTGGGTGTTCGCGCTATTGCTACTGTTACTGTTTCGGGACCCTGAACGCGATACGCCCTCGCAGCCTCTGGCCGTTCTCAGCCCGGCTGACGGCAAGGTCACATCAATCAGCACGGTCCAGGATCCCTACTTGCTCAGGCAGAGTGTGCGCGTGATGATACACATGTCATTGTACGGCGTATTTACAACACGCAGTCCGATTGAGGGCAAGGTGCTCGAACCACCAAATTACCCGGTGGACAACAATGAACCGCATGGTGTCTGGCTGCAATCGACTGAGGGTGACGACATTGTGATGGTCATGTCCCGGGGACCCCTGAAAAATGCCCCGCGCTGCTATATTCGCATTGGCGACCGTATCGGGCAGGGCAAGCGCTGCGGCTTTGTGCATCTCGGGGGAAGGGTAGACCTCTACCTGCCTGAAAACAGCCGGCTGGTTGTTGCAGAAGGTGATACGGTGCAGGGCGGGACAGACATTATCGCCAAACTGGTACATGCCTGAAAATGCCGGAAAACGAGAGTAGCAACCTGGAAAACAATCTGCAGAAGTCCCGCCGCGGGATTTATTTGCTGCCCAATATGATCACCACGGCGGGCATGTTTTCAGGCTTTTACGCGATTGTGGCTGCCATGGACGGGCGTTTTGAAGCCGCGGCTGTGGCTATATTTATTGCCATGGTTCTTGATGGTCTGGATGGACGTGTCGCTCGCCTGACAAAGACCCAGAGCGATTTCGGGGTACAGTACGACAGCCTCTCTGACATGGTCTGTTTTGGCCTGGCGCCGGCGCTGGTGGTCTACGAATGGTCGCTGATATCCATGGTCAGTCTCGGCTGGGCAAAACTGGGCTGGCTTGCTGCCTTTATCTATGCCGCCAGTGCAGCCTTGCGACTGGCGCGCTTTAATTCCCAGGTGGCAACCGCCGAGAAGGCCTATTTCAGGGGCTTGCCCAGCCCGTCTGCCGCCGGGGTGCTGGCCGGTCTGGTATGGGCGGCGACCGATATCGGCTTGACGGGTGAAAGCGTGGTGTATGTCGCATTTGTTTTGACCATCTCAATGGGATTGCTGATGGTGAGCAACATACGCTACTACAGCTTCAAGGAGTTCAATTTCAAGAACCGGGTGCCTTTCGTAGCCATCCTGGTTGTGGTGCTGCTGTATGCCTTTGCGTCAATCGACCCCCCCAAGGTCCTGTTTCTGGGTTTTCTGATCTATGCCATATTCGGGGTTATCTACACATTGCTGGGTCTCCGGAACCGACGCAGGGCCAGAATGCGTGGTGAATAGTGCCACATGACGAGGGGTTGGAAATCCGGACGTATTTAATCTATAGTCCCTTACTATGAGTGCCAGGAAGTACATCGTTCGTGTTTCTCCACAGACCACTGCCCTGGCAGGTCTGCCCCTCCTGCGACTGCTGCCTTCGGGCAGATAATATCGTGCCTGGCGAGGTAAAACGCAATTCATATTTCCACCATCCAGCAGCCTGCAAGCAAAGGGTTTGTTATGCTGGATACAACGATATTGAGTGGCATTTGTCTACTGATTACCAAGTGCTACTGCTGTTCCTGACGGAGACAATCGATGAGCAGTCATGACAAGTTGATTATTTTTGATACGACATTGCGCGATGGTGAGCAAAGTCCCGGGGCCTCCATGACGCGTGATGAGAAGGTGCGTATCGCCAAGGCACTCGAGCGCATGCGTGTGGATGTCATTGAGGCCGGTTTTCCAATAGCCAGTCCGGGTGATTTCGAGGCGGTGCAGGCGGTTGCCAGGGCCGTCTCCAACAGTACCGTGTGCGGCCTTGCACGCGCCCTTGACAAGGACATCGATCGTGCTGGCGAGGCCCTGAAACCGGCCGCATCGGCACGGATTCATACCTTCATCGCAACATCTCCCATTCATATGAAGATGAAGTTGCGCATGGAGCCTGAACAGGTGATTGAGCAGGCCGTGCGGGCGGTAAGGCGGGCGCGCCAATACACCGATAATGTCGAGTTTTCCCCGGAGGATGCCGGCCGTTCTGAAACCGACTTCCTGTGCCGGGTGCTGGAAGCCGTTATCGATGCCGGTGCGAATACTGTCAACATCCCGGATACCGTGGGGTATAACCTGCCACACCAGTTTGGTGCCCTGGTACGAACCCTGATCGAGCAGGTACCCAATTCAGACAAGGCGGTTTTTTCCGTGCACTGTCACAATGACCTGGGGCTTGCTGTGGGTAATTCCCTGTCGGCTGTGTTGAATGGCGCTCGCCAGGTTGAATGCACTATCAATGGACTGGGTGAGCGTGCCGGTAATGCTGCGCTGGAAGAGGTCGTCATGTCTGTGCAAACCCGCCAGGATATCTTTTCCTGCAAGACCGGTCTGGATACTACCCAGATTATGACCTGTTCGCGCCTGGTATCAGGGATCACGGGATTTTCCGTGCAACCGAACAAGGCCATTGTCGGTGCGAATGCCTTTGCTCATGAATCAGGGATACATCAGGATGGGGTGCTGAAGAGCCGTGAGACTTACGAAATCATGCGTGCACAGGATGTCGGCTGGGCCGCAAACCGTATCGTGCTCGGCAAGCATTCCGGCCGCAATGCGTTTCGTAGCCGTTTGAAGGATCTGGGTATCGAATTTGAATCCGAGGAAGAACTCAATAATGCCTTTGCTCGCTTCAAGGATCTGGCAGACAAAAAGCACGAGATATTTGATGAAGACCTGCAGGCGCTGGTGACTGAATCCGGGCTTGAGTCGGAGAACGACTGGCTCAAGCTGGTTTTTCTCAAGGTCTGTTCTGAAACCGGCGAGACGCCCCTCGCCAATGTCACCCTGTGGCTGGATGGCGAGGAGCGTCAGGCCTCCTGTTCAGGCAGTGGCCCGGTTGATGCGGCATTCAAGGCGATTGAAGCGATGGTGAACAGCGGTACCAAGCTGGAGCTGTATTCTGTAAACAATATCACCAGCGGTACGGACTCTCAGGGCGAGGTGACGGTGAGGCTGAAACTGGATGGTCGTATTGTCAATGGGCAGGGGGCTGATACGGACATTGTCATTGCCTCTGCAAAGGCTTATGTCAATGCGGTTAACAAGATAATACAACCGGAGTCGCGTGCACACCCGCAGATGGGTGATGTTTGATGGCAACTCCATGAACAGCGAACTGCGGCATCAATACCTGAAGACAATGGGCGTCCAGCAATGGGTTGAGCGAACCTGTCAGGCAGTCGGTGTAGTAGCCTCGACCCCGCCTGAACAGGTGTCAGCTGACAGCGTTTCTGAGTGGCATATACTTGAAAGACAGGTATCAGTTTGCACGCGATGTGCGTTACATGAGACCCGTACTCAAACTGTGTTCGGGTCGGGTAACCAAAAGGCGGAGTGGATGATTATTGGGGAAGCACCGGGCGCAGACGAGGACAGGCAGGGTGAGCCGTTTGTTGGTCGTGCCGGGCGACTGTTGAACGAAATATTGTTCGCGGCTGGATATCGGCGTGACGATGTCTTCATTGCCAATATTCTGAAGTGCCGGCCGCCAGCCAACCGTGATCCATCCGCGGACGAGATCGGGTGTTGCCAGCCCTATCTACAACAGCAGATTGAACTGGTCCAGCCAAAACTGCTGCTGGCAGTGGGGCGCATTGCAGCTCATGGTCTGTTGCAGACCACACTGCCATTGGGACGCTTGAGAGGGGTGGTGCATTACTTTGGGGAAAAGGAAATTCCGCTGATTGTGACATATCACCCGGCCTACTTGTTGCGCTCGCCACTTGAAAAGCGCAAAGTGTGGCAAGATCTGCAGTTAGCGCAGACTGTCTACAGGCAGCAACTTGCTGGCTGAACAGGCAAATTCCCGCATATGAGCGCCATACTAAAAGAGCACGCCGTGGAATTCCGGCCGATGCAGGCTGACGACCTTGCTCAGATTATTGACATTGAACGTCAGAGCTACCCTCATCCCTGGACACAGATGATTTTCGGGGACTGCCTGCAAGCGAACTACAGCTGCTGGGTTTGTGGACGATGTGGCGTAATCGAGGCTTACGGCATACTGAGTGTTGCTGTCGGCGAGTCGCATTTGCTTAATATATGTGTTCGGCCTGAATCCCGCCAGCAGGGTATAGGCAGGAAGTTGCTGCGTCACCTGGTATCCGTTGCGTGTCGGCATAATGCTGAAGTGCTGTTTCTCGAGGTGCGTCCATCAAATACCACGGCACGCACACTTTACGAGGACGAGGGATTCAACGAGCTGGGCTGCCGGCGTGACTATTACCCGGACGGTGATGGCCGTGAAGATGCCATTATTCTTGCGCGGGTACTCTAGATCCTGACGAACTTTTACCTGCTATCAGGTAGAATACGCGCCTTTCAGATTTTCAACTTCCCTGCTAGATATGAGTGAAATCAGACACGAGGCTGAGCGCCGCCGCACCTTTGCCATAATCTCCCACCCGGATGCGGGCAAGACCACGTTGACGGAAAAACTGTTGTTGTTTGGCGGTGCGATACAGCTGGCAGGGACAGTGAAAGGGCGCAAGGCTGCAAGACATGCGACGTCTGACTGGATGGAGCTGGAAAAACAGCGTGGAATATCCGTGACATCCTCAGTCATGCAGTTCCCCTATCACGATGCGGTCATCAATCTGCTGGATACCCCGGGCCATGAGGATTTTTCAGAGGATACCTACCGCACACTGACGGCAGTTGATTCAGCATTAATGGTGATTGACAGTGCCAAAGGTGTAGAGCAGCGCACAATCAAACTCATGGATGTCTGTCGACTGCGTGATACGCCGATATGCACATTTATTAACAAGCTCGATCGCGAAGGACGGGAGCCTGTAGAGTTGCTCGACGAGATCGAAGAGATATTGAAGATCAAGTGTGCGCCGATTACCTGGCCGATTGGTATGGGCAAGCGATTCAAGGGTATTTATCATATGTTGAACGACGCGGTTCATATTTATGAGCCGGGAAAAAATAGCGCACGCCAGAAAATCAATATCATTAAAGGGCTCGACAACCCGTTGCTCGACCAGATGTTTGGTGACCAGGCGACAGAATTGCGTGATGATATTGAACTGGTTCATGGGGCAAGCCACGCATTTGACAGGCAGGCCTACTTGAAAGGTGATTTGACGCCGGTGTCATTCGGCTCTGCAATCAATAATTTTGGTGTCAATGAGCTGCTGGAGCATTTTGTCAAGACAGCGCCTTCACCACTGCCGCGTAGTACTACCACTCGTGTAGTTGATCCGGCAGAAGAAAAGTTTACGGGCTTTGTGTTCAAGATCCAGGCAAATATGGATCCGGCTCATCGTGACCGGATTGCTTTTCTCAGGATATGCTCTGGCAGTTACCAGAAAGGGATGAAGATGCATCATGCCCGAATGGGTCGGGATGTACAGGTTTCCAATGCCGTGACATTTCTGGCATCGGACAGGGGACATGTCGACGAGGCATTTTCGGGTGATATCATAGGGTTGCATAATCACGGCACTATTCGCATTGGCGATACCTTTACCCAGGGCGAAGATCTAAAATTTACCGGCATCCCGAATTTTGCACCGGAGATTTTTCGTCGGGCCATCCTCAAGGACCCGCTGCGCATGAAGGCATTGCATAAGGGGCTTGATCAGTTGTGTGAGGAAGGTGCGACGCAGCTATTCAGGCCTTTAAAGAACAATGATTTGATTCTAGGTGCGGTGGGCATTTTACAGTTTGATGTGGTCGCACACCGGCTCAAGAATGAATATGGTGTGGAATGCCAGTTTGAACCTATTTCTGTAGCCACAGCACGCTGGGTTGAATGTGAAGATAACGCCTTGAAAGAGCGTTTCCGGACCAAGGCCTACGATAATCTGGGTGAGGATCAGAGCGGGTCACTGGTTTATATTGCGCCGACTCGGGTAAATCTGGAACTGGCAATCGAGAAATGGCCAGAAATCGAGTTTCACTCCACGCGGGAACACTAGAATTCGATCCAGCTAATGATGTGATCTTCCAGCAAGTCTTCACTGACAGTGGTTGCGCACACTGTCCGACCGCGAACCGATATACCCGCGCTGTGTACTGTCTCAGGATCACCTGAAACCAGCGGATGCCACCACTCAAGATCTTTGCGTTCGGCGATACGCCGGTATGCACAGCTTGACGGTAACCAGTTGTATTGTTCGTCCGTGGAAGAGGAGAGTAGTACGCAATCCTTAACAAGTGCCATGCGCTGCGGATACTCTGTGCAACGGCATGTTTCCGCATCCAGCAGATGACATGCGACATTTGTGTAAAAGTACAAACCGGTATCGATGTCTTCAAGCTTGCACAGGCAGCAGCGGCCACAGCCGTCACACAACGATTCCCACTCTTCAGGCGACATCTGATCTAGCGACTTTGTGCTCCAGAAAGTGTTTGTTTCAGTCTCCATTTGGTTGATTGCTGAAAAAGGGGGTTTAGGAGTTCGAACAATTATAATGCCTTAATTTATCAAACAAGCACAATATATATGTTTTCTCTTATGTGGATACCCTAGATTATGTATCTAAGTGTATTTCGGAGTCCAAATATAACTACTTGAAATGAAATATAAATAAATGTATAAACATCAAATAAATAACAACATAAAAAATGCTGTTTTTATCGTTTGTAAGGCGATAGTTGGAATTCGAGGAGCTTTTACATGCACACGAATAATAATAACTCGGTTATCAATTACTATAATCAGCTCGTTACCGAGTTCGATGAAGAAACGGGTGTGATGTGGTGTTATGCAAATCCATGTCCGCGCCCATGCTTTACGCCGCAGTTGCTTGAAGATCTTTTTAAATTCTTACAGACAGTCAGAGCTCACAATTCTGCAGATATTCGCTCCGGGATACCGCCATCCATAAAGTACCTGATACTTGGCTCATATAAACCAGGGATATTTAGTCTCGGTGGAGATCTGGAGTTATTCGTAAGATCAATAAAGAGTAGAGATAGAGAACTACTTTATGCGTACATGAAATTAAGTATTGATGTTTTATATGGGACGTATACGAATATGGATGTTCCGCTTACAACTATTGCGTTGATAAGAGGGAATGCACTTGGTGCTGGTTTTGAGGGTGCGTTAGCATGTGATTATTTGGTTGCAGAGAAGAGTGTGCAACTAGGTTTTCCTGAGGTTTTGTTTAATATGTTTCCAGGTATGGGAGCTTACAGCTTCCTTTCACGAAAAATTAGTGCAGTTCAAGTAGAGAGAATGATTTTAAGTGGCAGAATATACACTGCAGAAGAGCTATATGAGTTAGGTGTTGTTGACGTAATTACAAATGATGGCGAGGGAGTGGAAGAGGTTAATATGTTTATCAGAAAGCATGAAAAAAATAGAAACACCAGGAAATCATTATTGAAAATTAGGAACAGAGTAAATCCAGTAAGCTATAAGGAATTGATTGACATCGGTGAAGTATGGGTTGATGCGGCAATGGCACTGACATCGCGTGAGCT
>Ga0210063_1000336_pt1 | contig 15223 bp, 19 predicted proteins | sample Muzzi_PWA_D1_FD_185529 | JGI IMG/M metagenome (GOLD analysis project Ga0210063, IMG submission 185529) | Wetland microbial communities from San Francisco Bay, California, USA, that impact long-term carbon sequestration - Muzzi_PWA_D1 (SPAdes) | ecosystem: Environmental > Aquatic > Marine >... | reverse complement strand
CGCGTGATCGACGCATCGATCATGCCCACCATCACTTCCGGCAACACCAATGCACCAACGGTGATGATCGCAGAGCAGGGCGCCCGTTTTCTGCTTGAGGACACACGCGACTGAGCGGATCATAGTTCGCGGACTTTAAGGCTTTGGATTGAGGATTGGTTTGAGTGATTTGAGGACACACGCGAACGCTGTTGCTCATTCTCCTAGTACCCTGCTGTTCATTTCCTACACTGATTCAGGCATCCAGCCAGTGTTCCTGGTCCAGGGCTGCTCCACACTCTGATCATGACCACGCCCCGCTGCCAGCTCGTCGACAGTGACACGCCTCTCTTCTATCACCTGGTTTCCCGCTGTGTGCGCCGAAGCTGGCTGTGTGGCTGGGATCAAACTACCCGACGCAACTACGCACATCGGAAACACTGGCTGATCACCCGACTCAATCAGCTCAGCAAAGCCTTCGCCGTCGAAGTTCATGCCTACTCCATCATGAGCAATCACTTCCATCTGGTCGTCTTCTACGACCCAACCGCCCCCGCCCGATGGTCGGACGAGGAAGTGGTCGAGCGATGGCTGATCGCCTTCCCCATCACCTCTCAGTCCGACTCCGCTGATGCTGACCGCGTCAGAGCCTGCCGCCAAGCCTGGCTGGCAGATCCCGAACGATTGCAGCACATGCGTGGCTGTCTGGGTTCCCTGTCCGCCTTCATGAAATATCTGAAGCAACCCATCGCCCGCCGGGCCAACCTTGAAGACGGTTGTACCGGGCACTTCTTCGAGCAGCGCTTCTATTCCGGAGCGCTGCTGAGCAAGGAGGCTGTCATTGCCGCCATGGCTTACGTCGATCTCAACCCAATCCGGGCCAATCTCGCGCGATCCATTGAGAAGATCCGGCAGGCTTCAATCTCCGAACGTTTGACCGCATCGGCCAATGCGCCTGAGCTGCTTGAAGCCCTCCTGCAACCCATCATCTCAGGCTTGGACGATCAATCCTCACCCGCTCTTGGCGTGACTCTGGCCGACTACATCGACAAGCTGGAACAACTGGTGGCGCCGACTCGGACAACCCCAGGCTCTGATGCTACCCGCCGATGGGTACAGCAGGTCGCTGCTCTCAGGCATCGGCAACGGGTCTTCGGACCACTGAACCTCATCAAACAATGGATCGCTCAGCGCGGCTGGCAGCTACGCGAAGCACCTTTGCCATAGGTTTCTCTGACGCCGCCCACTCCTGAAAATAGGCGCGGCGACCCGTAACACTATCGTTAGCAGCTTAAAGCAGACTACTGGATCTTGCTTCTTTCAGCTGAATAGAGAATCAGCTTGTCGACGAACCTGGGGTGCTCGCAACAGATCCAGTGAGATTTTTGCGGATAGTCCAGTTGCTTATCCGTGACGACGTGTGTCCTCAGAAGACTCTTCAGACTCTTCAGGCTCAGAGTCCTCTGCAGAGGAAGTTGCGTCCTCCTGTTGTTCTCCTGACTTCAATTCAACATCAACTACCACGCCGGTCGCCAGATCCACTTCGGGAGACGCGGCCGCTGCAACAGACTTGGTGTCCTGTCCGCCAACCACATCCTCAATCAATGGTGGTTCGGCGTCCGATTGAGCCTCACCCGCAGCTTCACTTTCGGCGCTATTCTCCTGGTCTTTCGCTATCTCATTCATCGTTTTCGCTGTAGCCGGTTCGTCGCGTGTGTCCTCACTAGGTAATTGTGCCTCTGCGAGCATGTCTGCGCTCGAGCTGCTGTTTTCTGCTTCTGCAGGCGTTTCGTTTTTTCGTTGCTGTGTATCTACAACGTCACTGTCACTGCCGAGTAATGGTTGATCGGCGCGCTCGAGCAGTTCTCGAGCCATGCTGTCTGATATTCCGAGTTCACGGGCGCTTTCGGAAAAATGCTCGAGAAATGCGCGATAGTCGTGGGCCAGACGACCGAACAATACAGCGCTTTGTTCAAAGTGCCCGGCAACGTCAGACTGAACCTTTTCCGCCTTCTGCTGAGAAGTTTGGAGTTCTTCCCGCAATGCATCGAGTTCAGCCTGCGTCGGAGCACCGCGACGCGCGTAGGCAAATGCTGCCGCCGCGGCAGCGGCGCTGGCTATGATCATGAGGAGTATCCAGATTTCTGCGGCCACGATGATTCTCTGAGTCGCTAGGGGAACTACAGTATACCCTGCCTGCAGGAGGTGAAAACGAATCAGTCTGCCGCAGCGCTGCTCATAGCCTCAGCCAGCTCGAAGTCGAGCCGGGTAATACCCCCGGCATCATGCGTGGTGAGGTCGATACGAACCCGGTTGTAGACATTGAACCATTCAGGGTGATGATTCATACGCTCAGCAATCAACGCCGACGCAGTCATAAACGAAAAAGCTTCGACAAATCCCGGAAACTGAAACTCGGCGTGCAGTTTGCCGTCGACGATCGACCACAACGAAGTCTTTCCGCAGTGATCGTTAAGCGCGGTAAGTCGAGAAACAATTTCTTCGTTCTTAAGTGCTGCAGCCATTACGATAACGTCTGTACCCTGTAGTGGAGCAATCAAGCTGCTTCGAAGATACGAAACCCAACCATCGTGAGCAAGCACAACCGATCCAGTTAAATCACATCATTTCTAGGGTTTCGTGCGGTTTGCGGTTTCGGCGGTTTCGGGACACACGCACGTCAGCGCCTATCCGCAAATCCGAGGACACACGCCCATTTTAGATTTGAGGACACACGTCCGTTTGACACGCGCGTTCCTGCACTACTCAACCCCAACAGACGAAAGCGCAATCAGCAGGGCTTTCTGCACGCCAATCCAGCTTTCATTCCCGGACCACCATTCGTTCAGAGAATGTGCGCCGCCACTGCGCCCACCGCGGCTGATAGTGGTGGCAGGAATGCCCAGCGCTATGGGCACGTTGGCATCAGTTGATCCTGAACCAAGTACCGGCTCGATTCCGAAGTAGCGCGTAGCCGCCAGTGCCCGCTGGATCAACGGCGTTTCCACCGCCACTCTACCGGAAGGACGATCACCAATGGCTTCGATCTCCACCGTCAATGCCGGCCCTCGCGTGCGGGCAGCATTATGTTCCGACAAAGCACGCGCTACCGTTTGCTGGAAGATTGTGTCGATGAGCTGCAGCTGAGCGGTGTCTTCAGAGCGGATGTCGACTTCTGCCCAGCTTTCAAACGGTATCGAATTCACCGAAGTCCCTCCGCCAATCCGACCGATGTTGAAACTTGTTCGAGGACCGGTCTGCACCAGATCACCTGCCTGCGCCGTGAAATAGTGAAGAGCGCTGGAGAGTGCATGGGCCGGATTCGCCATGCCGAAAGCACCCCACGAATGCCCGCCTGGCCCGCTGAAAATCAATCGGTATCGATGCGAACCGATGGCATGGTTCAACACCCGGGTATCGTTTCCGCCATCGATGGCAATGAATTCATCGATGCGGGGTCCACCGGCCCGGAACAGATGTTTGACGCCGCGCAGATCACCGAGGCCCTCTTCGCCTACGCTTGCCACAAACAAGATGTCGCCTTTAGTCTCCAGCTCCGCATCACCCATGGCCCTGATCAGAGACAACATCATGACGAGCCCGCGGGAATTGTCGCCGATGCCCGGGGCATACAGCCGGTCACCATCCCGACGTACCGAGAGGTCTGTTCCGACCGGAAACACCGTGTCGAGGTGCGCGACTATCGCCAGTGTGTGACCACCGCTGCTACCCCGCCAGTAGCCGAGCACGTTGCCTTCCGAATCCATCTCCACTTCCTGCAGGCCAACGGCGCGAAGCAGACCGGCAAAATACTCACCCCGAACGCTTTCACCGAATGGCGGCGCGGCAATCTCCGTCAGCGTAATGAGTTCTGCATCACTGTCACGCTCGGTCGCTTCGATCAGTTCAAATGCGCGGGTGACATCCGGTCTGCCCGCAAGTGCCAGCATTTCCGCATCGTAATCACCATGCGCCGCAGCAGCGAGACAACAGACAACGATCAGCAGGCAGAAATCGCGCAAACGCTAACTCCGGTCAAGTGGATATCCATCGGGCCCGGCGACAACAGACGCAATTCTGCTCCGCCCAGCTAACGCTAACCCATCGCCGCCGCAGAATCGACACAGCCATCAACTTCGAACTACTCTGCCAGCTGAAGCGAATGGAGACTGCACAATCAGAACCATCGGCCTCATTGGCGGTATGAGCTGGGAAAGTACCGCCACCTACTATTCACTGTTGAACCAGATCACGCGCCAGCGACTTGGCGGTCTGCATTCTGCCAGTCTGCTGCTGCACTCTTTTGATTTCGCAGAAATTGAACGACTGCAGGCAGACGGCGACTGGACTGCGGCCACGGAGGTGATGGTACAGACCGCCTGCAGGCTGGAAACCGCCGGGGCGGAGTGCCTGCTGATCTGCACCAATACCATGCACCTGACGGCGGACGACGTACAGCAGGCAATCCGCATCCCGCTGCTGCATATCGCCGATGCCACCGCCGCAGCCATCCGAGCAGGCAAAGTTTCCAGACCACTGCTGCTGGCAACACGCTACACGATGGAACAGAACTTCTACCGCCAGCGTCTGGCAGACCGGGGCGTGATCGTTAAGACCCCTGATTCTGCCGATCGCACGATCGTACACGACATCATCTATCAGGAAATATGTCAGGGTGTGCTGCGTGAGTCATCGAAACAGGCGTTTCTGCGGATCGTGGATTCCGCTCTGCAGCAGGGTGCGGACAGCGTGATCTTCGGTTGCACTGAAATCGGCCTGCTGCTCGCTGCCGGCGATGTCAGCGCACCGGTATTCGACACCACAGCAATCCATGCATCAGCTGCAGTGGACTTTGCGCTGGCCTGAGCCGATTCGAACGAAATCACTTCAGAATCTCAGATGCTCGGCAGCAGCCGGACACTGTATGGACGTCGATTCTCTGAAACCGGCTTGCCATTGCAGCAGCAGCTCATCAGCGAGATCGGACGTCTCGATTTCACCCTGACGTTTGCACCAGATGATCCCGGCCCGGTGGCCGGCGTTGTAGGCCGCCTTTAGATCTTCGTCTGAATACCCACAGGCTGACAGCAGCATCAGGCCTGTAATCATCATCAGCCGCATCAATTCAAGCGCCTCCTGCCGGGACTTTCCGTGACCAGATCAGCCAACACACTCTGCATCGCCGCTTTCCCGTCAATCCAACTCGGGATCTGCATCCATGGTGTGGCAGATAAATCCACGGGTTACCTGTAATCCATCCGCTATCCGATCCAGTACTGCCCGTTCCGCTGCCGACGTGTGTCCTTCTGCCCGGGCAATCAGGCAGAGATCCCGCATTACCTGCAACGCCTGAGGACCTGAGGCGAAATCCCGCACGGCTTTGATGCGGTTATCCAGTTCCGCATCAAGCGCAGCCAGATCCAGCCCGTCGTTAAAAGCTCCTTTGCCGAAAAACTGCTCAAACACCGCCACCTCCGCAGCAGTAATTTCGCCATCCGCCTGTGCAACCAGCAACGCGCCGGCAAACAACAGTCGTCGCATGCTCTCCGCGGTATCCGTGCGACCGTCGAGATAACTTGGTTCCATCAGACTCATCAGCGTCTGCACTTCGATTTCCAGGTCCGCTGTACTCATCTTGCCGGCAGCCAGCTCGGATCGATCAAACAGCTGCAAAGCCTTAACCCGCAGGGGGCTGAACGGATGGGTGGAAAACCAGTCTTCGGCTGGGGCGCTCTGACCCGGCAGCTGATCTTCTACCTGCATTGCATCAACCTGACCGAGAAAATCATCCAGATGAAACGCAATGGTGTTGCCGGACAGACCGGAGGCGAGCTTGAACAGCGCCCTGGACACGGCCTCCAGATCACCAGCGCAGTGAGCCCCAGCACGATCGGCAGAGATCTCCGCGTAGCGCGACCAGGTAAACAGATCCAGCGCCAGGCGCGGATTCGGACGACTGCTGCCGCGCAGAATCAGACCAATGGGTATGTCGTGATGCCGATAAACATGATGGCCGAGTTCATGCCCCATCACGAATTTCAGTTCGTTGCCGGCAAAGTTTTCCAGCAGACTGGAGGCAAACATCACGTACAGCCGATCCCCCTCCGGCTTGAAACACATCGCGTTGTAGCTGGCAGACGCATAAACATATAGCTCGAGCTCTATGCCGAGTTCGAGCTTACTGCCGCACTCATCCGCCATGGTGTGCAGCTCTGGTGCCATCGATTCACTGAGTCGAACCGAAGTCGCAAGCAGGCGGCGGCGCAGACTCGGCTGACCACCCTCTTTTTCGGTTCTGGCGAGCTGCTCATTGAGCCGCCGGATCGACGGCTCCTCGAGCAGCCTGTCGTAGAGGGACTTGTCGGATTCGCAGCGAATCGCCGCGGCAGAAAGATTCATGCGTACCTACTGCAACAACGTCGAGCCGAAGTCTAACTCAATTGCCGGCGTTTCCGTCCGGTGAGTAGGTGAATACTTCTTCGAGACGGACACCGAAAACCCCGGCGAGGCGGAAGGCGACTTCGAGCGAAGGCGAATATTTGCCACCCTCGATGGCGATGATCGTCTGCCGCGTCACTCCGATCTGCTCTGCCAGCGCCTGCTGGGTCATCTCGTCCGCATCAAAGCGCAATCGCCGGATACAGTTGCTGATCGTGTTCTGCTGCTTTTTCATGCCGCGCTCCCTCAACTCACGCCGCGACGGAAGTGGTAGAGCTGAACACCGTAGTTGGCAACTTCCGCCAGAACCAACCCGAGCAGCAGCAGGTTGGCAATTTCCAGCAGACTGACTTCTTCCGGCGCAAACACGCTGCCGAACAGTGTCCGTCCCAGGGCCAGCAGGACGAAGCCGCAGAGCACCAGATAACCCACGCGGAACGCTTTCAGACTGATCAGCCGTTCCCGCTCGTCCGCGGGCCGTTCGGTCTCGCGGTGATCAAACCCGGCGATGACGATGTGGAAAACCACCTCAATCACCACCAGAACGACAATCAGCCCGATCATCCAAGACAGCATCTCAGCCGGAGAATCAGGACCGGCACCCAGCAGCACGAAGTAGAAGTAGTAGCCGTAAGTCCCAAGCACCGCCAGCAGCGATACCACCGCGCTTTTCTCCCGAAACGATAAGTCCATCTGTGTACGCCCTGATTCAGTCAAACAGGATACAAAGTATGCTATTCATGACTTCATGTCAAAAATAATATACTTTAAGTTTAATTGATTTTACTTTCAGTATATAAAATCGAACACATCAGTCAGCACCAGGCTGCTGCGTAATCAGTCGGGCAAGGGCAACAGTCCGACCGTCGGGATCTTCCCTGAACCCCTCCTCCAGCAGCAGCGGTTGTAATCCGTCGACTGCCTCGGCAAGCGCGCCGGGGGCTACACGAAAGCGCGGATCGCGCGGACCGCTGACGGCAGCGTCGGTCTGCAGATGCTGCTCCACCACCAGCAGACCGCCGGGTGCCAGAGACTTCGGAAGTTGCGCCAGCAGTGGTAAATTCACATAGCGCAGCATCACAATCAGCTGATAGCGGTCGGAAATGTTCAATCCCTCCGACAGATCGTGCTCAATCCAGTTGATCGCAAGGCCAAGTTCAGCCGCTCTCTGCCGACCGCGGCTGAGCGCTTCGCCGGATATGTCGACTCCGTCGACCTGATATCCGAGCCCGGCCAGATACAGCGCATTGCGACCGGCGCCGCAGGCAATGTCCAGCGCCCGTCCGCACGGCGGTTCAAACGCGGCTATGGCCTGCTGCAGCAGTTCACTGGGATGCCTGTTCTGCGCAGCAGCCCCAGTGGCATAGCGACGATTCCACTTTTCCCGGTCCTGTTCACTCAAGGCTGACCGCTCCTCTGTTCCACTTCGATCGACGACTCTGCTCTGAGACGTCCCGGCTCGTTCAGCTTTCGTTTAGCTACCGCCTCCTAAGATGTCTGCTCAAGTCGATGGGAAGGACTGAGTAAAACCATGCACAAGAGTACTAACCAGCCGCAACGATCACAGCGGACTCCGCGACCAGTACCGCGAAAGCTGCTGCTGAACCTCATGCTGGGCTTCTGCCTGCCGGTAGCGACATCGGCCGGGGCGAGCGCAGGCTCCGCCTACTATGTCATGGCGCCGGTACTGAGCGTCGACCCTATTATCGTCCAGCAGCAGATCGAACGGCCGATCCAGCACTGTACCGACTATCGATCACCACAGGTCCGCCATGACGACCGTTACGATCAACGCCACCAGCGGCAGCAGAATCATTTCCTGCCGAGCCTGCTGGGCGGTCTGGTGGGGGGTCTGGTAGGCAACCAGTTTGGTGGTGGCAACGGCAAGAAAATTTTCACCGTAGTCGGTGCACTGGCCGGTTCTTCCATTGCCAACGATGTCGCCAGAGAACGACGCCAGGCGCAGCGCTACGCCGAACCTGTCCGGCGTAACTGCTACACCACCTATGAACGCGAAAACATCGATCAGATAGATGGTTACCACGTAGTTTACGAATACGCCGGCCAGGAATTCAGCAAGACCCTGGAGAAGGATCCCGGCGATCAGGTGCAGGTGCTGGTCGAGCTGTCGCCGGGAGCACAGCTGTGAACATATCTTTCGTCCTGCTCAAACCAGATTCAGTTTCCGTTCATCCAGCGCCGGTTAGCGTTGGAACATCAACGAATGCGCAAGAGGAAGTCGCCATGTCATCCCCCACCCACAAACCAGCAAACAGGTTCGAAATCGCCTGCGGAGTCGTACTGCTGGCGCTGCTGACGATCATCACAGTGCCGGCAAGCGCCGGCGTATCCGGCCCCGTGGTTCGACTGTTTCCGACCACCGTCCTCGAAGACATCCGTGAAACCGGCCAGGTTGCCGAAGACATGGAAAACAATCTGCAGGAAGTCATCAGCCGTCTGGACATGCAGCAACAGCTTTACACCGAAAGTCTGTGCCAGGGTGCCGACGGCGATCAGGGCTGCGAACGCATCGGCAAACAGCTCGGCGCTACCTATCTGGAAATGCTGGACATCATGAGCGACCGCCTGCCGGAAATGGAACGTGCTGTGAACAACACCCGTTCCAGTCTGGAAAAACGCCTGCGCTCGGAACTCGGCCAGCGCACCACACCAACGACACTGCAGAACACACTGCTCGGAGAAACAGCGAGTTCCGCGGAGGCAGAACGTCCTGCACTACGCGGTCGCTCCGGCGTGCGGCTGTCGGACCGGTTCAAACAGTACTACAACCTCGTTTCCACCAGCCGCGGTAAAGCCAGCAGTTCTCTGGCCGTGGTTGCGTCTGACATCTATCTCGACATGGACGAAGCATCCCATCTGATCGCCGCGACTCAGGAAGAAATCGGGCGCGCAGCGCTGATGGAACAGCTGAACCAGTCATTCGGAATGATTACTCCGGAGATGGCAGAAGTTGTCAGCGGCGTGAAGGAAATTCTGTTCGGTGAATCCATGGCAGACACCGCAATCGCCGCGCCTCCCTATGCCATCGGTGAGGCGGACTTCGTCAGCCCGCTGGCCATGTGATTTAAACCAGGAGATATGAACATGTTGCGTCTAATAACCGGTCTGAGCGCTGTTTTCGTACTTGCAGCCTGCACCACTTCACAGCCGGACTACTGTTCGGTGACCCTGCGCGGTAATCTCTCTGCGGCGATGACCACCGCGGAGTCCAAACTCGCCAGCGGCTGCGAGTACAGCTTCAACAGATACTTCAACGATCTGCTGACAATCGCCGAAGCAAATCCCTCCAAAGACAACAAAATGCTGTTCAGCGACCATCTCATGCGTGTGAACGACATGGGCATCATCAGTCGACGACAGGCGGAAGGGCTCTATAACCGCTACTTCAACGTAAAATTCGTTTCGCTGCAGGGTGACTACAACACCTGCTCACAGACCTGTCCGGTTCGCGCCCAGGTGTTATCGGATATGCAGGCTGAACTGCACGACAAGGAACTTGGTCTGATGCGCGCCAGTTCAGACTCCGCGGCATTCTATCGTGCCGACACGCTGCTGAAGGAGACCGATCTGGTCCTGGAAGCCACCTGTCGTGCCTGCGCTGCTGGAAAAGTGCAGTGAATGCCCGCGCCTGGGGGTTCGGCTGGGGTGCAGGCATCGGTGTGGTGCTTGCACTCATCGCGCTGCTGCTGGTCGCCCCGCCGGAAGTCGCCGGTTCGACCTCCCGGGAATCGCTGGGCGCGTGGATAGCACTCAACCTCGGGCATTCCGTCTGGCTGTTTGGTGTTGTTCTGACCCTCTACCTGATGAACCTGTTCCGCCTGAAACACATTCTCGAAGACCAGCCACAGCTGAACGACGTGGTCGAACTCGATCAGCTGCTCGATGTGTGGATCAACCTGTTTGTCGGCATCGGCGTTATCTGGACCGCGGTCGGCATGCGCAGCGCGCTGCAGTCCGCGCTCGGCAGTCCCGGCGAAGCGCTCGTTGATACTGCCGGTTCAGTGCTGCAGAAACTGGTCGACGGTGGAATTCTGCTCGCGCTGACGACGACCATCGTCGGCGCCATGGGCGGTTACCTGATGCGGCTGGGTAAAACCATGATGACCGGCGCCCACCTGCATCAGTTCTACCATCAGACTCAGCGCGAAGACATGCTGCTGCTGCTCGCCACCACGCGCGAAATTGAAAGCCAGCTAAAGAGACTGCACAGCCGTGATGACGCCTAGATCATCGCAACCACCATCAGACAACGACAGCCTGCAGGCTGACGTGATGCGCTTCATGGCGATCATTGCCTTCTGTCTGATTGCAATACTGGCCCTGGTTAAGGAAGTTGAACCTGTTTCCAAACAGACCGCCACACCAGTCCTCGAGGTGGCGGACGCAGCGGCAGATTCGAAGCCGACCACTGAGTCCGCACCGGCACCGGCGACACCTTCGCCAAGGCCGTCCGCAGAGGTTACTCAGCCAGCGGATTCCTGGCGTGAGCCAATGCCAAAACCTGTGGACGACGTCGGCAGGACAGAACCGACGCGGAAACCAGACGTTGCGAAGCGAACTCCGATCTCCGAAGCAGCAGCTGTGACGAAGATCGCGTCCGCTGCCGAACCGGCTCAGCCGACGCAGTCTTCACCAGAAAGCATCTCTGAGGAAACTGCGTCCGAAAAAGAAGGGTTGAGCCTGCGTTTCGCCTCCGATGGGGATTTTCTGCGCCTGATCGCCCGCGGCGACATCAAGGTCTATGCCTTCAACGACGCAGGCGTGCTTGGTCTGAACAATGCCTACGAATTCCTCAGCACCCGAACGCCCGGCAAGGTTTACGAGCTGCTGCCACAGACCATTCCATCGCTGATCTTCGATTCGCTGACGCGGTCAACACAGCAGCAGGGCAAGCGCGACGGCTACAACTGGGGAATAACACTTCCGGGCCGGATAGAAACTCAGATCACCAGCTACCTGGCAACGGCGAGATCCGGTCAGCTGGTGATCGACAGATACGGGGAAGTCCACCATGTGGCGCAGAACTGACAGAGCCACACAGACAAAGCTGCTGAGACCGGTGCTGCTCTTGCTGCTGCTGACCACCTCGGTCCAGGCCAGCAGCGGGCTGCTGACGGGTACGCTCGGCCGCTGGCTCGATACTGAAGCCGCACCGCAGATTGCGGAGCTGCTCAGTAAACATCCGAAGTTCAGCGGTGAGGCTGTGCAGATCGTTGCGCTAGCAGGTGGCAAGCCAGTGGAAACGCCAAGTAGGCTGCATCAGGCGGTACAGGCTCACCTGACACAGCGCCTGCTGCAGTATCCGGGTGTCAGGCTGGCCTGGCAGGAACCGCTGCAGAACTGTGGCGTAACAGAGCATCCGAACTATCTGCTCGGCATAGAATTCGAACCACCGGCTGGCACCGCCCAGTCTCTGAACCTCGGCATGATCGACGTCGAGGAATCTGTCTGGGTCAGCGGCATCAGCCTGACCTGGCGTGGCCGGTTGAGCAGCGCTGAAGCTCTGGCTCTGCGAACCGCAGTACCAGGCGCAGCCACAGGCACCCTCGAGCGCCCGCTGCCGCTGCAGGATACCGCCAGAATCTCTGAAGTACTGCAGCGCAGTCTGCGCTGCACCCTGCCGGAAGGCGTGGATGGTCCGGTGTATCTGGAACCTGCCGGTTCTGAGGAGCTGAGCCGTCTGCAACGGGCACTGCAACGGGATCTGACGCTGGCTGCACTCGCAGTCATGACACCGGATCCGGCTGATGCCCGGTGGCGTATGGCAATCACGGCAAACGCCATTGGTCCGCAAACGCGGGAAGTGCTGCTGACACTTACAGATCACCGTGGTGAGCTGAATCAGCACCTCGCATCGGTTTTCGTAAGTTCCGACTCGCGTGCTGCACCGATACCTGCCGATTCCCGCGTGGCAGCAAATGCGATTTCACGGGTGACGACGGAACCTGGCCAGCTGCCGCTACTGACCGCAATGCAGCTGCATCCCCGTGCCAGCGGCGGCGTCTGCGGCACCCATCGCGGCGACCCGGATTCCTGCATAGAGGTAAGTTTCGAGTTAACTCAGGACGCCTACCTGTTCGTGCTGTCCACCAGTCAACGGGAGCTGCACAGCAGCAGCTGCTCCAGCCAGACCACTCTGGATGAAGCCGGGGAAAGACGCTTCCGGCTGCGGCTTGGTCGAGGTCGGGACTCCGCCACCCCCGATGCTGGTGTTTACGCCATTGCGGTTGCCGATCGCGCAGTCGCCAGAGCCGTCGCCAGACACATCCGTAACGCGCCCGGTGCCTGCTCCCGTCACGCAAAGTCCGGCTTGAACCGCTGGCTCACGCAGCTCGACGCCCTGCTCGCGAAACATCCCGGCAGCTATGAGTGGCGCGCAATTCACCTGGCCAACGCCGGCAACCAAGCGGTCGAGATCTGATAGGAAAACTGATGCGATTTTTATTCGGCATATTGACAGGCGCAGCGCTGACGCTGCTGATAGCAACGACTACCAATGCCCCTACCAGTCCCGTGGTCGAGCAGGTCAGCTCCGGCTGGGGGAAATTCATCCATACCACCGGCAACCTGCTGTTCCGGAAATCGCAGTCGGACCAGCCGGTGCAGCCCCCACCCCTGCGGCTGGCCGGGGAAAAACCTGATCGTGACGCGATGCGGGAAGCCAGCGCCACGGATTCAGATGACTCAGGCGCCCTGCCTGCTGATGAGCCGGTGAGTCTGAGTGAATCCGCAATCACGCCCATACCCGTACCACAACCGACGCCGGAAACGCCCAGGGCCCCGACACCCTGGCAGATACCCGCTGCCGAAGTGGCTGACGCTGCCTTCAGTGCAGAACAGGCTGCGCCGCCAGAACAGTCCCAACGCGACGCGGACTCTGTGCCGCTAACGCTGGGGAGCGCCACGGTGCTTGCAGACAGCACAGACGCATCGGATTGGCCCGATCTCGAAGCAAACGCTGATACTGAGCCCAGTTCACCGCAGGTGGCAGCCGTCGAGCTGGAAAAACTGGCCAGCGTCTGGACGCCATTTCACAGCGAACGTTCCGCGGAAGGGTTTGCCAATCGTCTGAGCGAGTACTTCACTCATCCATTCAGCGTCCAGCGTCAGGGGCCGGGTGAGTATCAGGTCACCTTCCCCTATGACAGCGAGGCAGAGCGGGAATCCATGCTGATGGAGCTGGCCGAGATCACAGGACGATGAAACAACTCAGAAATCTGATCATCGCCTGCTGCCTGGCAGGCTGGAGCGTCGGGGCAGGCGCAGCAGCAGGATCCGGCTATCCTTATCAGTCGTGTTTTGAAATCGCCGCCAGAATGCATCAGGTTCCGGTGGACCTGCTGCTGGCCGTGGCATCGGTTGAAAGCGCCATGAATCCCGACGCCCGGTCAAACCGCAATGCCCATGGCATCATGCAGATTCAGTGGCCCGGTACCGCAAAACACCTCGGCGTAAAACGCGTATCCGAACTCTACAATCCGTGCCTGAACATTGAACTCGGCGCACGATACCTGCGCGAACTGCTGGATCACAGTGACGGTGATGTGGAGCGGGCCCTGGCTGCTTACAACTATGGCCCCGGGCGAATCTCCCGCAGCCCGACGCTTCCGGCCGGAGCAAAAGGATATGCCAGCAAGGTGGCCAGCCACCAGAACCGGATCAATCGCGGCAAGGCTAAACGAAGCAGTCGTCAACTGCAGGCTCTGGCAGTGAACAATCCGGTTCGCTTCGACTCGAAAATCCGTGCCGAACGATTCGCCGCGAGCCTGAACGACCGCATCAACGGTGCAGACTTCGTCTCGCTACCGGTAGCCGATGGCGGGTTCCAGATCCGGATGTCCATCAGCGAATCAGGCCTGAGCGCGACCGATCTGAGTACACTGCAGATACTCGGCTGGAACAACCTGGGAGCACCCTGATGTCATACTGCAGATGTCTGCTGATTCTACTGGCACTGGCCGCTCCCGCGCTGGTAAACGCTGCCGAGATCCAGGTGCAGGCGCCTGTGGTCAACGTTGAACCGATCACGGCCCCCGACACGCAGATCGAAGAGTGTCCGGCAAAACCACAGAGCGGGCTGGCGGCCACGCTGCGCTGGGACCTTGGTCTGCAGTGCACCATCCGTACCGTGGGCTCAGATCGTATCGACGGTTATCGGGTTTATTACCGCTGGGACGACAGGGTGCACAGTCAGATCATGACGGCAAAGCCAGGCGACTACATCGGCCTGACCCTGAAAATCAACTGATTCCGGCCACTGCGCTGATTTTAGGACGCTTCTCTACAGGAGCAGCCGCGGGCGCTGTCTAAAAGCCGCGGGCGCCGCCATCCGGGACCCGCCGGTCGACTCCGCCTTCGAGCGTGCCTTCTTCAGGTCTGACCACAATGACTTCTGCCACCCCCTGCCGGTTGCGGGCTTCCAGCACGTGACCACGCTGTTCCAGCAGTAACAGCGTATCCGGGGAGAACTCGGAGGTTTCATAGTAGATCTTGTCCGGCAGCCACTGATGATGAATCCGACCGAAATCCACAGCCGCCTGCGCATTCAGATCATGGTCGATAACGTTGAGGATCGTCTGCAGCACCGTATTGATGATGGTCCGACCACCCGGGCTGCCCGTCACCATAAACACGTCTCCATCCTTGTTGACGATCGTCGGGGACATGCTTGACAGCATCCGTTTACCGGGTTGCGCCAGATTTGCCGCAGTGCCGATCAGGCCGTTGGCGTTCGTCAGACCCGGCCCGGCGTTGAAGTCACCCATTTCGTTGTTGAGCAGAAATC
>Ga0210063_1000335_pt1 | contig 15260 bp, 13 predicted proteins | sample Muzzi_PWA_D1_FD_185529 | JGI IMG/M metagenome (GOLD analysis project Ga0210063, IMG submission 185529) | Wetland microbial communities from San Francisco Bay, California, USA, that impact long-term carbon sequestration - Muzzi_PWA_D1 (SPAdes) | ecosystem: Environmental > Aquatic > Marine >... | reverse complement strand
CCCGATGCATACCGGCGGGCTCAGCCTGTACCGCTATCCAAAAGGGGTCGATAAACATGAATTCCTGGCCGGGTTGCGGGAAATCATGCTGGCCGGAACCGATTTGCGGCCCAAGTTCAACCAGCGCCTGTCCAGCGGCTTGCTGAGCAAGGCCAACCTGATGTTTTCCTGGGAGGATGACCGGGAGTTCGACATCGAGTACCACATACGACATTCGGCCCTGCCGCAGCCGGGCCGCTACCGGGAACTGTTTGCGCTGATCTCCCGCCTGCATTCCACCCTGCTGGATCGCAACCGGCCGCTGTGGGAATTCCACCTGATCGAAGGCCTGGCCGGCAACCAGTTTGCCACCTACCTGAAAACCCACCACTGTATGCTGGATGGGGCCGCCGCGATGCACATGACCAACAGCATGCTGTCCGGCACCAGCAAGGGCCGTGTCGATGCCTCGCCGTTATCGCGGGTGCTGTGGGAAAGGTACAAGAAAACCTTGCCTCAGGCGGCCAATCGAGTGCCGATCAGCCCCGCGGACATCATGTCGCTTTCCGAACGGCTCGCCAGCCAGCTCGGCAGCACCACCCAACTGGTTCGCGCCCTGTTGCAATTCGCCAACGTGTGGATAGGCGGCAACAAACGGCTGAACGTGCCATGGCACTCGGTGCCGAACAGCATCATCAGCAGCAATGTCAGCGGCTCGCGGCGCTTTGTCGCCCAGAACTGGCCCTACCAGCGCATTCGCAACGTCGGAAAAGCCCTGGGCGGAACGCTGAATGACGCGGTGCTGACGATGTGCGCCGGCGGCTTACGCCGATACCTGGCGCAATCGGGCGCACTGCCGACCCGGCCGCTGAAGGCGATGGTGCCGGTGTCGCTGCGCGTCGAGGGCGACATCGAATCCTCCAACGCGGTCGGTTTCATCATCGCCAACCTGGCGACCACCGAGGCGGATCCCGGTGAACGCTTTCGAATCATCCAGGAGTCCATGCTGGCCGGCAAGCAGGTTTATTCCGGCCTGTCCGCGGGCGAAGCGGAACTCTTCGCCGCCATCACCATGGCTCCGTTGGCGCTGACCAAGCTGCTGGGCCTGGAAAAGACCTTGCCGGTCTACAACCTGGTCATCTCCAACGTACCCGGACCGAGAAAGCAGATGTACTGGAACGGCGCCCTGCTGGAGGGCATCTACCCGGCCAGCATCGTTCTGAACGGCCAGTCGCTCAACATCACCCTGGTCAGTTACGGCGGCTCACTGGATTTCGGCATCATCGCCTGCCGGCGATCCCTGCCCAGCATCCAGCGCCTGATCGATTGCCTGGAAGAGGCGCTGGTGGAGCTGGAAGACCTGGCCGGGATCGCGCACTGAGGCTGGCTTCCGTTCCGGCTTGAATTCATTTGCAGTCCTGAAGCCCACAAACCGCCATGTTGAGATCCATTCGCTCGCCGGTCCAGTTGGGCGGAAGGGTTCGCGAGTTAATTTCCATGCCGTTACTACGATTGGTTCCAAACAGGACGTTTGCGTTTCCGCGGAAACGCGGCTTTAGAAAAATAATGAATTAGGCGTTGATAAAATGTCGATAGTGACCGAATTTATGGTTTCGACGAGTTTTTCAACACAATAAGCCAGGAACGGAATTTGAGGCGAGATGGGCTCACCAGATCGGTTATTGAAAAAAGGTTAGCCGTCCAGGTGGAAAGGGTCCGGGAACCAATGACCTTTTCCGGGCCTGCGAAAGCAGTATCGTTCCACCGGATCAGCTACACTCACCTGCCATGGCAGCCTGCAAGAACTGTGACACGCCGCTCGAGAACCGTTACTGCCCACAGTGTGGACAGAGGGACATCGAACTCGATCGACCACTCCCCGAACTTCTTGGTGAAGCCTTGCGCGAAACCCTGGATGTCGATGGACGCGCGGCCCGGACCGTGTGGACACTGATTCGCCACCCCGGCGTACTCACCAGCGAATATCTCGCGGGGCGGCGTAGACGCTACTCCCCTCCGTTTCGGCTATACCTGATCATCAGCCTGCTGTTCTTCGTGCTAACAGCCTGGGTCGCGGGCCAGGGTATTTTGCTGGACGATGGCCAAACGCTGGAGGTTGACGCACCCGGCCAGGCGCGCCTGTTTACCGATTATGTTCCGCGGCTGATGTTCATCTTGCTGCCCGTGTTCGCACTATTCCTCAAGGTGGCTTTTCGAAAACGACTGTACTTCGATCACCTGATTCATTCGTTACATCTTCACAGCGCCCTGTTCATCACCCTGATGTTGATGCTGCCCCTGGAGCGAGCCGCCACCCAGTCCGTGTTGGCAATGATCTTTCAGCTGGTCTTGTTCGCATACCTGCTGACTATCTTTGTCATGTCCGTTCGACATGTCTACCGAGTCAGCTGGCCCATGGCCACGATCAAGTCATTCGGCATAATGATCGTCTACATGGCACTTGTTGCAGCCGTTTTCGAAGCTGCAAGTCAATTCGCGATGCCGGGCTCGGCAAAGCTACCTTTCCTCACTGACTGATCGGGGGTGGTTTTTGTCCCAGTTGCGGCGCACGGCGAATGACGGACAGCAGAACACCGGAGTTTCAACGGCAAGAAGCGATGGATGTCCAGGCTCTTTTTCGGTGTGCTTTCGGACTTGCCACCGTTCCATTCGGGTTCAATCCCCGGATTCGACGTTAAACACCCGCGCCATGTACTCCTCCTGCGCGGTCGGACTTTCCGTGTCTGCTGCGCCGACCCCCGCCAGTTTTTTCGCCAGTTTTTTCTTGTACTCCAGCTGGCTCTGCCGTGCGATCTGCACGCGCTGGGCCTGCGGTGAACCGGCGCCGTGCATGGATTCGGTCAGGTAGCCCACCGCGTTGCGGCCCAGGGTCATGTTCTCGATCAGGCGCAGGATGCGCAGACGGTCTTCGGTGGAAGCGCCTTCGCGCCCCTTGAGGAATTTCTGCAGCAGGGGTCCGATTTCCTCATGTTCGAAGTCCTGCTGTGAAGGCGCGGTGACCATCAGGCCTCCGGCCAGGTCCTGCGCCAGGCGCGCCAGTTCGTAGGGCATTTTCGTGACGTGGTGTTTGCAGACGTTGGCGATCATATCGTCACACTTGTAGACGCCCGATTTCATTTTGGTCGACTGGTAGGACGAGGCGATACCGGTGCTGTAGATGGTTTCGTTCTGGTGGGTCATTTCCACCAGCTTGTCGCGTATATGCGAGGCCTTTTCCACCCCGTTGTAGTCCGCGATGGCCGCCGCCGCGCCGATCAGCACGTCGCCGACGCCGGATTTGCACACGTAACTGCGGCGGTGGTAGCAGGTGAAGCGCTCCACCAGCATGGCGGCGAAGTCATACTCCCCGTCCATGAAAATGCGCTCATTGGGAATGAACACATCCTTGAAAATCACCATCGCCTCCTGGCCGCCGTACTGCGCGTTGCCCGCGTCCAGGTCACCGCCTTCCATGCTGCGGGTGTCGCAGGACTGTCGGCCATAAATGTAGGTGATGCCCTCGGCATCGACCGGAATCGCGCCGACAATGGCGTAATCCCGGTCCTGCTCGCCCAGCCGGATCGTCGGCATCACGATCAGCCAGTGTGAATTGATACAACCGGTCTGGTGCGCCTTGGCGCCGCTGATGTATACGCCCTCTTCGGTACGCCTCGTCACGTGAACATACAGGTCGGGGTCGGCCTGCGCGTGCGGCGGCTTGCTGCGATCGCCCTTCACGTCGGTCATGGCGCCGCCGATCACGCAGCCTCCCGATTGTGCCAGGGTAACGAAGTCGAGAAATCGCTGATGGTAGGGCGTGCCATGGGCTTCATCGATTTCGAAGGTCACGGAATGAAGGGAATTGAATGCGTCCATGCCGACACACCGCTGGAAACAGGTGCCGGTGAGCTGCCCCAGGCGGCGTTGCATCTTGTTCTGGTTGACGACATCATCGCGGCTCTGCGCAATATGCAAAAACCGGTTGATCCGCTCGCCGGTGTAAGGCGACATCGCCGTCGCCAGTTCCGGGTTGGAAACAGCCAGGTCGTAAGTAGCCGCAACCGCGTTGATCGACGGCCGGATCATCGGGTGATCCACCGGCTCGTCCACCCGCTCACCGAAGAGGAAAATCTTCAGATTCCGGCCACGAAGGCTGTCGATGTATTCCTGGCCTGTCCGAATCGTGCTTTTGATCTGACCCGGGTTTTCTGCTGTATCCGGCATGATGCTTTCCGTTTTCGTTTAATCGATAAAATTCCTGTTCACGAACCAGTCGATGACCTGGTCGTGCACCCGCGAGTCGCCAAGCAAATCAAAATGATGCTTTTCGGGAAAAATCCGGCAGTTTTCAGGTTTGAGATCCAGTTGCCTGAGTTGATCGTGGTGGGTGCCGGTTGCACTGCCCAGGCGAACCAGCAAATCACCCAGGATATGGCCCTTCAAACTGCCCTCATCTTCTCCCACTGTCGCTGCGGCAATGAAGTAGTCTACACCGGGCAATAAGGGAACGCGTTGGCGGGAGTCAACGGCCAGGCGATTTTCATCCAGATTCTGCCAGTCTTCGTCCAGTAGATTCCCGTGACGTAGATCCTTGATCCCGGCACTGCGATGTTTGCTGAACATCAGCGGCTCGACATACTGGATGGATCGCATCGCGACATCGAAAAAGTGCCCTGCTTTTTCCAGCGGCGCTCCATGATGCGGGGTGCCGAGAAACAACACCCGCCGCAGATGTGGCAGCCAGGATGCTTCATCCGGGTCCGCATAACAGCAGGCGCTGCGGATCACCAGGCCGCCCATGCTGTGTCCCACCAGGGTCAGCGATTCCACCCGCACCGGCCAGGCATCGCAGAGTTGCTGCAGCAGTTGCGACAATTCCCTTCCATTGGTCGAAATATGACGGCCGGTGTTGTAACGCAGGTACAGCGGCGTGTAACCACCGGCTTCCTGCAGGCGGGCGCCAAGGTCAGTGCCGCCCTGCCGGCTCCAGTTTCGCTCGGAACAGCCCAGGCCGTGCACCATCACCAACACATGAGGGCTGGCAGTTGGCAGGGCCTGCGCCAGGCATTCCGGCGTGGCGCGCACCGTCGCCTGCGAGGTTCTCAGAATCATCGGCAGGGCCAGGGGGTTGTCGGTCGCTTCGAGGTAGTCTCCGCAGACGCCGTTCAGCGCCGCCAACCAGGCCACTTCCTCTGCTCCGGGGCCCTCGTCGCCGTACCCCCCGTCGGCATGCGACATCAAATAGTCCACGCCCCTGGATAGCGTACCGTTAACGCCCTGGATCGACCGGTACACGGATCGCGCAATCAGTCCATGGGATTGAGTGGGTTGCTCCGGCCGGGATGCGAACGGCAGTGGCCTGCGCGCGATGGTTTCATGCATCCGCTCCACCGAGCCGGTAATGCCGGCGACGCAGTCGAACACCAGCCGGGTGGAGCCTCTGAGCGCGGTTGTGGTTATGGCCATGGGTTCAATTTCCTGAATTAATCATCGATTCCGGCCATGCGTTTCGTGACTGGTGACCCAGTCGCCGGACAGCACGGCGCTGGTCAGAGAGACATCGCCCGCCAGCACCACCGCGGCGACAATTTCGGCAAACTTGTCGGCCTTGCCGGCACCGTAACAATCCAGCATCTCCAGGCACTCCCGCTGGGCCGGCAGACCGGTGCCGCCCCCATACGTGGCGCAAATGATCGCCGGCAGGGTGACGGACCAGTAGTAATCGCCACTGTCGAGCAACTGCCCGTAGGTGATGCCGGCATGTGATTCCGCCACGTTGGCCTCATCCTGCCCGGTCGCGATGAACAGGGCGGCGATCCCATTGGCCGAATGGGCTCCACTGTAAACCGCCCCGGACTGCAATGCACCCACCGCGGCGATCTGACGGTAGCGATACAAAACCTTCGGATCCACGCGTAGAAGCTTGTGCGCTACTTCCTTTTTGAGTGTGAATTCGGCGATGACCCGCTTGCCCCGGGTCTGAATCATGTTCATCGCGGAGTGTTTCTTATCGGTGTCGATGGCCCCGGAAAGGATGTACTTCGGTTGCTGTGGATGATTTTTCTGAATCCATTCACAGGCGACAAAGGTCGCTTTTCCGGTCATGTTCTGGCCGGCGGCATCGCCAGTGGTGTAGCAAAATCGTGTATACAGCATGTTGGCGATGGGATACTTTTCGATTTCGATCAGCTTGCCGCTACGGGTTGTTGCTTCGGCCACCCGCCGAATCTCGTCCAGGCTGGAATCCAGCCATTCGGCAAAATCCCTCGCCTGCATCGCGTCTTCGAACAGGAACACCGGCGCCCGTTGCATGGAATGTTTCACGACCGTGGTTTTGACGCCACCCGATTCGCTGATCGCACGCATTCCCCGACTGTAACTCGCCACCAGGGTTCCCTCGGTGGTGGCCAGGGGCACGTAAAAATCACCTCGCGCATGTTCACCGATCACCCGCATCGGCCCGGCCACGCCGACCGGCACCTGGATGGCGCCGATGAAGTTTTCGATGTTGCCCCGGGTGGCGGCCGGATCGATTGAATAGCTGGAAACCGTTTGCAGATTCGCCCCGGTTTTTTCCCGGATAAACTCGCATCGCCGGGTTGCTTCCTCCCTTGAATAATCGTTTTCCCTGTTACGCGGGATGGAATCTGCACGTGACATAACTTTATCTCCGATCATGCTGTTCTTGGCATTTGTTGGTGTCAATACATTCCGCATTGCGGTATATTATTCCATATAGTGAGAACAAGTGTATTCGACAGCGTTTCTTCTGAGCAAGCCCGCGAGTTGGCTAAAAAAGGAGTCGGCGTGCTTTTTGGCCAACCAGGGAGGGCTGTGACTTTTACTGGAGATGACCAAATTGGATCAAAGAGACCGGCGATTTGCGAGCACCCTGGCCAAGGGGCTCAGCATACTTCAGACGTTTGCCCCTGGCGAACGGGGGCTGGGCAATCGTGAACTGGCGCGCCGCACCGGAATGCCGCCTTCAACCGTTGCCCGAATGACCTACACGCTGACCCACCTGGGTTTTTTGCAGCAGTCCCAATCCGATGATTCCTACCGGCTGGGGCCGGCCGTCATGGCGCTGGGCTACACCGCTCGCGCCAGCCTGCTGTTTCTTCCCACCGCTGAACCACTGATGCAGGAATTGGCCGATAAAGTCAAAATGCTGGTGGCGCTGGCTGTCCGGGATGGCGATGCCGTCATGCTCACGCGGTGCTGGCGGCCGCGCAATACCCCGTCAATCTGGCTCACCGAGGGGCATCGACTGGCGGTGGACACCAGTTCCCCGGGACGAGCCATCCAGGCGACCAGCAAGTCCGCCGTGGCCGATAATCCCCAACTGATCCGTGACCGGAAAATGTTGCAGGCTCATGGCTTCGTCGCGTCACTTGGTCACTGGAACTCGGACATCAATGCCTGCGCGGTGCCTTTTCAGCCGGAGCCGTCACTCGACCCGGTTGCGTTTCTGTGTGGCGCCAACTCGGACAGTTTCAACGAACAGCAGGTCCTGAAGACAGTCGGCCCCTTGCTGCTGAAAACGGTTCGCAAGCTGGAAAACAGCCTCGGTATTCCCGGCATCCGCCTCGACTGAGTTCAATCATTGTTCACAGCCGGTGGCGTAAAACAAATCCCGGTGAGCCGGGTCAGCGGAATACTCGTCGAAACTTCGTCGGACTCGAATTCGATCGTGATGTGGTCACAATCAGCCGCTAGTATTCTTCCGGTGCCCCATTCGCCAAGCATGTACGGGTCGTTTTGCAAGAACACGCCACCGCTGGTTTCGTAGATCGTCACTTCACCGATACCGTCGACCACCTCGCCCTGCAACAGGAACCAGCGCTGCCTTCCATCTGCAGTATAGGTATACCAGAAGCTCACAATGGACCCGTTTTCCTGGATTTCGAGATTGAAACCCTGGCCATCCGTGGCCGGGTTGTACCAGGCGCCGTTGAATCGAGAATCCAGCCACGGATTCAGCTCACCCATCACGGAATAGAGCAGCACATCAACATCCGGTCCGTTGTAATCGAAGTTGTCAGCCGTGGTGACCAGCACCAGTTCCAGCTCCGGCACCACGAAAATGACCTGGCTACCCCAGCCCGAGGCGAAATAGACATGCCAGTTGCGATTGTGGGCATCCATGAACTCGGCGATCCACCACTGGTAACCATGGCCCCATCCGGGCAGTTGGGAGTAGTCTGAATTTCCTGCATGAGTGTATTTCGCCCAGGAGGCGTCAACCCAGGCAGGGTCAAGAATCTGCTTCCCGCCGTAAACGCCTCCGTTGAGATAAAGCTCGCCGATTTTCAACATATCGTGCGGTTTCATCCACAGGGAGTAGCCGAGCGATACATCCTGGTCGGGGTTCGGCCAGTTCATCATCCCATGCCCCATCCCTTGCTCGCTGTATCCTTCCCAGTGCACTTCGTCAATCCCCAGCGGACCGAATAATTCCTGCATGGCGTATTCATCGGGTCCCATGCCGCTGGCAACGCGAATCATGCGGCTCATCAGTGTGGAAGCGCCCGTGCTGTAAGAAAATTTGGCGCCTGGTTGGGCGTCCATCGGCTGAGTCAATACAAATCGGTACCAGTCATCCGACTCCAGCATCCGGGAGACCGGGTTCAGCGGATTCCGGTAATCTGTCGATGCCTCATCCCACTGTATGCCATGTCGTTGTTGCAGGACCTGTTCCACCGAGATGGCCGCCTTGTCCTGGTACATGCCGTCCGACATCGGATAGTGGGCCGAGAAAAAGAAAGCCAGGTCCTGGTCCAGGCGGATTTTTCCCTGCCGATGGGCAATTCCGATCAAGGCTGAGCCGACGCTCTTGGTAACGGACATGACCTGGTGCAGGTCATCAGCCTGGGTGCCCCTGAAATATTCTTCATAGATGATTTCGCCGCGTTGCGAAATTACCACGGCGGTCAGGTTGCCGAAGGCTCCCTGGTCGATGGATTCACTCAACCCGTCAAATCGTTGAGCGGACAGGCTTTGCCCGGCCAGCAGTAGTAAAAAAGTGAAGAGCGGTGGATAAAAAAATCTGGTGATTTGCACAGTATTTCCCTCTTTCAGCAAAGGAAAAAGCACTCACCAAGTTCTCTCCAGATGCGGCCTGCCGGATTGGATTCGGCTTATGACCGGGCTTTTCGGATGTTGAACACGCCCTGATCGCATCTTGTCAACCTACATCATAGAGCGGTCCCGGGCCTGAATCATGTGTATGAAGTAACAGGGGCGGTCTTCCACAATCCGGACAATCAACCCGCGGTCAGTCTGGAAAATCCGCCAGGATTTTTTGGAATCTCGGATTTTCGCGAACATTATCCAAATCCGAATCGTGCAAAATCCAATCCTGGTTCAGCGTGCCGATCCGGTACATGCAGGTTTCAAGGTAATCGAGAGACTTTTCGATGTTTCCGGACAAGGCGCACAGACAGGCCGCGTTGTAATGAATAATCGAATCATTCGACGCCCTGGCGACCGATGCGGCCATCCACGCTTCGGCTTCCTCGGTTTCGCCTAGTCTCAGCAGGCCAAATGCACCCATATTCAGCGCGCGCGTGTCTTCCGGATTCAGTTCGAGAACAGCCCTGGCCCGTTCCACGCCGACCCGGCTGACCTCGATTGCGCGCCTCTCATCTCCAAGACTGGTATGGAGTTGCGCCTGCAGTAAAACGCTTTGAAAATCCTCAGGCCGCACCCTGGCCGCCCGTTGGAACAGTTTCAGGGCCCGCTCAAGATCGCCCTCATGTACTTTATCGCGACCAAAGAAATACCAGGCATCGTAATTCCGTTCATCCAGTTCGATGGCGGTTTCGAACTCCGCTTCCGCCATCCGGTAATCCTTGACCATGCAATGCGCCATGCCGGCGGCAACGTGGGATTCGGCCAGGTCGGGCGCCAGTGTGAGCGCCTTCTTGCTACTGCGCAACGCCTCGTCCCGGTTGGCTTCAGTGGCATTGAAGTACATGAAATCGAAGCCGTGCGTGTAGGCCAGCCCGGCCCAGGCTCGCCCAAAGTCCGGATCGATGTCCAGGGCCTGGCGGAACATCTGCCGGGCATACTTCATCCCCTCCTGGTCCTGCCGGGCAAAATAGCTTTGTCCCCGCAAAAAGAAGTCATAGGCTCGCGGATCAACCGGCTGCCTGGCGCTGATGCTTTTTCGTTTGAGCGTGACGCTGAGAGAATTTGCGACCGCATCGGCGATCTCCTCCTGGACTTCGAAAATATCTTCCAGTCGGCGATCGAACTGGCGCGACCACAAGTGATAACCATCCGAGGTCTTTATTAACTGGACCGTAATGCGCAGTTTGTCACCGGACTTGCGAACACTGCCCTCCAGCACCGACTGGACCTTCAGGGTCCGGCCAATTTCCTTGACATCGATGTCCTTTCCGCCCAGCTGAAAAGAGGTGATCCTGGCCGCAACCCTGAGGTTGGCGATCTTGCACAGGGCATTGAGGATTTCCTCCGCAATTCCCTCGCAAAAGTAGACCTGGTCGCCCTGCTCGCTCATGTCGTTGAAAGGCAAAACAGCGATGGAAGGCACCGCCGGATCGGGGTCAGCGAGGCTCGATTCCTCCGGCTCGAAATCGGCTTCCGAATCTCTTTTTATACCATCGGGTGTGACCTCGTAAGCCCATGCCAGCACGAGCGCGAATGGAAACCCCAGGAGGAGAATGACGATCAGCAGCGTGAGCGCCCAGGGCGGCAGGGTTAGCGCCTCGAAAGTAACCTCGCCGACCTGCATCATGACCCAGGCAACGAAGATATAACTGATCGCCACCCGAATAACCTTGCGTTTCTTCAGCTGGCTCCAAAGATTTTCTCGGGGCTTGCTCTTCATGGATCACCACTACCCAAGCCAGAACCCGGGGCGGCAGGATGCGCGAAAAGCCGATGGCAGGATACCGCTCCAATGGAAAACAGAATCACTCCTGTTATTGTAGCAAACCTGGCTGTGGCCGGCTTCAACCACCCTTTCCAGCCGGAGCCGTCGCTTGACCCGGTTGCGGTTCTGTGTGGCGCCAACTCGGACAGTTTCAACGAACAGCAGGTCCTGAAGACAGTCGGCCCCTTGCTGCTGAAAACGGTTCGCAAGCTGGAAAACAGCCTCGGTATTCCCGGCATCCGCCTCGACTGAGTCAAGACTACCGGGCGAGCATGCAGCGTGTTGACCTTGCGGAAACCCGCCGCCCCGGATTTGCACCCTGGTCCTCGTGACATTAAGCTGAGACTGCCGGTCCACTATGGTAACTGAGTTTGAAACCGGCAGGAGACCTAATGAATCATCGATATGCAACAGCCTTACTCTCTTTCGCACTCACGGCGTGTGCAACCACCGGTCCCGGATCTACAGAGCCCGATGAAAATGCAGGATCGCTGGCAATGGGCGATATACCGACCGCAGCCGAAGCCGTCGTGGTGAAATCCACCGTTCCAAAGGCGGCCAAAGAATCCGGCCTCGTAGATGAAAATACCCTTGTCTGCAAGAAGGAAAAAATTGTCGGCTCCCACATTCCCAGGATGGTGTGTTTATCGGCCAAGGAACATGAGATGATTCAGAAGACCTCTCAAAGTTACATGGGCATCGGCAAGCGCACACCTGAGCCGAAAAACCAGGAAGGCTGAGGTCACTGGCTCCAACTTCCTGCTAATTTCAAATCAGCCAATTCTACGCTGGCGGCTCAGCTGAATGACCAACTGCGAGAGAACGAATTACCTGTTGATTCTTGTTATTGCCACTCTGATCAGCGTAAACCTGTTCGCAACGGGCGACGTAGCCGCTGATCCGGTCGCAATCACGTCGTGGCAGGTCACTCCCGACCTCGAAGTTCGGGAACTGCAACCGGGCATCTGGATACACACCTCCTGGTATGAATTTTCCAACGGGTCGAGATATCCTTCCAACGGGCTGATCGTTCGCGACGAGAATACCGCGTTGCTGATCGACACCGCCTGGGGGGTCGAGTCCACGATCGAACTGTTGGACTGGATTGAGCACGAACTGGGCGTGCCGGTGTCGGCAGTCATTGCAACCCATACCCACGATGACCGAATGGGTGGCGCGCCGGTGCTGACGGAACGCGGCATTCCACTCTATGCGAACCCGCTGAGCATTCCCCTGGCCGTCAGCCAGGGCTTACCGGAGCCGCTCAGCCTGGGTGATCTCGAACCGGGGGCCACGGTGGAATTTGGCCCAGTCGAAGTGTTTTACCCCGGTCCGGCGCACACGGTGGATAATATCATGGTGTGGTTGCCGGAAGCCGGGCTGTTGGTGGGGGGCTGCGCCGTAAAATCAGCCGATGCCCATTCGATGGGTAACGTGGCCGACGCTGACCTCGCTGAGTGGCCGTATTCGATGCGCCGAGCAGCTGAGCAGTACCCCGACGCACTACAGGTGCTTCCGGGCCATGGTGACATCGGGGGTGAGGAATTGCTGATGCACACCGTTCAACTGCTCGAGCAGTTGGAATAAACGAATATTCGCCCGGGGAGAAATTGAATTGGCCTGGTTTTACCTGGTATTGGCCGGATTGTTTGAATGTGGTTGGGCGGTCGGGCTCAAGTATTCAGACGGCTTTTCCAAACCGGTTCCGACCTTGCTCACCATCGCAGCGATGGTCATGAGCGTCTGGCTGCTGGCGATCGCGATGAAATCCATTCCGGTTGGAACGGCTTACGCCGTGTGGACCGGTATTGGAGCCATCGGCGTGGCCGTGCTGGGAATGATTCTGTTCGACGAGTCCCGCGACCTGCTCAAGCTTTTTTGCCTGTTCCTGATTGTGGCCGGCATAGGCGGATTGAAACTGGTTTCTTCTTCATCCGCCTGATTGACGGGAAGCCCTGTGCTTCCTTCAGGGATTGATCAACGACAAAAGCGCTCGCGCATGCGTCTCACTATCGTTCAGCGCCGGGATGTATTCCAGTTCATCACCACCCGCCTCGATGAACAGTTCCTCGTTCTGCATGGCGATTTCCTCCAGCGTTTCCAGGCAATCGACTGCGAAACCGGGGCAGACGACCTGCACGCGCTTCACGCCGGACTTCGCCATTTCCTCCAGCGTCAGGTCCGTGTAAGGCTGTAGCCAGGGTTCCCGGCCCACTCGGGACTGATAAGTCAGCACCCAGTCGTCGGGTGACAATCCGATCGCCGTGGTTATCGCCTCGACGCTGCCCTCGCAATGCGCCTGGTAGGGATCGCCGTTGGCCACGTACCGCTGCGGTATGCCATGCAGGGAAAACAGCAAACGGTCCGGCTTTTCCCGTGTGGTCTGAAAGGCCTGAATGGTGCCGGCGACGGCTTCAATCCAGTCCGGGTGCTGGTAGTAGTCCTGAATCCGTTGCACCAGGGGCTGCCAGGACAACTCTTCCAGTGCGGCATCCACGGCGTCATAGATAGAGGCTGTCGTGGTGCCTGAAAACTGCGGGTACAAGGGCAGGACGGTGACACGATCAACCCCGGCATCGCGCAGCTTCCGCAGCCCATTCAAAATGGACGGCTCGCCATAACGCATGCCGATTTCAACGACCGTGGAATCCGCGGCCAGTTTCTGCATCTGGCTGGCCAGCCGTTCCGTGAGCACCAACAGCGGCGATCCTTCATCCCACCAGACCTTTCGATAGGCCTCGGCCGAGCGGCCGGCGCGCAAGGGTACGATCACGCAGTACAACAGGGGCAACCACAGGAAACGCGGCAGATCGACCACCCGCGGATCGGATAAAAATTCACGCAGGAACCGGGCCACCGGTTTACGCTCCGGCGCGGTCGGTGTGCCGAGATTGGCCAGAAGCAATCCGGTCATGTGCCGGGTTGGATCATTTTCAGGCATATTCTGTCATTTTCCTCATTGTTGCAGATTTGCAACAAACTGCGTGCGCGTTTCCTCGCGTCAACTTCGATTGACCGTGCGGAATGGTCAATTTCCCTTGAATACAGGCCCTTAGCGCGGCTCAAACGAGCACTTTAGCCGCCCTGGCCGAAAAACCCAAATTATCCCCTGTTGTTAATACACAACAGCACCTGAAAAAGGGGGTCGTTTGGCCGTTAACACCTTGTTTTATTTATTTTTTCTGCTAGCATTACTGTCCCGTCGTTGTGTGAAACGAGGCTGGGTTTTGTCCCGATGCAAAGACTGTATTCTACAATTCTGGTGATGCTGTTGACGGCGCTTTCCGCGTCGCTCGCGGCCGCGCCCGTGGGTTACAGCATCAACTCGGACAGTGGCTCGGCCAACGCCGACGGACTGTACCGCATCGACCTCAACGACGGCAAGGATACACGTATCGGTACGGTGCCTCCGATCGGGTTGCCGCGCATCGATATCGAAGGCCTGGCCTTTGCGCCGAACGGCACTCTTTACGGGATGGACGACGACAGCCTGAAACTGTTTCCAATCAACACCACCACGGCTGCGGTCATCAACGAAGGTGATGTCAGCATCACCGGCCTGCCATCCGGCGGTTCCAATGACTTTGGAATGACCTTCGCCTGCGATGGCAATCTGTATATTACATCTGTCGCGGAGCAATCACTGTATCGGCTCGGGCTTGATGGAAAGACAACGCTGGTTGGGGCGCTCGGGCACAACATCAGCGCCATTGCAGCCTATGGCAATAACCCGGTCAAACTCTATGGCCTCGGAAACGGCCTTAACAAAAACCGCGAAGTCGACTCGCCTTACCTGTTTCAAATCAATCCTGACAACGGCAACGCCCAGGTAATCGGCCCGCTCGGCATGGGCAACCAGGTTGGAGATTACACCGAAGGCGGCATGTCGTTCGACGAATCGGGCCAGTTGTGGGCCATCACCGACCGCGCGCAGTTACTGACTTCATTCCCCAGCCAGGTCATGAAGATCAACACCATCACCGGGGCAGCTTTCGATGTCCGTAATACGGCGGAGCGTGGGTTCGAAAGCCTGGCGATTGCTGTCCCGCAGGGTTGCGCCACGCCCGGCAATGGCGATCTGGCGGAATTTACCGTTGAAAGCCGGTTTGCCGATGGCAATGACATTACCCCGATCAGGTTTCACATCGAGTGCAACACCGGATTGCCGCTTCAGCAGTCCTTCACCGCCTTCCCCGACCAGGGTTTCGGAGGAGCGTTCGAAGTCAGGTTCGTCGTGGACAAATTCAATGATGGCGACCTGAACTGCAAAATATGGGAAGAAATACCCGAGGGTTATCGGCCCGAATATCAGTGTCAGGCCAACAACACCTGCACTACCGATGAATCGGCGGGCCCCTGTTCTTTCAGCGGTGTCAATGCCGGC
>Ga0210063_1000333_pt1 | contig 15310 bp, 16 predicted proteins | sample Muzzi_PWA_D1_FD_185529 | JGI IMG/M metagenome (GOLD analysis project Ga0210063, IMG submission 185529) | Wetland microbial communities from San Francisco Bay, California, USA, that impact long-term carbon sequestration - Muzzi_PWA_D1 (SPAdes) | ecosystem: Environmental > Aquatic > Marine >... | reverse complement strand
CGAACCGGCGAGTTGATCCGCCGTCTGATCCTCGACCCGAGTCGCGACTACCAGCCGATCGGCGGGGGCTGAGATGTCTACGATGTCCCGCGACATCTGTCTCCGATGTCGCGACACATCACACCTCCGCCCGCATCGACTGATGCATTCCGCGGAGACGGTCGCCTCCGCCTTGGACCTCCACGCGAAGGGTCTGAACAATTGCGAGATCGCCCGCAAGACCGGCGTTTCGCGGCCGACGATTCGCGAATGGGTCAGTGGACGGCTGCCCCACTCGTATCGGCCGCGCGATCGATGCGGAAAGCTCTCCGGGCGTGGCGTCTGCACGCGGTGCGGCGGCGGCGCCCATGACTTTGGCGACCTCGGGGCAAGCTACGTGCATCTCCTGGGCCTCTACCTCGGTGATGGCTCGATCGCGACCCATCGACGCGGTGTCTACCGCCTGAGAATCACCCTCGACGTGAAGTACCCGGGAATCGTTCGCGATTGCGAAGCAGCCATACAGGGGGTCTTGCCGCAAAATCGCGTCAGCAGGCTGCTCCGACGCTGCAACTGCTACGAGGTTTACGCCTATTCGAAGACCTGGCCATGCCTTTTTCCACAGCATGGCGCCAGCAAAAAGCACGATCGGCCGATCTTCCTCTCATCGTGGCAGCAGGAGCTGGCGGAACGCTGGCCGGAGCAACTGCTCAAGGGGCTGATCCAATCCGACGGTTGCCGCTCCTACAGCACGGGCGCGGGTGGTTGGCGACAACCCCGCTACGCCTTCAGCAACGTCTCCACCGACCTCACCAGCATCTTCTGCTCGGGCTGCGACTGCCTCGGGCTGCGCTGGACGGCCTCGTTTCCGACGAACGAAGCGGCGGCGGTCTCGATCTACGTCTCGCGCAAGGACGATGTCGCCAGGCTCGACGAGTTCGTCGGGCCTAAGAGTTGAGCGCGGTGCTGCGGTCATCGGCTCGATCCGCCGTCGCGGCGATCTCCTCGACGAAGTCGGGCCAGAGCGCGGGTGGCAGGTCGTGGCCCATGCCGGGGAAGATGCGCAGGCGCGAGTCGCGGATCGCGCCGGCGGTGGCGCGGCCGGCGGCGGGCCGGATCAGCGGGTCGCTGTCGCCGTGCAGCACGGTCGCCGGCAGGCGCAGGCGTTCGAGCGCCGGCGTCCGATCCCCGGAGGCGGTGACCGCGTGCAGCTGGCGAGCGACGCCGGCGCGGCTGTGCGAGCGGTCGTAGGAGGCCCCGGCCAGCTCGCGGAGGCGCGCCTCTTCCATCGGGTAGCCGGGCGAGCCGATCGCCTTGAAGGTCCGCACCGTGTGCTCGATCGCCGCCTCGCGCCCCTCCTTCGGGCGGGCAAAGAGGGTCCCGAACGCCTTCCAGGCCGGGATCCCGAGCCAGCGGTTGCCCGTGCTCGACATGATCGAGACCAGCGAGCGCACGCGCTCGGGATGCTCGACCGCCACGGTCTGGGCGATCATCCCGCCCATCGAGGCGCCGGCCAGGTGCGCCGACTCGATCCCGAGATGGTCCATCAGCCCGGTCGTGTCGGCGGCCATGTCGCGCAGCAGGTACGGCGCCGGGCCGCGCCCGAACAGCATCGCCGCCCGCCCCGGCACGCCGGCCGACTCGATCTTGGTCGAGCGGCCGATGTCGCGGTTGTCGAAGCGGACGACGCGGAAGCCGCGCCCGGCCAGCATCGCGCAGAGCTCCTCGTCCCAGGCGATCATCTGCGTCGCCAGCCCCATGATCAGCAGCAGCGGCTCGCCGTCGGGGTCGCCGGTCTCCTGATAGGCGAGCTCGATTCCGTTGGCGGGGGCAAGGCGCTCCTCGCTGAGGCCGACCATCCGAACAGCTTAGAGAGGCCCGCGTTCGTCTTTTGTGGCGGCATGTACCACAAATGGCGAACGCGAGGGGCAGGTAGGTTCTCCCGATGCGCACCGCGATCGTCTCCGACCTGCACCTCGGCAGCGCCTTCGGCGAGGACGTCCTGCGCGACGCCGCGATCCGGCGCCTCCTGCTCGACGAGCTCGCCGCCGCCGACCGCCTCGTCCTGCTCGGCGATGTGCTCGAGCTGCGCGAACTGCCGCTCGCAACCGTGCTCGAGAGCGCCCGGCCGTTCTTCAGGGAGCTGGGCGAGGCGATGGCGGGCAAGCCGGTCGTCCTCGTCCCCGGCAACCACGACCACCGCCTGGCCGAGCCGCTGCTCGAGCGACTCGCGCTCTGCGGCGAGCCGCTCGGGCTCGAGCACCGCGCCCGGCTCGAGGGCGAGGCCGGCGCGCGCATCGCCGCCTGGCTCGGCGACGCGCAGATCGAGCTCGCCTACCCGGGGATCTGGCTGCGCGACGACGTCTACGCGACCCACGGCCACTACATGGACTGCCACATGAGCCTGCCGCGACTGGAGTGCGTCGCCGCGGCGGCGACGATGCGCACTCTGCGCCCGCTACCCGACCACCCCGGCCCGGCCGACTACGAGCACGTCCTGCAACCGGTCTACGGCTTCACCTACGGGCTCGCGCAGGGTGGCTCGGTCTGGGGCCGGGCGAGGCCGTCGGAGCGGGCCTGGCGCTCGCTCGGCAACGGCGCCGGCAAGCGCGGCCGGATTCGGCGTGCCGCCCTGCGCGCCGCCGTGCCCGCCGGGGTGTGGACGGTCAACCGGCTGCTGCGCTCGGAGTTCGAGGCCGACCTCAGCCCCACCGCGCTCACCCGCAGCGGCGTTGATGCCGCGGCCGAGCTCGCCGCCCGCCTCGGCGTCGCCGACGGTCACGTAATCGCCGGCCACACCCACCGCGGCGGCCCCGAAGAGCGCGACGGCGCGTGGCCCCTGCCCGGCGGCGGCAGCCTGCACAACACCGGCAGCTGGGTCTTCGCCACCGCCTTCCACCACCCCGGCACGCCGCCGAGCCCCTACTGGCCGGGGACGATCACCTGGCTGGACGACGACGGGCCGCCGCGTCGCAAACGGCTGCTGCTGGAGCTGCCAGAAACAGAGATGCGCGCCGCCATCGACCGACAGGCCGCGCAGGCGACCGGCGGCTAAGAGCCTGTCTTGAAACCCGCGTGTGCGACTGGCGAGGGCCGGACCAAGCGGTGCAAGGACGCAGGGAGGCCGAATAGCAGCGCTATTTGGCCGACTGAGGACGCCGCAACGCGCAGTGTGTCCGGTGCCGCCAGGCGTGCGCGGGGGTTTCAGGACAGGCTCTAAAGCCAGTCGGCGATGATGCGGCCGATCTGCTCGCCCGCGTCCTCTTGGAGGAAGTGGCCGGCGTTCTCGATCGGCGTCGGCGCGGCGTAATCGAACGCAGCGGCGATGGCCTCGCCGAGCTTGAACGGCAGGATCGGGTCGGAATCGGCCCAGAGCACCAGGCCCGGCCGGTCGTCCACGCGCAGCGCTTCGAGCACGTGCTGGCCCTCGGCCGCCCCGGGCGACTCCGGGGTCAGCGGGAGGATCAGCGGGAAGGCGCGCGCGCCCGCCTTCGAGGCCGGGTCGGGGAAGGGGGCGTCGTAGGCCGCGATCACGTCGTCCCCGGGATCGTTGTGACAACCCCCGCGGACGAGGAAGCCGACCGGCAGGTCCTCGGTCCGCTCGACGAAGTCGCGGAACTTGAGCCAGGCCTCGCTGCGCTGTTCACGCCCGGTGAACGGGCCGCTCTCCATGACCACGATCCGCGAGAAGCGCTCCGGGTGATCGACCGCGAGCCGCAGCCCGATCGGCCCGCCCCAGTCATGGACCACCGCGGTCGCGTCGCGCACGTCGAGCTCCTCCAGCAGCCTCGACATCAGCTCGACGTGACGGTCGTAGGTGTAGAAGTCGATGTCGGTCGGCTTGTCGGAGCGGCCGAAGCCGGCGTAGTCGGGCGCGATGCAGCGGTAGCCGGCGTCGCGCACCGGCGGGATCACCTTGCGCCAGAGGAACGACCAGGTCGGCTCGCCATGGAAGAAGACCACCGGCTTGCCCTCGCCCTCGTCGAGGTAGGCGAGGCGGAGGCCGTCGATCTCGCGGTAGCTCGACTCGAAGGGGAAGTCGGGCAACCCCTGAAGAGCCTCCTCCGGCGCTCTCACCACGTCGACGCTCACGCGACGATCATGGCAGTTGGCGCAGAAAGCTGCCGACCTCCGGGCCGAAGTAGGGCGAGAAGAGCTGGGTCGAGCGGCCCTGGTAGCTGTAGCTGGTGACGCCGCTGACGAACTGGCCGTCGAAGAGCCAGCCGCCGCCGCTGGCACCGGCCGCCATGTCGCAGGAGGCAGGCATCGTCGGCGGGCCGACGTAGCGCAAGGTGAGCCTGTCGCTGCCGAGGCCATGGGCGCGGCAGCTGCGCAGCTCCTCTCCCCTCGCCCGCGCCGCCGGGTAGCCGAAGATCTGGAAGGCGGCGCGGCGCGAGCGCTGGGTCGCGTAGCCGCGCGCCCCGACAACGTCGACCAGCTTGCCGAGCTTGTTCGGCGCGACCCGCAGCGCCGCGACGTCGAAGCCCGGGTTGCCGCGGCGGCGCCACTGCGGCATCACGTACGCCGCCTCGACCTTGAACGTGCCGAAGGGCCGACTGCCGTGGTCGTAGGCGGGGACGAACGACATCCGGCGCCCCTCGCTCCCCCGCTCGGTGATGCAGTGGCCGGCGGTCAGCACGATCGAGCCGCTCGGCGTGTTCAGCGCCGTGCCCGAACAGCTGTAGGGGCCTGTGCGCGGGTCGGTGGCGACGATCTTGCCGTTGGTGCGGGTCCCTTCGGCGGCGACATCGGGCACGCGCACGCTGCTGATCCCGGCGCTGTCGGCTTCGCGGAAGCGCGGCGCCGGCGGGCGTCCCGGCACGCGCAGCGGCTTGCTTGCGAGCGGCGAGGGTCTCAGCTCGTGCAGGACCGGCGGCGCCGCCCCGGCGCCCGCCGGCAGCAACACAAGCAGCAGGGCTGCGACCGACACGGGCAGTGCGAATCGCGCCAGAGTTCCCGTAGCGCGATTCATCGGCGCGAATAGTGCCAGATGGAGCGCATCTGCAAACGGGCTTGGCCAGACGGTCATTCGTAGCAGGAAACACTTGTGGAAGGCAGAAGCTGCTGGGTGGCAATTTCTCCCTCTCCTCCTCACGAAAGGCCACAAATGAACGACGACACCCTGATCAGCGGCTGGTGGGTCTTCGCCGGCGTGCTGCTGCTGGTCGCCGGAATCCTCAACATCGTCTACGGAATCGCCGCGATCGGCGACTCGAAATTCTTCACCGAGGACACGACCTACATCATCAGCGGCCTCAACACCTGGGGCTGGGTGCACCTGATCGTCGGCGTGCTCGAGCTGGTCGCCGCCTTCTCGCTCTTCTCGGGCGGGGAATTCGGCCGCTGGTTCGGGATCTTCATCGCCGCCGTGAACGCGATCGGCGCGCTGCTGGCGCTCCCCGCCTACCCGTTCTGGTCGCTGGCGATCTTCGCCCTGGCGATCATCATCATCTACAAGCTCTCCGAGGGCCCGGAGGGCAACCCCGTCACCTAGTAGGAGCGGCGACCGAGCGAGGCTCGACTACCCCCAGCGGCTCGGGGGTGTCGAGCCTCGACCACGGGGCGGCGATCGGCTCGCGGCCCTCGTAGACGACGTCGACGCCGGCGAGCCGGTCCTGCCAGCCACGGCGGCGCTCGTCGAAGAGCACGCCTAGGAAGCCGAGCCCAAAGGGGATCGCGGCGAGGAACAGACCGATCAGCCGCTTGACCGATTTGCGCGGCTTCAGCCCGCGGCCCTCGGTGCCCAGCCTGATGCCGAAGAAGCGCATCCCCGGCGTCTGCCCCGCGAGCGACCAGAAGACGACAAGGTAGACGGCGGCAAGGCCGATCCAGAGGAAGCCGCCGACCGCCAGCGCCGCCCCCGAGAAGCCGTTGCCGGTGCCGGAGAAAAAGGAGCCGACCAGCGCCGCGATCGCGGCAAACCCGGAGAAGGCGAGGTTGACGATCAGCAGGTCGAGGCCAAAGGCGAGCAGCCGGGTCAGCGCCCCCGCCCTTTCGGTCGGCTCGACCCGCTGCTTGCGGAAGAGGATCCGCCGCGCGACCCGCTCGACCACGCCGTCGAGGCGGCGCGTCGCGTCGCCGATCGTGTGGCCGATGTCCTCGATGAAGCCGACGCTCTGGGCGCTGATCGCGGCGCGGATCTCCGGCGCCTCGGCGATCCGCTCGACCAACCGCTGCGTCTCCTCGCTGGCCAGCACGCGCCGCCAGACCTCGTCGACCGTCTCGCTGTCGAGCGCCTCGATCAGGGCGCGCTTGACGGCGTCGCTCTCCAGCGCGCCGTGCACGGCGTCCTCGACCAGCGGGCCGTTCAGCACCCGCCGCAGCGCCCGCTCGACCGCCTCGCTTTCGACCGTGGCGACCATCGCCTCCTCGGCGGCAGCCTCGATCGCGCGCTCGACGCCGGCCGCCTTGCCGACCGAGCGCGCACCGCGCACTCCGGCCTCGAGCAGCCGCAGCGAGAGCGGCACCTCGTCGTTCGCGGACCCGCCGCCGGGCGGCAGATCCTGCTCGGAGTGGGTCTCGTCGCTCACCGCCGCGAGTATACGAGCGGGTGGTCGAGGTTTGACCCGCTATCCGGGGAAAACCTCGACTACCCCCGGCGGGTGTAGGGCCGCCGTAAGAAATTCGTAATCCGATCGGTAAGGGACTCGTAAGACCCGCTTGCGACGGTGGCTGCAGGGCGCCGGCACGATCCGGCGCCCGCAGATTCCCCACCAAGGAGGTATGAGATGCGCAAGCGCCTACTGATCGTGGCAAGCGCCGTCGCGATGTTCGCCGGGCTCTCGGCGAGCGCCGCCGTCGCCGCCCCGCCAGAGCGGGCGAGCGACCCGTTCGTCTGCCCGGTGCTGAACGTGAACGAGAACGCAGTCGAGCACACCGACGGCCACTTCGCCGAAATCGGCGAAGGCGAGTACACGTTCGGCCCCGGCGCCGCAGGCAGCGCCGAAACGTTCAACGGCAACGTGCCGAACCACGCCACCAACGGCAACGGAAGCGGCTCCCCGGGCGGCCCCCACTCAGCCCCCGGCGACACGGATTACACCGCGATCTGGAGCGGCAACTAGCAGCCGCGGACGCAGGTGCCCCTCATCGCGCCGCGGCCTCGAGCAAGCGGTCGATGAGGGGGGCCTGCGCCGGCAGGATCTTGCGCCGGGCCTCGTCGGAGGCAAACCACTCGGCGCGGTCGGCCTCGGGGAACTCGCGCCACTCGCCCGAGCGCGGCGGCCACTCGAGCTCGAACAGGTTGCTCGCCAGCGCCGCGGGGTCGAAATCCGCCTGCGCGGCCCAGGCGTGCACCGTCTTGCCGCTCTTCTGGCGGACCGAGCCGAGCTCGATCAGCTCCTCCCCGGCGAGCGCCGGCGCCGCCGGCCCCAGCTCCTCGCCGAGCTCACGCAGGGCGCAGGCGAGCAGCTCCTCGCCGGGCTCGGGTTCGCCCTTCGGGATCGACCAGGCGCCGAGGTCTTTGCGCGCCCAGAACGGGCCGCCGGGGTGGACGAGCAGCAGCTGCGGCGCGGCGGGCTCGCGGAAGAGCAGCAGGCCAGCGCTGAGCTTCGCCGCCACGCGCTCAGGCGACGGCGCGCAGGCGCCGCTTCGCCTGCTGGGCGATCACCGCCGCCCACTCGGAGTCGTCGATCCGCACCGGCGCGGTCGTGGCGAGGAAGTCGGCGAGCACGTCGGCCAGTCCCTCGGGGTCTTCGAGGTGCGGGAAGTGGGCGGCGCGCGGCAGCGACTCGAAGCGGCAGTGCGGGATCGCCTCATGGGCGGCGCGGCCGTGCTCGATCGGGATCGTGCGGTCGCGCTCGCCCCAGACGATCAGCGTGGCCATGTCACCCAGCAGGTAGAGCCGGTCGGTGGCGCTGACGTGCTGGCCGTGGACGTCGATCACGGCGCGCAGCGTCTGCACGAAGGCGCGTCGCGAGCCCGGCTCCTGCAGCGGCCGCAGCGCCCGCGCCACCGCCTCCAGGTAGACGCCCTTGCGGTTGCCGCGGGCGCGCAGGCCGCCGCCGGCGCCGTCGATCGCGTCGATCACGCGGCGGTGCGCGGCGAGCCCGAGCACGGCCGAGGCGCCGGGCAGCGCGGCGCCGCGCAGCAGCGGGCTGACCTCGCGCCCGAGGCCGCCGCTGGAGATCAGCACCAGCCGCTCGGTGCGCTGGGGGAACTGGTAGAAGAACTGCATCGCCACGCCGCCGCCGAGCGAGTGGCCGACGATCGTCGCGCGCTCGACCCCGATCGTCGTCAGCAGGTCGCGGATCGCCGCCGCGTGGGCGCCGAGCGAGTAGTCGCCGCGCGGGGTCGCCGACTCGCCGTGGCCGATCAGGTCGGGCGCGACGACGCGGTAGGAGCCGGCGAGCCGCTCCGCCACTCCCTGCCAGTGCCGCGAGGAGTTGACCATGCCGTGGATCAGGACGACGGTCGGCCCGCTGCCGGCGACACGATAGATCGCGCGGTGACCGTGCAGGTCGACCTCGTGCGCTTCGAAGCTGCCGGGGGCGGGCACGCGAATCACCCTAGCGCTCGTCCCCCCGGACGGCCGCTGGAAATGAGAGAGTCGCTGCGACGGTTCGGACAATCGCCCTCAAGGAGACGCCATGCACGCCGGAATCCGCCTCGCCATCGCCTGCCTCGCCCTGACCTTCGTCGTCGCGGGCTGCGGCGCGAGCTCCGACGACGATTCTCCCGCGAGCTTCCGCCTCGGCGTCGAGGCGCCGCTCTCGGGCGAACTCGCCGTGCTCGGCGAGGGCATGCTGAAGGGCGCCGAACTCGCTGCCGGCGAGCTAAACGAAGGCGATGGGATCCGCGGCGAGCAGATCGAGGTCGTGCCGATCGACGACGCGGGCGACGCCGAGACCGGCGTCGAAGCCGCCGAGGCGGCGATCGACGAGGGCCTCGACGGCGTCGTCGGCCCCTACAACTCCGGCGTCGGCATCGAGACCCTGCCGCTCTACGTCGCGGCCGGGCTGACCCCGGTGCGGCTGACCTCCGACGACTCGACCAACGGGCTCGGCTTCACCCTGCAGCCGATGAGCTACCAGATCGCCCCGGTCGCCTCGCGGGCGCTGAGCGAGTGGCAGCAGGCCGACTCGGTCGCGATCGCCTACGACCCGACGCAGAACTACACCGTCTCGGTCTCCGAAGCGCTGAAAGGCTCCCTTGAAGACGAAGGCATCGAGGTGACCGCCTACGAGAAGGTGAAGCCCGGCGAGAGCTCCTACAGCGAGACGATCGACAAGCTCGCCGCCGGCGACCCGGACGTGATCTACGCCGCCGTCTACTTCCCCGAGGGCGGCCTGATCGCCAAGGAGATGCTGGAAGGCGAAGTCGACGCGCAGTGCATCGCCGACTACGCCTCCTACGACACCGGCTTCGTCGAAACGGCCGGCAGCGCCGCCGCCCAGGCCTGTCCCGTCGTCGGCGTGCCGGCGCCGCAGGACTTCGCCGGCGCCGGCGCCAAGATCAGCGCCTACGAAGACGAGTTCGGCTCCGAGCCCGGAACCTGGAGCCCCTACACCTACGACTCGGTCAACTTCCTAGCCGCAGGCATCGAGAGCGCCGGCTCGACCAACCCCGACGAGCTCGGCGAAGCCCTCAGCGAAGTCGCCGGGAGCGAAGGCTGGACCGGCTCGGTGACGATCAACCCGAAGAACGGCAACCGCGACCCGGCGACGGTCGTGATCGTCGCGACCGACGAGAACGGGCAGCTGCACGTCGACGAGTCGTGGGCGAAGGCGGTCGGCGCCCCTTATTAGCCAACCACGCCGCAGGGTAGTCAAGATCCTACGGTGCGAAAGATCGAGCGCAAGCTGCTGCTCGTGGCAGCCGATCGGCGCGTCCAGATTGCCGCCGGGGTCTTGGCCGCCGTCGCTGCCGGCGCCGTGACCGCCAGGGCCTGGCGTGCGCGCCGCAACAGCGCGGGCGAAGCGCCGAGCCGCGCCTACCGGCTGAAGCCGCAAGAGAGCCCGAGGCCGGGCATGCGGCGGATCGCTGCCGGGCGGACGGAGAAGGCGATCGAGCGGCTCGAGCGGAGCCGGCGCGGCGAGGATCCCGCCAAGGGCGTGCACGGCGCCCGTAAAGACCTGAAGAAGCTGCGCGCCGTGCTGAGGCTGCTGCGGCACGAACTGGGCGACGAGCGCTACCGGGCCCAGAACGACGCCTACCGCGAGGCGGGACGGTTGCTGTCGGAGAGCCGCGATGCCGAGGTCAAGGTGCAGACGCTGGAAGCGATCTGCGAGCGCTACGCGGAGCGGCTGCCGGCGGGAGCGGCCGACGAATGGCTCGGGGCGCTGCGCGAGGAGCGCGACCGCGCGGTCGATGCGCTGAGCGAGGGCGGCGGCGGCGCGATGGGCCAGGCGCTGGAGACGGTCGAGGCGGGGCGCCGGCAGATCGACTCCTGGCCGCTGGAGCGCGAAGGCTGGAAGCTGGTCGGGCCGGGGATCTCGCGCGCCTATAAGCGCGGCCGCAAGCGGATGCGCCGGGTCGCCGACGACCCCGGCCCCGAGGCGATCCACGAGTGGCGCAAGCGCGTCAAGGACCTCTGGTACCAGCTGCGGATCCTCGCCGTCGCGACGCCGAAGGGCCTCGCCGACCGGGTCGACATCGCCGACGAGCTGGCCGATGCGCTCGGCGACCACCACGACCTCGCCGTGCTGCGCGACGACCTCCTCCTGCGCGAGCTGCCGACCGTGAAGAGGGCCGCCCTGGTCGGCGCGATCGCCGACCGGCAGGAGGAGCTGCTCGCCGAGGCCCTGCCCCTCGGCGAGCGCCTCTACGACCGCAAGCCGAAGCGATTCCGCAAGAAGATGCGGGCCGGCTGGCGCCGCTACGCTGATTGGGAAGCTTGACTCACCGAGATCGAGATCGACATCAAGGTTCCCGCGACGGGCTCGCGAGCCTGAGGCGCTGGAACCTGGGGGTGGGATTCGCGCACCTGGCACAGGCGCTGGCGATTCTGCTGCTCGCCGGCGCTGTCTCGCTTCCAGTGACGATCAGCTACCTCACGGGCCCGCCCGGAGCTGGAGAGTTCGGTGGCCCCAAGGAGCTCTTCGGCCTCCGCGTTGACGTCGCCGTGGCGGCATTCCTTCTGCTCGCGGCGATCGACCACCTCGCGGTGGGCACCTGGGGACGGCGCTGGTACGAGCGCCAGGTATCGCGTGGAATCAACCCAGCGAGGTGGTGGGAGTACTCGATCAGCGCCTCGCTGATGGTCGTGCTGATCGCGATGCTGGCCGGGGTACGTGAGGGCACGGCCCTCGTGGCGCTGTTCGGGGCCAACGCCGCGATGATCCTCTTCGGACTGACGATGGAGCGGGTCAACCTCGAACGGGAGGAGGTGCGGTGGCGGCCCTTCGTCTACGGCTGCCTGGTGGGGGCGGTGCCCTGGATCGCGATCGCCCTGCAGCTCGCCGTCTCCCAGAGCGAGGCCGGCGACGTGCCCGGCTTCGTGATCGCGATCTTCGTGACGCTGCTGATCCTCTTCAACAGCTTCGCCGTCAACATGTGGCTGCAGTACCGCCGCCGCGGTCGCTGGGCGAACCCGCTCTTCGCCGAGAAGGCCTACCTGGTCCTGAGCCTGGTGGCCAAGAGCGCACTCGCCTGGCAGGTCTACGCCGGCGCCCTGGCCGGCAGCTGAGTGCGGTCTTGGAGAACCACATCACAGATGGACCGGACGCTATTGTCTACATCGCCCTAACCGGACGGTATTTGAACCACGAGGCAGTTCAGGCGCTGCATCAGGCAGCCGCAAGCTCCGGCGCAGGCGCCAGCTCGCGCTCAGGCTCCTCGTCCGGGACTTGAAGCTCGATGCCGATTAGAAGCTCCTCGTCCAGCACGGCGAGAATCCGCTTCAGCACAGGAATCGTCGGCATGTGATCGCCGCCCTCGATCTTCGAGATGAAGGAGTGCGACGTTTCCGCCCGCTCGGCGACCTCCTTCTGCGTGAGGTCGAGCTCATAGCGTCGTTCGCGGATGTGGGCGGCGATCCAGTTCCGCTCGCGCAGCTTACGAATCGCGGCGTACTCCTTGCGGGCCTCCCGGTACTCCTCGCTTTCACGGGCCCGATCTCGGGCCGCCTCGGCGACGGTTCTGCCTACCGGGCTAATGCGGTCGTGTTGCTTCGCACTCATGTCGGTGAGTTTATCAAAATGAATAAATACGTTACGGCCCTATCGGTGGCTCGGCGGAGCATCCCTGCCTGCCGCGCGGGGCGGCTCCCTCACCTGTGCGTCCATTCGGTGGCGGAAGTCGGCCATCCGCCTCCTCGCCACTGCCTTCTCAGTTGATGGCACGGCTCCGGTCTTCTTCTCGAAAGCGTGCAGCAAGACGATCAGATTCCCAGACCGCTGGTAGAGAATTCGATATCGCATATTGGCGAATCTGATCCTCAGCTCTCGCAGCTCTCCTTCGATTTGCGAGCTGATCGGGAACTCCGGTGGGGCTGCCTCCGGCGGCTGCCCGTTGAGGTGCTCCTCGATGCAATCGTCGATCTTCGTCGCCGGCTTCGTAGGAATTTCGGCGACAAAGCGATCAACAGGTTCACCCCCACGCTTGTCCCGGTAGTAGACGGCTTGTGTTCGCGCGATGCACTGCTAAGCCGCCAAGCTGGAAAAGTCTCCCCCCGCAAACCGCCCACGGCGTGGTTGCTAGGGCTTTGAGGTCGCAAATTGCGACCTCAAAATCGGGGAGACAGGATTTGAACCTGCGACCGCTCGGCCCCCAGCCGAGTGCGCTACCAGACTGCGCCACTCCCCGTGGCTGCTTCGCATTCTGACGGATTCCGGCAAACTGTCGAGGCGCCGCGGATCGCACGCGGGAGGCGATTCGCGCACGCGGCGGTAGCTCAACGGTAGAGCCTCAGCCTTCCAAGCTGATGACGCGGGTTCGATTCCCGTCCGCCGCTTCGTCGTCCGGCGGGCGCCGGCACCTGCTCACGCTCGGCGATTGCAGCTTTTTCCCCACGCCCGTGGGGAAAAGGCTGCACTATCCGCCGCGGGTTGCCCGAGCGGCCGCGAGGGTCGAGGCGATCAGGGAGCGGGTCTGCGCCGGGTCGATCACGTCGTCGAGCTCGAACAGGGTCGCGGCGTTCAGCGCCTTCGCGTTCTCGGTCGCCTGCGCGGTCAGGTCGCGCACCCGCTGCTCGCGCTCGCCCTCGTCCTCGATCGCCTCCAGCTCCTTGCGCAGCGCCAGCCGCACCGCCCCCTCGAGGCCCATCGGGCCGAGGTGGGCCATCGGCCAGGCGACCGTCAGCAGCGGCTCGTGCAGGCTGCCGCCGGCCATCGCCTGCGCCCCGAGCCCGTAGCCGCGGCGCAGGATCACCGCGATCAGCGGCACGCTCAGCGAGGCGCCGCCGTTGAGCATCCGCCCCGCGCTGCGCACCAGTCCGGTCGCCTCCGCCTCCGGGCCGACCATGAAGCCGGGCGTGTCGACGAGCGAGACCAGCGGCAGGCCGAAGGAATCGCAGAGGGCGATGAAGTCGGCCGCCTTCTCCGAGGCGGCGCCCGTGATCGCCCCGGCGGCGTGCATCGAGTCGTTGGCGAGGAAGCCGAGTGGCCGTCCCTCGATCCGGCCCAGCGCCGTCGTCATCTCCGGCGCGAAGCGCTCGCGCAGGAAGGTGACCGAGCCGGCGTCGGCGAGGGTCTCGATCACCGGGCCGACCGGGTAGGCGCGCCGCTCGCGCTCGGGCACGATCTCGCGCAGCGCCGCCTGGTCGGGCTCGGGCCCGGGAGCGGTCGCGCCCTGGAAGTAAGCGAGCAGCCGCTTCGTCGCCGCAACCGCCTCGGCCTCGTCGGCGGCTGCGAGGTCGACGACCCCGTTGCGCTCCTGCATCGCCAGCGGGCCGACCTCATCGGGGTCGACCCGGCCCAGCCCGCCGCCCTCGATCATCGCCGGGCCGCCCATGCCCAGCGAGACGTTCTCGGTGGCGACGATCAGATCCGAGCAACCCGCCAGCACGGCGTTGCCGGCGAAGCAGCGGCCGGCGACGACGGCGATCCGGGGCACCACGCCCGAGAGCCGCGACCAGAGCGCGAAGGCGCGGGTGTCGAGCGCCGAGACGACCGGGTAGTCGGTGTCGCCGGGCCGCCCGCCGCCGCCCTCGGCGAAGAGCACCGCCGGCAGCCGCATGCGCTCGATCAGCTCGAACAGGCGGTCCTTCTTGCGGTGGCCGAGCGCCCCCTGGGTGCCGGCGACCACGGTGTAGTCGTAGGAGAGCACGGCGCAGGCGGCGCGCTCACCGAAGAGCTCGCCGTTGACCCGGGCCGTGCCGCCGATCAGGCCGTCGGCCGGGGTGCGCGCGATCAGCTCATCGAGCTCACGCCGGCCGCGCTGGGCGGCGATCGCGAAGCGCCCGTACTCGACGAAGGAGCCCGGGTCGACGAGGTCGTCGAGGTTCTCGCGCGCGGTCCGCCCGCCGGCGGCATGGCGCTTCTCCACCGCATCGCCCCTGGCCCCGTCGCGAGTCAGCGCCTCGCGTCGGCGCAGCTCGGCGAGATCCTCGCGCTCCCCTCCCCCGCTGCGCTCCTCGTCCGGCACGCGGCGGATGTTCCCAGACCGCTCACTACAGCGGCGATCTAGTCGATCTGTCGGCTACATCCGGCGTTGACGCGCTATCGGCCACGCCAGCGCCTCGAACTCATTTCGGGTGATCTTGCGTCCTCGCTGGACTTGCAGGTAGGTCAGTTTGGCAGCGCTCAACGGGGTGCCCTCGAATACCGGCACCACGTCGTCGACCACCTCCGTCCGGGTCACGAACGGCCAGCGCTCTGCCGCCTCGAAATCGCGTTCTGCAAGCACGAAGTCGCGGTCCCTCTCCGGAGGAACGGTGACCCGAAGAATCGCCGGACATCTTTGAGGGCCATTGTTTTCCTTGCCCAGATAGACAACCAGAAGGTCTCCCACGTCATACGGCTTCGGGTATCCGTCGCTAACCCAATTGCGGCACCACCATCGCTCGTTGCCTGGATCGTGGTAGTTCGTATTGATCTCGTAGTGACGCGCGTTTGCGGCTGCCTCACCCTCTGCAAGGATCTCTTCGAGATTGGGCATTCCAGGAATTCCGAACATAAGGCGGGATTGTAAGCGGGGGAGCCGGGATTCGAACCCGGATTCACGGTTTTGGAGACCGTGCGCATAGCCGTTAACTCACTCCCCCAGGCTCGCGAAGTCTACGACTCGATGGGCGTCGCGTAATGTCCGACGCATCGTCGAACATATGTGCGGGGTATCTGCTTCGCTCCAGCTAACGCCTGTCTTGCCCTGAGCGCCCCGTTCCCTCACGCCCTTGCTCGCCGCCGAGGATCGTCTTGAGGGGGATCGGCTCGGTCTGAGCGGCCTCCTGCAG
>Ga0210063_1000332_pt1 | contig 15340 bp, 15 predicted proteins | sample Muzzi_PWA_D1_FD_185529 | JGI IMG/M metagenome (GOLD analysis project Ga0210063, IMG submission 185529) | Wetland microbial communities from San Francisco Bay, California, USA, that impact long-term carbon sequestration - Muzzi_PWA_D1 (SPAdes) | ecosystem: Environmental > Aquatic > Marine >... | reverse complement strand
TCGTCAACTCCGCGAGGCTGTCGCCGACGACGAGCACCCCGCCGTTGCCGCTCGCGGCTCCCGCCGGGGTCGGGGCGAGGACGGTCAGGGCCAAGAACGCCGCCTGCGCAGCCAGCAAAGCGAGCTTGCGCGGCCCCGGCATCCGGCATTTCTACACTACGCCGATGCGCTCTGGGTACGCGGCGATACTTGGCGTAGCGGCGTGCCTGGGGCTGATCCTGCCCGGCTGTGGCGGCGACGAGGCGACGACGGAGCGCACCGCCACGGCGTCGTTTCACAGCGCCAAGATCGCGATCGGGTCAGGGGAAGAGTCGGCACAGCCGGGGAGGAGCCGCGCGCAGGCCAGGCCCTCGGCCGCGGCGAAGCGCTGCCGTCGCACCCTGGGCGAGTTCCTCGACGCGATGGAATCGCTCGCCAACAGCCTCGCGGTCGGGCTCGACTACGAGCGCTACCTCGGCGCCGTCAACGGCGTCCGCGCGACCTACGCCGAGGTCGACGCCGACCGCCTCGGCCTCGTCTGCCTCGGCCGCGTCGCCGGCCCGGCCGAGCACTCGCTCAACGTCTACATCGACGCGGCGAACGAGTGGGGCGCCTGCCTCACCGAAAGCTCCTGCGAGACCGCCTCGATCGAAGCGAAGCTGCAGCGCCGCTGGGAAGAAGCCGCCGACCGGTTAGCCCGGGCGCGCAGCGGGCTGGGTTCCGTCAACTGAACAGATCGGCGGCGCAGAACTTACGACTCGGGACACTAGTTGGGAGTCGGCCTCGGTCAGGTCGGGGATCAGCTCGAGCAGGTCGGCGAAGGCCTGCTGTCCCTCCGCCAGGGTGTGCGTGACCGGCAGCATCGGCCCGACCAGGCGCACGTCCGGCGCCAGCACGTTCGCCAGCCCCTCCGGCGTCGGCGCCTGCCAGTACTCGGCGAAGCGGCGGGCGAAGTCGGCCGCGGCGCTATGGTCGGGGGCGGATGCCATGCGAGGCAGCATAGAGCCGATCGGGGGAACCATTCTCGGCGCCCGCCGAGCGCTCGAAGCCCTGCGGAGCGTGGCGGCAAAACCTGCGGTGGTGTGTCTTGAACCAGACTTCTGAGCAGAACAGGATGCGGACATGAGGCCGACCCGGAGCTCCATCGTCGCGATCGCGGCGATGGTCGCCGTTGCCTCGGCGGCGATGCTGCTCGTCGCCTGTGGCGGCGACAGCGGGGAAGACAGCGAGGAGTTCGCCGCCGCGGCGGACCGGATCTGCGTCGAGACGGCGGAGCGCGATGTCGCCGAGCGCCCCGGCCGCTCGACGAGCCAGGTCGAGTATCTGGAACAGCTGCGCGCGTCTCGCGAGCAGACCCTGCGGCAGCTCGAAAGCCTCAGTCCTCCCGGCGATTCGACCGCGGCCTTCGAGGACTACCTCGCCTCACGGCGCGAGGCCGTCGAACGGCTCGAGGACGGCATCAAGGCCGTCGAAGACGAAGACGCCGGGGCCTACGAACGGTTCCGCCGCGCCGCCCGCAAGCGGGTCGAAGCAGGCGACGAGCTCGCCGGTGAGGCCGGCCTCACCGCTTGCGCGGGAACGGTCTCTCCGGCCGAACGCCGCGCGATCGAGGAGACCGTCGCGATCTCGATCGAGCCCGACCGCGCCCGGGAGTTCTGCGCCGAGCGTTCGACCGAGGCGATGATCGCCGCCAGCTTCAGCGGTGTCGGTGACTGTGCGCGGCAGCAGTCGCAGCGAGCGGAGACCGAATCCGCCACGATCGTCCGCCTCAGCGGCATCGACGGCGTCTCGGCAAATGCGCTCGCGGCTCTCGACTATGCCAACGGCGAAAAGGGTCGGTTCGAGGTCTCGCTGCACTTCGAGGACGGCGTCTGGAAGTTCGACTCTGTCTCAGAGCTGTCCGGGTAGGCCGCCGGCCGCCGCGGAGCGCGGCAGCATCGCCTCCAGCAAACTCCCCCCGATGGCGATCGGGTTTCTCAAGCGCAGGCCGAAGAAGAGGGCGCCGCGGGCGCCGGCGCCCTGGCCGAGCACGCCGCTGCCGCCCCGCCGGCCGCCGTCCTATTACCTCGTCGCCGGGGTGGCGCTCGACCGCGAGCTCGAGCGCTTGCGCCGCCTACCGGTCTTCGCCGCCGGGCCGCTGGCGAGGCAGCGACCGCAGCTCAAGGTACGGCGCGCGAGCAAGCGGCCGAACAAACTCGGCTTCGCAGTCCCGGCCGAGTTCCGCCTACAGGTGACCGCCTACCCGGGGATCGGCGCCGGCGACATCCTCGAGACCCTGCTGCACGAGCTGACCCACCTCCACGTCGGCCGCGCCGCCGAGGCCCACGCCTGGCATGGCCGCACCTTCAAGGCGGCGCTGGCGCAGGCGATGCGCGAGGCCTACGGCGTTGAGATCCCGCCTCCGCCCCATACCCGCCATGGGGTTTACGCGGAGGCGATCGCCGCAATCCGGCCCCGGGCCTAGCGAATCAGCAGCAGCTTGCGGCGGCGGTGGGTGGCGCGCTGGCCGCGCGGGGCGACCCAGAGGTCGAGTCTGGCCTTCAGCTTGCGCCGGTGGCGCAGCAGCCTGCGGCCGGGCTTGGCCAGGCGGGCGACTACGAGGCGCTTGCGGCCGGCGCGCTTGACGAAGGCGCGGGCGATGACCCGCTTGCCGACGCGGACGACGGCACGGACGCGGCCGCAGGGGGCCGAGCAGGCGACCCGGGCGACGCGCAGCTTGCCGCGCTTGAGGCGGGCCTTCTTGAGCAGCTTGGCGTGGACGCCGACGCGGGATGCGACCGGCGGGGCGGGGGCAGCGGCTGCGCTTGAGCCGCTGCCGGCCGCTGGGGCTGCCGGGGAGTCGGGCAGGATCGTCAGCTTCAGCGTGTCGATCTCCCTACTGCCGCTCTTGTTGACCGGGAGCGTCACCGCACCGGCGGCGCCGTCGCTGTAGGGGTTGCCGTACATGTCGGCGTAGCGATCGATCACGCCGGCGTACTGCTCGAAGGCCGGGAACGGCGCGGGGCTCGTGCGAGCGGCGGCGAAGGCGGGCTGGTTGAAGCCGACTTCGCAGTAGGGCTGGGCTACGTCGGTTTTGCGGTATTTCTCCTGGCAGAAGTTGATCGCGTCGTTGCCGTAGCGGCTGTCCCAGTAGCCGGCCATGAAGCCGACGAGGACGTCGTGGCGGATCTGCCCTTCGAGGTCGTTGTTCGTGTTGGCGCCGGTGTAGATGTCTTCGATCAGTTCGGGGCCAGGCATCGTGATCGTGGGCGGGGCGGGCTGCGGTCCTTCGCTGGTCCCGTTGAGCACGATCGAGCCGTCGGGGGCGAACGTGCCGGAGTAGGCGGAGGTGGTGAATTCACCTTCCCCGGGGCCGGAGAAGGTGCTGTGCAGCTGGATCGTCTTGCCGTTCATCGAGCGCACGTATTCGCCGAGGTCGGGGTAGGCGTCGGTGTGCGTAGGCGAGAGCACGCGGACGATTTCGCCGCCGTTGCGCACGGTCGCGGCGGGGCCGCCGGGGATCGCCTGCATCGCCGCAAAGATCGTCTCCGCGTAGGCCGAGCCGAGCTCTTCGACCTGCTCGCCGCCGGAGTAGTTGTCGAGCCGCATCCCGATCCCGAACTGGTCGACCGCGGTGAGGTTGGCGACGTCGCCGTCGAGATGCTTCTCGGTCAGCTCGATCCAGCCGTAGCGGGTCAGGGTGTCGGCGTTGAACTCGGTCACCGGCGCCCCGAAGGAGATGTAGATCCGGCCGGAGTCGATGTACTCGACGTCCAGCGTCGGCGGGTCGAGCGCGCTGAGCTTCTTCGGCACGCCGTTGTCGGCCCCCGTCACTTCGTAGCCCGGTTCGCCGCTGGCAACCGTGAACCAGACTTCCTTGCCGCTCTGGTTGTCGATTTCGACTTTCACCGCCTGCGCTGCCGCCGGGAAGGCAAGCGCGGCGAGCGCGGCGGCGATGGCGGGAATCGAGCGGAGGCGTCGCGGGGGTTTGAGCATGCCCCTTGATCGGCGGGCGCGCCCGCATCCTTGAGTGCCGCCGCAAACTCCCCGCGCATGCGCAGCGGCGATCGGGGAGGATCCCGGATCGGAATAGGGGCCCCTGTCGGCGGAGCGGCGTAGAGTGGCTTCGTTGAGCTTCCGGGGCACGCGCCCTTCTGTGTTCGCCGCGGCGGTCGTCCTGCTTCCCGCGCTGCTGGCGCTGCTGCTGCCCGCTGGAGTTCTCGCCGCGAGGACGACGAAGCCAGGCCGTCCCTCCGCCGCGGCGAGCGGGCGGTTGGCCCAGCTGCCGGGTAGGCGCGGCTGCCTGGTCGACCGCACGGTCAAAGCGGGCAGCTGCGGGACCGCTCGGGCGCTCGCCGGCGCCGGCCCGTTCATGGGCTCGCGGGCGATCGCGGTCAGCGCCGACGGCCGCAACGTCTACGTCGCCGCCTCGCGCAGCGACGCGATCGCGATCTTCGCCCGCAACCGCCGGACCGGGGTGCTGAGACAGCCCGCCGGCAAGGGCGGCTGCGTCGCCGCGAAAGGAAGCGGCGGCTGCGCCAGGGCGGTCGGGCTCGACGGCCCGAACTCGGTTGCGCTCAGCCCCGAAGGGCGCTTCCTCTACGCGACCTCGCGCGCCGCCAACTCCGTCACCGCCTTCCGTCGCAACACCTCGACCGGCGCGCTGAGGCAGCTCGCGCCGGGCAGCGGCTGCGTCTCGGGGATCCCGATCCCGGGCTGCGCCGCCGGCCGCGCCCTGGTGGCGCCCGATGTCGTCGCCGTCAGCCCCGACGGCGCCAACGTCTACGTCGGCTCCTTCTTCGGGAACGCCGTCGCGATCTTCCAGCGGGCGAGAAACGGCGTCCTCTACCAGGCGAGCGACGCGAGCGGCTGCATCGCCGAGGCGATCGCCGGCTGCGCGCCCGCGATCGCCCTCGCCGCCCCAGAGGGGCTCGCCATCAGCCCCGACGGCGCCAACGTCTACGTCGGCGGCGCGCTCTCCAGCTCGGTCGTCGAGCTGGCGCGCGAACCGGCAACCGGCGCTCTCTCCCAGCCCGGCGACGGCAGCGGCTGCATCGTCGACGTCGCGCTCGCCGGCTGCACGACCGGCGTGCAGCTGAGCGGCGCCAACGCGATCGCAATCGCGCCCGCGGGACGCGACGTCTACGTCACCTCGCTGTTCAGCAACTCGGTCACCTCGTTCAGCCGCTCCGCCGCCGGCATCCTCACCCAGAAGCCGGGCACCCACGCCTGCATGGTTTACCTGCGCGCCGTCGGCTGCTCCTTCGGCCGGGCGATGATCGCGCCCGAGGGCCTCGCGCTCAGCCCCGACGGCTCCAGCGTCTACCTCGCCTCGTTCAAGAGCGGCGCGATCGACGTCCTCGACCGCGACCGCGAATCGGGCTTCCTCGCCCAGAAGGCGGGCCGCGCGGGGTGCCTGGCCGCGCGCCGGGTCCCTGGCTGCCGCCCCGGCCGGGCGCTGCGCGGGGTCAGCTCGATCGCGCTCAGCCCCGACGGCCGCTTCGTCTACTCCACCTCTTTCGCCAGCAATGCCGTCAACGTCTTCAGGAGGAAGAGATGACCGATTCGGAACGCCGCCGGGCGGGCATCACGCGCAAGGAGCTGCTCGGCACCGGGGCGGGAGCGGCTGCGGCCGCGCTGCTGGCGCAGAGCGGGGCGGAGGCGCTCGCGGCCAAGGGCAAGGGCCGCAGCGTCGCGGGGATGAACATCGTCCTCATCCTCACCGACCAGGAACGGGCGATCCAGCACTTCCCGCCCCACTGGCTGCGCCGGAACCTGCCGGGGATGCGGCGGCTGCGCCGGCACGGGATCAGCTTCGAACGCGCGTTCACCAACGCCTGCATGTGCTCCCCGGCGCGCTCGACCCTGATGAGCGGCTTCTTCCCCGCCCAGCACGGGGTCAAGTACACGCTCGAGGAAGACATGCCGTACCCCGAATACGAAGCGCAGGTCGAGCTGCCGCCGCCCCCTGCCTTGCCGAACCTCGCCACGGTGATGAGGGCCGCCGGCTACAACGTCGTCTACAAGGGCAAGTGGCACTGCTCGAAGCCGGCCGAAAAAGAACATGCCGTCCCGGCCGATCTCGAAAAGTACGGGTTCGACCGCTGGAACCCGCCGGACGCGGGCGCCAACCAGACGGTTCCCGAGGCCGGCGGCGGCTACGTCGACAACGACGGGCGTTTCATCGACTCAGACGGGGAGGGCGCGAGCGAAGGGGCCCTGCAGTACCTCAGCTCCAACGCCGCCCAGGAGCAGCCGTTCTTCATGGTCATCTCCCTGGTCAACCCCCACGACGTCCTCTTCTACCCGAGCCGGACCTTCGAAGAAGCCGGCTACGACGGAACCTGGCTGGAGGGTGAGATCGGCGTGCCGGCGACCAACGGCGAAAGCTTGAAGACCAAGCCGACCGCCCAGGAGGAGTTCCTGCGGATCTTCAACCTCACCGGGAAGCCGAGCAGCGAAGCTGAAAAACGCCGCTACCTGAACTTCTACGGCAACCTGATGCGCTCCTCCGACAGCTACATCGTCAACGTCCTCGACAAGCTCGAACAGACCGGCCTGCTCGACGACACGCTGATCGTGCGCACCGCCGACCACGGTGAGATGGGGCTGGCCCACGGAGGGATGAGGCAGAAGAACTTCAACTTCTACGAGGAGGCGATCCGGGTCCCGCTCGTCTACTCGAACCCGAGGCTCTACCCGCGGCCGTTGAGCACCGACGCGATGGTCTCCCACGTCGACTTCCTGCCGACGCTGGCGAGCCTGGCGAAGGCGCCGAAATCCTCCCGCGCGAACTGGCAGGGCGTCGACTACTCCTCCCTGGTGCTGAGGCCGGCCAAGGACAAGTCGACCCAGAACTACGTCGTCTTCACCTATGACGACTACCAGTCGGGGCAGAAGAGCCCGCCCTACCCGAAACCCCCGAACCACATAGTCAGCATCCGCGAAGGGCGCTGGAAGCTGGCCAAGTACTACGACGTGGCGAAGGAAAACCCGAAACGGCCGCAGTGGGAGATGTACGACCTGAAGACCGACCCCCGGGAGACCGAAAACATCGCCCACCCCGGCTTCGACCGCTCGCCTGCCCAGCAGAAACAACTCCAGCGCCTCAAACGCAAGCTGGCCCGGGTCGAAAGGACGCGTTTGCGGGCGACGACTACGACCTAGTCGTCGCCGCGGACCCCTGCGCTTGCGGGGGGGTGACTTCGGTCGCCTCTCCGTGGGGTTGGTCTATCCCACCGTCGCTAATCCCGCCGCGCCGTTCGCGCCGGTTGGCAAGGCTTGAGAGAGCGATGTGCCCAGGGGCAGGGGCTTCTGCCGATGGAGCTAGCCGGATTCGAACCGGCGACCTCCTGGGTGCGATCCAGGCGCTCTGCCAACTGAGCTATAGCCCCGCGTGCGTGGTTGGGAGGATCGTCCCAAAGGCCGCGCAGATGCAAGGATACCCGCATAGTCTTTAGGTTCCCGGGGAGCTTTTATGGGCATTCTCGACGACGCGATCAAAGAGCATCTGGAGTTGAAGCGGTCACACGGCGCGGACGCGTCGGAGTTGAAGCAACTCGAGGACGAGGCATTCGGCGCCTCAGAGCGGCCCGGGGACGAGGCTGCGTCTCCCGATCCGGTCGCCGAGGCACCGACCGAATTCATGCAGCAGCCCGATCTGGAGCCCGATGCGGGCGTCGCGGAGGCGCCTGAGGCCGAGGCGCCCGCCGACGACGAGCCGTCCGTCCGGTCCTCGCCGCGCTCCGAGATCGCCGACCTGCAGGAGGGGCCGCCGGAGCCCGAGCTCGAGCAGGGCGCCCCCGAGCCCGAGCAGCCTGTCGAGGAGGAGTCGCCGGCGATGGAACATGAGGCGATTCCCGAGCAGGACCCCCCGATCGAGCCGAGCGGGCCGAGCACCGAGGAGCGCGAGGCGATCGCCGAGCAGCCGACCGAGATGTACGACATCGAGGAGGAGCTCGCCGACGAGCCGCGCCTGGCGCCGGCCGATCCCCCCGCCGGACTCGATACCGAAGACGACGAGGCCGAGGAGAGCGGCGCCACCTATGAGGACGAGGAGGACGACGACTTCTGGGACGAGAAGCGCCTCTCCGACGAGCTCGACCAGGCGCTGGAGGCGCCGAGTGAGGCCGAGGAGGAGCTCGCCCCGCCGCCGCCCGCCGAGCCCACGCCCGCACCCGCACCCGAGCCTGAGCCCGGACCGCCGGCGCCCGAGCCCGACGACAGCGCCCCGGCCGACGGCCCCGAGGAGGACGTGCTCGAGGAGACCCCGGAGTTCCTCGAGGAGGCACCCGAGGCCGACCGCCTCTGGTTCGAGCAGAAGCCCCCCAAGGACTTCGATTTCGACGACTGAAGTCGCGTAATCGAACCGTATAGATTGCGGCGGTGACCTCCGACGCCGCAATCGAAGCCAGCGGCCTGCGCAAGTCCTACGGCAAGGTGGTCGCCCTCGACGGCGTCGACCTGCGCGCCCCGGCCGGAACCGTGCTCGGCCTGCTCGGCCCCAACGGCGCCGGCAAGACGACCGCGGTCCGCATTCTCGCCACCCTGCTGGGCGCCGACGGCGGCAGCGCTCGCGTCGCCGGGCTCGATGTCGACGCCGACGCCGGGGCCCTGCGAGCGAAGATCGGGCTCGCCGGCCAGTACGCCGCGGTCGACGAAAACCTCACCGGCGCCGAGAACCTGCAGCTGGTCGGCCGCCTCTACCACCTGCCGCGCGGCGAGCCCCGCGCCCGCTCCGCCGAGCTGCTCGAGCGCTTCGGCCTCAGCGACGCCGCCGACCGCCTCGTCCGCACCTACTCGGGCGGGATGCGCCGCCGCCTCGACCTCGCCGCCGCGCTCGTCTCCCGCCCGCCGGTCCTCTTCCTCGACGAGCCGACCACCGGGCTCGACCCGCGCAGCCGCATCGACCTCTGGGAGACGATCGAAGATCGCGTCTCGAAGGGGACGACGGTGCTGCTCACCACCCAGTACCTCGACGAGGCCGACCGCCTTGCCGACCGGATCGCCGTGATCGACCACGGCCGGCTGCTCGCCGAGGGCAGCTCGGACGAACTCAAGGACCGCTTCGGCGGCGAGCGGCTCGACCTCACGCTCGAGGACCGCGGCCAGGCCGATGCCGCGACCGCCGCCCTGCAGCCGATCGTCTCCGGCCCGCCCAGCGACCTCCCCAGCGGCGCCCTCTGCTTCCCGGTCGAGCGCCGCCAGGGCACGATCGCCGCCGCCGTGCGCCGCCTCGACGAGGCGGGGATCGGGATCGACGACGTGGCGATGCACCGGCCGACCCTCGACGACGTCTTCCTCGGCCTCACCGGGCGGGCCGCGAGCGAAGCCGAGGACGGCGGCCCGCCCGCCGCAGGGGACGACCGAGCATGAGCGGCCTCCGCGACAGCCTCAGCGACACGCTGGTCCTGGCCAGGCGCAGCCTGATGCGGATCCAGCGCGCGCCCGACCTGCTGGTCTCCTTCACCGTGCAGCCGATCATGTTCGTGCTGCTCTTCGTCTACGTCTTCGGCGGCGCGATCAGCACCCCCGGCTACGACTACGTCGACTTCCTGATCCCGGGGATCGTCGTGCAGACGATGGCCTTCGGCGGCTTCGTCACCGCGCTCGGCCTCTCCGAGGACCTGAAGAAAGGGCTTGTCGACCGCTTCCGCTCGCTGCCGATGTCGCGCGCCGCCGTGCTCGCTGGTCGCACCTTCGCCGACATCGCCACCAACACCGTCTCGCTGGCGATCATGATCGTCGTCGGCCTGATCGCCGGCTTCTCCTTCGGCGCCCCCGCACTCGATGTGATCGCCGGAATCGGCCTGATGCTGCTCTTCGGCTACGCCTTCTCCTGGGTCTTCGCCTTCGTCGGCCTGGTCTCGTCCTCGCCCGAGTCCTCGCAGGCCTTCGGCTTCATCGTCATCTTCCCGCTCACCTTCATCTCCTCGGCCTTCGTCCCGGTCGACTCGATGCCGGCCGTCCTCCGGGCCTTCGCCGAAGTCAACCCCTTCACGATCACGGTCGACGCGATGCGCGCCCTCTGGCTCGGCACCCCCGCCGGCAACAACGTCTGGCAGGCGGCCCTCTGGGCGATCGGCATAGCCACCGTCTTCGCCGCCCTCTCGGTCAACCGCTACAAACGCGCGGTAATCCGCTGAGCGCCCCTACACTTTCCGGCGAGGGGCCATAGCTCAGCTGGAAGAGCGCCTGCTTTGCAAGCAGGAGGTCGCCGGTTCGAACCCGGCTGGCTCCATCACCGCGCGATACGGTGCCCTGGTCGGCCTGATCGAGCCGCGCGAGGCGATCCCGATCCACTACGAGGGCTGGAAGCACTTCCGCCAGGGCCGCGAGCAAATCGAGCGCGAGCTCGCCGCCGCGCCGCCGGACGTCGCCGCGCGCTTCCGCTGGCTGCCGATCGGCGAGCCGGCGCCCGTCTCCGTCTGAGCACTCCCGCCGGGGCTACCCGGCGAGGCCGATCAGCAGCTGCGAGTGGTCGTTCGGGTCGACCTTGACCGGCACCTGGGCGCCCGGCTGCAGCTGGCCGATCAGGGCGGGGGAGACGACCTGTGTGTGGGTGACGCTGGACTGGCTGCCGCCGACGTCGAGGGTCATTTCGAACTGCAGCTCCGGCTGCATGTTCACCTGCTTGCCCGTCGCCACCATCTGCACGATCGTCGCCGTGCCGTCGACCCCTTCGTTGGCCAGCTTCTCGGCCAGCGCCTGGTCGGCCTGCACCTGCTGCACCGCCTGGTTGGCCTGGGCGAGGCCGTCCTTCATCATCCCGAAGGTCCCGCCCTGTTCCTTCTTCATCTGCTTGCCGGCCTTACTCAGGTCCCTCATGTCCTTGAACATGCCCATCGCGTCCGCTCCTTGCATAGATTTGGGGGACCCTGCCGCTCCCCGGGTTGTCGCCCCGACCCTACCGCCGCCGCGCCCCCCTGGCTATAGGCTCGCCAACCGATGTTCGGACGCCGCAAGAAGCCTCCGCCCGGCAAGGGCCGCGCCAAGGCGACGATCCTCGAAGCCCGCGGCACCGCCGGATCGGTAGCCGGCTACCAGATGGTCGAGCTGACGCTCGAGGTGCGCCCCAAGGACGGCGTCCCCTTCCAGCTCAAGCGCAAGTTCTCCGCCGGGCGCGTCGGTCGCATCGAGCAGGGCCGCGAGATCGACGTCCTCTACGAGCTCGCCAATCCGGAGCGGATCGAACTGGCCTGAAGAGGCGCGCGCCGCTCAGGCGCTCGCCGCCGCGGGCTGCGGGAGGTTCTGGTCCGCGTGGTAGCTGGAGCGGACCAGGGGGCCGGAGGCGACCGACTCGAAGCCGAGCGCGTAGGCCTCGCGCTCGAGCGCCTCGAACTCCTCGGGGTGCCAGTAGCGCTCGACCGGCAGGTGATTCTCGGTTGGGCGCAGGTACTGGCCGACGGTCAGCACCTGGACGCGGTGCTCGCGCAGGATGCCGAACGTCTCGACCATCTCCTCAAACGACTCGCCGAGCCCGACCATCAGCCCCGACTTCGTCACCACCTCTGCGCCCCCCATCTCCTTTGCCATCCGCAGCACCCGCGCCGAGCGCAGGAACTTCGAGCCGCGCCGCGCCTTCGGGTAGAGCCGTGGCACCGTCTCGACGTTGTGGTTGAAGACGTCGGGCCGCTCGTGGATCACCTTCGCCAGCGGCATCTCCTGGCCGCGGAAGTCCGGCGTGAGGATCTCGACCTTGCAGCCCGGCGCCTGCATGCGGATCGAGCGGATCACGCCGACGAAGGCGCTTGCCCCGTAGTCGGGCAGGTCGTCGCGGTCGACCGAGGTGACGACGGCGTGGCGCAGGCCCATCTTCTTCACCTGGTTGGCGACGCGCAGCGGCTCCAGCGGGTCGTTCCAGCTCGGCACGCCGGTCTGAACGTTGCAGAAGCCGCAGCGCCGCGTGCAGACATCGCCGAGGATCATGAAGGTCGCCGTGCCGCGCTCCCAGCACTCGCCGACGTTGGGGCAGTTCGCCTCCTCGCAGACCGTGTTGAGGTTGTCGCTGCCGATCTCGGCCTTCAGCCGCCGGTAGGTCGGCCCGCCCGGGGCCGGCACCTTCAGCCAGGGCGGCTTGCGGGCGCGGCGGAAGGGGATCGCCTCCTCGCCGCCGGCCGCCGCGGTTCCGCCCGGCTTGGCCCGCGAGCGGGTGACGTGGACGCGGGTTTGAATGGGCTCGCTCATAAATGTTCGCGCTTCGCTCGCGGCGCGCAGAGACAGAGATGGACGCTTGCTCGCTCCGCGCTCACGGGACTCCGAGCCTAGCGAGGTCGAGCCCGAGGGCCCCCGGCGCGGTCTCCACCGGCGTCCGCCCGAAGATCGCGGCGTAGCGTGCCGCCACCGTGTCCGCGACGGTGCCGAGGTCCCGCTCGGCGCCGAGCTCGCGACTGAGGGAGGTGACGCGGCAGTTGTCGATCCCGCAGGGGACGACCCACTCGAACGGCTGCAGGTCGTTGTTGATGTTGACCGCCATCCCGTGCGTGGTCACACCGCGGCTGACGTGGACGCCGATCGAGCCGATCTTGCGGGCCGCCTCCGGTCCGGCTTCGGGGCCGGGTGCTTCGCCCTCGGTCCAGACGCCGGTCAGGCCCTCGATCGTGCCGGCGGCGACGCCGTGCGCGCCCAATGACTCGATCGCGACCCGCTCGAGCCGGCGCACGTACTCGTGCACGTCGTCTTCGTAGGGCTTCAGAGAGACGATCGGGTAGGCGACCAGTTGGCCGGGCCCATGGTAGGTGACGCGGCCGCCGCGGTCGGTGTCGTGGACTTCGATCCCCTGCATCTCGTACCACTCGGCCTGCATCGGCAGCTCGGCGTCGGTTGAGCGGCGCCCGCGGGTGTAGACCGGGGTGTGCTCGAGCAGCATCAGCACGTCGGGGAGCTCGCCCTCCTGCCGCGCTCCCTCCAGCCAGCGCTGGGCCGCCCGAGCCTCCTCGTAGGGGACGATGCCGCAGCGTACGACCAGGATTTCCGCGCTCATCCTTGAAATCGTCGCATGCCGCGGCCATATCCTTCCGGCACCACCCCATGGACCAGTCCAAGAGCGCACAGCTCCTCCGTCCCGACTGGCTTCCGGCCGTCGGGCTCAGCGCCGTGCTCGCCACCGCGATGCTCGTCTGGAACCCGCCGGTCGGCGACCTCGCCGCGCAGGTCTTCCGCACCGAGCTGTTCCAGCGCGGCGGCCTGGCGATCTGGAACGGCTCCTGGTACGGCGGCCACTACACCCTCACCTACAGCGTCCTCTTCCCGCCGCTGGCGGCGCTGCTCGGGCCGCGGCTGGTCGGGACGCTGGCCGTCGTCGCCTCCTCCTACCTCTTCGATCGCCTCGTCCGCGACCGCTGGGGCGAGGCGGCGCGCTGGGCGACGCTCTGGTTCGCCGCCGGCGTGGTCACCCTGCTGGCCGACGGCCAGCTCACCTTCGCCCTAGGCGTCGTCTTCGCCCTGGCCGCCCTGCGCGCCCTCCAACTCCACCGCACCGCCCTCGCCCTGAGCGCCTCCGCCGCCTGCGCTCTGTCCTCCCCAGTAGCAGCGGTCTTTCTGGCAGGAGTCGTGCTTGCCGGCGCCTTCGACCCAGTCACCCATCTCCGGCGCCTCCCCGACAGGACCCGCGGGCCAGCGGCAGCCTGGGTCGCCTCGATCGCGCTCGCCCTGACCCTGATCCCCAACATCGCCTTCCCCGGCGCCGGCGAGTTCCCCTTCGCCTTCACCTCCTACCTGGCGATCCCGCTCTGGTGCGGCTCCGCCCTCTACATCACCGGCGGGCTCGGCGAGCAGGAGCGCCAGCTGCGCCGTGTGCTGCTCGCCTACCTGCTGGCGGCGACCGCGATCTGGCTTTTGCCGAACGCGATCGGCGGCAACGCGGTCCGTCTCGGCGCCCTCTTCGGCGGCCCGGTGCTCGCCGCCGTGATCCTCGCCCGCCGCCCCCGGGTCCCTGTCTGGTTCCTCGCCCTCTTCATCGCCGGGGGGCTCTACTGGCAGCTGACCGCGAGCGTCAACCAGATCGCCCGCAGCGTCGGCGACCCCTCGACCACCGGCTCCTACTTCGCCCCGCTCGCCGGTTGGTTGCGCGAGAACGGCGGCGACGCGGCACGGATCGAGGTGCCGCCGACGGCGAACCACTGGGAGTCGGCCTACCTCGCGCCCGGCTTCGAACTGGCGCGCGGCTGGCTGCGCCAGCTCGACACGACGCGGGACAACGTCTTCTACCGCGACGGGCTGCTCGGCGACCGCGCCTACCGCGCCTGGCTGCACGACAACGCGATCCGCTACGTGGCGCTGCCCGACGCCCCGCTCGACTACTCCTCGGTCGCGGAGCGGCGCCTGATCCTGAACACCCCGCCCTACCTGCTGCCGCGCTGGAGCGACGCCCACTGGCGCGTCTACGAGGTGCGCAACCCGGCACCGCTGGTGCAACCGCTCGGCGACGGCGCGGCGCGGATCCGCTCGATCAACCACAGCGGCTTCGCCCTCGACATCGACCGCCCGGGCCGCTTCCTCGTCCGCGTCGCCTTCACCCCCTACTGGTCGATCGCCCGCGGCCAGGGCTGCCTCGTCCGCCACGGCGACTGGACCCTGGCCCGCGCCAGCCGCCCCGGCGTCTTCCGCGTAGCCGCCGACTTCTCCCTGCCGCGCGCCTGGAACGCGGTAACCGGCGCGAAAAAGACCTGCTAGAGGGCGAGGGAGAGCGGCTCTTCCAGCAACGCCTTGATCCGGGCGAGGAACTCGGCGGCGGGGGCGCCGTAGAGGATGCGGTGGTCGCAGGCGAGGTCGACTTGCATCAGCTGAGCGGTGGTCACCTCGCCGTCGCGGACGACGGGCCGCTCCTCGATCGCGCCGACGGCGAGGATCGCCGCCTGCGGCGGGTTGATCACGGCGGAGAAGCCGTCGATCCCGTACATGCCCAGGTTGGAGACGGTGAACGTCGCGCCGGAGAGCTCCGGCGGCGTGATCTGCCCCTCGCGCACCTTCTTCGCCAGCGCCCGCGACTCGGTCGAGATCTGGCGCAGCCCCTTGCGGTCGGCGTCGAACAGGGTGGGGACGATCAGCGTGTCTTCGGCAGCCACTGCGACGCCGACGTTGACCCGCGAGTAGAGCTCGAAGCGGCCGTCGCGGTAGGCGCCGTTGGCGCGCGGGTGTTCGCGCAGCGCCAGCGCACAGGCCTTGACCACCATGTCGTTGAATGAGGGCACCGGGTCCCCCTCGCCCGCCGCCTCCTTCAACAGCGCCCGCCCGGCAACCGCCCGGCTCATGTCCACCGAGGCGCGCAGGTAGAAGTGCGGCGCCGTCGCCTTCGACTCCGACATCCGCCGCGCGATCACCTGCTGCGTCTTCGACAGCTCCTCGTAGGAGGTTTTCCCCTTCGCGGTTTCCGACCCACCAC
>Ga0210063_1000331_pt1 | contig 15374 bp, 14 predicted proteins | sample Muzzi_PWA_D1_FD_185529 | JGI IMG/M metagenome (GOLD analysis project Ga0210063, IMG submission 185529) | Wetland microbial communities from San Francisco Bay, California, USA, that impact long-term carbon sequestration - Muzzi_PWA_D1 (SPAdes) | ecosystem: Environmental > Aquatic > Marine >... | reverse complement strand
ACTGTTTTTACCGCAGCTTTGCAATTCGCTGCTCTCGTATTCCTTGAAGGTGGGCGTGGAGAAACGAACCAGGCGAGAAGCGTGGGCCGCAGAAGCCTGTTCCATTTGACGGATCAGTTGTGGATCGAAGTCGGCGTCTTCGAATTCTTCAATGTGCCTTATTTGAGCTAACCAGTTCATATCGGCATGGTTCCTTTCCGTGATGCTATCACCGCTTCAGCGCAGCGCTTGACCTCGTCCCGGACCGGGCCATGGTTCGGCGTGTCGGCCAAAGTCGTAATCCAGTCGGCGCGGACGTCCTCATCATCGACCAGGTCGCATTCCAGCGCCTGCAAATAATTCTGCACGGCCAGCGGCAGAAAATCCGGTATCACGCGCCCGCTCAACCGGCCCCAGAGACCGGTCCAGCAGCGGATCAGTGTCCATGGATTATAACCCCCCCCGCCCAGCACGACGTTGTGCCCGGTCAGTTCGAGCAGCCGGTCCACCGCATGCCACAAGGCCTGGTTGCTTAGCTTCAACCGTGACAGCGGGTCACCATCCAGTGGATCGGTGCCGCAGGTCAAGACCAGGGCTTGCGGGGAAAAAGCCCGCGACAGCGGAATAATCGCATGATCCAGCAGGTACTCCAGTTCGCTGTCGTTGAAACCGCGCGGCACCGGCAGGTTGCGGGCAGCCGTGACCGCCCGGTCGTCCACCAACCCCGAATGCGGCCAGCGTTTTTCCTCGTGTACCGAAATGGTGAACACCCGTTCATCGTCGGCAAATGCATCCTGCACGCCGTCGCCATGATGCGCGTCGAGATCCACGTAGAGAATACGGTCGAGCCCGCCGTCCAGCAACGTCAGGATCGCGAACACCGGATCATTGAAAAAACAGAAACCGCTGGCCCGGTCGGGCCGGCCATGGTGCGTGCCGCCCGACGGATGAAAGGCGGTTGTTCCCGAAAGCGCCTGCCTGGCGGCCAGGATCGACCCCCCCACCGCGGTGCTGGCCCGCCGGAACAGGCCTGGAAACAGGGGGTTTTCCATCGTGCCGATCCGGTATTTCGCGCGGACCTCTCTATCCACGACGCCGCTGGAATCAGCCTGTCTCAGAGCCTCGATATAGTCCCGGTGATGAAAACGCTGAAGCATCCGGATATCCGCTCGCGGGCTTTCCAGGTAACAATCCGGGTCCAGCCAACCCAGCATCCGGCACAGGTCCATGACGCCCGCAACCCGCTTGATCGAAAGCGGATGGTTCTGCCCGAAAGCCGGTTTACGATAAACTTCACTGCAGATGAAAACCGCCTGGGGCGCGGCTGTCAGCGGCGAGATCATCCCTTCCCGGTGAGCGGTTGATCGGTAAGAATTGATCTGTGTCTCCTGTTTTCCGATAAGTCCAAGACCACGCGATTTTCCATAGTATTCGATTTCCCTAATAAATAAAAACTGTATATACTGAACTGACGTATCTTCCTCACAACAGGGCGCCTGAACCATGTCCGAACAGAGCAACGGCAGCGGCTCCGTGAATCCGCACAGCATGACCATTATCGTCACCAAGGGCAGTCTCGACTGGGCCTATCCTCCGTTTATCCTCAGCACCACGGCCGCAGCCATGGGGCTGGACGTCACCATGTTCTTTACGTTTTACGGTCTGCCGCTGTTGCTGAAGGATCTTGACCTCAAAGTCACTTCACTTGGCAACACGGCGATGAAAATGCCCATGATGGGTGGCCACATGGGGATGCCCAACCTCGTCTCGGCAATTCCAGGCGTCGACCGCATGGCCTCCAAAATGATGAAAAACCTGATCAAGAAAAAAGGCGTCGCCTCAATTGAAGATCTGCGCGAAATGGCCGTGGAGGCGGATGTGCGGCTGATTGCCTGCCAGATGACCATGGATCTGTTCGAATACGATACCAGTGATATGATCGAAGGTATTGAACTCGGCGGCGCAGCCACCTACATCGAGGTGGCGACCCAATCTCATATCAACCTGTTTATCTAGGAAACCAACATGGCAGACAAAGTGCTCGACGCAAAGGGACTGAATTGTCCTCTTCCCATTCTCAAGGCCAAGAAAGCCCTGAAAGAAGTGCCCGAAGGCGGAACCCTCGAGATTCTCGCCACCGACCCCGGGTCAGTCGCGGACTTCCAGGCCTTTTGCCGCACCACCGGCAACGAGCTGGTGGAACACAGTGAAGAAGGTGGCGTATACCAGTTCCTGATTCGAAAATCCGCCTGACCTCCACCAAACCCAAAAACCCGGCCGGTGCCTCATCGGCCGGGTTTTTTTATGGTGGCCACCCCAAGGGAGCGCGCTCCTGGCAATACGGAGACCTGGTCGCGTCGCCGGAGTTGTCCCGTCTCACGGTTCAGGACACGCTCGAGCCATCCCTGGGCGCTCGGTCGTCTGCTCCCGGCAGCCGACGGTCCTGAACCGTGAGACGGGACAACTCCTTCACACGTGGTTCTGGTGCTTTTGTTTGAGCAAAACACACTTGAGCCAAACCGGGTCGCTCAGTTGAAATCACACCCTGAAGCCATCGGTCCTGAACTGTGAGACGCGACAACTCTTTCACGCGTGGTTTTGGTGCTTGGGTAAAGACCACGAAGTCAGAAGAGGGATTGGGGACTTGTTTTCAGGACCGTCAGCTGCCGGGAGCAGCTGACCGAGTGCCCAAGGATGGCTTGAACGTGTCCTGAAAACAAGCCCCCAACTCCTCTTTTGACGGCCTACTGGCTGTGACCGTATACCCTGAACAGCGCAGTCCATTCGCCCGCGTTGCCTAAAGCACCTACTTTTGGGGCGGCCTCCAACAAAAAGCCAGCGCCTGAAGGCGCTGGCTTTTCGTTAAAGGTGGTCTTTCAGCCGGTTTTGATCAGAACCGCCAGCCGTAGCTGACTTCCAGCTCCCACTGGCGCATTTCGAACGAGACCGTTTGGGTCGGATCAAAGTTCTGCGGGCCGGTTTGCTTGTGGTTCGGCGCGTACATGAAGGATACATTCAGGTCGCGGTCGGGCGTGCGGTTCAACGTGAAACCAGCTGTGATATGGCTTTCAATTACGCCGGGGGCCAGGATATTAAAAGTCATCTGGCTCGAGGGAATCGGTTGTTGGCCGTAGCTGTAGCCGAAGCGCCAGGTCCAGTCCTCACCCGCTTTCCACTTCAGGCCCGTCTTGAAAACGGTCATGTCTTCCCAGCCGAAGCCGGCGCCGTTGTCACCACCGAGACAGCTGCTCAGGTCCGTTCCACCCTGACCGGCCGTCGGGCAGGCGAAGATTTTGGCGATGGAATTGCCAACCGAGTCCACGTCGCTGTACCAAACATGGTCGACGTCCAGGTTGAGGGCCAGAGTCTCACTGACCCGGTAAGTCATGCCAAATTTCAAATCGGCAGGAATGTCAAAACCGCCGTGCTGGGCGAACAGGTCGGAATAATCATCAAAATCGCTCATCCAGATCTTGGACTGGTACATCAGACCCATGCTGAATGCTTCGGTCAGTTGTGAATGAAAACCAATCTTGATGCCCGCGCCATAAGACCAATCGGTCCCATTGTTGGACAGGTTTTGCGGCATCACGGTGCCGCCACTGGCGGCAAAGGTTTCCGTGTAGCCGGCAAAAGTACCGACCCCATTGGCCTTGAACATTTGCGCTACCAGGACCGCCGACACGCCAAGAGAAAGTTTTTCGTTCACTGATTTCGCATAGGCGACATCAAGGAAGGCCTGGCTCAGGTTGACGCCGGCTTTCCCGTTGCCATAGGTTCCTTCGAGCGTCATGATCGGCGCCGGTCCCGGGCCATCGGGGTCAAACGTCGCCGTGCCGCCGTTCCAGGTGGTATTCATGCCGCCGCGGCCGTAAAAGGCCAGGCCAATGGCATTGCCATTTTCCAGCTGCCAGTTCCGGGCGACATGGGGGATCACGAAATACTTTTTGTCGCTGTCCAGCTTATTGGGGCCGATCGTAAACGCACCGAACTGGCCGTTAAGCTGGCTGCTGCTGGTCTCATAACTGCGATTCGGGCTGAACAGGGCGGCACCCAGAACAAATTGATCACCAACGACAGCGGCCACAGCGGGGTTATTTGTGATATCGATCGCATCTTCCGGCAACGCGATGCCCGAACCGGCCATGGCCTTGTTCTTGGTGCCAATACCGTGGGTGAAGTATCCGTTCGTAGCGAAGGCGTTACCGGCAACAAACACGCCGGTCGCCAGGGCGATTGCCGTAAACCCGTTGATCATTGTTTTCATTAGAGCCTCCGTCGGCTGTGCCTGCGTAATACATAATTTAATTCATACTAATATAAATACAATGGGTATCACCAGCCGACATCAACAACCCGAATGATCCGGGTCATAAAGTGATGACTTTGCGCGGTTTTCCTGGCTTTGAAAGCGTCTTTTTTGGCGCCGGAACGGGCTCAAATCGGCTAATCCCGGCTGCAAAACAGCTCGTGCATCAATTGCACCATGCGTGCGGCCTCGGGGCTGGCAATCGAGTAGTAGATGGTTTGCGCCTGCCGGCGCGTGGTGACGAGCTCTTCCTTTCTCATTCTTGCCAGGTGCTGGGACAAGGGCGATTGCGGAATGTCCAGCAGGTCGGCCAATTCGCCAACCGACTTCTCGCCTGAACTCAGGTGACACAGGACCATCAGGCGGTCTTTGTGTCCGAGTGTTTTCATCAGGTCACTGGCCTTGCCGGCAGCATCAGCCATGCGAGCGGCGTCAATCGGAGTGTCTTCGGTGATTTTTTGTGCCAGGACTTTCAATTTTCTGGTTCCATTTCTGCGTCAATGGTTATTTATGTATTTCTCGAACCCGGTAAATTGTAACCAAAAAAATGGCTTTGGGTTAGCTCATCCGGGGCAGATCCCGGTTTCTCGGGAAGAGGCTGTCGCTTCGCGGCGAACTCGGCAGGTCAATCATCCGAAGCTGAAGCGATAGTATCCGAAACGTTGAACACGTCCCGCCGGGGTCCGGTGGTCTTCAGTCGCCTGCTCTTGCAGTTGGAAACCATCACCCAGCACACGCTCAAGGCTGGCGGCATCGTGCCGCATCACCGCCAGGCCACTGCATTTTGCCGGGCCATCCGGTGCGAACGTGGCGATCACCAGGCTGCCTCCCGCCTGCAGGGCGCTCCGCAGCACGTCGGTATAAAGCCTCTGATCCTGTTCGTCGGTGAGAAAATGAAAAACGGCGCGGTCATGCCACACGGCATACTGGCGCAGTGGTACGAAGGTCAGAACGTCCTGCTGCATCCAGTGAACGTGAGCCGCGCGATCACCCAGGCGCTGCCGGGCCGCGCGGATGGCGGTGGCGGAAATATCGAGAACGGAAAGATCCTGGTAGCCATCCTGCAGCAGAAAATCCACCAGGCTGGAAGCGCCCCCACCGACATCGATCACGGGACTGGTGGTTTTGGCGTCGGTTCTGCGAATCAGGGACAGCGATTGTTTCGGTTTTTCCTGGAACCAGCTTTGTTCATTCGCCGGGCGAGCTGAATACGCTGCCTCCCAGTGATCTCTGGTGTTCATTTTCCACCTCTCGTCGTCGGGCGTTTCGATTCAAAGGTCATGATTGATGCCTGGAAGCCAATCAGTCATGACCCAAATCAGGCAACAAGCGGAACAACGGGCTGCGGCGGCGCGCCATGCAACGATTGGCGAACGGCTGGGCCTCAAACTGGTCTATGATTCAATGATAAACCATGATTCAAGGAGCTGTTCATGATCCGTAAACTGATGTCCACCCTGTTGACTGCATGCCTGCTGGCGGCCATTTCGCTGACGGCCGCCGCGGAAGATCCGTTGTGGATTGACGTCCGCACCGCCCAGGAATTCAGTGACGGCCATGTCACCGAGGCAGTGAATATTCCCTACGAAGAAATTGGCGAGCGCATTGAATCGGTCGCCCCCGACAAAGACACGACCATCTATCTCTACTGCCATAGCGGCCGTCGCGCGGGCATTGCCAAGGAGACGCTCGATGATCTGGGTTACACGCAGGTCACCAATGTCGGCGGGCTGGACGAGGCCCTGCAAAAAACCGGGCAGGAAGCCGGAGAATAATCCGGCCGGGCGAACATGGGCTGACCACCTGTTCCGGGTTGGTTGGGTGGTGGCACCGCTTACAGCGCGCCCTTGAGCTTCTGCGCGCCCATCATCCGCAGCGCGAATTTTTCGAAGAACGGCTCGACTTTTCCCTGCTTCATTTTGCGCAAATAGTATTTCTCAAAGCCCACCTTGGCCCAGTGCACCCATTTCCCTGAACCCGACCAGTTGGTGTTGCGGGGCGGGATTTGCGGCAGCGCCATGAAGGCGACGCCGCGATCACCAAAGTCAGCCAGGCAGAACGCGTTCCAGGTGGCCTTGTGCGTCAACGGATTGCCTTTGAGATCATCCGCAATATTGGCGACGGTCGCCGTGACCATGGACTCGATCATGTAGCCGGTTTTCGGCACGCCCACCGGCAGCGGCGTCGGGCCGACCGGTGGAATCGCCACGCAGACGCCGACTGCGTAGATGTCGGGAAAGGTCGGGTTGCGCTGATGTTCGTCCACGATGATGAAACCGCGCGGGTTGGACAGACCCTCGATGTCCATCACGGCCTTGATGCCGGTAAACGCCGGCAGGATCATCGAATGGGCAAATTCGAGTTCGTGGCTGGCCTTGTCGGCGCCCTGCTCGTCGACCTGCGTGATAAACATTTTTCCCTGCTCGACCTTGTCGATACGGGTGTTGGGAAAGCACTTGATGTGGCGTTCACGCATTTCGGATTCGAGCATGCTCTTGGTGTCGCCGACGCCATCCAGGCCGAGGTGGCCAATATAGGGCTCGGGCGTCACGTAGTACATGGGAACGCGATCACGGATTTTTCGCTTGCGCAACTCGGTTTCGATGATGAAGGTGTATTCATACGCCGGTCCATAGCAGGACGCGCCCTGTGCCGCGCCAATGACCACCGGGCCGGGATTGGCGCAAAACGTTTCGAAGCCATCCGCCATGATCGTTGCATGATCGGTTTTGCAGACCGAATGGGTGTAACCCCCATGCGGCCCAAGACCCGGGATTTCATCAAATGCCAGCCGAGGACCACTGGCGATCACCAGGTAGTTGTAGGGCAGGATTTCATCATTTTCCAGCAGCAGGCTGTGGCTTTGCGGTTGCACCCGCCTGGCGGCCGTACCAATGAAGCCAATGCCATGCTTTCCCAGCAGGTCTTTCAAATCGAGCCGGATGGCCCCGGGTTCGCGCCACTTGACGGCGACCCAGGGATTGGACGGGGTGAATTCGAAATATTGCTGATCAGAAACCAGCACGATCTCATGTTTGCTTCCCAACTCATCCTTGAGTTCAAATGCGGCTGTCAAACCACCGATGCCGCCCCCCAGGACCACGATCTTGCTCATTGCACTTTACTCCCTACGAATTTTTTGCCCCGGCGCCAACCAGGTCCGCCAGGCTGCAGTTGAACGGTGTTTTCAGGTAGGTCGCACCATTCGTTTCCGCCGCCGGCGCCTTGCCGGCTCGAATATTGACTTGCAGTGACGGCAGGATCAGACGGGGCAGGCCCAGCTTCGCATCCCGGGCTTCGCGCATACCCACAAAAGCGTCTCGCGTCGTGCCGGAATTGATGTGAATGTTGTCTCGACGGGATTGGGCAACCGTCACCTGGCAAACCGGCTCCTGCCCCTCGGCGGGATAGTCATGGCATAGAAACAACCGTGTCTCGTCCGGCAGTTGGTAAAGCCGGCTGATCGAGTCGTACAGCTGGCCGGCGCTGCCGCCGGGAAAATCACAACGGGCCGTACCAAAGGAAGGTGAAAACAGGGTATCGCCGATAAACGCCGCATCCTCGACCAGGTAGGTGACGCTGTCGTTGGTATGGCCCGGGGTTTCGATCACGCGGATTTGCAGATCACCGAGAGAAACCGTGTCCCCTTCCACCAGCAACCGGTCGAACTGGCTGCCATCGGTCGCCACATCCAGCAAGTTGAATGCCTGTTTGAACGTTTGCTGAACCGAACAGATTCCCCGGCCACACCCAACCCGCGCCCTGGTTCTGATTCGAACTTCATCCGCGGCGGTCAGGTGATCTGCATGAGCATGCGTTTCGAGCACCCAACGTACCTGCAGCCCCTCTTCATCAGCCCGCTTCAGCACCTGCTCGATGAAGGCGCTATCCGCTTTGCCGCTGACCGGATCATACACCCACACCGGATCGATGATCACCGCCTCTTTGCTCGCAGTTTCAGCCACCAGGTACGTCCAGGTTCCCGATTCGGGTTCATAGAATGGTGTGATATCGAGGGCCACGGCCAGACGCTCCAAATACATGAGATACTACTTAATAAGATATTTGTAATTTAGAAGAATTGCAACTAAAATCAGGTGGCAACATTCGTGAGGCCGGGCCAGGGGTAAAACCGATGGATTTCGATACCATGCAGCGCAACGCAACCGATGCGGTGACGCTGTTGAAAGGCCTGGCCAACGAGAGCCGGCTGATGATCATGTGTGTTCTGACCGAGGGCGAAGTGTCTGTTGGCGAACTCAACAAACGGATCGAGCTGAGCCAGTCCGCCCTGTCCCAACACCTGGCCGTGTTGCGCGACCAGGGCCTGGTGAAGACCCGCCGCGAAAGCCAGACCATCTATTACAGCCTGGCCGAAACGCCAGCAATGAATATCATCGAGTTATTGCACGGCGTTTACTGCGACACCTGAGGGCTAACATCCGCAAGCGGCGAAAAGGATTTGCCCGACTGCTTATTTGCCGATACAAAAACTGGCGAAGATTTCACCCAACAGGTCGTCCGGCAGGACCTCCCCGGTGATTTCACCCAGCGCCTGCTGAGCCAGGCGCAATTCTTCCGCCAACAGTTCACCGGCCATGGTTTCCAGCATGCAGGTTTTTCCACTCGCCAGGTGCCGGCCGGCGCGCTTGATGGCGTCGATATGGCGCTGCCGCGCGGAAAAGCTGCCCTCGGCATGATCTGCCGCACCCACCGCCGCCCGGATCCGGCTTCTCAGGGCATTGATCCCCTGCCCTGTTTTGGCTGAAATCCACAGGTCCGGGCTTCTCCCCCCGGACTCGATTCCCGCTCGATAAGCGGCGGTATCGAGGTCGGATTTGTTTGCCACCCGGATACGTGCGATCCCTTTTGGCACCTCGACATCAAGGTCCGGTTGTTCCTGCGCCGCCGAGGAGGCGTCTTCCACCAACAGGGCAATATCGGCTGAAGCCAGGGCCTGCCGGGCGCGACGCACGCCTTCCGCTTCGATGCGGTCACTGGTTTCACGAATCCCGGCCGTGTCCGCCAGGTGCACCGGTATGCCGTCCAGGTCGATTTTTTCGCGCAGCACATCCCGCGTGGTGCCGGGAATTTCAGTGACGATCGCGCTGTCCTGCCCGGACAAGGCGTTGAGCAGGCTGGATTTTCCGGCATTGGGCCGGCCGATAATGGCGAGCACGATGCCGTCACGCAACAGGCGGCCCTGCCGGGCTTCCTGCAACAGGGCATCGAGTTGAAAGATCACCCCGTCCAGGCGTTCCAGCACGTCACTCTCAGCCAGGAAATCCACTTCTTCGTCGGGAAAATCGATCGCGGCCTCAACGAACACGCGCAGCCGCGTCAGCTGCTGCTGCAAGTCGTCCACCCGTTGTGAGAAGACGCCCTGCAGGCTGCGCTGGGCGGCGCGGGCGGCGGCGTCGGTGCCCGAATCGATCAGGTCTGCAATCGCCTCGGCCTGGGCCAGGTCGATCTTGTCGTTCAGAAAAGCGCGTTCTGAAAACTCGCCGGGCCGGGCCTGGCGCGCGCCCAGGGAAAGGATTCTTTGCATCAACCGGTGAAGGATGAACGGCCCGCCATGGCCCTGCAACTCGAGAACATCTTCGCCGGTGAAAGAGGCGGGGCCGGGAAAATAAAGAGCGATGCCGGAATCGATGACCTCACCCGATGCGTCTCTGAAAGCGGCCAGGCTGGCGCGCCTGGGGGCGGGCAGGTGGCCGATCAGCGACCGTGCAATGGCCGCGGCTTCCGGGCCTGAAACCCGGACGATGCCGATACCACCCGCTCCGGGCGGGGTTGCGATGGCGCAAATGGTGTCAGCAGTCATGTCCTGGTCCGTTTGCCGCGATCGCCTTTTTGGGGCTTGATTACTTGTCCGCGGCGGCGATCTTCCGGGTGATGTAATACTGCTGGGCCAATGAAAGGCCAGCGTTGGTCGCCCAGTACAGGACCAGCCCGGCCGGGAAGAACGCAAACATCACCGAGAACACCAGCGGCATCATGGTCATCATCTTGCGCTGTAGCGGATCCATGCCGGCCATCGGCGTGAGGCGCTGCGTGGCGAACATGAACCCCGCATTGAGCAGGGGCAAAATGAAATAGGGATCCCGCGCCGACAGGTTATCGATCCAGAGGATAAACGGCGCCTGCCGTAACTCGACCGATTCCAGCAACACCCAGTACAGCGCGATGAAGATCGGAATCTGGACCAGGATCGGTAAACAGCCGCCCAGCGGGTTCACCTTTTCCTTCTTGTACATTTCCATCATCGCCTGGCTCATTCGCTGGCGGTCATCGCCATACCGCTCCTTGAGCTGATCGATACGCGGCTGCAATTTACGCATCCGCGCCATGGACTTGTACTGGGCTTCAGTGAGCTTGAAAAACGCCGCCTTGATCAGCACGGTCAACAGCAGGATGGCCCAGCCCCAGTTACCCACCAGGTTGTGGATTTTTTCCAGAAGCCAAAAAAGCGGTTTCGAAAAAACCGTGAATATTCCGTAATTTACCGTGTATTCCAACCCGGGGGCGATCCCCGCCAATTCGTCCTGCAGTTTGGGGCCCAGGTACAGTCGGCTGTTGAATTCGGTGCTGGCGCCCGAAGAGACCTGGTGCAGGGGGGAAACGGCCCGAGCGATGTAGCGTGGCCATCCAGACCCTGAAATTTGCTGTGTTGAATAGGTGTCTATTTCTTCACCCGGCGGAATCCAGGCGGCGAAAAAATAGTGCTGGATCATAGCCAGCCAGCCATGATCAGTGGATTTTTCATAAGGTTCGTCCGCAACATCGTCGAACTTGAACTTTTCAAATTTGTCTTCCGGGTTGTAGAACCCGATTCCCCGAAAACTGTAACTTCCCGGGTTGGTGAAGCTGGACCCTTTCTCGTCGGTGGATACGGCTTTTTGCAGCTGTTCGTAGCGGCCGCCCGACCAGGGTTGACCGCTTTGGTTGTTCAGCACATGGCTGACCTCGATTTCGTAGCTGCCGCGCTTAAAAACCAGGGTTTTGGTCACGCTCACGCCATCATCAGACTGCCAGGTCAGCGGTACGGCGATCTCGTCTTCGCCATCGGCCAGCGTGAAATCCTTGTTGCTCGATGAATACAGGCTGGTATGGTTCGGCGCCGACTGGTTTGACAGCAGACCCGACTGGGCGATGAACAGTTCGTTCCCTTGCCGTTTCAGCAGGGCTACTTTTTCTTCTGGCTGTTTCAGCTCGACCGGATAGTTCAACAGCTTGGCTGAAACTACGGTGCCACCGACCAGGTCTATTTCCAGGTCCAGAACATCGGTGGTCACGTGGACCAACTGGGCCGACCGCGTCTTTTCCGAAGTCTCCAGCGTGGGTAGGCCGGCCTGGGTGGTGCCAGTATCACCGGTTTCAGTCAGTTGTTCGGGCGTCGGCAGGTCGTCCGCCTGCGGGCCGGGTGAGGAAGGAATACCTTGACCGGTTGCGTCGACAGCCGTTGGAGCGGCCGGGGCAGACGGCTGCGGACCATAATCTTTTTGCCATTCCACCCACAGCAGGTAGGCCAGGAACACCATGCCCATCAGCAACACCGGTCGTAAATTTCCCATTACACTTTTCTTCCTGCTGTCTGATCAGCCGGCCAACTGCCGGTCTCGATTTTTTCTGGTTTTGCGATACCCGGCTTGCGGCCGGGTGAATTCTGCAAGCGCACCCAGTGATTTTCCAGTGACTGCCTCAATTGCCTGTTGCATATGGAGGCGCAAAGCGGTCGTGGCAAGACCACCAGGTCGAGACCGGCGCCCGATGACGGTGTGCCATGAATTCCTGTGGGCCCGGGCGACACGGTTTGAAAGGCCTGTCTGAAGCTTTCCCTGACCACCCGCTTGATCCGGTTTCTGCCCACCGCCCGCTTGTCCACCTTCCGCGAGACGGCCAGCCCAAGTCGCGAAATGGCGATACCATTGGGCCGGGCAAGAACCTTGAAGTAGCGGTCGGTGGATGCGTGAGACTGTTTGAAAACCTGTTTGAAATCAGCAGGTTTTAATAGGCGCGCACTTCGTGGAAATGATTGCAGGCCGTTCAGACTGGATTCTGTTACGGCCTTGTCGTTCGCTGATTCCACTACTGTCGGCCATTATGGCGATTCGAATACCGCTGCACTAACCCGCCCGCAAAGACTCAGGACCAGGACAGCGGGCTGTCGAATCAGGCTGAAAGGCGTTTGCGGCCCTTGGCGCGCCGTGCGTTGATGACGGCGCGTCCACCACGGGTGGCCATGCGATGGCGGAAACCATGGCGACGAGCTCGCTTTAACAGGCTGGGTTGAAATGTGCGTTTCATGATAGTGATCCTTGCAAAAAATGTTCGTTTTCAGCTCTTGGGGCCAGAAATTGCAGCAAGTAGCTGACAAAAGAGGAGAATTGTAACTTTTATTTGCGCCCCAGACAAGCCATTAACCGGACCATTTGTCCATCCGGCGGCGCCTCTGGTATCGCGCCGCGCCGCAGGAAATGAACGCCGGAAATCGCGAGTTCGACCCGATCGCTTGTCTTGCTATGGCGAAGTTATCCACAGCGCGTTAGACTGGAGCACTGCTTGGTCCCAAGGCGTGGGACCAGACGCTAATGATAACGGTACCGGCAACCCCCTGAATGGCCCAAAGCACCTGGCAAACCTGTCTGAAGCACCTGGAACACGAGCTTCCGGCAGAAGATCTCAATACCTGGATCAGGCCGCTACAACTCAAGTCCAGCGCGGGCCGTTCTGTTTTGCTGGCGCCAAACGAATATGTTCGTGATTACATTTCGCTGAATCACCTGGAGCGCATTCGCGACATATTCGAGCACCTTGGCGAAACCCGCGAATCCGTCGTCGTCAAAGTGCATAGTGCCGAGGAAGCCAGAGCGCCGCAAAGCGTTACCTCTTCACTTCCGACCGCCCGGGGCCTGGATAATCGCTACAAATTCAAGAATTTCGTTCAGGGCAAATCCAACGAACTCGGTTATGCAGCAGCCCAGCAGGTGTCCAAGAAACCCGGCCTGGCCTACAACCCGTTATTGCTTTACGGCGGAACCGGCCTGGGCAAAACGCATTTATTGCACGCTGCGGGAAACCTGATTCACAAGCGAAACCCGCGGGCCAAGGTGATCTACCTGCATTCCGAGAGTTTTGTCAGCGAAATGATCCAGGCGCTGCGAGGCAACAAGATCGAAGGCTTCAAGGCGCAGTATCGAACCGCCAGCGCCCTGTTGATCGACGACATCCAGTTTTTTGCCGGCAAGGAACGTTCACAGGAAGAGTTTTTCCATACATTCAATGCCTTGCTGGATTCGCAGCAGCAAATTATCCTGACCTGCGACCGCTATCCAAAAGAGGTGGACGGAATCGAAGCCCGGCTCCGTTCGCGCTTTGGGTGGGGTTTGACAGTGGCCATCGAACCACCCGATTTCGAAACCCGTGTCGCCATCCTGATGAACAAGGCGCAAGAACGGAATGTGGATTTGAACGAGGCCGTGGCTTACCTCATAGCGCGCCGGATTCGCTCCAACGTTCGGGACCTGGAGGGCGCCCTGAATACCCTGTTTGCCAACGCCCGCTTTTCCGGCCGGCAAATCACCGAAAGCTTTGCCCAGGAAGTGCTTCGCGACCTGTTATTGGTTCACGACCGACTGATCACGATTGAAAACATCCAAAAATCGGTCAGCGAATTCTACAAGTTGCGTGTTTCCGACCTGCTTTCGAGACGCCGGACCCGAACCATCGCGAGACCGCGTCAAATGGCCATGGCGCTGAGCAAGGAATTGACCGAGCACAGTTTGCCGGAAATTGGCGAAGCCTTCGGTGGCCGTGACCATACCACCGTGCTTCACGCTTGTCGTAGAATCGAATCACTGTGTGAGACGGATGGCCGGCTGCGTGAAGACCACGCCAAGCTGATCCGCCTGTTGACAGCCTGAGGTGGATATCATGAGGACAATGCCCCGGGTATGCTGTGGACAAGTGCGGGATAAAATTTCAACGCAAAGTTATCCACAGCCCGTGAACAGCCTTCCAGTATGGTTGTGCCGGCTTTAACCAAACATATATGATTGATTTATAAGATTATTTAAGGCTTATTACGATATACACAGGGCTTACTGTTACTACTGTTTTGATATATATTTATCTTAATAATATTAATAAATAGCGAATCAAAAGGACGTCACTCATGAAATTCAGTATCCAGAGAGAGGTATTTCTTCAACCCTTGAGCCAGGTGATTGGCGTCGTGGAAAGACGGCAAACACTACCGGTTTTGGCGAATTTTCTGATCTCGTCACAGGGTAACCGGGTTTCCGTCACGGGTACCGACATGGAGGTGGAACTCGTCGCGTCAGTGAAGGCCGAAATTTCGAGGGAAGGTGAGACAACCGTACCGGCCAGAAAGCTGGTCGATATCGTGCGGATGCTACCTGATGGCGCGACCATCTCGGTTACCCTGGAAGGCGAGAAGTTGACGGTTTCCTCGGGGCCAAGCCGGTTTACCCTGTCAACCCTGCCGGCGACGGAATTCCCGGCCACTGACCAGGTGGAAACCCTGGAAGTTGTTAAAATTCAAGAACATGAGTTAAAAAGATTGCTGGATAAGACGTCCTTTGCGATGGCCAACCAGGATGTCCGATATTACCTTAACGGGTTGCTTTTTGAATTTTCAGAAGGTGCGCTCAAAACGGTTGCAACCGACGGTCACCGCCTCGCGGTGTGTGATTTCGTTGGCGACCTCGGGGTCAATTACAACCGGCAATTGATTGTGCCGCGAAAGGGTGTGCTCGAGTTGGCCCGCATGTTGTCTGACAGCAAAGATCCGGTGGAGCTGGCGCTGGGCAAGAATCACGTTCGCCTGGTCAAGGGAAGCACCATTTTTACCTCCAAGCTGATCGATGGGCGTTTTCCCGACTACCAGGCGGTGATTCCGCTGGGAACGGATCGACACATTCACATTGACCGTGAAAGCTTCACGCATGCCTTGCAGCGTGCGGCGATCCTGTCCAATGAAAAATATCGGGGCGTGCGCCTGGAGGCCACCAGCGATGCGGTCAAGATCATAGCCCACAACCCGCAGCACGAAGAGGCGGTTGAG
>Ga0210063_1000329_pt1 | contig 15438 bp, 15 predicted proteins | sample Muzzi_PWA_D1_FD_185529 | JGI IMG/M metagenome (GOLD analysis project Ga0210063, IMG submission 185529) | Wetland microbial communities from San Francisco Bay, California, USA, that impact long-term carbon sequestration - Muzzi_PWA_D1 (SPAdes) | ecosystem: Environmental > Aquatic > Marine >... | reverse complement strand
CAGCTGCAAGAACTGGCGCCGGTTGATGTCACTGCCCGCCTCCCCCGCCAGTCCGGCGGGCAGATAGCGATGGAATTCCCGCTCCGCCAGTTCCTGGAACTCTTCCGTGTCCGCCAGCTCTTCCAGGCTGCGCCAGTAGCTGCGCCCGCTCTGCTGGCTGAGGCGACGGCGCACATCCTCGACCTCCAGCCGCTCCTTGACGGGAGTGACGGGCGGAGCCGGAGCGGCGGGCCGGGGCTCGGCCGGCAGGACGCGCAGGGCGCTTTTCATTTCGTCTCGTCGCTGTTCCATGTCTTCCTCAGAGTTACCGGTGACACGTGGAGCAGGTGTCCTTGCTGTTGATCTCATACTTCTCGACCAGCGCCAGGCCCAGCTCCCTCTGGTTGGCCGGCGGATCGATGCCCAGGTCGTACTTCGTCACCAGGGCCTCGCCATCCGCCCGGTTCCGGGGCGGCTCGTACTCAAAATCGAACACCGCCTCGCGGGGGCGCACAAACTTTTCCGGGTTGCGGTGGCAGTCCAGGCACCACTGCATCTGCAACGGGGCGAATTGGCGAATCAGGGGCATCTCGTTGATGGGACCGTGGCAGGTCTCACAACCGACGCCCTTCTTGATGTGAATACTGTGGTTGAAGTACGCGAAGTCGGGCAGGTCGTGGACCCGCGCCCACTGGATGGACTCCTTGGTGCGGAAGCTCTCCCGCACCGGTTCCAGCATGGGGCTATCGACCCAGATCTGACTGTGGCAATTCATGCACGTCTGGGTCGGTGGGAGCCCCGCCGAGGCGCTCTCTTCCACCGAGTTGTGGCAGTAGATGCAGTGGATGCCCAGGACCGCGGTGTGGTGATCGTGACTGAACGGCACGGGCTGCTCGATGATCACCCCTTGGCTGGTCTGGTAGGGCGAGCGATCCACCTGCATGATGCCGAGGATCACAAAAGCCACCAGCAGCCCACCGGCCACTATGGACATTTTCGACAGCGCGTTGGCGCCACGCGAGAAGATCTGAGCCATGACTTGTCTTGCTTTCTGGGTTTGGTCCTCAAGGCAAAGGCTTCCCTACAAACAGGCCGCCGCACCTTGTGAAATCTTTCACAAGCCGACACTCTAGCACACAGAAACCGGGACGATGCAAGCCCAATCTGGTTTCTGGCGGCTTCGGAACGGGCGTATTGTAGAGGATCTTGCGGCGAAGCGACACCCGATTGGGGAATTTTAGTGGGATTTCCCGCGTTTCAGCAGCCCCTGGACCCTGCCATAGAGCGAATCCCCGAGCAGTGCCCGACCGCTATCTGCCACATCCCGAAGGACTTGCCGCACCGAGTCCCGACCGCTCCAGTGGCGCTCGGCCAACGGCTCCAGAGAGCCGCTGAACGCCTCCGCCAGGACCCCCGCGGCCAGAATCAGGTCATCCAGGAAGCCCGCGGGCCCGATCACCATCTCTGGAAAGAGATCCATGGGCAGTAGAAAGTAGGCCAGAGCGCCCCCCACCAGAGCCCGGCTGCGTCCGGGAACCCGCGGGTCGAGGGCCAGCCGCGCCAGCAGGATGAAAACATCCGGTGCCAGGAGCAGCGCCTGCGCCGCCCCCGGCCCAAAACGCGCCGCGAGTTTGCCCTCCCGGCGCTCCACGTACGCCACCACCCGCCGGCGCAGGCGATCATAGAAGGCGAGAAGCCGGGGATCTTCCGGGGCCAGGTCCGGGGCCGGATCCGGGGGTGACTCTTGGGGTCGAAGGTCCATCATCGGGCCCATTGTAACGAGGAAAAACCCTCGCCGCTTCCCGCCCCCCCGGCGCCGGGCGCCGGGATTATCGACCCAACCGCACGCGGCGTCCCGTGAACGTATCCTCGGCGATGGGATCGCCGGTGTCCGTCGAGGGGTCCAGGGGATCTTCCCCCCCCTCGAAGGTGCGCACCACCAGCGAGCCAACGATCCCACTGCAACCCGGGCCGGTGGTCTGGAAGGTGATGTCAATGCGGGCGGTGGTCAGCAGAGTGTTGTCATCGTCCCAGACGAAGGCGAACAGCACTCCTTGGCCGCCAGCGCGACCGACCCGCTTCCAGCTGCCCTGCTGGTTGGAGAAATTGAACAGCGGCTGGGTGGAGGTGGTGCCGAAGAAGGTGCCATCCGCCGCGAAGGTCCAGAAGTCCCGGGCACCGCCGTCCTCCTCGATCAGATAAGTGCCCGTGCAGTGCGCCGGGAAGCCCTGGGCGAGCGAGGGCAAGGCGGGGAGGGCGAGGGTTATCAGCAGAAAAAACACGTGGACGAGTCGGTTGCGCATGATGGCTTGCTCCTCAACAGGAAAAAGTGTTCGACCGGTGCCTCCAGACACCCGGCACGCACCAAGAGTAGCGCGGCCTCTGGCCGGGGGCAGGGGCGGATGCATTGCCATAGGATAGCTCTCCCAAGCAACACCACGGAGGATGCGTCATGCGCCAACGAGTTTTCACCGCCGCCGGGGCCACCCTGGCCTGCCTGCTCAGCGCGGGCGTCGCCTGGGTGGTCGCCGGGCATGAGGGTCACGAGGGTCACGAGGGTCACGGCGGCCCCCACCAGGCCACCGTCATCGATCACGAGGCGGTCCGCAGCTTCGAGAACAACGGCAACCGCCTGCGGGGCATCGCCACCCTGGGCACCGGGGCCAAGGAGTTCGAGGTCTGGCGTTCCAACGTCGCCGTGGGTTCCGCCACCCCCCGGCATCGCCACGACTCGGAGGAGGTCTTCGTCTTCCTGAAGGGCAAGGGCCGGGCGGTGATCGGCGACGAGGTGATCGAATTCGAGGCGCCCTGCACCCTGGTCGCCCCCGCCGATGTGCCCCATCAGTACTGGAACACCGGCGAGGTGGAGACCGACGCCATCGTCATCATCGGCATCGGCTCGAAGATCTGGAACGAGGCGGGCGAGTTGATGGAGCTACCCTGGCGGCAGTAGGGCGATAGCGCCTCACTCCCCCCGCTGCCACCGCCGGGCCTTCATCTCGAAGCGGGGCAATGCCCCTTCCGCGGCCAGATGGACGGGGATGCGCAACTGGAAGGCGGTGCGCAGGGCGGTTTCCAGCTGCCCCGGCAGGGCGGCCCGGGCGGCGAGGTCCGGCGTGGGTTCGACGATCACCCGCACCTCCGTCAAGGCGCCCCGGTGGGCGAGTTCCACCCGGTATTCCGCAACCCCGGGCTGGGCGCGGATCACCGCCTCGACGGCGCTGGGGTAGAGGTTGACCCCCCGCACGACGACCATGTCATCCACCCGCGAGAGGATCCCCCCCTCCAGGGCGAGATCCGGGAAGCCCAGTTCTGCCGCGGAGCGGGTCGCCGGACGCACCAGATCGCCGGTGCGGTAGCGCAGCAGGGGGGAGGCCACCCGCCCCAGGGTGGTGAGCACCAGTTCCCCCACCGCCCCCGGCGCCACCGGTTGGCCGGTGGCGGGATCCAGCACCTCCGCCAGGAAGTTTTCCTCCAGAATGTGGAGCACGCCGGGAAAGCGGGGGTTGGGGTAGCTCACCGGACCGACCTCCGTCATGCCGTGGTGGTCGTAGACCCGCACCCCGCCGCCGTCGCCTTCCTCGCCGCCAGCGCCCCCCCACAGACGCTCGATCTCCCGGCGGGTGGCCTCGACACTGCCCCCCGCCTCCCCCGCCACGATCACCGCCCGCACCCCGGCGGCGGCCAGATCGATCCCTTCCGCCTGGGCCGTCTGCCCCAGATGCAGGGCATAGGTGGGGGTGCAACAGACGGCGTCCACCCGGTTGTCCACGATCAGTCGCAGTCGGCCCAGGGTGGAGAGACCCCCTCCGGGAAGGGTCAGGCAGCCCAGGCGCCGCGCCGCATCGAAGGCTGTCCAGAAGCCCAGAAACGGCCCGAACGAGAAGGGCAGAAACACCCGGCTCCCGGGACCGATCCCGGCCACCGCGAAGACCCGCTGCCAGACCGTCAGCAGGCCGCTCCAGCTCTCCGCCGTGTCCAGCCAGCGCAGCGGCGCGCCGCCGGTGGTGCCGCTGGTCTGGTGGAAGCGCACATAGCGCTCCAGGGGATAGGTGAGGTTGGTGCCGTAGGGCGGGTGGGCGCGCTGGTCCGCCACCACCTCCGCCTTGGTGGTGAAGGGCATGCGGGCGGTGAAGGTGGCGAGGTCCGGAAGATCTGGATCCAGCCCCGCCGCCTTGAGGCGTGGAGCGTAGAAGCGATTCCCTTCCAGGAGTTCGCCGATCAGGTGGCGGGTTCGGTCGAGTTGGGTCATCCCGGCGTCAGGTTACTCGGAGACGGGCTCCCGGACCAGGGGCGGCAGGATCTCCACAACCTCCGCCAGCATCCCTCCAGCGGGATTCAGTAGGGCATTTTCCCGACCGAAAAGATGGGGGGCGGCACCGCTCGCGGCGATTTCCAGGGCGGTCTCGATCTCCGCATCGGTCTTCACCTTCAGGAAGAGCTTGGGACGGCTGCGGTAGGGAATGGCGAACTCGGCGAGCAGGGCGCCCAGGGGTCGGCGACCTTCGACGATAAGTTCCCGAGCCGCTGCGGGAAAACCCTCCAATTCGATCCGGATGGCACCGAATTCCACCGGTGTTCCGCTCTCCTTACCCACCAGCACGACTCGCCGGGAAAGGATGCTGCCCACCTGGCGCCGGGCCAGCACCCGCAGCCCCAGGGGCTCGCCGTGGAATTTCTCCAGGGTGGAGGTCATATCGCTCTGGTGGTCCAGGAGGCCGCGGTACGGCTGGGGCATGGCGTCGGCGGGGATCACCTCCAGCGCCGGTCGTGGCCACCAGGCGGAAAAGAGCATGCCCCCTTCGGGGTCGGGCGCGGAAGAAGCGGTCAAGGCGTGTGCCTCCGGGGAAAGGGTGGGGAGCGTCTCGGGAGTTGGTGCGGGAGCTGTGCTCATGATTTTCCTATCTACGACAGCTGTCGGTGAAAGTTCCGCCCGGGGGGACGGCGATACACCGAAAAACACCACCCCCGGGGGGGAAGATTCCGCAGGAGTATACTTCTCCCATGAGCGTCGCCCTCTTGGAAACCCAGCCCCTGGGCCTGTCCCCCGATCTGGGCCCTTACCGCCGCGCCGATTACGAGGCGCTGCCCGACGAGCCGCGCTGCGAGCTGATCTACGGGAGGTTGCACCTGAGCCCCAGTCCCACCCCCTTGCACCAATATGTCGTGCTACGCCTCTGGCGCCTCTTTGACGATATTGCCAAGGCCCAAGGTGGTCGGGCTCTGGCCGCTCCCATGGATGTCTACCTGGCGGATCACTCCGTGGTGCAGCCGGATGTCCTGTATTTTGTCCCGGAACGGCGGCACCGCATCGGCAAGACCATCGAGGGGGCTCCGGATCTGCTCATCGAAGTCTTGTCGCCCAGTACCGCCCGGCGGGACCGCGGGGACAAATCCCGCCTCTACGCCGAGGCTGGGGTGCGCGAGTACTGGATCGTGGAGCCCCGAGACCAGCAGATCGAGTTCTTCGTCCACCGGGACGAACACTTCACCCTCGAATACCCGGACGGTGATGTCTACACCTCGCCCCTCCTGCCGGGGGTTCGCCTCGACCTCCAGGCACTGTGGCGCGAGGTGGAGGAACAGCTGGCATGAGCGTCGCCCTCTTGGAAACCCCGCCCCTGGTGCCCCCCGCCGGTCTCGGCCCCTACCGCCGGGACGACTACGAGGCGCTGCCCGACGAGCCGCGCTGCGAACTAATCTTTGGGAGATTCCAGGTGAGCCCCAGCCCGACCCCGTTGCACCAGTTCCTGATCATCGCCCTGTCCCAGGAACTCCATCGCATCGCCATGGCGCACGGCGGCCTGGCCTTGACCGCGCCAACCGACGTGGTATTCGCGGACCACTCCGTAGTGCAACCGGACATTCTCTATTTCAGCCGGGATCAAGGCTTCTTGCACGGCGGCACCCTGGAAACCCCGCCGGATTTGCTCGTCGAGATCCTCTCTCCCAGCACGGGTCGACGGGACCGCAGCGAGAAGCTCAACTTGTACGCGGAGTTTGGGGTCCGGGAGTACTGGATCGTGGATCCCCAACTCCGGCAGGTCGAGATCCTGGTGAATCGAGCCGGACAGTTCGTCGTCCAGATGCCCGATGGAGCCATCTACCACTCCGCCGTGTTGCCGGAGATCCGCATCGATCTCGAGGCTTTCTGGACCCTGGTGGAGGCCCGCCTGGCATGAGCGTCGCCCTCTTGGAAACCCCGCCCCTGGTGCCCCCCGCCGGTCTCGGCCCCTACCGCCGGGACGACTACGAGGCGCTGCCCGACGAGCCGCGCTGCGAACTGATCTTTGGGAGATTCCAGGTGAGCCCCAGCCCTTCGCTGATCCACCAGTTCATCGTCTCCTTCTTGCTCCACGAGTTCTTCGAGATCGCCTCGGAGAACGGTGGATTGGCCCTGGTGGCCCCGATGGATGTCTACCTTGCGGAACATTCCGTGGTGCAGCCGGATCTGCTCTACATTGGTCGACAGCGGCGCAGCATCGCCCAGGAGAGGATCGAGGGCGCCCCGGACCTGCTGGTCGAGGTGCTCTCCCCCGGCAGTGGCCGCCGCGACCGCGACGAGAAGATGCGCCTCTACGCGGAGACTGGCGTCGGTGAGTACTGGATCATCGATCCTGCGGAGCGACAGATCGAATTCCTGATCAACGCTGGTGATCGCTTCATGGTCCAGGGCCTTCAGGGTAGCGTCTATCAATCCCCCCGATTGCCCGAGGTGAGACTCAACGTCGAGGCGCTCTGGACGACGGTGGAGCAGCGCTTCCCTGGTGAGCACCCTTCCTCCTGACCGGATTTTGGAGCGGATCCCCGGCACCACGGTCGTGGTGGACGAGGATGACCAGGTGCGGGTGCGGCCTGCCGGGGGGGAGCGATTCTTGCCCCTGCCGGGGCTTGCCACGGCGGAGGAAATCGCGGACTTCCGCCGACTCCTGGAAGCCGTGGACGGTGAACGCACCGTGGCCCAGGTGGTCGCAGCACTGCCGGATCTGGACGCGGGGGATGTGCTCGCCACCTTGGAGACCCTCATCGGGCGCATCTTCCGGCCCAGAAACCAACCCGGCATGCCGCCCGAGGACCGCGGTGACCGCCTTGTCGTGGTCGGCGCCGGGTGGCTGGCCGGCGGTGTGGCGCGGGCCTTGCGGGCCGCCGGGATGCGGCGGCTGACGGCCCTCGACATCCAGCACTTCCCCGGTTGCTCAACCCCCGCCTTCCAGCGACACTCCGCCCGGGTGCTGACCCCGCCCCCCGTCGCCGAACGCCCCCTCTGGCTCCTGCCGCAGGTCCCGTTGGAGAGAGTGACGGAAGCGACCGCGACCGCGTTGGACCCTTACCTGATCGAAGGGGGCCACGCCGCCCTGGCCATCGTGGCGCTGGAAGCGGTGCCAGCGCAGGCCCTGCTGGATGTGGAGGCCGCGTGTCGGGAATTGGGCGTGCCGGTGCTCTTCCTGACCGTCGAAGGGGGCGGCGTCACCGTCGGCCCCCTCTCCCTTCCCGGGGCCGGATGCCTGGCGTGCAGCCGCTCGCACCGGAGCGAAACGGTGCCCGAGGAACGCCTCCCCGTGCTGCCCATCGATAGCGTCCGCGATGCCCCGCCGCTGGCCGTGCAGCAAGCCACCGCCCGCGCCGTGCTCGAGGCGAGCCGGGCCTTGGCCCCGCGACCCGACCCGCGCCTGCTGTTGCAGACACTGCGCATCGCCGGAGACGGCACGGTGACGCCTCGAAGTTTTACCCCCCGCCCCGACTGCCCCCTCTGTAGAGAGGAGGCAAGAACGCGAGCCACACCCCTCGAAACCACCGCCGCCGTCCGCACCGTGACGCGGCTTTTCGAACCCCGCCCCCGGCGGGCGGGCCAGGGCCAGGGAAGGCGCGCGGGCGAGGGTGGCAGCGTGGGCATCCTGGGGGGCGGCGCCGCGGGCTACCTGGCGGCGCTGGCGCTGCGGCGGAAGCGGCCCCACTTGCGAGTGACCGTGATCGAGTCCCCCCGCATCCCCGTGATCGGGGTGGGGGAGGCGTCCACGCCGCTCCTGCCCGCCTTTCTCCACGGCACCTTGGGGATCGACATGCACCGCTTCTTCGTCGAGGCGCGACCGGTGTGGAAATTGGGGATTCGTTTTCTGTGGGGGCCGGAATCGGGTCCGTCTGGAAACGCCAGCCACTTCGACTACCCCTTTGACCGCGGCCTGCTGACGGAGTCCTACGCCTACCAGGGCCACGGCAACGCCTACTGCCCTTCGGCGCTGCTGATGGCCCGAGAGCGAAGCAATCTGATTCCCCTGGACGACCGGGGCGAGGGGTACGCCTTCCTGCCCGCCCCCTTCGCCTACCACCTGGACAACCGCCGCTTCGTGGCCTTCCTCCAGGCGGAGGCGGCCCGGGCCGGGGTGGAGCGGCGGTCGGTAGAGGTGGTCGGCGTGGAACGGGGGGAGGCCCTCGACAGCGAGCGGATCCACGCCCTGCGGACGGACGACGGCGAGGCCATCGCTCGGGATTTCTGGATCGACGCTTCCGGCTTCCGCTCCTTCCTGCTGGGGCAAACGCTGGGCGCGGAATTCCTGAGTTTCGCCGCCAGCCTGCCCACCGATGCCGCCCTCGCCGCGCCGCGCCAGCGGGGCGCCGGGGAGACCCTCCGCCCCTTCACCATCGCCGAGACGATGGACCACGGCTGGGGTTGGCGCATCGCCCTGCCGGAGGAGGACCACCTGGGCTACGTCTTCTCGACCGCCTTCTGCTCTCCGGACGAGGCGGCGGCGGAATTTCGCCGCCATCACCCGGGCCTTGGCGAGCCGCGCCTGATCCCCTTCCGCTGCGGACGCCTGGCGGACGCCTGGCGGGGCAATGTCTTCGCCCTGGGCAACGCCTACGGCTTCGTGGAGCCCCTGGAATCCACCGCCCTCCACATGGTGCTGGTGGGGATCGATGAGCTGATCCGCCACTTTCCCGCCGTCTTGCACCAGGACGAGCCGGAAACCCGCCGTCAGGTCAACCGTCGCCTGGGGGAGCAATGGGACCACCTGCGCGGCTTCCTGGCCCTGCACTTCCGCCACAACCACCGCCGCGACACCCCCTTCTGGCGCCACTGCCGGGATCTCGACCCTGGGCTGGGTTCTGTGGCGGAAAGCCTCTTCGCCGAGCGCGGCCCCCTTGCCGCTCGCCCCTGCCCGGTGGACTTCGATCCCCTGTGGGGCGACTTCGGTCGGGATGTTCTACTGTTGGGCCAGTGGGGTCTCAAGGGCACCCGCAGCTCCGTGCCGCCCACGGTGCTGGAAGCGGAATGGCGGCGGATCCTGGCCCGCGGTGAAGCGCTGGCGGCGCGCGCGCTCCCCTTCGCCGAAGCGGCTCAGGTGCTGGAACGGCGCCCCGATCTACTGCGACGCCTGCAACACGAGGCGCCGTGGCTTCAGGAAAACAGGAGCTGACCATGAACATCAGGAGCCCCATCCCCCTCTGCCTTCTCGCCCTTCCCGCCCTTCTCGCCCTGCTGATCGGCGCCGGTAGCGCGACGGCACAGGAAAAAACCCACCTCGACATCGGCGCCATCCACGAGGCCCATTTGCACGCCAACGCGCTGCGGCTCTTCGGCGTCCGCGACCCCCTGCTGCAATCCGCCACCGGCGGCGGGGCACCCTTTCGGGCACCGGGGCAACCCGCGACGGCGCAGGTGGTGGTGGCCGGGGATCTCACCGTGCGGTACCTGACCCGCGACGCCGCCGACCGCACCGACATGATGGCCCTCTTCCCGCCGGAAGATCCGACCCATCTCTTCACCTGCGTGGAAGGTCCCCGGCAGGCTATCGGCGTGCTGCCCGGGGGCGCGACGAAGTTCAACCCCTCGGTGCAACGCATCGCGTTGGCCGATGGGGCGGTGCGCACCGTGCTGCGGGGAATGCGCCGCTGCGATGGCATCCGGGTCACCCCGTGGGGGACGCTCCTGGCGACGGAGGAGGCGGCGGACGGGCGCGCCTACGAGATCGCCGAGCCTCTGACCACCCTGGAACACACCGTCCTCAACCGGAGCACGGGCCAGATCATCGATGCCGCCGGGGCTCCCGCCAGCCGCATTGCTCAACGACCGGCGCTTCCCACTCTGGCGTGGGAGGGGCTGACCGTGCTCCCCAACGGGGTGGTTTTCGGTGGCGACGAACTGCGCCCGGGCACCGCTGGAGCGGACACGGACGGCGGGGCGATCTACAAATTCGTGCCCACGACGCTCCACGCCGGGGGCGACATCGGCGGCACGTTGAGCCTCTCCCCCCTGAAGGCGGGGCGCGTCTATGCCCTGCGGGTCAGCTGCTTCGCCGACCAGGCACAATTCGGCCAGGGGTGCGAGGTAGGTACCGGCGGCTGGGTGGAGGTGGTCGCCCCCCTGGCCCGTAGTGATGCCGACGCGCAAGGCGCCACCGGCTATTACCGACCGGAGGATCTGCACCGCGACCCCCGCTTCGCGGATCCCAACAACCCGCAAGCGGTGCGTTTTTGCTGGGCCAACACCGGCAACGAGGCCGCCGCCCACTACGGCGAGGTGCTCTGCGCCGTGGACCTCCTGCCCCAGGACCCGGGCTCGGTGGTGACGGTGACTCGGCTTTTGGAGGGGGATCCGGAGTTCAACTCGATGGACAACCTCGCCTTCCAACCCATCACCGGCCACCTCTACGTCCTGGAGGACCACCTCCACGGCGACATTTTCGCCTGCCTGCCGGACGGCGCCGACCGCGACTTGCGGACCGACGGCTGTGTGCGCCTCCTCTCCGTCGTCGATGCCTCCGCCGAGCCCACCGGCTTCCTCTTCCACCCCGAAGGCACCCGCGCCTACCTCTCCATCCAGCACTCCGACGACACCCAGATGCCCCCGGTGGACGACTACCGGACGGACGATGTGCTGGAGATCACGGGGTTTCGGCTACCGTAAAAGGCAGCGGCTCGCTTGCTATGATGCGGAGGGGGGGGATAGACCATGCTGACGCGACTAGAAATCCACAACTTCAAGGCTTGGCGCAAGACCGGTCCTATCCGCCTGGCCCCGATCACGGTGTTTTTCGGCCCCAACAGTTCAGGCAAGACAAGTCTGTTGCAGCTGCTCTTGATGCTCAAGCAGACCGTGGAGTCCCCGGATCGCCAGCGCGTCTTGCATCCTGGTGACGACAACACCGCAGTGGATCTGGGAACACTCTCGGAAGTCATTTTTCGCGATGGAGAGTCTGTCGATCGCCCTCTCTTCTTCAACTTTCGCTGGGGGCTGCCCCAGCCCCTCGTTATTCAGGACTCGAAGAACCAGGCCCACTACCAAGGGAGCCGGTTGGACTTTGCTGCCGAAACGAGATTTGCAGCCAGTGGCACGCCCCAGGTGGAACAACTGAGATATCGCCTGTTTGACCAAAACCCATCGAAGTTTCGAGTCGGCATGCGTGGTGCTGGTCTTCAATACCAGCTTTCCTACGATGGTTTTGAGCCCGTTCTCCGCGCTGGTCGATCCCGTTCCCTTCCTCCACCGGTCAAATTCTACGGATTTCCCGACGAAGCCGTAGCCTATTATCAAAACACTGGCTTTCTGGCCGACCTGACTTTGGAGCTGGAACGGCTCTTCCGGCGGATTCTGTATCTCGGTCCTCTGCGGGGCCATCCGGAACGGGCCTATGTCTGGTCCGGCGAGCAGCCGGGTCATGTGGGCTGGCGGGGAGAGCGCTCCATCGAGGCGATCCTGGCCTCGCGGGACCGCAGAATCAGCCCCGGCTACAAACGCCCCGCGAAGCCCTTCGAAGCGATGATCGCCCACTGGCTCCAGGAGATGGGCCTGATCGAGAGTTTCCGGGTCCAGCCCATCGCCGAGGGTCGCAAAGAATACGAGGTACTCCTCAAGACCCGCCGGGGGAGCGACGAGGTCAACCTGGCAGATGTGGGCTTCGGCATCTCCCAGGTGCTGCCCGTGCTGGTGCAATGCTTCTACGCTCCAGCGAATTCCATCCTGATCCTGGAGCAGCCGGAGATCCACCTCCATCCACGAGTGCAAGCCTCTCTCGCCGATCTCTTTATCGAGACGATTCACGCCCGCGAAGATGGCAAGAATCGAAATCTCCAACTCCTCGTCGAAAGTCACTCCGAGCACTTCCTCCGCCGCCTACAGCGGCGCATCGCGGAGGAGAAGTTAAGGCCCGAGGAGGTCGCCATCTACTTTTGTGAGCCTTCCACCCGGGGCTCGAAAATTCAGGAACTGGAGATCGACCTCTTTGGCAATATCCGTAACTGGCCCGAAGACTTCTTCGGTGACGAGATGGGCGACCTGGCCGCCATGACGGAAGCCGCCATGACCCGGCAGGCGCAGGGAGCCAGGCGTTGAAGGGAACACGGGCGGTCGTTGACACGAATGTTCCCATCCTGGCCAACGGTAAAGACGCGCCGAGCCCCGCATGCGTCACGGCGTGTACCCTGGCACTCCGAAAATTGATGCGCTCTGGCCATCTGGTGGTCGATGATGGTTTTCGCATCCTCTCGGAGTACCAGCGTCACCTCCGCCAGGAAGGCCAGCCGGGTCCCGGCGACGCCTTCTTGAAATGGGTGCTGACCAACCAGGCCAATCCGCGGCGCTGCACCCGCGTGGCCCTCACTCCTCATGAGAGCGATCCCGAGCATTTCGACGAGTTTCCCAAGCACCCCGACCTGGTGAACTTCGATCCCGCGGATCGCAAATTCGTCGCGGTCGCTGCCACGGCTCGCGGGAAGCCGGAGATCTGGCAAGGCTTCGATAGCAAGTGGTGGGGATGGCGGCGAGCCCTCCTGAAGGAGGGTATTCGCGTGGAATTTCTCTGCGCGGAGGATATCGCCCGCAAGCATGAGCAAAAGAGCGGGGGCCTGTCCTGACCTGAGACTTTGCCCAAACCCGGGATGCCAGGCCTCAGAACGGCAGCGGCTCGCCACTGCTGGCGGCCAGTCGGGCGTAGGCTTCCTGCAGGCGGCGGGTGGTGGGGCCCAGGGTGCCGTCGCCCAGGGTTCGGCCATCGACGGCCAGCACTGGCGAGAGTTCACCCATGGTGCCGGTAGTGAACATCTCGTCAGCGGCATAGACCTCCGCCGGGGTCACGTTGCGGATCTCCACCGGAATGCCCAACTCCACCGCCAGATCGATCACCGACTGCCGCGTGATCCCCGGCACGCAGCTGTCCGTGGTCGGGGTGATCAGGCGGGAGCCGCGGACCAGGAAGACGTTGGTGGCGTTGGTCTCGGCGACGAAGCCGTGGATGTCCAGCATCAGGGCGTCGTCCACCCCGGCGTGGTTGGCTTCGATCTTGGCCAGAATGTTGTTGAGCAGGTTGTTGTGGTGGATCTTGGAATCGAGACATTGGGGCGCGTTGCGCCGCACCGAGGCGGTGATCAGCCGGATCCCCGCCGCATCGTAGACCGGCGCCTTCCACTCCGCGAGGACGATCAGGCAGGCACCGAAGCGGTTGAAGGTGGGACTCATGCCGGAGGTCACCTTCTCCCCCCGGGTCAGGGTGAGGCGGATGTGCACGCCGTCCCGCATACCGTTCTTCTCCAGGGTCTCGAAGATCGCGGCCTGGATGGCCCCCCGGGAGGGGATGTCGGCGAAGGCCAGCGCCTTGGCCGAGGCCACCAGACGATCCAGGTGATCGTGCAGTTTGAGGATCCTCCCCTCGTAGACCCGCAAGCCCTCCCAGACCGCGTCGCCCCCCTGCACCACGGAATCGAAGACCGACACCCGGGCCTCGCTCCGGGGCAGCAGCGCGCCGCCCACATGGACGTGGATGTCCGCGTTGCGGGGATCGGGTAGAAGGCGGCGCAGCGCGTCAGGGTTCGGTGCCGAAGGCATGGCGGATCAACTCCTCGTAGCAGGGGCGGCATTGGGCCAGCAGGGGTTCCAGGGCCGCGGGAAAGGGCTCGGTCTTCGACCGGTAGGGCGCGAAACCGCTGGAGCGGTGGAGGTTGTGGTACCAGTGGGGTGCCCAGATGCCCTCGTAAGGTTTGGGACCCACGGGCCAGGAGAGCATGGCGGGCTCCCAGGGGAGCCCCAGGGTGCCGCAGACCGCCGTCAGGACCTTTTCGGGATCGACCAGCAGGCGCCGAGCATCCAGCACCAAGGGTTGGCGACCGGCGGCCAGCTCCCGGCGCAGGATCTCGACCTGTTCCAGATAGCCGGTGTCCTCCAGCCGGGGGCTCCCCAACTGCACCGCCAGGGTGGGCAGCACTTCCGCTGGATCGCGCGTCAGAATCAGGTTGGCCAGCCGCCCCAGAAAATCCCGGGGCAAACCCCGCAGATGGTGGGCCATCATCTTGAAGAACCGCACCGGACGAGTGCCACTCCCCAGAATCACCCGCTCGATCACCCGCGATCCATCACAGTCCTGGGTCGCCAGGACCTCGTCCCGCCCCGGGTGGTCCGCGCCGCTGACCGTCAGGTAGTGGCCATAGAGGGGCTCATCGACCACTTCCGTGTCGGAGCGTTGGGCAAAGGCCCGCAAGATGGCCGTGGACACGTTCCGGGGGCCGGACCACATGGCCACGCGGAGAGGCTCGGCGGTCATCAGGCCAGCCCCCCACCATCCAACCACGCCTCCACCCGTTGAAAAACCCGCTCCCGGTCTTCCAGCGGCTCGTTGAACATCTCGTGGTAAAAGCCCTCCCACTCGACATATTCCACCCACCGCGACGGTGCCGCGGCGGCCCAGCGGCGGGTGGCTGCCGGATCCACCAGCTGGTCGGCGCCGCTGACCATGAGGAGGAGGGGAAGCTGCCAGGAAGCTGCGGCGGCGTGCACCTCCGTGAGGGTTCGACGGGTTTCGGTGTAGAAGCGGGGGGTGACCCGGTCGAAGATCTGAGGGTCGTCGCGGTAGGCGCGGACGACATCCGGATCGCGACTGACGAACTCGGGTCGAATGCCGGTCTTGAAGGGCACCGTGGGCCAGAGGCGGGAGAGCAGGCGGGCGATGCCGTCGAGGAGCTTCGGCGGCGCCAGCTCCGGCACGTCGCCCAGGTAAGGGGACGAGAGGACGGCCCCGGCGACGCCCTCCGGCTTGTCCAGCAGATAACGCAGGGTGATCAGCCCACCCAAAGAGTGACCCAGGAGGAAAAGGGGCACCGGGGGCGCCTGCCCCGTGGGGGAACTCTGCCGAACCAATGCGTCGCGGGCGGCATCGACATCCGCCAGGTAGTCGTCGAACCGCGCCATGTGGCCCCGGCGCCCCGTGCTGCGACCGTGGCCCCGCAAATCGAAGGCCAGGCAGACGCAGCCGTGGGTCACCAGGCGCTGGGCGACATGGGCGTAGCGATCGCTGTGCTCCCCCAGGCCGTGGATGAAGAGGAAGGCGGCCCGGGGCTCCCCCTCCGGGGACCAGCTTTGCCAAAAGAGCTCCCCCCCACGGACCGCAGCGATGCGCCCTGCTTCGTGTCTCATGAACGGACCCTTTCCACCGCGCGCCGCCAGCCAGCGTAGAGGGCATCGGCCTCCCGGTA
>Ga0210063_1000325_pt1 | contig 15547 bp, 15 predicted proteins | sample Muzzi_PWA_D1_FD_185529 | JGI IMG/M metagenome (GOLD analysis project Ga0210063, IMG submission 185529) | Wetland microbial communities from San Francisco Bay, California, USA, that impact long-term carbon sequestration - Muzzi_PWA_D1 (SPAdes) | ecosystem: Environmental > Aquatic > Marine >... | reverse complement strand
ATCAAGAGAACTATCAACTCTTCCTCGCAACCCTCACCCTCGCGCAAGGCGCCGGGGAGCAGAACTACTACGAGGGTGTCCTGGAAGGGTATTGGGACTGTCGCATGCAACCGACGGCCGCTGAAGGGCCGGGAGTGGGGACGATCTGTAACATCGACGGCTGTGTATCCGTCGCGGGGCGGCGAGTGGCCACCGAGGCTGTCGTGACCGGTCTTCCGGCCATCGGTCCTGGCCAGTGGGAATCGAGTACCCTTGGGGGCTCAGCCGACACCTGCCAGAATGGTCTTGTGTGCGCGGAGTTCAAGACCCTCGACGGGCAATCCACCGCGATGGCGCCCTGCTGCATTGCCCCGGAGAATCTGGGGTCGGACAATCCTTACGATTGCATCCAGCTCTACCAACCGGCGGTCAGCAATCGGGACGAACCCAAGGAATAGAACGCTGCGGCCAGATCGATGGGGGGCGAGCGGCGTGAGCCCTGTTCCGCGCGGCCAGGCCCGGGGATGAAGGAGTGGCGCTCTCGGAGTGGGGCACCCGGCGTCTGCCTTGCTCAACAGCCCGTGGCGAAAGTCACCCGCCCGTGAGAGCGAAGAATCTTCGCTCAGATCAAGGCGGAGAATCGCAGCATATCCGCGATCTTGCGAGATTCTCCAACGCCGATCTGGCTGAAAAGGCCCGCTCGGAGCGCGCCGCGAGGTTTGCCACGGGCTGCCAAGGTTTTCTGGCCGATTCCTGAACCTTTCCTCGCGTGTCGCATCAGGAAGGCCCATGCGGGGTCATCCCACAAGACATGCTGAAGGAGGAAGTCGAGATGTGGAAATTCGTTTTCGTGGCACTCATGCTGACCGTTGCCATCGCCGTGCCCGCCCTCGCGGAGGAGGCCCCCGAGGTGAGCGCGGAGCCGGAAGTCACCCTGGATTTCGCTGCCCTGTCGCAGGATCAGGTCGATCTATCGACCCAGTGCAGCGCCACGGTGGACTGTAAGGATGGTACGTCGATCACCTGTACTTCGTGCGAAACCGGCGCCCAAGCGTGCAACGCCACGCCGAGGGACTGCTCCCTTGGTAGCCGGGGTTCGGTCAGTTGCAAGGTGGGACCCTTCATGGTGACCACGGTGTGTGACGAACCTTGCCCGCCCACCTACTGTCCCGATGAGCCCGAGTGCCACTATCAGTACCACTTCGCCACCGGCTGCTGCGAGCCCAACGATCCCACCCCGGGCTACTACTGTCCGCAGGTCTGCGAGTAGACGGAGGCCCTTTCCCGCGGGCAGGAAATGCCTGCCCGCGGATGGCCCCGGGGCGCGACCCGGGCGGTGCGATACGATCAGGGGCATGACCCCGGATCCTGAAGCAACCCTCCGCCGCCATCTGGAAGCCCGCGATGATCTGGCCGCGGCCTGGCTCTTCGGCAGTCAGGCCCGGGGCACGGCGGGTCCGGAGAGCGACCTGGATGTCGGCGTGCTCTTCCTGGAGGATCCACCCCGGACGCTGGAAGGGCTGCACCTGGACCTCCAGGACGACCTGCGGGGGGCTTTGGGGCGACCCGTGGATCTGGTGGTGATGAATCGGGCCCCGGCGGATCTGGTGCACCGGGTGCTGCGGGATGGCATCTTGTTGGTGGAGCGGGATCGTTCCCGCCGGGTCCGATTCGAGGTCAAAAAACGGGCGGAGTACTTCGACCTCCTACCCATCCTTGAGCAGTACCGCCGGTGGAAACCCAGGGGCAGCTGAGCTGGTATACAATCCCCGCCGATATGGCCAAACCACTGACGTACAACTCGACCCTGGTGGCCCGGGAGGATCTGACTTCCGCCCTCGCCATCTTCAAAGTAAAACCCGATGAACCCTTCACCGGGGAGCCTCGCTTCTTGCCGGGCCAGTACACGGTGCTGGGGCTCAACAACGAGGCGCAGGTGGAGTTGGGCTCGGTGCGCCGCCCCATGTCCATCGTCTCGGCGCCGGAAGAGGATGACGTGCTGGAGTTCTACATCCGCTACGTCAACCACCCGGAATCGGACAACCCCCTGACCCACCTGCTGTGGAAGACGAAGGCCGGGGACCGCATCTACTCCGGGCCGAAGATCACCGGGCATTTCACCCTGGAGCATTGCCTCGGCGCCGACGACCCGCGCTTGAAAATCTGCGTGGCGGCGGGCACGGGATTGGCACCGTTTATCAGCATGGTGCGCAGCCGCGTGCTCCGGGATCCCAAGGCGGATCTCTCCGATTTCCTGATCCTCCACGGTGCGTCGTACCCCGCGGATATTGGGTATGTCGAAGAGTTGAAGCGCCTTCAGGCGGAAAACGGCCTGCACTACCGCGCCAGCATCAGCCGCCCCAAGGAAGCCCCGGAGTGGACGGGGGATACCGGGCGGGTCGAGGACTACTTCAAGGCGGGGCGCCTGGAAGACCTGGAACAGGGCGTGGGGATGGCGGTGGGCGAGTTGACCCCGGCGCGGGCGGCGGTGCTGATTTGCGGTCTCCAGGGCACCATCGGCCAGACCATCGTGCGGCTGATGCCCCGGGGCTTCATTCCGGACAACAAGAAGATCCGGGCGGCGCTGGAAGTGCCGGAGAATCTGCCCGCGGGCCTCTTCTTCGAGCAGTATGACTCGACCCCGGTGATCGATCTCAACGATCCCCACCTGGTGGCCACCCTCAAAGAGCAGTTGCACGCCACGTTGTCGGCGGGTTGAGCCCCCATCGACGCTGACGAGGAGCCCGCCCAGGGGGCGGAGAATGGTAGGCTTGACCGCCATGGGCCGTGCCGCGAAACGTAAGAAAGATGCTCCCTCGAAGGGTCCTTCGGGTACCTCTCCCAGCCCGCCGAGGGGGGCAGCCCGGCGGGATTCCAGTGAGCGCCGGGATCTCACCGCGTGGTGGATCGCCGCCGTCCTGGCGGTGGTGACCTTCCTGGTCTACCTCCCGACGCTCGATGCCGACTTCATCGATTTCGATGACCAGGCGTATGTGCAGGATAACCGGATGGTCCACCGGGGGCTGACGGCGGATGGTTTTCGATGGGCCTTCACGACCTTCGAGGCCAGCAACTGGCACCCCCTGACCTGGCTCTCCCACATGGCGGATGTGGAACTCTTCGGCCTCGATGCGGGGGCGCAGCACCGCACCAATGTGCTGCTGCACATCGGCAGCACCCTGCTGTTGTTTTTCCTCGGACGGCGTTTGATGGGGGGGGCTTTGGGTCTGTGGGGGGCGGCGCTGGTGGCGGCGCTCTTCGCTCTGCATCCGGCCCATGTGGAGTCGGTGGCCTGGGTCTCGGAACGGAAGGATGTGCTGAGCACTTTCCTGGGGCTCCTCGCCCTGGGGCAGTATCTACGCTATGTCGAGCGGCCCGGGGTGGGACGCTACCTGGGGCTGGTGGGGCTTTTCGCTCTGAGCCTGTTGGCCAAGCCGATGCTGGTGACGCTGCCCTTCGTGCTGCTGCTCCTGGACTTTTGGCCGTTGCGCCGTTTCGAGACGATTTCGGTGCCGCGCTGCGCGGTGGAGAAGCTCCCCCTGTTGGCCCTGAGTGCTGCCTCTAGCTATGTCACGGTGCTGGCCCAGAAGGCGGGCGGCGCCGTGGCACCCTACGAACAGTTGGGCTTGTTGGAACGCGTCGCCAACAGCACGGTGGCCTACGCCGCGTATCTGGGGAAACTGGTCTGGCCGACGAATCTGGCCCTCTACTATCCCCGCCTGGAGAGCCCCGGTGCGCTGGCGGTGCTCCTCTCTGCGGTACTGCTGTTGGCCTTCACTTTCGGGTGCTGGCGGCAGCGGCGGGCCCGACCGTACCTGGCGGTGGGCTGGCTCTGGTATCTGGGCACCCTGGTGCCGGTCGTCGGTCTGGTGCAAGTGGGGGGGCAGGCCATGGCGGACCGCTACACCTATGTGCCGTGGATCGGTCTTTACTTCATCGTGGCCCTGGCGGCGACGGAGTGGGCTGGACGGTCTCGGGAGCGGCAGCAGACGGTGGTCGGCGCGGCGGCGGTGGTGCTCCTGGTGCTGGCGGTGCTGACCTACCGCCAGGGGCAGCGCTGGGAGAACAGCGAAGCGATCTTCAGCCACTCCATCGCGGTGACCGAAGACAACTACCTGATGCACAACAACCTGGGCGGAGTGCTCATCGACCAGGGGCGCTTCGCCGAGGCGCGACCGCACCTGGAGGCGGCGGTGCGCATCACCCCCGCCTACGCCGAGGCCCAGACCAATCTGGGGGTGGTGCTGGCCCACGAGGGAGACTTCCCCGGCGCCATCGCGCGCTACCGAGAGGCGATCCGTCTCGATCCCACCCGCCCCATGGCCTACAACAACCTGGCCAGCGCCCTGGCCCAGGCGGGGCAGCCGGAGGAGGCGCTGGAGCCTCTGGGACAATCCCTCGCCTTGCAGCCGGATCAGGTGGAAGCGCGCAACAATCTGGGCAACGTCCTGGCCTCCCTGGGGCGACCGGAGGAAGCCCTGGTGGAGTACCAGCGCGCTCTGGACCTGGACCCGCGCTACGCCAACGGCCACGCCAACCGGGCCAACGCCCTGAGGCTCCTGGAACGCCGGGAAGAGGCCCGCCAGAGCTATGAGCGCGCCCTGGAATTGAACCCGGCCCACCTGGAGGCGCGAGTGAATTTGGCAGCGCTGCTGCTGGAGGAGGGCGACCCGGTAGGGGCCACGACGCAACTGAACCAGGCCCTGGCCCAGAATCCCAACATCCCCCAGGCCCACTACCTGCTGGCTCTGGCCCTCGCCCAGAGCGGCGACCGGGAGGGCGTGGTGCGGGAGTTCCACATCCTGGAGCGGCTGGCGCCACCGCTAGCCCAGCAGTTGCAGCAGATCCTGACGGGGGAGTGACGGCCCCGCGCCGTCCCCTTCAACGGCCGCCGCCCGCCTCGCCCTGGCGGAAAAAGTCGCGGAAGCGGGGGGAGAAGACCCGCGCCAGGGGGGAGAGGGCCGGGTCCTCCCGCCGCGAGGCTGCGGCGAAGGCTTCGGCGAAGCGCTGATGATCCAGGCCATCGTCGATCCCCGCCAGATGCAGCGCGTAATGGGCCGCGGCCCGGAAGAGGTTGGCGTGGGCTTCGGCCTGGGGATCGGCGAATTCCTGCCCCTCCAGGATCTTCAGGGTGGCGCCGTAATTGCCCGCGAAGAGGGCGTCCGCGGCTTCCAGCAGCACGGCGGGTGGCGCCGGGGAACTGCTGTCGTGTCGCGACTTCTGGGCACCCTGCCCCGGGCCTTGCGGTTCGCCGGGACCCGGTGGTCCGTCGTCCTCTCGCTCCACCGCAGCCTGCTGGTCCTCGGCCCGTTTCTTGGCCGCTTCCCGGGCGCGTTGTTCCTCCGCTTCCCAACGCAGCCGCGCCGCGTTGTGGGTGGATTCCAGGGTTTCCAGCGCCGCCCGGGCGGCGGTTTCCGCGTCGCGGGCTTCCCGCGGGCGCCGGGGGGGGCGCTGGGCTTCCTGGAGGTTGCGCTCCGCCCGCACCAACCGGGCCAGTGCCTCCTGGCTCTGGGATTCCAATCCATCGTCCCACGCCCCCGCCGCCCGCAACTCGTCGCGCAGGATTTTCAGCCGTTTGTGGACTTCTTGGGCGGTGCGCAAGATCTCTTCGGTCTCTTCGTTGACGCGCCGCACCTGGCCGCCTTCCTCGCAGAAGCGGCGGTAGGAACTCAATTCCTGGGCGAGGCGATCCGGCAGCCGACCGTAGCGGGCCGCCTGGCGCCATTCCGCCAGGGCCCCGGGGCAATCGTTCTGCTTGACCAGGGCGATGCCCAGGTGAAGATAGGGACGGTAGCGCCCACTGGGGGTGGAATCCTGGCGCAAGGCGGCCCGGAAGTCGGCCTCCGCCTGGGAATAGTCGCCCGCTTTCAGGGCCTCGAGGCCCCGCTGGTAACTGGTCGGGGCAGCGGACACCGCCAGAGTCGGGAGCAATCCCAGCGGTAGTACCAGAGCAAGACCCCACAAGAACCGTTTCATCGCGACCCTCCTTTTCCCCAACCGGCTTCAGCGAAATAGTCTTTGGCCTCGGTGACCACCAACTGGACCTGGCATCGGTTGGGGCCATTTTCCACGATGCGTACCTCGCAGCGCCCCACCTCGCCGCTCCAGGGGTGGCGCAGATCGATGGTGTACTGGCCCGGCGGCAAGTCCATGGTCAGAGGGGTGACCGGGTCGAGGGGCAGGTCGAGGGTGTTGCCTTCCCCATCGAGGATGCGGGTGACTTCCCCCCACGGCGCGGCATCGATGTGCAGCGGCTGCACCACCGCGATGGGCGGGTCGCCGGGCTTCTTGGGGAAGAACCGTTCCCGCAAAGGGGATAGGAAAAACGCCGCCACGGCGAGGGTCAGCAGCAGGGCGCCGCAACCGAAGACCAGGGCCAGCACTTTGGCGAGAGTGGTTCCCCCGGAAGAACCGGTGGCGGGGGGTGGTGTTGGTGTTGGGGGAGTGCTCACGGTCGGACCTCCATTTTGCGCATTTCGTCTATTGTACGCTGTCCGACCGCCGCCCGACCAATCGGAGCCCTCGGCCAGGCTATGCAGGTAGAAGTTCCATTTGACGTAAATCGTCGTTGACATTCCGGGTACAGGACGCTAACATTTAAGAAATACTTCTGAGTTTTTAGAATTTTCGAAAGGAGAATTCGCCCATGAAAAAGTCCCTCTTTGTAATGGTGGCCTTGAGTCTGGTGTTTTCATTCAGCCTTTCCGCAGAGGAAGCGAAAGTGAGCCTGTCGGATATCTTCGCGGCGCCCGCAGCGGTCGAACCGGCGCCCGCCGATGGGGAGGACCTCGGCGAGGTGTTGGGTGTCGAATTGGTGTTCGACGAGGAGCACCCGGACCGCGTGCGTGGCGAGATCGTCAAGATGTCCGCCGGTTGCACGGCCACGGCCCTTTGCTTCCACGGTGGTTCGGTGAGTTGCAGTACGTCCTACGGCACCTGCACCGTGAGCTACGCCCAGTGCGGTTGGGTGCAGTGCGGTAACGACCCCGCGGTGCGCTGCGCCGGCAGTTGTGCCCAGGATTGGCATTGCTACACCTTCTGTGGTGGCGACTTTGGTGCCTTCTGCGCCTGGGATAAGTGCTGCGAATGTAGCTAAGCTTTCGGTCTACCGGCCCGTGCTCCACCCGGGGCACGGGCACCGGCCCGCCTCACTCTCTGCCCCCCACGGCTCCCGCCGGTCTGGCTCGTTCTACTTCGCCCGCCCGGTCGCCGATCAAGCCTCGATCCGCACGTCCACATAGTCCGGGAAGGGCTGGATGCGGGAAGGATCGCCCTTCAGCAGTTTGATCCCGTCCCGTTCTTCGAAATCCTTGAAGCCGGTCACCATGTAGGTGATCTTCATCTGGCGATTGCGGTCGGTGGGCTTGAATTCGGCGATCAAGGGCTTGCCCGCATCCCGGGCCAGGGAGTGGATGTGGTTCAGCAGGACCGTGCCTACCCCCCGGGCCATCACCCGGCAGGACATGAGCATCAGCTTCAGGGTCCAGGCCTCGGCCCCCTTCTCCACCAGGGCGAGGCCGATCTTGCCGTAGGGGCCGTATTTGTCCGTCAGGCTGGCCACCAGCAGGAGGTGCTGGTCGCTGTGGCGCAGGGCGTCCAACTCCTCGTAGGAGTAGGTGTAGCCGGTGGCGTTGAGCTGGTTGGTGCGCACCGTCAGCTCCTCCGCCCGTTTCAGGTCCTCCTCGGCGCAGGGACCGATGGTGAAGACCATCCCCAAGGTGGCCAGAAACTCTTCCCCGACCCCTTCGTGGGTTTCTTCCGCCTGGTTGCGTTGGGCGTCCGCCTGGTACATCTGGCGCCGAATCTTCGATTCATCGGTGATGAAGCGGGGCATCATCTCGTCCATCTGGGGCAGGCGGGCCGCTTCGGTGGCATCGAGCAGCAGGACCTCCGGGTAGGAGTGGGCCACCTCTTCCCGCTCAAAGGGCTGGTCGTCGATGAAACAGACGGTGTCGAGACCGATATTGATGGTCTCCGCCACCCGTTTGACGCCTTCGGCTTTGGATCCCCAGCCGATCTGGGGGTAGATGAAGAAGTGGTCGAGCCCCAATTCTTTGAGCTTCGCCAGGGCATGGTCCGGTTCGTTGCGGCTGGCGATGGAGTGGAGGACGCCTCGCTCGTCGAGGGTCTGCAAGGCCTCCACGACCCCGGGGCGGGGGCGGACGTCGTCCCCTTCCAGCAGGGTGCCGTCCCACAGGGTGTTGTCCAGATCCCAGACGACGACTTTTACGGTGCGGGTCTGCTGCGCTACGGTCATGGGTCATCCTCCTCCACGGCATCAAAAAAGATCAAAACTCTCCCAGAGGGAGATCGGCAATGGTGGTCTGCTGAATCTGGGTGCTGCCCTCGATGATCTCGGGAATCCGGGAATCCCGCAGATAACGGGCGACCGGATATTCCGTCGATACCCCCGCCGCGCCGTGCAACTGGACCGCGTCCACCGCCGCCTGGGCGGCGGTGCGGGAGGCGAAGTATTTGGCCACCATGATCTCCGCGTCGGCGTCGTAGCTGCCGGTCTTCAGCAGGTGTCCAGCCCGCAGGCAGAGGAGCCGCGCGGCCCGGGTGTTGGTCTTCATCTCGGTCAGCAGGCGTTGCACCAACTGGTGCCGACCGAGGGCCTGGCCGAAGGCCTGCCGTGTTTGGGTGTAGTCCAGGCTGGCATCCAGGCACGCCTGAGCGATGCCCACGGAGCCCCAGGCGACGCTGTAGCGCCCCCACTGGAGCGCCGTCTGAGCGATGGTCATGCCCCGATGCGCGCTGCCGACCCGCTGATCCAGGGGCAGCCGCACCCGGTCAAATTGGAGTTCCGCCACCATGGAGGCGGCGGTGCCCATGATGCCGGTGATGGGGGAGCGGGAAAAGCCATCCCGCGCCGCCTCGACGACGAAGGCGGTGGGTTTGCGCTCCGCGCCATCGAGTTGCGCGAGCACCAGGAAGACGTCGGCGATCTGGCCGTAGGTGATCCACTTCTTGCCCCCCTGGAGCACGAAGGTATCCCCCTCTTGCCGGGCCTGGGTTTGCACCCCGGCGGCATCGCTACCGGCGACCGCTTCCGAGAGCCCCAGGGCGCCCAGAAGCTCCCCCTTGAGCATCCGGGGCACCAGTTCCTCCTTGACCCGCGGGCTGCCCCAGCGGCGCAGCGCCAGGGTGACCATGTCGTGGACCGTGAGCAGGGAGCGGATCGAGGAGCAGGCGCGCCCGATCTCCTCGGTCAACAGGCCGTAGACGATGGGGTCCAGATCGATGGCGCCCAGGAGCCCCTCCGCCCGCAACGCATCGATCAGTTCCGGCGGGGTGGCCTCGCGGCGCTCCCACTCGGCGGCGAAGGGGACGATGTGCTGCTGGGCAAAGGCCCGGAACCGTTGCTGTTCCTGGCGCTGGGCGTCCGAGTATTCCAGATGCATGCCGCCCTCAGGCATGGACCAGCTTGCGTTCGATCAGGCCATCGATGTTGTCGATGGTGCGGAAGTTGTCGAAGTCCAGGTCGTCGTCCTCGATGGTGACGCTGTATTCCTTCTCGACGAATTGCACCAGTTGCATGGCCAGCAGGGAGTTGACAAAGCCCAGGGCGAAGATGTCTTCGTCGTCCTTGAGCTCATGGTTCCGGAAGAACCGGGCGAGAAATTGCTTGATCTGTACCTTCCGCTCGTCGTTGCTCATCAGTTCTGCCTCATCCTAAGAAAGCATGGGATTGCATTGCCGCCTCGGATCAACCGAGGGACGCACCATAGTTATAGAAACCTTCCCCCGACTTGCGGCCATGGAGGCCGGCATCCACCATCTTCTTGAGCAGTGGCGCGGGGCGGAACTTGCTGTCGTTGTAGCTCTCGTAGAGCACATCCAGGGAGTAGAGGATGGTGTCCAGGCCGATCAGGTCGCCGGTCTCCAGGGGTCCCATCTTGTGGCCGAAGCACGTCTTGAACAGGCGGTCCACATCCTCGGCGCTGGCCACCTGATCCTGGACCACGAAGATCGCCTCGTTGATGGTCAGCATCAGGACCCGGTTGCTGACGAAGCCGGGCAGGTCGTTGACCACGATGCAATCCTTGCCCATCCCTTTCAGGAACTGGCGAGCGATGTCCAGCGTTTGCTCGCTGGTGTGGTGCCCGCGGATGACCTCGGTCATGTTCTTGAGGGGCACCGGGTTCATGAAGTGCATGCCCACGATGCGGTCCGGTCGCTGGGTCACCGCCCCCACCTTGGTGATGGAGATGCACGAGGTGTTGACCGCGATCACCGTCCGCTCCGGGCAGATGGGATCCATCAGCCGGTAGACCTTCTCCTTGATGGGCCACTTCTCGGTGGTGTTTTCCACCACGAAATCGACATCCGACAAATCCTCATAGTCGGTGGTCAGATGGATCCGCTCGAGGATCGTGTCGTGGCTCTCGCCCGCTTCCTTCTTTTTTTGGAAGAAGCTCTGCATCCGCAGGGCCTGGGCCACCTCGTTGCGCGCTTCCTGCAAACGCTCCTCGGTAACATCGATCAAGACCACTTCGTGGCCGGTCTGCGCCAGATTTTGCGCCACTCCGACACCCATCACACCGGCGCCTACGACGCCTACTTTCCGAATTTCCATGTTGTTCTCCGTTAGTCCATCCTCTTGACCCGGGTAGTGTAGGGCATTCCCCAGAATGGGACAACGGGTAACTATTGTTATTTTCGAACAGCATAAAAGTAAACTTTTCATTGTGCAGCACTAGCTATTGCTGGGCGGTGAAGGATCTGGTACGGTCCACCGAATGCCATGGCGTCCCTTTCTTGTCCCGTATCCATAAGAGTCCCGGTGTCACCCATCGCTCCTTCGGGAATGGCGGTCGCCGGATCCTTGAATTCTTGGAAACCTGGGAGGAAGCTATGCTTCGCAAAACTCTGTTGCCTGCCGCCGTGCCACTGCTGGCGCTGGCCCTTCTGCTCGCCCTGACCGCGCAACCCGCGAGCGCCGTCACCGGGGTGGCCTTCGTGCACGGGACGGGCTCGCAGACCGACGCCCTGAACGACTACTGGAAGGCCGAGTTCGTCAACTCCGTGCGCCAGGGTCTGCCGAACAGCAACAACTATGTGGTGATCAACTGCGATTTCGAGCAGTTCATGTGGACTTCCGGCGCCGCCGGGTGTCTGGCGGGCCAACTCCATAGCTTCATCACCACGAAGGGGATCGACGATCTGGTGGTGATCACCCACTCCAACGGTGGCAATGTGATGCGCTGGATCCTCTCCAACCCTACCTGGGATAGCCGCTACCCGACGATCATCAACGCCATCCGCTGGGTCAACGCCCTGGCGCCGTCCAGCAAGGGGACGCCCTTGGCGGACGCGGTGACCAACGGTTCGATCTTCGAGCAGTCCCTGGGGTGGCTCCTGGGCTACGCCAGCGATGCGGTGATGATGCAGCAGGTGAGCTGGATGGCCTACTACAACGATGTCTGGCTCTTCGGCACCGCCGGACGCCCGGCGCTGCCGGTGGGCTTCTGGAATGTGGTGGGCACCGATGTGGAGACCGCCATCTGGGATCCCGATAGCTACTGCGGTGGTTACGACCTGAATCTGGGGCTGGAGATCACCCAGGCGTGGCTCAGCAGCTGCTCCGACGGTTTCCTCGATTGCAGCAGCCAGAATGGTGCCGGTTTCCTGTGGTTCAACGACTACCAGGCCACCGCCGGGGGCGAACCCCTGAGCCACAACCAGAGCCGCCGCAAGTGCTTTAACCTCGACGTGATTCTGCGCAACGACCTGTAATGGAGGAGGAGAAGACCATGAAGAAAAATCTCTTTGCGAACCCGACCCTCTTCCTGCTGGCGGTGCTCCTGGTGGCGCCGGCGGCCCACGGGGTGGATGGAAACCTGACCCGTATCGCCGACCTGACCCCGGATGGGGTGGTGTCGGTGCCCGTCTCCGAGAGGGGCGCCGCGGCCCCCCGGGAGGCGGTGCAATTCTCCTGGCCCCTGGCTGCCGACAGTGGCGAACTGGATCTGGGACTGCGCTCCGCGGTGGCCCGATCGAAGGAGTACCGCCTCGATGTTTCCGCCGACGAATTGCGCGCTGGAATCCCCCTGCCCCTGGGCAGCGCGGGGGCGACGGTGCGCCTGAACCCCGTGCCCGGAGCGTCTCAGAAGGCCCTCGCCGCCCGGGTGCTGGAGCCCCAAAGCCTGGTGCTGATCGATCCCCAGGGGCGGTCCTTCGCCGATGGGGAAGGGATGGAGAAGATCGCCGGGATGGAGGCCCTGAAGGCCGCCGGTGCGCCCTTTGCGGAGGGCACCACGGCGTTTCGTCTGGGCGCCGGTCTTCCCGGCGAATGGCAGCTGCGGGCGCCGGAACTGTCTGGCGACGACCGCTACACGGTCTTCGTCCTGGAGAGCGGCAGTGCCGTCGAGTTGACCGCCCAGACCGGTCTCCCCGCCTATCTGACGGGACAGACCCTGACCGTGCGCGCCGCTCTGGTGCGCGGTGAAGAGCGTCTGCCGGTGACCGAGATGCGCGGCTTGGTGGCGTCTCCCGCCGGGCAAGCGTTCGAGGTGGATTGGAGCGCAGTACAGGGGGGCTACCAGGCCCGCCTGCCGCTGGCGGTGGCCCAGGGCGCCGGGGACGGTCTATGGGAAGCCCACCTTTCCATCCGCGCGGAGGTGGACGGCGCGACGGTACTGCGCAACATCAAGACCGCCTTCGCCGTGGCTCTGCCCACGGCGCGCCTGGGCGCGATCACCGCTCGCCAGTTGATCCCGGCCAGCGACGGCCTGGCCGTGAACCTGCCCCTGGAGGTGGGGAGCCCCGGTCGTTACCAGCTCCACGGGGTCCTCTTCGGCACCGCCGAAGATGGCACCCTGAAGCCGCTGGGCGTCGGCCAGAGCGCCGCCTGGTTGGAGCCGGGGGAGGGGAGCCTGGCATTGCGCTTTGACCGCGCCGTGCTGGAAGCCCACCCGGGGGTGGGCGCGCCCTACGCGGTGCGCGACGTGCGGCTGCTGGACCAGGGGCGGATGGGTCTGCTGGAGACCCGGATGTCTGGCTTCGCCGTGGCGCGGTAGGCTGAAACCGCAGCCGGGGTCCAGGTTTGCCCGCAGGGCGCCCGGGCCCCGGATTGTGCCCGGCGCGCGGCGGGTCTTCCCGACCCATGGGGCGGGTTCCTGCCCCGTCTCTTGGCGGGGTGCGACCGGGCGGAGCGGCAGGCAGAATGGGGCAGGAGGTTCTCATCATGCGCCATAAACTTTTCGCCTCGCTCCTCATGCTGCCCGCCTTCTTCTTCGGCCTTTCGGCCCTGGGCCTCATTCCCAACATCTCGGTGGCGGGGGACTGGCAGATCGAAGCCACGTTCGAAGTTCCGGATGTGGGGACCTGTGACTATTCCGGGACCGCCCAGGTCACCCAGGACGGAACGGTCTTCTCCGGCGTCGCCCATCTCTTCCTGAACGACGGCGGCGAGATTTGCCCCGTCGAGATGAGCGCCGATCTCACCGGCACGGTGGTGGGGGAGTCCCTGGAGATGGGAGTCCTGATGGGTGGCGAATTGGGGACGGCGACCTTCACGGCCTCGCTCCTCAAGGCAGCCGGTCCCCTTCAGGGCGCCGCCATGGTCACCACGGGGCAGTTCGCCGGGGCCACGAGCATGTGGATGGCAAGTCCCGCCGCCGCGGTCCTGGCCATCCCGGTCCTCGGTCCCTGGGGTACCGCGATGCTGGTGGGGCTGCTCTTCCTGGGTGGTCTCCTCGTGCTGATGCGGCAGCGCCTGTCGGTGTGAGGGGAGCGGCCATGGACCCGACCAAGACCCTCATCCTCGGCGCCGCCGGGCGCGACTTCCACAATTTCAACTGCCTCTTCCGGGAAGATCCCACGACCCGTGTGGTGGCCTTCACGGCGACGCAGATCCCCGACATCGAAGGGCGCGTCTACCCGCCGGAACTGGCCGGAGAACTGTACCCGCGGGGGATCCCCATCATTCCCGAGGTGGATCTGGAGCGCTGGATCCACGAAGAGCAGGTGGAGCAGGTGTGGTTCGCCTACTCCGACGTCTCCCATGAGTACGTCATGCACCTGGCCAGCCGGGTCACCGCCTGGGGCGCCCACTTTGGGGTCTGTTCGGTACCGAGCACGATGCTCAAGGCGCGCTGCCCGGTGATCGCCGTCACCGCCGTGCGCACCGGCGCGGGCAAGTCCCAGACCACCCGCTACATCGCCGAATTACTGCGCGATCAGGGGGTCAAGGCGGTGGCGGTGCGCCATCCCATGCCCTATGGGGATCTGGCCCAGCAGGTCTGCCAGCGCTTCGCCACCCACGACGATCTGAAGCGCCACCACACCACCATCGAGGAGCGGGAGGAGTACGAGCCCTACCTGGACCACGGGTTGGTGGTCTACGCCGGGGTCGATTACCACCGCATCCTGGAGGCGGCCCAGGAGGAGGCGGAGGTGGTCCTGTGGGACGGGGGCAACAACGATACGCCCTTCTTCCGACCGGATCTTCACATCACCGTGCTCGATCCTCACCGGGCTGGGGACGAGGAGCGCTACTACCCCGGGGAGACCAACCTGCTGATGGCGGATCTCTTGCTGCTCAACAAGGTCGATACCGCCGATCCCGCGGCGGTGATCGAGGTGGAGGGCCGGTGCCGCCGCCTGAATCCCCGGGCGGACGTTCTGCACTGCCGCTCCGCCATCACCGTGGACGAGCCGGAAAGGATTCGTGGCAAGCGGGTGGTGGTGGTCGAGGACGGCCCCACCCTGACCCACGGCGGCTTGAGCCGTGGCGCCGGTTGGTGGGCGGCCCAGCGCGCCGGGGCGGCGGAGATCGTCGATCCCCTGCCCTACGCCGTCGGTTCCATCGCGGAGACCTACAAGAAGTACCCCAACGCCGCCGGGATCCTCCCCGCCATGGGCTATAGCGAGGGCCAGATCGCCGATCTCCTGGCGACCCTGGAAGCGGTGCCCGCGGATCTTATCGTGGAGGGCACCCCCATCGATCTGCGGCGGCTGATCCACCCCACCCAACCCATCGTCAACGTGCGCTACGACCTGGAGCCCATGGAAGCCGGGGTGCTGGAAGGGCGGGTGCAGACGGTCTTGCGGAATGGGCGGGCCGCATGACCGCCGTCGGCCACACGCCGCTGGTCGAGGTGGCAGGCATCTTCGCCAAGCTCGAATGCGTCAACCCCTGCGGCAGCATCAAGGACCGCATCGCCCGCTACATTCTGGAGGAGAGCGCCCGCCGGGGGCTGCTCCAGCCGGGGCAGCGGATCGTCGAGGCCACCAGTGGCAACACCGGCATCGCCATGGCCTACTTCGCCCGCCAGATGGGTCACCCCATCACCATCGTGATGCCGGAGGACATGACCGAGGAGCGCAAGAGGATGATCCGCTCCCTGGGGGCGGAACTGATTCTCTGTTCCGCTGCCGGGAGCTTCGCCGAAGCCGCCCAGATCCGCGACCGCCTGGCGGCGGAGCACGGCTGGTTCAATCCGGATCAATTCTCCAACCCCCTGAACGCGGAATGCCACGAGAAGACGACCGGCGAGGAGATCGTGCAGCAGCTGGGAGAGAAGACGCCCGGGCGGAAGATTGACGCCTTCGTGGCGGGGGT
>Ga0210063_1000324_pt1 | contig 15586 bp, 17 predicted proteins | sample Muzzi_PWA_D1_FD_185529 | JGI IMG/M metagenome (GOLD analysis project Ga0210063, IMG submission 185529) | Wetland microbial communities from San Francisco Bay, California, USA, that impact long-term carbon sequestration - Muzzi_PWA_D1 (SPAdes) | ecosystem: Environmental > Aquatic > Marine >... | reverse complement strand
GGTTGGCCGCCTGATTCAGTTCTATGCTGGAGTATTCCCGGCCGGTATGTATGACGCGGTTCTGCACTTCACGATCGTTGAGTACCAGTATGACCAGCACGCGATCGCCCGACAGCGGCAGAAACTCAACCTGCCGCAGTGCCACGTGATCCCGCCGGGGCAGCGTGATCACGCAGGTCATGCGGGTCAGCGTCGCCAGCATGTTGGATGCGCACTCCACCAGCTCACTGGGTGACAGATCCGGATTCAGCTCCTGACGGAGAGCGTCGATGCGGTCGTCATCCAGCGGATCCACTGACAGCAGGCTGTCGACAAAAAAACGCAGTCCCTGGGTGGTAGGCACTTTACCCGCCGAGGTGTGCGGAGATCGCACCAGACCCTGGGCTTCGAGATCGGCCATGATGTTACGGACCGTGGCTGAGCTGACGCCAACAGCCGGATCCGAAGCCAGCTTCTTGGAGGCGACCGGCGAGCCTTCTTCCAGATATCGTTCCACCAGCAGCTTGAACAGTCGCCGGGTCCGATCATCGATCGTTTCGTTCAGTCGATTGCTCATGAACCTACAACTTCCATCCGGGACTATCTGTTCTTTCTGTATTTCTGGTTTTTTCTGTACTTTGGTTTCTTTCTGTACTTTCAGCTTTTTCTGTTCGTTTAATGCGTTTTATCCGGTACCGTCCAGCCAGCTGAACTCAGACCTGCACAGGGTGGTTGATAACCGGTGCATAATCCAGTCACAGTCTGCAAACCTAACAGATTCGTCTGATACCCAGGACGCTTTTATGCCATAACCAGCCTGCGTTCTAAAACAGTAACCTGTGGTCAGACAGGTAAAGTTAACCGGATTCGAACTAACGAAGAGCACTGCAACGCCATGTTGAAGCATCTCCACATTCGTGATTTTCTGCTGGTGCAAAGCCTCGACATCAATTTCGACACCGGCTTGACCGTCATCACCGGGGAATCCGGCGCCGGTAAGTCGATCATTCTCGGCGCTCTGGGCCTGGTGCTGGGCGATCGGGCCAGCAGCGATGCGATCCGCCCGGGCTGCGCTCGTGCCGAAGTGATTGCCGAGTTTGATCTGAGTGACCATGAGCAGGCCGGTACTGAGCTGTCTGAGCAGAGCCTGGATGACCCTGACCAGCCCGGACGTGCACTTGTCCGGCGGACCATTGGCGCAGACGGTCGATCAAAAGCCTTCATCAATGGCATCCCCGTGAACCTGCGGCAGCTGCGCGCACTGACAGCAGGGCTGGTGGACATCCATGGCCAGCAGGAACATCAGCGGCTGGCACAGACTGAGGTGCAGCTGGCGCTGCTGGATGACTACGGCACCGATCCGAAACTGCTCGCACAGTGCCGGATCGCATTTCAGAGCTGGCGCGACGCGCAACGGGAACTCGAGCAGCTGCAGGCAGCCGTCAGTGACAGCGAGGACCGTAAGTCGCTGCTGACCTATCAACTGGAAGAATTGACCACCACAGCTCCGCAGCCGGGCGAATTCGCCGAGGTGACGCGGGAGCACAAGCGCCAGAACCAGGCGCAGGAGCTGCTGGCAACCGTGCAATCGGCGCTGGCGGCTCTCGACGAAGATGCCACTCTGGCGCAGGTACTGAAACAGCTCGAGCGTCTGGACGACGACCACGCAACGCTTGCCGCCGGCCTGGAAACCCTGCACAGCGCACAGTCGCTGCTGGAAGACGCCGCCAGAGACCTGCAGCACTATGAGCGAACTTTAGAACATGATCCGGAAACGCTGGCGAGTCTAGATGCCCGGCTCAGCGAGCTCTACGATCTCGGCCGCAAACACAAGGTCGAACCCGACGATCTGCCGGAACTGCTGCAGAGCCTGAGCGCGGAACTCGATTCCCTGTCTACCGATCGCTCCCGTCTGGACAGCCTCACAGCACAGATTGCAGAGCTGGAGAACGACTTCCGGAAGCTGGCAGGCAAACTCAGCCGCCAGCGTCGTTCCGCCGCAAAAACATTCGCCAGCGCGGTCAGCGCCTGCATGAACACGCTGGGCATTCCGGACGGCCGCCTGTCCCTCGAATTCAGCGATTGTGTCGCCGCGCACGGCCTGGAATCCATTGAATTCCACTGTGTCACCAACCCAAAATTCCCACCGGCACCACTGTCCCGGGTGGCGTCCGGCGGCGAACAGGCTCGAATCAGCCTGGCAATCCAGACCGTCGCTGCGGAAAAGAGCCGGTTACCGACGCTGGTTCTGGATGAAGCGGATGTCGGCGTCGGCGGCACCACGGCAGATGTCGTCGGCCGGCTGCTGCGGTCTCTGGCCACACACACCCAGGTGATCTGCGTCACTCATGCTCCTCAGGTCGCAGCCCTCGGCCAGCAGCACATGCGGGTTCACAAGGATTCAGAACAGGACACCCAGATAGACCCGTTAGGGCCTGAAGCGCGTGTTGAAGAACTCGCCCGCATGCTGGCGGGCGCGGGGATCACCGAAAAATCCAAAGACTACGCCCGGACCCTGCTCGAGGATGCGTCGGACAACCTGATTCACTGACTTGAAGTGTGGACAAAGCGCGCTTCATTCAGCCAGATGAACTCGGTACTATGCGCTGCCTGTCCCCGGCTGCTGGAACCATGAGCCATTCGAAACGCAATTTTGCCGCACTGATCTGTGCCAGCCTGATTCTCACAGGCTGCAGCCTGCCGAAGCTGCGCCTGCCCAGGGTGCACAAGCTGACCGTGCAGCAGGGCAACGTGATCACGCAGGAAATGATCGACCAGCTCAGACCAGGCATGTCCAGAACGCAGGTGGCCTACATCATGGGAGAACCCGTGTTCCGCAACACCTTCAACAGCCATCGCTGGGACTACATCTATACGATTGAACTGCCTGGCGTATTCAGCGATGAACGTCGCGTCAGCCTGTACTTCGATGAGGACCGGCTGGCCTATTTCACTGGTGATTTTGCACCGACGTCAGAACGCCCCCCCGCCGAGACTCAAGCCCCTGCGGAAACAGCCAACTCGGACTGATTGCCACCTAGCCTCCGGCACGGCGCCGTCGCGCTTCTTTCGGATCCATCAGCAGCGGTCGCAGTATCTCCACCCGGTCGCCCGGAGACAGGCGCTGCTCCGGTTGCACGATCCTGCCGTACACCGCAAGCGTCTGTTCGGCACCCAGCAGAGAGCGGAACGGCTCAATCCTTGATACCGCACTCAATGCATCCGCCACCCGGGAATTGTCAGCCAGTTCCAGATGCACGCGATGCTGGTGCTCGGGCAACGCGTAGACGACCTCAACGTGCATGATTCAGCTCAGCAGTGTCTGCGCGCGCGCGCTGAAGGCGTTGACCAGCTGATCAGCGGAACGGCTGAAGACACGGGCAAAAGGACCACCAAGAATCTGCCTGACGCCGGAAAACTGAAACTCCAGGTTCAGCTCGACTCGGCAGCCGACATCACCCAGCGGCGTGAACTCCCACGCACCGGCCAGATCAGCGAAAGGCCCGGACACCAGCTCCAGCTCAATGCGTTCGTTCGGGATGAAGGTGTTGCGAGTGGTGAAGCTCTCGTTGAGACCGCGTCCTGTCAGCAGCAGCGTAGCGAGCAGCTGTCTATCGCCTTCAACCACTACTTCGGCAGCGGAACACCAGGGCAGAAATTCGGGGTAACTTTCGACATCGTTGACGATGGCAAACAGCGATGCCGCGGGAAAAGGCAGCAGAGCTGAGCGTCTGATCTCCGTCGCCATCGAGTCCCGGGCCTCAGAACATTGCCATCACGGCGCTGACCAGCTGCGGAAAGAGGGTGCCGAGAAAAACCACCAGTACGGCCAGCGGTGCAATCACACCACAGACGAGTTTCCACAGCAGAGCAACAGCGCCACTGCTGATACCGAGCTGGGTACCAACCACGGTCTTCGGCAGCACATAGGCACAGAACAGAGCAATAAACATACCACCCAGTGGCAGCATCACGTTCTGAGACACATAGTCGACAAAATCGAAAAAGGTCAGGTTCCCGACGATGTGGGTGTCTGCCCAGACATTGAATGACAGCACGGTACCGATACCGAGCACCCAGCTGATGACTCCCAGGCTGATGGCCACCCGGCCGCGTTTGGCGTTGTACTCTTCCACCAGATACGCGAGTGCCGGTTCACTGATGGAGATCGCGGAGGTGATCGCCGCAAAGCTGACCAGGACAAAGAACAGCGTGCCGAAGATCACGCCGAACGGCAGCTGCCCGAACGCCAGCGGCACGGTGACGAACATCAGACCGGGTCCCTGCGATGGCTCCAGCCCATTGGCGAAAACGATCGGGAAGATGGCAAGTCCGGCCGCCACCGCCACCAGGGTGTCGAGTACCGCAATTATCGTCACCGTCGATGCAATGGACGCACCGCCGGGCAGATAGGCGCCGTAGGCCATGATGGCGCCCATGCCGAGGCTGAGCGTGAAGAACGCCTGCCCCATCGCGATCAGCACCGAATTCGGCGTCACTGCGGAGAAATCGAAGCGGAACATGAAGTCGAATCCCTGCTGCCAGCCGTCTGACGTGACGGCGTAGCCGAGCAGTACGATCAGCAGCACAAACAGCATGGGCATGAACCAGCGGATAGCCTTCTCAATGCCTTTGATCACACCCCTGGAAATGATGAAGACGGTCAGGACCATGAAAATGGTCTGCCACATAATCAGTTGCCAGGGGTCGGCGAGAAACCGGTTGAAGATATCGGATGCTTCCTCGGCGGTTGCACCCTGCAGCGCACCGCTGGCCATCTCAAAAATGTAGAACAGGGCCCAGCCGGCAATCACCACGTAGTAAGACAGAATCAGAAAACCCGCAAGCACCCCGGCCCAGCCGATCAGCACCCACATCGGACTGCGGTGATGCTGCTGCGTCAGCTTGCGCATCGTATTGATCGGACTCTGCCGTCCTTCCCGGCCGATGAGCACCTCGGCCATCATGATCGGTATCCCGACAAAGGCGACACAGACCAGATACAGCAGCACAAAAGCGCCGCCGCCGTTTTCACCGGCGATATAGGGAAACTTCCAGATATTGCCCAGGCCAACGGCAGACCCGGCGGCAGCGAGCACGAATAACCAGCGACTGGACCACATCCCATGCCGTGATTCAGTTCCAGTAGTCATAAGTACTCCGAGATGTCCGCAAACCCGTTGGCCGCGCATTGTGGCGTAAGCCTATAACTGCGACAACCCGAAGCTCTATAATGCGCAGATGGCAGATGCAAAGAAAAAAGGCAGCAGAAACACCTCGGGTACCATCGCGCTGAACAAGCGCGCTCGCCATGACTATATTCTCGAAGAGCGTTTCGAGGCAGGCGTGGTACTGGAGGGCTGGGAGGTGAAGGCCATCCGGGCCGGGAAAGCTCAGCTTACCGACAGCTATGTCCTGCTGCGGGACGGCGAAGCCTGGCTGCTGGGCGCAAATATCGCGCCACTGACGAGCGCCTCCAGCCATGTTGTGGCCGATCCCCAGAGAACCCGCAAACTGCTGCTGCACAGCAAAGAACTCGCGCGCCTGTTTTCAGCGACCTCCCAGAAGGGTTACACCTGCATCGCCACCGCGATGTACTGGAAAGGCAACAAGGTGAAGTGCGAAGTCGCGCTGGCCAAGGGCAAGCAGATGCACGATAAACGAGCAACCCAACGCGACCGGGACTGGGAACGGCAGAAAGAAAGATTGCTGCGTCACGGCTGAAGCGAGCACCGTCTGCTGATCAGCGCTCAGGATCCATTCGGCGCTTCACGCACCGATAGAACGACGCCAGGCAATCATTTCAATGGCTGCAGCCGCCGCTTCAAAACCTTTGTTGAATTCATCGTCCGCCGCCCGCGCCTCGGCATGCACCATCTCCAGCACAGGCAGAATTTCGACGATGACAGGTCGTCGGTACTGCAGCATCACATTGCCCAGCCCGCGCATGCACTCATTGCTGATCATTTCGAAGTGCAGCGTCTCACCCTTGAGAATGACTCCGAAACAGATGATCGCATCGATCTCTTCGTTGACGTCCGTGGCCAGCAGATCTGCCGCGGCCAGCGGCATTTCCAGGGAGCCCGGCAGCGTGTGGCATTCGACCTGTTCGAAGCCCTGTTGCCGCAGAACCTTTTCACAGGTCCGGGTCAGACTCGACACAATTTCCGGATACCACTTTGAACCGAGAATGACGATACGTCCCGGATTCGCAATGTCGGGAAGCGAGGCAAGATCAACTGTATTCTGGGCCATGGCCAACGCCTGTATTTCGAACGTCGCAAAGCATACCGCATCAGACTTTCGAACGCCGCCCGCACCGCCGGCGTATGACCTTCAGACACTCGTCCTTGCCGCCAGCTGACGCTGCGTTTCATCGTAGGAGCCGCGGTTGATGCGATACTGCGCATAAAAACAGGCAGCAATCAGGCCAGGGATGATCGTAATCGGCGAATCGATCAGACCGAGCCACCAGATCGTATCCGCGTCTACCTCACCGGGAACTGCCTTGTCCGGAAATGAAATCAGCCAAAGGGTAAATGCGGCGAGGCCATGGCCAATCGAATTGTCGAGCTTGGCGAAAAAGGTTCGTGCTGCATACAGCGTACCCTCCTGACGGTGGCCCAGTCGCAGCTCGTTCTCATCCGCTATATCAGCCAGCGCTGACATCACGCTGATATTGAGAATGCTGCCGCAGGCTGATGACAAGGCCTGAAACGCAACTATCGCCCACAGCAGCCCGGGTGCTCCGTTGGCAGGGAATGCATCGAACAGTCTGAGAATAACGGGCATCGCCGGAAAAAAGGACAGGCCAACCGCAGTGCTGACGATCGTCAGTTTTTTATCGAACAGGAAATGCAGCCGGGCGGAAAACAGAAATCCGGTCAGGTAACCCACCAGCGATCCGGTGAATATCAGCGTGCCGATTTCCCGTACCGGGAATTCCCAGTAAAAAATGTTCATATAGTTGGAAAACGCTGTTCGCACACCAAGCATCATGGATAGCGCAAAGTAGGCGATCATCAGCATCAGATAATTGCGATTGCCGAATGCACCCGCCAGATCCCGGTAGAAATTGCGAGCAGAGAAGCGTGGCAGATTCTCGGGTGTTTTCGGCAGCGTGGGGATACGATCCCGGGTAAACCAGGCGGAAGCAAAAAGTACCAGCACAATCACCACCGCCATCCACAGTGCAAACTGCGGATAGACGGCTTCGTTCAGAAGCCCGTTGGCCGCCACGCCACTGGCAGCAAAAAACACCAGTGTGTTTATCTTGAAGACACCGGCGCCACCGAGCCAGGCGAAGAAGTTGTTATAGCTCATGATCTTTGAGCGTTCGGTATAGTTGCTCGACAGTTCACCGCCGAGTGCCAGATGCGGCACATGGTAGACCGTCATGAACGTCCGCAGCGAAATCGACCAGATCAGAAACCATAAAAACAGGTCGTGCTCTTCCATGCCGCGCGGAGGGTTGAACACGCAGTAGAAACTGAGGGCAATGGGCACGGGGGCAAAGAACATGAAAGGATGCCGGCGTCCCCAGCGTCTGGCGCGGAAACGATCCGACAGCGAGCCCAGCAGAGGATCGGAGACTGCATCCACAAACAGCGCGATGGTAGGTACCAGCCCCGCCAGCAGCACATCCAGTCCGAGCACCTGGTTATAGAAGATCATGCCGAGTACAGACAGCGAGTACAGTGACATGGTCTCGGAAGTCGCGCCGACGCCGAATGCCAGCCTGGTACGCAGCGGTACCGTATGCGGATCAACTGCAGAAACGCTCTGCCGCATCTTTCTATCTCTCCCCGGCCATCCCCTCCCGGACGAGTCAGAAGATCACCTATATCGCGCAGTCAAGCAAGCGCCACAATTTCAGATGCCACTCGGCAGCACCGGCCGGCAGGTGTAACCTGTAAGGCTGAATCGAAAGGGGACAGAAAAATGGCCATCCAGCAGCGCGAAGTACACCTGATCAATCACCCGGAAGGACTGCCGGCGAAGGAAGATTTCGCGGTCGTCGAAACCAGTGTCGACGATCCCGCGGAGGGACAGGTGCTGATCCGCAACGACTACATGTCGGTGGATCCGGCGATGCGGCCTCGACTGTCGAATGGCCAGCAGGCGCTCAATTCCGCGATGACGGGTGGCGCCATCGGCACTGTGGTCGCTTCACGCCACAATGGCTACAAGGAGGGTGACCAGGTACAGCATCAGCAGGGATTCCGCGAATATCTGCTGAGCGATGGCAAAGGCCTCGCCGTGCTCGAAACGTCGGATCTGCCGGTAACGCTGTACATGCACGTGCTCGGCGGTACCGGGCTCACCGCTTATGGTGGACTGCTCGTGACCGGTGAGCTGAATGATGGAGAAAACGTCTTCGTCTCTGCTGCAGCAGGCGCAGTCGGCAGCGTTGCCGTGCAGATCGCAAAAATCAAAAACTGCTATACCATCGGCAGCGCCGGCTCCGACGAAAAGTGCAGCTGGCTGAAAAACGATCTCGGAGTCGATGCGGTCATCAACTACAAAGAGGGTTCGCTGCGCAAAAACCTGAAAGCGGCGGCGCCCAACGGCATCGACGTCTACTTCGAGAACGTCGGCGGTGATCATCTCGACGCAACGCTGCCGCGCATGAACCCGCTCGGCCGGATACCCGTCTGCGGTATGATTTCCGCCTACAACACGCCGGGCGCACGCTCCACCGGCGTGACCACGCTTTCCAACATGATCTACAACCGCCTGACCATGAAAGGATTCGTCGTCTACGAATTCAACGACATGCGGGAACAGTTTCTCAGCGATATGACCGGCTGGATCAAAGACGGTCGTCTGCAGTACCGGGAGACCATCCACCACGGTATCGAAGAAGCGCCGGAAGCTCTGATTGGTCTGTTTACCGGCGAAAACATCGGCAAGATGCTGGTGCAGCTGCATACATAGTTATCGCGCAGAACCTGCAGCGCATCAGGTCGAACGCAGGTATCTCCGATCGATCTTCAGCGCCAGCGCACTGATGCCGATCATCAGCAGGCCGATCATGATCAGCGCGATGGGCCAGCCGATGGAATCGGCGAAGTGGCGGCCGGTGAAGTAGGCTGTATAAGCGAGGATGGCTACGGTGCTGGCGAAATTCAGAGCTCTGCTGCGCGCCCAGACACCAAGCCAGGTCATGCTGCAGGCCGCCGCGAGGAAGAGGATTTCATAAGGTCTGTCTTCCAGCATTTCGAACAGACCGGAGAGGAATGCCCAGCAACCGAAGAAGAACAGCGGCGGCGCTGTCGGAGCGTGGAGTCCTCTATGAAAGTGCACGCCGAGCAGCAGCCATGCCACACCCGAGGTGAGTGCGGCCAGTTGCCACTCAAAGTCCAGCAGATCGAGCACAAGGCCCCAACAGGCAGAGGCGAAAAAGACGCCCACAAACATCATCGTTGTCCGCTGATAACGCAGAAAACCCAATATGAACTGCATGGCAACGGTACCGGCCGTCAGCATCGCGGCAACCTGGGCATCACCACCACCACCAAATTCATCAAAGGCGACCATCAAGCCAACAGGCTCCAGCGCCGCTGCTCCCAGCAACAGCGGCACAGTCGCATTCCTGAACCTGCTGTCGTGCAGAGCGCTCAGCGCAAGGATAAACAGTGCAAGGCCCGAGCCCAGAGTGATTACAACTCTGGCGACGCTGTTCATCTCACCCCACTGCAGCGCCACAAATGCCGCGATACCGCTGAACACGAATGCACCGCCGATATAGCTCAGCACCCTGGTCAGTAGTGCTGATCGCGCATCGGGGTCGGACTCAACGACCGGTTCATCCATAGACACCGCGTCAACAATCTCGGCGACGCTCAGATGATGCTCCGTCATCAGCCTGCGGATCTGCTCGACTGCCGCCTGTTGCTCGTCATTCATCATGAATCCGATTCAGCTGGATCTGTCCAGCCAAGTATCACAACTGGCAGATAGTAGTAGTACTCGCCGTTTTCCGGATGCTCGACGGCAATCACGCGGCCGGACTTTTCGATGGCAAGAGCGTTGCGCCGACTGCGCATGCCGAACAGCTCGCCAAACAGACCCGCACCGCGATAGTCATTGGCTCTGACCTGGTAGCCATCCGGGGCAACCTGACCAGTGATCGAACCCGTCTGGCAGGGTGTTTCAATATAGAATTCTGCGTCTTCACGCTTCTCAGCAATCACCGCAGAGTCGAGCGCCGCCCCGGTAATGGATTCCGCTGGACAGGACACCTGAGAAACATTGCCTGTCGCCGCGTGATACCTGTACAGCCTGCTGCTCTGGTGTAATCGTCTGTCGCCATAGTAGGAAACTATTGCGACGATCCTGTCATCACGCACTTCGTAGCTTCGGCCATAGGGTTCGTTCACTGTTGCAACCGCAAACAGCAGGTCGAAGCGTGGATCGTCCACCCACAGGCGTGGCAGCAGCGTGGCGAGCGAAAATACCGCGACAATCAGCAGCGGCAGCAGCACGGCCGCCACTGCGAAGATATTGTTTTTCAACCAGCTTTTGTCCGTCGCCATCCCCATCCCTCCGCAGATTGCGGAACTCAGTCTACCGCGGCAGATTCTGCACCAACAGGTAGTTTTGACAGCTCACCATCGATGCAGAGTATGATCCCGACACGCGATGGAGGAGAAGACTCGTGAGAATCTGTGCAATCACAATACTGCTGGCAACCTGCGCCGGCTGTTCACCGGCCACTGAAGAAACGCCCGCCGAAGCCGCACAGCCTGCTGCCGTTGAGCAGCCCGCGGTTGCAGCCGAGGCCTGGCGCCAGCCGCTGTTTGAAGGTTTAGGTGAATATGACTTCCCGATCACCACCAGTTCAGCCATGGCGCAGGCCTATTTCGAGCAGGGTCTGGGGCTGACCTTCGGCTTCAACCATGCCGCCGCTGATCTGGCCTTTACCGAAGGGACCGTTGACGATGCCGACTGCGCGATGTGCTACTGGGGCAGCGCGCTGGTGCTCGGGCCAAACGTCAACGCCGCGATGGAACCCGACAATGCGCCGCGCGCCTTTGTGCTGGCGAACAAAGCCCACGACATTGCGATGCAGCAGGGCAGTGAACAGGAACAGGCGCTCACCGCCGCACTGCTGACCCGCTACACAGAAAACCCGCCAGCAGACCGCGCTGAGCTGGATCTGGCCTATGCCAACGCCATGCGCGAAGTCGCTTCCCGTTATCCAGATGATCCGGACGTGCTCGCCCTGACGGCAGAAGCGTTGATGGATCTGCACCCGTGGGATTTCTGGCTTCCGGACGGCACCGTGCAACCCTGGACCACTGAGATCACGGATCTGCTGGAACGGGCTATCGCTCTGGACGAAAACCATCCCGGTGCCATTCACCTCTACATCCACGCGGTAGAACAGTCACAGACACCTGAACGGGCAGAACCCCATGCCGATAAACTGGCAGATATCACTCCGGCAGCCGGCCATCTGGTACACATGCCCGCCCACATATATATGAGAGTGGGTCGCTATCACGATTCCACGTTGAACAACATGCGGGCAACAGACGCGGATGCAGCTTTCGTCTCCGCGTGCCGTTCGAACAGTCCCATCTATCTGGCAGGTTACGTTCCCCACAACTGGCATTTCGGCTGGATCACCGCCGCTATCGAAGGCTGGAGTGAACAGGCCATGATCATGGCCGAGGGAACAGCAGCACAGCTGACGCCGGAACTGCTGCGGGCACCGGGTATGGGTGTTGCCCAGCACTTTCTGATGCAGCCCATTTTTGCTCAGGTCCGCTTCGGAGCGTGGAACGACATTCTGGGCACCCCCGAGCCGGACGCAGACCTGCCATATGCCAGGGGTCTGTGGCACTACGCCCGTGGCCGCGCGTTTGTCGGCATCGGTGACGTCGCGAGTGCCCGGCGTGAGGCTGATCATCTCAGCGCGCTGCGCGAAAGTCCGGAAATTGCCGAACTGAATTTCTTCGGTGATACCGGTAAAGGCCAGAGCCTGCTGGAGATTGCCGATGTTGTGCTGCAGGGTGAGATCGCGGCCGCCAACAACAATCTCGATGAAGCCATCAGTCTGATGACTCTGGCCGTCGAACTCGAAGACGCGATGCCCTACAACGAGCCTCCGGACTGGTACTACCCGGCCCGGCATTCGCTTGGCGTGATGCAGATGGCCGCCGGTGATCCCGCAGGCGCTGAGGCCACTTACCGCCAAGATCTGGAAGTCATGAAAGAAAACGGCTGGGCGCTGCTCGGACTGTCACAGGCATTGCGGGCCCAGGGCCGGATCGAAGAAGCGGACCAGGTCGCCGAGCGTTTCGCCACTGCCTGGCAGCATGCGGACATACAGATCAACGCATCGAGAATCTGATATGTCAGATTGCCGGTACCGGATTCATTCCGGGACCGGCAATCCCAATCCAGCCGGTGCACATGCCGGTTTCGCAACCACTCAGCTCAGAAACAGTCGCTTGTGTACCAGGCGCAGGCTGAACAGCACGGCTGACAGCACTGCCCCGACCGAATTGATTGGAGCCAGCAGTTGCCCCACCAGTCCTGCTTCGAGCTGCACCAGCGAAATCATCAGAACCTGTGTCAGGGCCACGCCGAAATCCTGCAACGGCGGCAGCAGCAGCGACAGTAACAGCCCCAGCAGCGCCCGCCTGATGAGCCGGCGTCGCCTGAGCCGGCTGGTGCCATCCAGCACCTCGGTTGTGAATGCCGTGCTTGCTTGCGCATCAGGCGCACTGGCAAAAACCTGCAGCAGGTTCTGATCTCTTTCAGTGTCGTTCAATGAGTTTCCTCCAGGTGCGGTGATTGCTGGTAGTCAGCCAGCAGCTCCCGCAGCCGTCCCGTCGCCCGACGGATATGTGATTTGATGGTGCCCAGCGGTAATCCGGTTGCCTGCGCTATTTCGTCGTGGGTCAGCCCCTCGTGGTAGGACAGAACAACACACATCCGCGCATCGCTGGCCAAGGTCAGCAATGCGCGCTCCAGATCCATACCGGTCGCCGGACTGACTGGCACTGCCTGTTCTGACGCGACATCCTCGGTATCCTGCAGGGCATCGTGTTTACGCAGCGACTGACGCCAGACGTTGATCGCGAGCACTCGCAGCCAGGTTCCGAAACGTCTGGCATCGCGCAGCTTCGAGATATCCTGCCACGCCCGCAGAAACACCTGCTGGGCCAGATCGTCGGCCTGGGTCACGTCGCCACAGCAACGCCACATCAGGGTTCGCACCCAGCTCTGCCGGCGCCGCACAAGTTCCGCAAACGCTGCACTGTCGCCACTCCGGGCCAGCCCGACAATCAGGGGTTCCGGCGCCTGAGCAAATACAGCAGACGATGAAGGCATGGGTCAGTCGCCCCGGATCAGCTACTCACACCGGTTACACGATCACCGTACTGATGTTCCGCGACATACGCCGCGACCAGCAGACCGGCGCTGATGAAAGCCACCATACCCGCAACGCCCAACAGAATGTCGAGCAGACCAGGCTCGCCTACACCAACTGAGAGAAGCCAGCCCAACACCACCATGCCAGGGGCAATGAACAGCATGATCAATCCGGCGACTTTCAGGTCTCGAGCGAGATCTCTGGTGCCATTTGAGATCATAAGCAGCTTATCTGTCAATTCATCATCGATAGTCTGACCGCTTTCGATCACCCGGCGCAGAGTTTCATGCTGCGCTTCCCGTTTGCGGATTTTATCCCAGTAGCTGGCCGCAACCGCCGCAGCAACGAATGTCCAGAAGCCCAGAGCCGCCAGTCCAGCGCCCGTTCCGAGTTGTTCCATCGCTATATCCTCTTCACCAACCGTGAATTTTTATGAAGTTCAGACATACAGGTGCGGGCGGAGGCGGTTTCAGATGCAGGCAGCATAAAAAAACTGCCGTGGGCAGAGCATCATTCTGTAGCTCTATACAGCAACTGCTGACCATCGGCGCCGGAAAGCACCAGTGCGCCTGTCTGATCGATCTGTATACGCTGCATTTCCGGCAGCAGATCCAGATACGCCTGCTCCTGATACATCAGTGCTTGCGCTGCGCAGGCTTTGCGCGTCACGGCAATGTTCGAAGCCAGCGTCAGGTGCTGACCATCCAGACTGTATCCGGTCCGGTACTGGTTGCAGCCGCTGCTGCCGCTGGCGTTGCCGAGGGTGCCGAACTGCAGAGTCAGATGTGAGTTATCAATCACACCGCCGTGATCCAGATCTTCCAGCAGCCAGGTGATACCGATCACCTCTGCTGCCATCGCGTCAGGTGCCTGTGGGTCCCGATCACAGCCTGCCAGCATGATCACCGCCACCACGTTCAGCATTTGTACGAAGATCCAACCTCTTCCACTGAATTGTCTCATGCTGGTCCCTTTCGCCTGACACCAAGAATGCGCTGCGAACTCCGTCTCGGCAAATTCCTTCATTTCCTCTACACTGAAATCCGGGTAACGGAGAGAGAGTCTGATGATGGAATATATCGCCAGGGTTGGTGTGTGCCTGTTCGTCTGCGCCGTCCTTTCCGGATGCAGCAGTACGGCTGGTTTCCGCAATGCCGACCAGCAATATGCCGCTTATCCCGTACGTTCCTGTCCCGTAAACAGCACCCGGTATTGTGACTCCCGTCGTGGTGAAGCATGCCGCTGTATCAGCCGTGGAGCAGTGCAGGACTTCAAAAACAGTTTCTGATCCGTCGGTGTCAGCAACTGCCGCCTCCCGTGCGAGTGCCGGGCGTGCATCGGCGCACCTTGTCGGTGCTGCCGGGTCACTGATCTGAGCTGCGGAAGAGCGAGTTAAGAGACCGCCTCAGGCGCACCAGCCTGGTTCGAATGATACGGACCGGAATGGATCCACAGATCTGCTGACAGGTTAACGCACCAAAATCTTCCAGTCTCGCCTGCCTTCGCACTGATTTCTTTTCTTTCGCCTCAAAGTTGCCCGATAACTGATCAGATCTGCACCCGGTTGGTTCACAAGCTCCTGGCTCTTCACACCACCTCGCCCTCAAGCGCACCTTTCTGGACGCACCAGATCCGGGAAGATAACAAGCGACCCGACGTTGGCACGTTTGTTGCTGGGCCCTGAGTGGTGCCTGTGCACCATCATTACAAAAAATATAGGAGCGAAGCGGGGACTCCATCTCAAGTGTCTTCCCAAATGTCACGTCGATGGAGCCCCCGCCTTTTTTAAGGAGTCTTGATATATGAAAACGGGGATGGGCGATCGGTTCACGAGTGCTCTGGCATCGTGGACCCTGCTGGTCTGCACTCCCGGTCTGATGCTGGCCGGTTCACACACATATGGCGCGGAACAATCTCAAGTCACCGCTCCGATAGAAGAGGTAGTCGTCACCGGTACGCGCGGCAAACCCCGATCTGCAATTGATTCAGCTGTCCCGATCGATGTATTGAACAGCGAAGAAATCAACTCGGTTTCCTACAGCGACACGCACAACATTCTGCAGACACTGGTGCCATCTTATAACGTCGGCCGACAGCCGATCAGCGATGGCAATACCTTTATCCGTCCGGCCACGCTGCGGGGACTGCCTTCCGATAAAACCCTGGTACTGGTGAACTCAAAACGCCGCCACCGTGCCGCATTGGTTTCCATCGGCG
>Ga0210063_1000321_pt1 | contig 15652 bp, 14 predicted proteins | sample Muzzi_PWA_D1_FD_185529 | JGI IMG/M metagenome (GOLD analysis project Ga0210063, IMG submission 185529) | Wetland microbial communities from San Francisco Bay, California, USA, that impact long-term carbon sequestration - Muzzi_PWA_D1 (SPAdes) | ecosystem: Environmental > Aquatic > Marine >... | reverse complement strand
CAATTTCACGCCATATTAGCTCCATCATGGGACGATTAGCTCCATGCAGAGCTTCGTCGATCTCGACAAGACCTTTCGATCCCAGCCCCGGGCGCTCGGGGCTGTGCTCGCCAGGATCGACACCGGCAGGGGCCGGGAGCGCCTCTTCGAGGATCAGCGACCCGAGCTCTTGGGTCGGTTTGCGGAGCACGCCCGCATCGCCTCGATCACCGCATCCAACGCGATCGAGGGCGTGGTGGTCGACAGCGACCGCGCGGAGCGGATCGCCGAGGGATCGCATCGCTACCGCAACCGAAACGAGCGCGAGTTCGCCGGCTATCGCGATGCGATCGACATGCTGATGAGGCTGGACGCCTACGAGGAGCTGAGCGTTCCCTTCGTGCTGCACCTGAACCGCTTGCTGTTCGAGTACGCCGACGGCAACGGCGGGCACCTGAAGAGCGACCAAAACCTGATCGTCTCCTATGAGAGCGGCCGAAAAGATGTCGTCTTCACCCCATCCCCACCGGAGGAAACGGAGTTCGCGCTGAGCGAGCTCCTCGTCCGCTACGGCGAGGCGAAAGCGGAGGGGCGAACCCACCCGCTGATCCTGGTCGGCGCCCTGGTCCTGGACTTCCTCGCGATCCATCCCGTCGCCGACGGCAACGGACGCCTCGCCAGGCTGATCACCACATATGAGTTGCTCGCCCAGGGCTACGGAGTCACCCGCTACGCCAGTCTCGAGTTGCGGATCTTCGAGTCGAAGAACACCTGCTACAAGGCCCTCTATGACTCCCAGCGCAACTGGCGCCAGGGGGAGCACGACATTTGGCCTTGGGTCACCTATCTGGCCCGGGTGCTCGCTTCCGCCTACGACGACTTCGAGCAAGAGGTCGCCGCCGCACGAGAGCAGTCCGGCAACAAGCAGGAACAGGTTCGCGCCTACATCCTCGACGAGGCGCCCACCCGCTTCCGCAGGCGCGATGTCGAGCGAGCCCTACCCAGGATCAGCCTCGCGACGATTCGGCTGGTGCTGGCCGAGCTCCGCGACGCCGGCCAGATCAGGGCGGAGAGCTCGGGAGCGGGCGCTCACTGGATACGGGTCTAGGCACTTTATGGCTTGCCGTTGCGCTCGCGGTGGCTGCAGCCGGGCCAGCAGCAGGGGCGGCGCTGGCCTTCTTCGAGCTCTTCCCTGGTGCGCCAATCGTAGCCCTACGCCCCTGCGGTCATCCCGTCGAGGTCGCGGCGCAGCTCCTTGAGCTCGTCGCGGATGCGGCCGGCCTCCTCGAAGCGGAGGTCGTCGGCGGCGGCGATCATCTCCTCCTCCAGGGAGACGATCGTGCGCTCCAACTCCGCCGCGTCGGCGAACTCGCCGCTGGGCTTGCGGCGCTTGCGTTTGGGCGCGCGGTCCTCCATCGCCAGGAACTCGGCCATCTCGGAGATCCCTTTGCGCACGGTCTCCGGGGTGACCCCATGCTCCTCGTTGTAGGCGAGCTGGATCGCGCGGCGGCGCTCGGTCTCGCTCATCGCCGCCCGCATCGCGTCGGTCACCCTGTCCGCGTACATCAGCACCCGCCCGTCGACGTTGCGCGCGGCGCGGCCGATCGTCTGCACGAGGCTGGTTTCGCCGCGCAGGAAGCCCTCCTTGTCGGCGTCAAGGATCGCGACCAATGAGACCTCGGGCAGGTCGAGGCCCTCGCGCAGCAGGTTGACCCCGACCAGCACGTCGTACTCCCCCAACCGCAGCTCGCGGATGATCTGGATCCGTTCCAGCGTGTCGATCTCGGAGTGCAGGTAGCGAACCTTGATCCCGTACTCGAGCAGGTACTCGGTCAGGTCCTCGGCCATCTTCTTGGTCAGCGTCGTGACCAGCACCCGGTCGCCGCCCTCGGCGACGAGCTTGATCTCGTTCATCAGGTCGTCGATCTGGTTCTTCGTCTCGCGCAGCTCGATCGCCGGGTCGACGATCCCGGTCGGGCGCACGATCTGCTCGACGATCCGCTCCGACTCGGCCCGCTCGAAGGACCCCGGCGTCGCCGAAACCATCACCAGCTGGTTGACCCTTTCGAGGAACTCGTCGAACTTGAGTGGCCGGTTGTCGATCGCCGAGGGCAGTCGGAAGCCGTAGTCGATCAGCGTCTGCTTGCGCGAGCGATCCCCCTCGTACATGCCGCCGATCTGCGGGATCGTCTGGTGGGACTCGTCGACGAAGACGACAAAATCGTCGGGGAAGTAGTCGATCAGGGTGTGCGGCGGACTGCCCTCGGGCCGGCCATCGAGGATGCGCGAGTAGTTCTCGATTCCGGAGGTGAAGCCGACCTCCTTGAGCATCTCGAGGTCATACGCGGTGCGCTGCCGCAGCCGATGCGCCTCGAGTTGCTTGCCTTCCTCCTCGAGCTTGGCCGTGCGCGAGTTCAGTTCGTGGCGGATCTCCTCGACCGCGCGCTCGAGGGTCTCATCCCGGGTCACATAGTGGGAGGCGGGCCAGACCGAGACGTGGTCGATCGTGTCGAAGATCTCGCCGCTCAGCGGGTCGAAGTGCTGGACCGACTCGATCTCCTCGCCGAAGAGCGCGATCCGGTAGGCCGACTCGGCGTAGGAAGGCATGATCTCCAGCACCTCGCCGCGCACGCGGAAGGAGCCGCGGCCGAGCACCGAGTCATTGCGCTGGTACTGCATCTTGACCAGCTTGCGCAGCACCTCGTCGCGGTCGACCGTCTCGCCCACCTTGAACAGCTGCATTTTCTCGTTGTACACCTGCGGCGAGCCGATCCCGTAGATGCACGAGACCGAGGCGACGATGATCACGTCGCGCCGCGCGAACAGCGCGGACGTCGCAGCGTGGCGCAGGCGGTCGATCTCGTCGTTGATCGAGGAGTCCTTCTCGATGTAGAGGTCCTGAGCGGGGACGTAGGCCTCGGGCTGGTAGTAGTCGTAGTAGGAGACGAAGTACTCGACCACGTTGTCGGGGAAGAACTCGCGGAACTCGTTGCAGAGCTGCGCCGCCAGCGTCTTGTTGTGGGCGATCACCAGTGAGGGCCGCTGCACCTCGGCGATCGTCGCCGCCATCGTGAAGGTCTTGCCCGTGCCGGTCGCCCCGAGCAGAGTCTGAAAGCGCTCCCCCGCCCCCAGTCCCTCGGCCAGCCCGGCGATCGCCTTCGGCTGGTCGGCGGTCGGCGTGTAGGCCGGGTTGAGTTTGAACTCAGGCACCGGATGACCTTACCGGGCGGCAGTGGTCGAGCTTTGGACCGGATGGCGGCTCGAAACTCGACCGCGACGCTCGAGCACGGTAAACGCAGGCGTTTCTCGCTGGAGTACGCTGTCTGTAGTGCCACTGTCCGCAAACACTGAGAATCTCGTCCATGAAACCAAGAGACCGCTTCGCCGTCAGCCTGCGCAAAGCGCGCCAGAACGCCAAGATTTCCCAGGAGGAGCTCGGCTTCCGCTGTGACCTTCACCGCACCGAGATCTCCCTGCTGGAGCGCGGCGGACGGGAGCCTCGCCTGGGCACGATCGTCAAGCTCGCCAGCGCGCTCAAAGTGACGCCGGAAGAACTCTGCACCGGCATCTCCTGGAGCGTCAAAGGCCAGAAGTTCCAGTTCAAGAAATAAGAGCCAGGCGCCGTCTAGCCGAAGAACTGTTCGAGCAGGCCCTGGGCCGGGCCGAAGAAGCTCTGCAGGCTATCGAGTAGATCTTCCGCGTTCTGGATCAACTCGATCGCCTGCTCCGGGGGGATCCGACGTAGGGCAGAACGCAGCGGCCCGGCCAGCACCGGGTTGAGCGCGCCGGCGCGTTCTGCGTCGTCGACGGCGCGCAGCAGACCGGCCCGGACGGCCCGCACGAGTTCTTCGTCATCGATCCCCTGCCGCTCGAGGAAACGCTCGCGGGAGGCCTGGGTGGCAAGCGCGCGGGCGAGCCGCTCGCGACTGACGCCGAGCTGGCAGGCGGCGCCGTCGAGGGCCGAGAGCGAAAACTGCTCGGCGAGCTCCTGCAGGCCGTCGGGGTCGCGCCACTGCCGCTCCTTGCAGGGGTCCTGGGTCTTCGCCGGCGTGTAGGAGGAGCCGCCCGCGACCAGGTAGACGCCGACCAAGAGCAGCGAAGCGGCGACCGCCACGCCGACCAGCAGATTTCCGCGCGAGGGGGGACTCACAGGTCGATCCTCCGCGCCAGGCCGATCGGAATCAACGCCAGCAGGCCAAGCAGCCCGCCCAGGCCGAAGGATGGGCTGAAAGCGTGCGTGGCGGCCCGGTCGAGCTGGTCCTGCAGTTCGTCACGCAGCGTCAGCACGTCGGCGCGGTCCCCGGGGTCTTCGGGCAGCGGCTCGAAGGCCGGCCCGATCGTCGGCACCTTCCCGCGCTCTCCTTCGAGCCGGTCCTCGAGCTTCTGTGCCAGATCGAGCTTGAGCAGCGGCGGCACGCGCGAGTCGAGCACCACCGCAGTGCCGGCGTCGATCGCATCCCGGCGCTGGTCGGCGATCTGCGCGGTGAACAACGGGGTCAGCAGGATCAGCCCGACTGCCACGCCGGCGTGGCGGGCAGAGATCGTCCAGCCGCCGTGGATCGCCTGCGGCGCCCGGCCCGCGAGCGCGGTCTCGGTCAGCGCCGAGAGGACCAACGAGAGGCCGATCCCGATCAGCAGCTGCGGCGGCACGGTCAGCGCCACCTCGGCCTTGGGCAGCAGGGCGAGCCCGCCGAGGCCGCCGGCGACCAGGATCGCCCCCGCCGCGGCGCGAGCGCGCTCACTGCCCACGCCCGGGCCGAGCCGTGCCCCGAGCAGCGCCGCCAGCGGCATCACCGAGACCACGATCGCGGCGCCGATCGGGGTCAGGCGCCAGCCCTCGATCAACAGCAGCACGAGTAGGAAGAGCGCCGCCGCGATCGCAGCCGAGGCCAACGCCAAAGCCAGATTGGCGAGCACGTGTGGACGGCCCGTGGGGCGCAGCTCGGTGGCGATGATCCCGGTCGCTGCCTCGTGCCGGGCGATGGCGAGCACAGGCACCCCCACCGCGATCGCGATCGGGGCCTGAATAAGGAAGATCGACTGCCAGGAGACGAGCTCGGTGAGGATGCCGCCGACTGCGGGCCCGAGCGCGGCCCCGGTCGCGCCGGCGGCGGCCCAGACGGCGACGGCGCGTCGCTCAGAGCCGACCGTAGCCGGCAGCAGCTCCAGCACCGCGGTGACGGCGATCGCGCCGCCCAGCGCCTGCACGCAGCGGGCCGCGATCAGCGTGCTCAGTTCGGCGGAGAGGCCGCAGGCGAGCCCCGCTCCGGCGAAGATCGCGAGCCCGATCGCCGCGGCCCGCCCCGGGCCGATGCGGCGCGCCAGGTGGGCGGCGGGCACGGCGGCCAGCGCCATCACGAGGTTGAAGGAGACCAGCACCCAGGTGACCCCGGCGACGCTCGTGTCGAGCTGGCGGTAAATCTCCGGCAGCGCCAGAACGACAATCGAGGAGTCGGCGAGGACAATGCCGACGGCGACCGCGAGCGCGGTGAGGCGGGGGCTCAATATCCCAGCTCCCTCGGGTACTTCTTGCGATAGGCGCGCTGCTTGTCGAGCACGTCCTCGACGTAGGCTCGGGTTTCCGGGAAGGGGATCGCCTCGATGGTCAGTTCGCTTCCCCCCCAGCGTTCGGCGTTGGTCGGGCCGGCGTTGTAGGCGGCGAGGACAGCGACAACATCGCCGTCGTAGCGGTCAAGCAGCTCACGCAGGAGGAAGGTTCCGTAGCGGATGTTGATTTCGGGGTCGGCGAGGTCGCCGAGCTCGAACGTCGTGCCGCCGCTGTGGCGCTCGATGTCCGCCGCCGCCTGCGGAGTGATCTGCATCAGCCCGCGCGCGCCGGCGCTCGAGGTACGGTCTTCGAACTTCGACTCGGCGTAGATCACCGCCGCAATCAGCGCCGCGTCGACCTGCTTCTCCCGAGACTGCTGGCGAATCACGTCCTCATGGCGCAACGGCAGCGTCAACTCCTGGATCACGTCGTCGAACTTGCCGAACACGCCGAGTGCCAGGCCCAGGGCGAGCCCGGCGACCACCGCAGCGCCTCCGGCCAGCAGCCGCCGGCGCCGGCGCACCTTCTTCCTCATCCGCCCAGCTTCGCGACGAGGCCGGACAGCTCCCGCTCGAGATCCTCGATGCTGCCGTCGTTCTCGACCACGTGCTCGGCCCGGGTCGCCTTCTCGCCCTGCGCCAGCTGGCGCGCCTCGCGCTCGTCGACGAGGGCGTGGCCGCGCGCCAGCGCGCGCTCACGCCGCACCTCGTCCGAGCTGACCACGGCGACAGTCGTGTCGAAAATCGCCTCCATCTCCGACTCGAACAGCAGCGGAACCTCGACCACGGCCACGGTTTCGCCGTCCTCGGGCAAGCCGGCGAGCCAGGCGCCGATCCGCTCGCCTACGAGCGGGTGGATCTGGGCCTCGAGCCATTTCAGCTCCTCCGGGTCGGCGAAGACAATCGCGCCGATCGCCTGCCGGTCGACTTCGCCGCCGGGAGCGACCTCGCCCCCCCAGCGCTCGGTGAGTCGCGATAGCAACGGCTTGCCGTCGAGCAACTCATGCACGACCGCGTCGCTGGAGATTGTCGCCGCGCCCAGGCGGGCGAAGGCAGCCAGCGCCTCCGACTTCCCCGCCGCAATCCCACCGGTCAGCCCGATAGTCAACGGCCGGGCCACAGCCGAACCTCAGGACTCGGGAGCGTCCGACTCCTCGACCTGGGCCGCGGGCTCCTCGACCTCAGGCTGCTCAGGCGCTACCTCGGCAGCAGGCTCCTCGACCTGCTCGACTGCGGGCTCGGCAGCGTCGACCTCAGGCACCTCCGTGACCTGAGGCTCCTCAGATACAGCCTCGTCAGCCCCTTCGCCAGAGCCCTCGGCCGACGCGATCTGCGCCGAGAGGTCGCCCATCGGCATGTTCTGCCCCTCGACCCGCTTGATGCTGAGCGAGAGCCTCCGCCGCTCCTCGTCGATCTCGAGGATCTTGACGTTCAGGGTGGAGTTCGGCTCGACCACCTCGCTGGGGCTCTCGACGTGGTGGTCGGCGAGCTCGGAGATGTGGACCAAACCCTCGACCCCGGGCAGGATCTCGACGAAGGCGCCGAAGGCAACAACCTTGGTCACCGTGCCCTCGAGCACGTCGCCGGAGCGGTGGGTGCTGATCACCCGCTGCCACGGATCCTCCTGCGTCTGCTTGAGGCCGAGCGAGATGCGCTGCCGGTCGCGGTCGATGTCAAGCACTTTGATCCGCACCGTGTCGCCGATCGAGACGACCTCGGAAGGATGGTTGACGTGGCTCCACGACAGCTCGGAGATGTGGATCAGGCCGTCGATCCCATCGAGGTCGACAAAGGCGCCGAAGTCGACGATGTTGGAGATCTTGCCCTCAACCACCTGGCCGGGCTGGAGCCGGTCGAGGATCTGCTCGCGCACCTCCTTGCGCTCTTCCTCGAGCACGGCGCGGCGCGAGAGCACGACGTTGTTGCGGCTGCGGTTGAGCTCGATCACTTTGCACTCGAGCGTCTGGCCGAGGAACTCGTCGAGGTTGTGGACGCGGCGGATGTCGACCAACGAGGCGGGCAGGAAGCCGCGCACCCCAAGGTCGAGGATGAGACCGCCCTTGACGACCTCGATGACGCTGCCTTCGACCGGTTCGCCCGACTCGGCGGAGGCCTCGATGCGGCGCCATGCCTTCTCGAAGCGGGCGCGCTTCTTGGAGAGGATCAGGCGGCCCTCGGAGTCTTCTTTGGTCAGTACGAGGGCGTCGATCTCCTCGCCCTGCTCGACCTCGTCGGCCGGATCAACCGACTTGCGAATCGAGAGCTCGGTCGAGGGGATGACCCCCTCCGACTTGTAGCCAATGTCGACCAGGACCTCGTCCTTGTCGATCCGCACCACCTTGCCTTTGACGACATCGCCCTCGTCGAAGGAGACCATCGTCGCCGCATAGTTCGGCACAACCCTGCCGTCGATTTCGAGCAGCAGGCCACCCGAACCCTCAACCGGGGAGCCGGTCGGAGCGGGAGCGTCAGGGGTCAAGGTCGTATCGGTCACGGACACAGCGCGCCATGATTGCAGAAACCGGGCCACCTCCTCTGCTCCGCGAAGGCCTGGTGAACCAGATATGGACAGGCATTCGCTCCCGCGTCCGGGGGTGGCTGGAGATACGCTCTGCGTCGTGCCGACCAGGGCGACCACACGAGGTGACGACCGCACGCCCCTCGACGGGTCCTACGACGTGCTGATCTGCGGCGCCAGCTTCGCCGGGCTCGCCGTTGCTCGCGAGCTCACCGGCAGCGGCGCCGACGTGCTGATCGTCGATCGCTACGAGATCGGCGAGCGGCAGACCTCCGCCTGCGGCATCCCCACCGAGTGGCTGCGCCAGACAGGGTTGATCGGGGCCGAGCGCCAGCGCTTCGACTCGCTACTGATCCACACGCCCCACGGCGAGCGCCGATACCGCCTGCCCTGGACCTTCTCCACCTTCGACTACCGCGAGCTCTGCCAGTTGCTCTGGGACCAGTGCGACGCCCGCTTCGAGACCGCCAAGGTGAACGGGCGCGCCGCGCCCGCCAACGGCGACGGCGCGATCGCGGTCGAGACCGATCGCGGCCTCCTCTCCGCGCCGCTGGTGGTTGACGCGCTCGGATGGCGCCGCGTGCTCGCCTCAGGCGACGGCTACCAGCCCCCGGACGCGCCGCTCTCGCGGGGGCTCGAGGTCCACCCCGGCGGCAGCGGCGAGGATCTCGAGATCTGGATCGACCGCCGCTACGTCCCGGCCGGCTACGGCTGGTCGTTCCCGGCCCGCGACGAGTTGCGCATCGGCGTCGGCTCCTTCGATCCCCGCTTCCACGTGCGCGATACGACTGAGCTTCTGGCCGAGGACCTGGGCAGCGAGCGCGTCCGCTACCAGGGCAACTGGATCCCCCACAAGCTGCGCCGCGCAACCGAGGGCGGCGTCTTCTTCGCCGGCGACTCGGCCGGGCACTGCCTGCCGCTGACCGCAGAGGGGATCAGGACCGCGCTCTACTTCGGCGTCGCCCTCGGGCGCGAGCTGCGCGACGTCTACGAGGGAGGCCAGGATCGTGAGCGGGCGGCTGCCCGCTACGCCGAGTTCAACGACTCGCACGAGTGGAAGTTCCGTTGGATGCTGCGCGCACAGCGACTCGTGCCGCGAATCCCGCCGCGGCTGCTCGGGCCGCTGATCCGCCTGCTCGGCAACAAGCGTTTCGTCGACTGGTCGTTCAACCATTACTTGGCGATAGCTCCACCGCCTGCCACTGCGCCGAGCCCTCAGCCAGTCCACGTCACGGTCTGATTCCCGCGGGCTGGATGAGGGCGACCTCGCCGGGACGGCCCAAGGAGTTGCGCGGCGCCCCCGGACACGAAGCGGAGGAGGTGCCGCCGTACGTATCTCTCAGCGCACGAGCAGGATCGTCCCGGCGACGAGCAGCAGCACGCCGAGGACCCGCTCCGGGCCGAGCGGGGTCTGCTCGAGGCCGAAAAGGCCTAGCCGGTCGACTGCGACGCCGGTCGCGAGCTGAGCGGTGATCGTCGCCGCGGCGACGCCGCCGGCGCCGATCGCCGAGACCGCGATCAGGGCGTTGGTGACGTAGATCGCACCGAGCAGGCCGCCGAGCAGGTAGTACCAGCTGACGTCGAAGGTCGAGCCCAGTCCCCCGGCCTTGCCGCTGAGCACGACGATCGCCGCCAGCGCAAGGGTGCCGACGGAGAAGGAGACGAGCGCCGCCGGCAGGCTGCCGGTCGCCCGGCCGAGGCCGGCGTTGATCGGCGCCTGCAGGGCGATCAGGCCGCCGGCGAGGGCGGTGAGCAGAACCGCGAGGCCCTTGTCCATCGGCGCATCCTCTCAGGCAGCGTGATCTTCCGGGCCCGACCGTGTTGCATCATTTGAACATGCCTCCACCAGCAGAGGGACTCGCCAGCCGCCTCTTCCTAGGTCCGGCCCTGCGCACACAGCCGGACCGGCGCCTGGTCACGCTCGTGCGCGAGGGCTACGAGACCGCCTTCGAAGAGATCGTCCGCCGCTACGGCAAGCCGCTGGGCCGCTACGCGGCGTCGATCGTCGGCGGACGCTCCGAGGACGTGCTCCAGGACGCCTTCGCAAAGGCGCTGCCGGCGCTGCGCCGCGACGAGGCCGAGATCGACCTGCGCCCGTGGCTCTTTCGCATCGTCCGCAACACGGCGCTCAACGAGCTGCGCGACAACCCACCCTCGCCCGAGGTGCTCGCCGAGGCGCTGGCCGGCGGCCGCAACCCGGCCGAAGAGCTGGAGCAGCGCGAGCAGCTGGTCGACCTGATGACGCGCCTGCGCGAGCTACCCGAAGCGCAGCGGGCCGCGATCGTGATGCGCGAGCTCGAGGGCCTCGGCCACGACGAGATCGCGACCGCGTTGGGCCTGACCGACGGCGGCGCCCGGCAGGCGATCTACCGGGCGCGGCAGGCGCTCCGCGACGGCGCCGGGCTGCTGCTGCCGCTGCCCTTGCTGCGCCTGCTGATCGACCACGGGCCCGACGCGGCCGGGGCCGGAGCCGGCGGCGCGATCGCCGCGGCGGGAGCCGGAGCCGGAGCGGGCGGAGCGGCCAAGCTCGGTGTAGTCGCAGTCGTCCTCGCCGGCTCGGTCGGTGCCGGCGTCGCCGTGCAGGACCACCGCGGCGACGGCCGGGCCCGCGCGGTAGAGCCGCCCCGGGCCGGCGCAGCCGCTGCGCCGCTGCTCTCCCCCGCCCCGGCCCTTGCTTCGACCGACGGCGGCGGCTCCGGACCGGAGCCGGGCGACGATCGCGGCGGCGATCGCCATGGCGGCAACAGCGGCGGCGGCGGACACGCGAACCGGGGCCCGGACGACCACGGCAGGCACGGTGGCGGTCCGGATCTGAGCGGGCGCGGCGAAAATGGCCGCGGGCCGGCGCACCGCGAGGGCGGGCACCGCGGTGAGGGTCCCCGTGGCCCTGGCCGTAGAGCTCACGGCGATGCCCCGCGCGACCCGGGCGCCAGGCATGGCGGGCGCTCGGGACCCGGGGGCGGCGGCGGGCCGCTGCGCGAAGGGCGCCACGGCGGTGGCGATGACGATGACGGCGGCGCGGGCCCGGGGTCCAGATCGGGGCCGGGTCACGACGGTGTCGGCAGCGCGCCGCGCCCGGACGGTGGCCCCGGCGGGCATTCCGGGCCGGGCGGCGGTTCGGTCCCCCCTCCCCCGCCTCCCCCCGAGGAAGGCGACGGTGGCTCCGGATCGGACGGGTCGGACGGCTCCGACGGCTCGGGCGCGGACTCGGAGCGCAGCGGCTCCCGCGCCGGCGACGGCAGCTGACCGCGTGATCTTCGCCTCGCCCGCGGGTTGTCGGGTGTGAAGCGTCTTCCTTACACCGACTCAGGAGGCATGAGAGATGAATTCACACGGCAATAGAGCGCGGCTCGGCGGGGTGCTTGTCGCCGTTGCCGCCGTGCTGGCGCTGATCGCGCTGCCCGGGCTAGCGTCCGGCCACCGCGGCCACGACGACCCGGGGGCGGCGGGCACGATCCGGTCGTTCGATACCGAGACCCACGTCTTGACGATCGCGCTGACCGAGGGCGGCAGCGTCAGCGGCCTCGTCACCCGCCGCACGCACATCCGCTGCGACGACGGCCGCCACCGCGGGCGTCATGGCCTCCGCCATCGCAAGCGCGGGCGTGGCCACAAGGCCTCAGCCTCGCGGCGCGGCGGCGAGGACGAGTCGGGCGACCGCAGCGGTCGCGGTTCCGGCGAGGCCGGCGAGGACGATCAGCGCTCGGGCGAGCTCGAGCCCGGTGACGACCACGGCGCTCGCAGCCTGGAGCCCGGCGACGATCGCGGTCACCGCGTCGGGGAGCACGGATCGCGCCGCTGCCGCGCCGGTCTGACCGAGGGCGCCACCGTGAAGCTGGCCGAGCTCGTCCTGATCGACGGCAAGGCGATCTACAAGGCGGTCGTTCTGCCCAAGCCGGCGCAGGAAGACGACGGAGGAGAAGAAGGGGAAAGCGAAGCCGAAGTGCCCGGGACCGAATAGGCACGGCGGCTACTTGGCGTCTAGCCAGTCCTGGCCGACGCCGATGTCGACCTCGAGCGGCGGATCGAGCTGGTAGGCGGCGCACATCTCGCGCCCCACCAGCTCGGTTGCCGCCTCCATCTCCCCCGGAGGGCCCTCGAACAGCAGCTCGTCGTGGATCTGCAGGATCAGGCGGGTCTCGCCGCCCGCCGTCCGCAGGGCGTTCTGGCAGCGCACCATCGCCACCTTGATGATGTCGGCCGCGGTGCCCTGGATCACCGTGTTGACCGCCAGCCGCTCGCCCAGCCGCCGCGTGTTCGGGTTGCTTGAGCGCAGCTCGGGAATCGAGCGCCGGCGCCCCATCAGCGTGCGCACGAAGCCCTCCTCCTGGGCCTGCTCGACCACCTGCTCTCTGAATGCCCTCACGGCCGGGAAGCGCTCGAGATAGCGGGCGACAAATTCCTCGGCCTCTTTGCGCGGGATGTTGAGCCGGTCGGCAAGGCCGAACCCGGTCAGCCCGTAGACGATGCCGAAGTTGACCATCTTCGCCTTCGAGCGCTGGCCGACGTCGACGTCGTCGCGCTCGATCTCGAAGACCTCGGCGGCAGTGGCGGCGTGAACGTCTTCTCCGGCGCGGAAGATCTCTTTCAGCACCTCCTCGTCGGCGACGTGGGCGAGCACGCGCAGCTCGACCTGGCTGTAGTCGGCCGAGAGCAGACGATTGCCCTGCTCGGCGACAAAACAGGCGCGCACGGGGCGGCCGATCTCGGTACGGATCGGGATGTTCTGCAGGTTCGGATTGGTACTGGAGAGACGCCCGGTCGTCGTCGCGGCCTGGTTGAAGGTGGTGTGGACGCGGCCCGTATCGGGGTCGATCAGGTCGGGCAGCGAGTCGAGGTAGGTGTTCTTCAGCTTGGTCAGCTCGCGCCAGCTCTCGATCTTCTCGACGATCGGGTGCTCGTCGCGGATCTGGGCGAGCACGCGGGCGTCGGTCGAAAAGCCGGTCTTGCCGCGCCGTTTTCTCGTCAGCTCGAGCTTCTCGAAGAGCACCCGGCCGACCTGCTGCGGCGAGCCGATCGTGAATTCTTCCTCGGCGAGCTTGAAGATCTCCTTCTCGAGGGTCGCGATCCGCTCGCCAAAGCCGGCGCCGACCTCGGCCAGCCGCTCGGCGTCCAGCTTCAGCCCCTCGCGTTCCATCGCGGCAAGCACCTGGACGAGAGGCAGCTCGACCTCCTGCAGCAGCGGCTCCAGCTCGAACTGCTCCAGCCGCGGGCGCTGTGCCCCAACCAGGGCGGCCACCAGGCGGGCCTCCACGGCCGGGTCGAGGCCGGCCTCGACCTCCTCGCCCAGCGCCAGCTGCGCATCGTCCTCCTCGCCCCCGGCCGCGGCGCCCTCGGCGAGCCCGATACCGGCGTCCGCAGCCAGCTCGGTCAGCTCGTAGGTACGGCGCTGCGGCTCCAGCAGGTAGGCGACCAGCATCGTGTCGTGCTCGAGCCCAAGCTCGACCCCCTCGCGGGCGGCGGCCGCGAGCAGCCCGTGCCGGCCGCCGCCGAGCGACTTGGCGTCGTGGGCGCTCAGCGGATGGCCGGCAAGGGCGACGGCGAGCTCGTCGAGGCTCGCGGCGCCGGTGAGGATACGCTCGCCCTGCGCCGCGGCCCAGCGCTCGCCGGCGACTGCCACCGCCGCGGCCCCCTCGCCGAGGTCGGCCGGGCTCCCCTCCTCGGCCTCGACCGCGAGCTCCTGCTCGACGCTGCGGCCGGGCACGGCCTCGCCCTCCGGCAGCGCCTCTTCAAGCCGCTCCAGCACCGCGCGCAGCTCGAACTCACGCATGAACTCGCGCAGCGCGCCGCGGTCGGGCTCGGAGCCCAGCGCCGCGCTCACGTCGACCCCGGTCTCGATCTCGTACTGCAGGGTCGCCAGCTGCTTCGACATGCGCGCGTCGTCGGCGTGCTCGACCAGGTTCTGCTTGCGTTTTGCGCCGGAGATCTCCTCGACGCTGGCCAGTACCCGCTCCAGCGAGCCGAATTTCTGCAACAGCTGGGTCGCCGTCTTCTCGCCGATCCCGGGGACGCCGGGGATGTTGTCGGAGGTGTCGCCGCGCAGCCCCATCAGGTCGGTTATCAGCTCCGGCGGCACGCCGTAGCGCTCCTGCACCGCCTGCTCGTCGTAGACCTTGGTCTCGGTGATTCCGCGCGAGGTGCTCATCACCCGTACCCCCGGCGCGACCAGCTGGTAGGCGTCGCGGTCGCCGGTGACGACCATCACGTCGATCCCCTGCTCACGCGCCCGCCGGGTCAGCGAGGCGATCACATCGTCGGCCTCGTAGCCCTCGACCTTGACATTGGTGTAGCCAAAGGCCTCGACCAGCGGCATCAGGTGGGGCCACTGCTCGCGCAGCAGGTCGGGGCGCGGTTTGCGCTGCGCCTTGTAGAGGTCGTAGGTGACCTCGCGGCCGGACATGCCGGCGTCCCAGGCGACAATCACGCCCTCCGGGTGGTGCTCGTCGATGACTTTGACCAGCATCGAGGCGAGCCCGTAGATCGCATTGGTCGGCCGCCCGTCACTGGTCCCGATCGACTCCGGCAGCGCGAAGAAGGCCCGGTAGGCGAGTGAGTTGCCGTCGATCAGGAAGAGCTCGGGCTTGCCGCCGCCGGAGGAGTCAGTCGCCATCGGCGCCAACTCTAAGGCCAGCGCCGACGACCTCCGCAACCAGTTGCGGTTCTTCGATCAACTGCTTCCCGGCGATGTGGATTACCTGCTGCCCGCGGACACGAAGGTCGAGATCGCGCCCCCGGTCGTCTTCGAAGGCCGCTCGGCCGCGGTGCGCGGCCCATCCATCGGTTTCGACAACGAGTCTTGCCCGCCGCCAGTAGAAGTCGACCAGATGGGGACCAACCCGCACGTTGACCTCGGGCGGCGGCAAGTCGAACCGCCGGCAGAAGTCGAGGAAGTCCAACTCCAGATCGCTGCGGGTGCGTTCGCTCTTCGCCTCGTCGTCGACCGGCAGGCCGAGGAAGTTCGCCTGCCGGATCGCCCGGCGTAGCTGGCGGGGGGCCACGAGCGCAGTCCGGCCTACCGATACTTGCCGGAGGTCGGAGATCGTCTTGGCAGGGTTGGTGACCGGAATGCCGTTACGGGATGTAACTGCAGCGGGTAGGAGCAGCTGGGACCGATGTATGCGGATGCCGGTGCGCCTGCTCCTGCCCGGATCGCCGCAAACCGACACGTCCACCAGCCCACCCCGGGGTGACAACAGGCCCCAGAGCTCTGCGGCGCTGCGGTGGCTGATCGCCGCACCCCAGTACGCGAGGACAGACATCGGCGAAGGGTCAATGCCGGCGTCATCGACACCGCCAAAATCTATTGCGCCGTTGTGAGCCGCACAGTCCCTCCTCCCGCCGGCGAGCACCGCGGCCATCCAGCGAGCCTCGTTCGACGGCGCCAGGTGCCCCACCCGGTACACGCCTCGATGAACAGGATGCAGTCTCCCCGTGCGGACGCGGTGGCGGACGCGATGCTTGTCCAAGCCGGCCGCTCTCAGTTGACCAACGGACACCACACCATGCTGACGATTCGTGATCTCCGAAATGGCAAGATCGCTGCTGGCGTGTTGGTCGCACATATTGCGACTAAGTCGCCAGGCACCGGCAGCTCTCCCCCTGCGGCGG
>Ga0210063_1000320_pt1 | contig 15681 bp, 17 predicted proteins | sample Muzzi_PWA_D1_FD_185529 | JGI IMG/M metagenome (GOLD analysis project Ga0210063, IMG submission 185529) | Wetland microbial communities from San Francisco Bay, California, USA, that impact long-term carbon sequestration - Muzzi_PWA_D1 (SPAdes) | ecosystem: Environmental > Aquatic > Marine >... | reverse complement strand
GCCCTGGTGGACCAGGCGGCCCGGGCGGCGGAATTCGTGCTCGCGGAGATGAAGCCCAAGGGCGGCACCCTGCTCCACACCTGGCGCGGTGGGCAGGGCAAGATCCCCGCCTACCTGGCGGATTACGCCTACCTGGTGCGGGGGCTCCTGGCGCTCCACGCAGCGACGGGAGAGGCGCGCTGGCAGCGGGCGGCGGTGGAGTTGACGGAGGAACAGATCCGCCGCCTGCGGGACCCTCGGGGCGGTTACTTCGCCGCCGCCGAGAGCCCCGATCTGCTGATGCGCAGCAAGGATGTCTACGACGGCGCCATCCCCTCCGCCAACGCCATCGCGGTGTTGAACCTGCTGGATCTGGCGGAGCGCACCGGTGAGGCGCGCTTTCGCACCGAGGCGGAAGCGGCCCTCAAGGCCTTCGGCCAGATCCTGGAGAAGGCCCCGGGCAGCGTCCCGACGCTGGCCACCGCAGCCCACCGCTACGGCGCCGGAGGGCAGGCGGGAGTGCCCGCCGTGAGCCCCATGGAAGCGCTGGCGCGGCAGGTGGTGGCGGTGAGCGCCGAGGCTGCCCAGGCTGCGGGGGAAGACGGCTGGAGGTCCGTCACCGTTCGCCTGGTGATCGAGAAGGGCTGGCACATCAACGCCAACCCCGCCTCCGATAGCTTCCTGATCCCCACCGCCCTGGAGAGGGATGGAGAGGCGGGGGCAGGCTCGGCGGCAGGCTCGGCCTTGCGCCAGGTCCGCTACCCGCAGGGGAAGACCCTGGAGACCGAGTTCGCCGAGGCCCCCATCGCGGTCTACGAAGGCACCGTGGAGATCACCGCCGAGGTTCCCGCCGACGTCCAGGCCCTGCGGGTGACATTCCAGCCCTGCGAGGCCAGCCGGTGTCTCGCGCCGGTGACGGAGGTGGTAGAATTTTGATATGCCAACCGTGCTGCGCGTGGGTCCCTACCGATTCTTCTTCTATGCTGGGGACCGGGACGAACCCGCCCATGTCCATGTAGAGCGCGACCGGCAGACCGCGAAATTCTGGTTGGATCCGGTCCGACTGAGCCGCAGCCAGGGATTCAGTGGGGCGGAGATCAACCGGGTTCGTCAAGTGGTGGAAAAGCATCGAGCCGATCTTCTAAGGAGCTGGGATGAGTACTTTGAGGGTTGAGACGCTGACACCGGTCGTCCTGAGCGCGTCGGTCACCGACGACAGCCTCGCAGCGGAGTTGGGGGACGGTCGCTCGATATCCGTCCCTCTGGCCTGGTATCCGCGCCTGCTTCATGGCACCGTGGAAGAGCGCAACAACTGGCGCCTGATCGGTGAAGGCGAGGGTATTCATTGGCCGGACCTGGATGAAGACATCAGCGTGGATAACTTGGTCTTTGGGCGGCCTTCCGGCGAGAGTCAGCGGTCCCTGAAGCAGTGGCTCTCGATGCGCACTGGGTCCCACTGACCATGCTCCAACTCCGCCCCAGTTGCGAACACTGCGCCAGGCCCCTGCCGCCGGAGGCGACGGAGGCGCGCATCTGCTCCTACGAGTGCACCTTCTGTCGTGCCTGCGTCGAGGGCGTCTTGCACAACGTCTGCCCCAACTGCGGCGGGGGCTTCGTGCCGCGACCAGTGCGGCCGGCCCAGGAATGGCAACCGGGGGTCTCCAGCATCCACCAGCCACCCAGTGAACAGGTGGTGCACAAGCCCGTCGATCCCGAAGCTCACCGGAAATACGCCGCGGCGATCATGGATATTCCTTCGGAGGCGCGATGAATTCCTGGTGTAGGAAGTCTGGTTTCGCCGGTCTCTTGTTGTTGAGCCTGGCGGGCTGTAGCGCGGCGCCCTCGACCGTGGCCCCGCCGGTGGCGCCTTCGGAGGCCGTCGTTCCAACCGTCGGTGCGACCGTCGCCAATGCCGGTTTCAGCGGCATGGCCCAGGCGGGGCCGAACCGCTACCTGGTAGTCCACGACACCAAGGGACACCGGGATGGTCCCCGGCTGGGGGTCGTGGAGGTCACCCCGCAGGGGCTTCGCTACTCGCCGGTTTCGGTCGAAGACTGGAAACACCCCGAGGGCCGTTCCAGCGACCTGGAGTCCGCCTGCGCTCTGCCCGGTCGGCCCGGTCGGCCCGGTCGACCCGGTCGACTCGGTCAGCCCGATGAATTCTTGATCGCGGAAAGCGGACCTTGGGACGGCCAATACGGTCGCCTCTTCCACCTGCGTCTGGACGGCCCGCGAGGGGAAATTCTGCGGGCCTATTCCCTGCCGATCCTTCAGGGCCGGGGACCGGACGCCGAGGGGGACAACTACGAAGGGCTGGCGTGCGCGCCGCTGGAGGGCAACCGCGTCTTGCTTCTGCTGGGCGAGCGAGGGGGTTCCCCGGTCTATCCGACCGGGATTCTGCGGGTGGGGGTGTTGGACCTGGCGACGGGGGACCTTCAGTGGCGGGAGGAAGGACGGGCGGGGATACCGATCACGGCTCCCGGAGAGTGGCCGCTTGGACCCGATGGCTCCGTCGTCACGCCCCGGGCCATCTCCGATCTCTATGTCGACCCCGACGGCACCCTCTGGGCCGTGGCCACCGCCGACGCCGGGGACCTGGGGCCGTTCCGCTCCATCATCTACCGTCTGGGCACGGTGACCTCGGGCCAGGATCCTGGCGTGGCGCTCAAGAAGGCCCCGGCGGCCACCTGGGTGCTCGATGGTCTGAAGGTCGAGGCCCTCGCCGGTCCGGCGGCGATCCTTCCCGGTAGCGCCCTGAGCCTCGGCACCGAGGACGAAGATCTCGGCGGCGTGTGGCGGGGTCTCTTCCCGAAGCCCTGACCAGGGTTTTCCCGGGGTGTCCTCCGCGTTGCCCGGGGCCGCAACAATCCGCAACAAAGCTTCACGAAGCGCAGCCCGCCGGACATCGGCGCGACATGGCCACCCCTCATCCTTGGACTCCAAAGGGCGGTCCCGCATGGGACCGCTCCACAAACAACAAGGAGAACGCGACCATGACCAAGAAAACGTTGCAGACCGTAGCCATCCTCGCCGCTCTCGCCCTCGTGGGCACTGCCGGTTGGACCGCCCTGGCCGCCAGCGACGATGCGGCCCGCCCATCGGGATGCTTTTTCCAGCACCTCCACAAGATGGCCGAGCACCTGCACCCCAGTGGGTCGCATGGGGATGGCATGCTGCCGCTGGTGGAGCGGTTGGCACTCACCCCGGAGCAATACCAGCACCTGTCGAACATCCACGAGATCCTCGGCAGCTGCGGTGGCGAGGGGCACGCATCTTCGATGCAGGCGCTGCACGAGCAGCTGGTGACCCAGGTGGAGGCGGGGGAGGTGGAGGCCGACGGAATCCACGGCATGATCGACCAACACCTGGAGCAGATGCGGGGCGTCGCCTACGGCGTGGCGGATGAGTTGGTGGCGCTGGTCAATGGACTGGATGCCACCCAACGGGAGAGACTGCTGGCCCACCTGCAGGGGCGCGACGGGATCCACGAGGCCATGCACGGTCACGGCGGTCACGGCGGTCACGGCGGTCACGGCGGTCACGGCGGTCACGGCGGTCACGGTCAATGATCCCTGGTGAGCCGGGCGCTATGGCATGATCGAATCGTGAAACGGCTGCTGATCATCGACGACGACGAGAAGCTCGTGGGGTTGGTGCGGGAGTACCTGGAGCCCCACGGCTTCGCCGTGGCGTCGGCCCACGATGGCAACGAGGGCGCCGAGGCTGCCCTCCAGAGCGCGCCGGACCTGGTGATCCTGGACCTGATGTTGCCCGGTGCGGACGGTCTGGAGGTCTGCCGTCGGGTGCGCCAGGGGAGTCGGGTGCCGATCCTCATGCTGACCGCGCGGGGCGACGAGACCGACCGCATCGTGGGCCTGGAGATGGGCGCCGACGACTACCTGCCGAAACCTTTCAACCCGAGGGAACTCCTGGCGCGGATCCGGGCCATCCTGCGGCGCAGCGACAGCGAGGAGACCGAGTGCGGGCCATGATCGTGGGCCAGAAGGAGCTGATGGCCGGGGTCTCCCACGAATTACGCTCGCCCCTGACCCGCATGAAGGTCTCCCTGGAACTGCTGCGGCAAGAGCCGAAGCGCATCGACCGGATCACCGACCTCGAAGCCGATATCGATGCCCTGGATGCCCTGGTGGAAGAACTCCTCCTGGCGAGCCGCATCGACCTGGGCGCGGTGCCCCTCCAGCGGGAATCCCTGGATCTGGAAGCTCTCTGCCGCGAGGGTTGGGCGCGGGTGGCGGATGAGGCCACGGCGCAGGGCACGGAGCTTGAACGGCGGTGGGGCGAGGACGCGGGACGGGTCCAGGGGGATCGGTCGCTGGTGGTGCGTCTGCTGGGCAACCTCTTCGAGAATGCCGTGCGTCACGGCGGTCCGGGTCAGGTGACCGTCTCCGCGGAGCGCCAGGGGGACCGGCTACGAGTCACCGTGGCGGATCAGGGCCCGGGGGTGGCGGCGGCGGACCTGGAGCGGCTCTTCGAACCCTTCTTCCGGGCCGATCGCTCCCGCTCCCGCAAGACCGGCGCCGGGGGGCTGGGGCTGATGATCGTGCGCCGCGCCGTGGAGGCCCACGGCGGCAAGGTGCAGGCCCGGCTTCGGGAACCACGGGGGCTGGGGGTGATCTTCGACCTGCCACGGGCTGGTAATCCCCTACTCCAGATCGACGGCGTCACCAAGCGTTAGTTGCTGGGCCTTTCCACGGATCTCGGGTTCGGAAACATCATCATGGATCGCCGCGGCGATCACCCGCTGCGTCACCTCATTCAGGTAGGACTGGAGGGTCTTGTGGAGTTCCTGGAACTCCGGCCAGATCTCCTCATCGACCAGCGCCGTGGGTACGCGCGCCATGACCGTGGTGTGGCGCTGGCCGGGGTATCGGTACGGTCGGATTCCGCGGCGCCGCAGCAAGGCGATGAAGAGAGCCTTCGACCAGGCGTCGGGATGGGTGAACTTGAACTCGATGGCCTGCGACTGCCGGGTTTCCTTCAAGCGCTGCCGCACACGATCCGCCGCCGCTCCCGCCGCCACGCGTTCCCCTTCGGTGGCGGCGCGGGCGAAGAGCGTCTCGATCCGGCGCAGCTTGTCAATAAGATCCTGTTCGTTGGTCATTCATCCTCCAAGGTGATTCGTCAGGGCAGGGCCATTCGGTCGATTTCTTGGCGGCGAAACGGGCTTTCATCGCGAACCGCTACCCCATCCCCTTTCATCGACCGCGCACCACATGTGGTTGAGGGAGAGGAACGCCTCGCCAACCTTGACAGCATAGGGCTCGGTGCCAAAGGGCAGGAAGCCGCAAGACTCGTAGAGCCGAATGGCGGAGACGTTCGGCTCGGTGACCGTGAGCTGGACGATGCGCGTACCCGGGGTGGACCGAGCCTTGGCGAGGACCGCCTCGACGAGGGCGCGGGCGATGCCTTGGCCCCGAAACTGGGGCAGCACCGCCATGCCAAAGAGTGATGCCTTGTGGCGGGTTCGCTCCCGCTGGGCAAACTGGAGACCGGCTACGCCGACAAGCTGAGTCTCGACGAAGGCGCCAAAAACCAGTTGGGTCGCGTCGGGGTGATCCGAGACGCGGGATTCCCACCATTCCAGGGGCAGCGGCTCTCGCTCGGGTACGGTTGCCTGGAACGCACAGGGCTCATCGACGTAAGCCTCGAGCATGAGGCTCCGGTATTCTTCAACGTGAGCGGGCGTCAGGCGAATGATTTGCACGGTATGAACGCCATCTTACTCCATGGCATCGTGGACGGCATCCAGGAAAGCCTGCCCGGGTGTGCCGCCAGCGCGACTCTGCGCAAAGAGCAAGAGGATCAGATTTTGGCCGAGTGGATGGAACACGCCGCCCCGAGCGCGGCTTGTTCCATCCACGATCCGTGATCCGGGTGACCGAACTCCCTACCAGTGCGTGGCAAGACTCGCGCCGCGCTCCGAGCGGGCCTTTTCAGCCAGATCGGTGTTGGAAAATCTCGCAAAATCGTGGATATTCTTGCGAACTTTCGCCTTGATCTGACCAAAAATTCTTCGCTCTCGCATGTGGTCGATCTTCACCACGGGCTGCTACGCCTTGGGATTGGGACCGTACTGGTTGTCTCCAGGGTTGCTATCACCGCAGACAACGATCAGGAACCAGATCGCTCCAATAAAAGGGATCAAATTAATGAGAATAAACCAACCACTTTTCCCCACATCGTGGAGTCTGCGGATGGTGACTCCAAGACCTGGGAGCAGGACCGCCAGGGCGTACAGTAAGTACAGCGGGCCATAGCCCACATTTTCTATGGCGATGCCAAGAATGTTATCGAGAAACGCGGCCACGATGGCAAAAATTATGTTGAATAAGACGAACATCCAGTACTCTTTGCGCCGTGCCCGTCCGCTAAAGACCGCGTACTTTTTTAGAACCTCCAGGTACCATTTCATGAGCGTCTCCTCCTGTCCTTCGTTTTGTGGTGTCGGGCGAGGCTGAGAGTAAAATCGCCCGGCGACCGGTGATTCTTCAGCCCAGGCCAAAGCGCCGCGAGCCCGTTACAGCATGTAGGCTCAACAAACCCGCCCGGCCCGGGTGCGAGTGTCCCATTCCGCGGGGCCCTATCGACGGTTCCCGCCCCAGCTCAAACAATAATTTCCTGACGTTCAGATTCTTCACAGAAGCTACACGGAGAATCCCCGCGGGTCAAGGGCCGCGGTCTGGATTTGGACTGCGGCACGGTTCTGGGCACCCGCAGCGTTGCTTCCAGCCGTTTCAGAAAGCGGCGCTGGGGGGCGCTGTCGGTTAGGCGAGCAGCTTTGCGGCAGGCTTCGGCGGCCTGGCGGCGCTGGCCCAGGTCGGCGAGGAAGCGGGCGCGGGTGGCGTGGAGGTGGGCGTAGTCGGCCAGGATGTTGGTGCTGGCCAGGGCGTCCACGGCTTCGAGGCCCGCCGTCGGGCCTTCGACCCGGGCCAGCGCCACGGCGCGGTTGAGGGCGATGATGGGGGAGGGTTGCAGGCGGTAGAGGCGGTCGTAGAGACCGAGGATCTCCGGCCAGTCGGTGGCCGCGTCGCTGGGGGCCATGGCGTGCTCCGCGGCGATGGCGGCTTGCAGGTGGTACGGGGTGATCTGGTCCCCTTGCGCGGAGCGCTCCATATGGGCGAAGGCCCGGGCGATGAGGCGTCGGTCCCAGCGATCGCGGTCCTGGTCGTCGAGGAGGACGAGCTCGCCGGCGGCATCCATCCGGGCCTCGGCTCGGGAGGCCTGGAAGAGCATCAGGGCCGCCAGTCCGTGGACCACCGGGCGGTCGGTGGCGGGCAGATGGGCGAGGGCGACGGTGAGGCGGAGCGCCTCGTCGCACAGGTCGGCGCGCAGCAGCGCCTCGCCCCGGTGGGCGGCGTAACCCTCGTTGAAGAGCAGGTAGAGCACCTCCATCACACCGTCGAGCCGGTGGGGGAGTTGCCGCCGGGAGGGGAACTCGAAACGGGCATCGAGGCTTTTCAACCGTCGCTTGGCACGCACCAGACGCTGGGCGATGGTGGCGGGTTTGGTCAGGAAGGCGGCGGCGATCTCCTCGACGCCGAAACCGCAGACGGTTTTCAGGGTCAGCGCCACCTGAGCATCCCGTGGGAGGTCCGGATGGCAGCAGAGGAAGATCAGCCGCAACTGGTCGTCGGTGGGACCCCCGTCGAGGCGGGCCACCGCTTCCCGGTCGCCGGGTTGGGTGGGGGGCGAGGCTTCCAGCAGGCGGCGCACGTCCCCGGCTTTGTCGCGGCGGGTGGTGCCGCGACGCAGGATGTCCAGGGCGCGGTTGCGGGCCACCCGGATCAACCACGCCGCGGGGTCGTCCGGTACGCCGTGGAAGGGCCAATGCTGCAACGCCTTGACCAGCGCCTCCTGCACCGCTTCCTCCGCCAGATCCAGATGCGCCGGGCCGAGGGCGTGGGTCAGGGCGGCGACCATCCGCCCCGCCTCGCGGCGGAACAGGTGATCGACCAACCCATGAATCCCCTCGGCGGGAGATTCAGGCATGCTCATCGATCTGGCGCACGTGGATGGTGCCAAAGTCCAGGTGGGGACACCCCTCGGCAATCTGCACCGCCTCGTCATAGCTCTCCGCCCGGTAGGCGAAGTAGCCGCCGATGACCTCCTTGGTCTCGCTGAAGGGGCCATCGGTGACCCGCACCTGGCCATTCTCCCGTTGCAGCAGGCGCCCGCCTTCATCGGTCAGCTTGTTGGCGTCGAGGAGGCGACCGTCCTTTTCCAGGCCTTCTCGCCAGACGCGATAGCGTTGCACCACGGCCTGCATCTGTTCCGGGCTCAAGGCGGCAAAGGCCGTGGGATCTTCTTTCAGTAACAGGATGTAGCTGGGCATGGTTCCGAGTCCTCCGTTGGGTTGTTGCGTTGGTACGGCGGGGAACCCCGCGGGGTTCCCCCTTCTTCCCAAGGACGCGCGAAGGTCGGAGGAATCGACCTGGAGTTTTCAGGATTGCCGCTGTTTGCGTCCGCCGGTGTCCCGAATGCGCTCCAGGGCGGTCTTGCCGCCGTAGCGGGCGATGATGCGGCCATCGTAGTCGTCGGAGATTCCCGCCACCGCTTCGATGGCGGCGAGCAGGGCACGACCGTCGAGGTTGTGTCCGAACAGGGAGTGGGAGAAGAACACATCCTGGTCCACCAGCGAAAAGGCGCCGAAGGGGAGGCTGTGGTTCAGTTCCAGGAGACCCAGGAGGAGTTGCTCCTCCAGATTCACCCCCTGGACGCAGTAGGCCATGATCAGCACCGCTGCCTCTTCGGGGCTGTAGGGTTCCACCGAGATTTCCAGGACCGTCGAGCCGTAGCGGACGTAGAAGTGGCCGTTGTCCTCATCGTGGAATGGATCGTCAAAGAGTTCGGACAGGCAGCGCTCCACGTGGGCGTGGGTCTCGGCTTGCAGTGGGTGATCAAATTGCATGACATCTCCCTGGCGGCTCGAAATTGGGTCGTGTTGACACCGCTTTCCGGTATCTTCTATCGTTTAATCTTTGTAACAGATCGCCGATCCTCTCAGCAAGGCATCCTCGCAGCCCCGTTCGCACTTCCATAGATCAGACAAGAGCCGACCGGCGAAGAACTTTTCAGGAGAAACCCATGGATTCACGCAAATCGAGCCTCGCGGTGGCGATGGCTTTGGCCATCGCCGTCCTCTGTGTCCCCCATCCCGCCTTCGCGGCGGCCTTCGGCATCTTTGAGCAGGGTACCAAGGCCATGGGCATGGCCGGGGCGTTCACCGCGCAGGCGGACGATCCCTCGGCGCTCTTCCACAACGCCGGGGGTCTGGCCTTCCTGGACCGGCAAGCGATCTCCCTGGGGGCCACCTACCTCCAGGTGGAAGGCACGCAGTTCGAGGGCGCGGCGCCCTTCCCGGGTCCCGGGGTGACCGGGGAGATGAAGGATCTGAATGCCTTGGTGCCCCATGTCTATTACGTGCGTCCCATCAATGAGCGGTGGAAGTGGGGCGTCGGGATCATCAGCCCCTTCGGTCTGGAGACGGAGTGGAAAGATCCGGACACCTGGGCCGGTCGCTTCATCAACCAGAAAGCGAAACTGACGGTCATCGACGTCAACCCCACGGTCGGCTGGAAGGTGTCGAAGACGTTCGGGGTGGGGCTGGGGATCGTCGGTCGCTTCTCCGACGTGGAATTGAACCGCAACCTGCCCGCCACGCTCCTCGGCGGCCCCCCGTTGGACATCGCCCACACCCGGCTGACCAGCGACACGGAGACCGGCATCGGCTGGAATGTCGGCTTCCTCCACAAGCCCGGGGAGTATTTCTCTTGGGGTTTTTCCTACCGCAGCAAGATCACCGTGGATTACGGCGGCAACGGGGTGTTCACCCAGATTCCCACGGGGATTCCGCCCATCGATGGGGTGGTGCCGGTGGTCATTCCCCTGAATCAGGATTTGCCGGTGGTGACGGAGATCGAATTCCCCGATATGGCGAGTCTCGGCGTCGCCGTGGGGCTGACCCGTCAACTGCTGGCGGAGGTGGACATCAACTGGACCGGGTGGAGCAGTTTTGATGCCCTGCCGCTGCTCTTCGCCACGGCGCCCCAGCTCAGCTCCATCGTGGAGCAGGGGTACGAGGATGCCTACAACTACCGTCTGGGCTTCCGGTACGCCACGGCGCGGGGTTCGCAACTGCGTTTCGGCGTGGTGTTCGATGAGAGCCCGCAGCCGGACGCGGCCGTCGGGCCGCTGTTGCCGGACTCGGACCGCACCGGTTTCACCGTCGGCTATAGCGGTCCCCGGGGGCGTTATGACGCGGCGCTGATGTACCTGGACGCCGATACGCGGACCACCCTCAGCAATCGGGATCTCTTCAACGGCACCTACAAGACCAGTGCCTGGCTGTTCGGCCTGACGGTCAATTTCTGAGGTCGCCAACTCCTGACCAGGTCAGGGTAGGGGGTGGCGGGATCTCGGCGCGGTTGCCGTAGCAGTGGAGAGAAAGCGTTTTGGTGACACGAGAATAATGTTGTATGTTCTGAGGTTACCAGGAGTAACGCCCCATCATTGCTTGGAGAGGACTGCCGTGAGAACGATCCTCATTTCGTTGTTTGTCGTGCTCGTCGCGTGGAGCGGCGGGGTGCCCGTGGAAGCCCAACCCGGTCGAGGGGGCAAGATGCGCTCGCCCCGACCCGGCGCCCATCCCGATGCGGTGCGCTTTTCCCGAGCGGAAGTCACCGAGGTCAAACGCAGCTATCGCGGCGTGCTGAAGACGTTCGCCAGCGGCGACCGCGAGGCGGCCCTGGAGGGGTTGGCGTCGCTGGAATCGCGCTATGTGAACCCGCGCCAGATGCAGGGCACCGGTCGGCTCGGTAAGGTGCAGTCGGAGGTGATCCGGGACCTGGCCCAGCGCGAGCCGGAACTGGTGTTGCCGATCCTCCTGCTGCATCTGGATGCCACGCGGGAGTACTCCCGTCGTCAGGAGTGGTATCTGGCGAGCCACGCGCGGCGTCTGGCGGGGGCGCTGGCGGAGACCTACGCGCAGGGCGGCGGCAGCCAGGGGTCCCGGGTAATGGCGGCGCGGGCCTTGACCACCCTTGGGGCCGCGTTGCAGGAGGAGATGACCTCGGAGCACTGCCGCTGCGTCCCTTTCTATGAGCGGGCTCTGGACTTTGTCCCCGACGATGAGGCGGCCCTGATGGGCCTGGCCACGGTCTTCGAGAAGGCCGCCGACTACGAGCGGGCGGTGCGGGAACTGCACAAGCTGCTGGAAAGCCACCCCCAGGTTAGCGAGGCGCGGTTGCGGTTGGCGATCAATCTGAAGCGCCTCGGTCGCGAGCGGGAGGCCCTCGAACAATTGGATACACTGACCACCGAAGCCGCCGACACCCCTCCCGGAGAAGACGGCGCGATGCCCGATTGGGTTCTTTCCCTGGCCTTCCAGGAACAGGCGCGCAGTGCCATCGACCGGGGCGATTGGCAGAGCGCCGAAGCGATCCTCCTGGCGGCACGGCAGCAGCTGCCGGATCAGCAGCGCCTGATCGTGCTTCACGCTTTCGTGCTGGAACAGACCCGGCGGATGCGCCAGGCTCGGAGGGTGTTGCAGGCTCTGCGGGGGCAAGGGGCGGCGACCGAGAATACTCCTCGCTTGCTCTACACCCGGATGCCCAAGACCGCGGTCGAGGATACCGAGGCGCGCTTGCGGGAGGGAGCGGAGAGCCGCTTCAGCTTGCTCAAGGACGCCCTGGAGAAGAGCAACGGAGGCACGCGATGAAGCACCTGGGTCGTGGGGCGGTTCTGGCTATCGTGATGTTGATGGTGGCGCCGGGCACGGCGACCGCGGAAGCCAAGATCGAGGTCATCATCGCCAAGCCATCCTTTTTGAAGCCGGTGTTCGGCGAGGTGGAATTCCTGGCGGAGATCTACACTGGCGAGGCCATCGAGCGGGTGGAATTCTTCGTCGATGGGGAGCGGGTGGGGGAGGTTCGGGAAGCCCCCTTTAGCCTGCGGGTCGATGTCGGTCAGGAGAACTTCGAACATACCTTCCGTGCCGTCGCCCACGGGGTCAGCGGGACCACCGGGATCGGTGAGCTGGTCACCCCGAAGCTCAAGGTGGACGAGGAGATCGACCTGCCCTTGCAGCAGCTCTACGTCACCGTGACGGACGGGGAGGAGCGGGTTCTCAACCTGGATCGGCCCGCCTTCCGGGTGACCGACAACGGCAAGGAGCAGGCTCTGGTGACCTTCGAGAAGGGCGAGATCCCCCTCACCGCGGTGTTGCTGATCGATGTCAGCGAGAGCATGCGGGGGCAGCGGTTGCGGGCGGCGGTGAACGGGGCGTCGGCCTTCATCGAGGAGATGCGCCCCCTGGACCAGGCCATGGTGCTGCTGTTTTCCGACCGGGTGATCCGGGCGACCCAATTCTCCAGTGACAAGGCGACCCTGCTGGCGGCGCTGGACGGGGTGGACGCGGCGGGGGGCACGGCCCTCAACGACCACCTGTACACCGCCCTGAACTACCTGGACAGCGTGCAGGGGCGGCGGGTGGTGGTGGTGCTCTCCGATGGCATCGATCTGTTGAGCGCCCTGCGCATGGACGAGGTGCTGTGGCGGGCGCGTCGCAGCCAGGCGTTGCTCTACTGGATCCATCTGAGCGGCGGCACGCTGGAGACCCCGCAGGTGGCTTCCTCGTGGCGCAACGCCGACTCCAACGCCCAGGAGTTCGACCTGCTGGGCAAGACCGTCGCGGAGAGCGGTGGTCGGTTGGAGATGCTGTCGAGTCTGGACGATCTGGAGCTCGCCTACCGGGGTATCTTGCAGGAATTGCGGGAGCAGTACGTCCTGGGCTACTACCCCACCGCCCTGCGCAAGGATGGTTCCTGGCGCCCGGTCCGGGTGCGGGTGGATCGCAGCGGCGTCCGGGTGCGTACTCGGGAAGGGTACCTGGATTACTGACCCGGTCCGGTCTCTCCCAGCAGAGAATTCCATACATTTTCGATGCGCTGGAAGACGGCGCTCCAGCGGAAGGCGTCCACCGCCGGGGGCGGTCGGTCGTCGGATGGATCGCGGGCCGCTGCGTCCAGCGCCTGGTCCAGGGCGGCCTCCAGATGCTCGGTAAACGCGGGGAGTGCCGCCGCTACCGGGGTGTCGATCCCCGCCATGGGGGGGAGCGCCACCGGGTGGAGTGCGGCCCCGAGATGGGGGCCGAGTTCCTCCACCACCCCCGGCAGCGCCGTCGCCACCAGCCGACAGCCACACGCCGCCGCCTCCACCAGGACCAGGGGCAACCCTTCGTAGAACGACGGCAGCACGCAAACCGCGCACTGCCGCATGCGCTCCGCCAGTTGGTGCGGGTCCAGTTGGCCGTGGTAGCGCACCGTGGTCCCCAACTGTTCGAACCGGGTCCGCAGGCTGTCCGCCTCCGGTCCCGCGCCGCTGCCCGCGATGTGGAGGCGGAGGGCCGGGCGCCGCCGGGCGAGCCCCTCGACGGCGTCGAGGAGCGAAGGCAGGCCCTTGGCGGCGCTCAACTTGCCGACGTAGAGCAGCCGATCCGCGGTCTGGGGATCGCGGTCTCGGGCATGGAAGAGGTCCGCGCGGTAGCCTGCGCCCACGACGTGAATGCGGGCCGGGTCGATGTCCAGGGTGGCGGCGATCTGCCGCGCCTGGCCCTGGTGAAGACTGACGAAGGCGTCGTTGCGGCGCACCCCCGCGACGATCGCCGGGGCGCGGTCGGGGCAAAGGGCCATCTGCCGCAACGCCGTGGAGTGGCAGTGGGTGACCACCGGCACCCCGGGAAAGCAATCCTTGATCAGGGAACTCAACAGCCACAGGTGATGACTGTGGATGACGTCCGGCGCGACCCGCTCCCGCACTCCGAGGAGGTGCTGCCGCCACGCCTCGCGGTAGCGCGTCCACTGCGCCTCGGTCATGGTGGAAAAGCGTGTGCTGGGGTAGGGCATGACGTCACTCATGCCCGGCACGGGAAAGTCGAGGGCGGCGGTCTCGAAGAACAGGGGATGGATCTGCTCGGCGGGGATGGGGTCGATGCGCGGTGCCCCGGCGCTGGCGGGGACCCCCACCACGGCGTGCTGTCGCCACCCCCGCAGACCGGCTTCATGGGCCAGGACATCGAGGGTGGTGCCGCTGCCGGTGAGGGTGGGGCGTTGGGACAGCAGGTGCAGAATGGTCCGGGTTCGGGTCATGATCTTCCCTGGGGAGTGGGGTGGCTCTGGCATTGGAGACCGACGTCATCCTAGCAGCCCGTGGCAAAACTCGCGCCGCGCTCCGAGCGGGCCTTTTCAGCCAGATCGGCGTTGGAAAATCTCGCAAGATCTCGGATATTCCTGCGATTTTCCGCCTTGATCTGACCGAAAATTCCTCGCTCTCGCATGCGGGCGACTTTCACCACGGGCTGCTAGCAGGGGGGGCGCCCCCCCCGGAGACGATAGACTGAGCTGACCTGATCCGAACCACCATGAACCGACGACGCGGAAGGACCCCACCACCGTGAGCCAGCCTGCGAAATCCCTGCTGCGACAGATCCCCAAAGTGGATGAATTGCTCGCCACGGAGCCTCTTCAGGCGCTGCTCCGGGACAACCCCCGCCCCCTGGTCCTCCAGGCGGTGCGCGAAGTGCTGGACGGTTTGCGCCGCCGGGGAGTGGCGGGGACGTTGATGGTGGAGGAACTGGCCGTTCCCGCCCTGGCGGCGCGACTGGCAGAGCGGCTCGAAGCGCGCAACCAGCCCTACTACCGGCGGGTGATCAACGGCACCGGGGTGATCCTCCACACCGGCCTCGGGCGCGCCCCCCTGGCCCCGGCCGTGGCCCGGGTGGTGGCGGCGACGGCCACCGGCGCGCAGCGGGTGGAGATCGATCTGGAGAGCGGCGAGCGGGGCGGTCGGGACCGGGGGTGCGCCCGGCTGCTGGAGGAACTTCTGGGGTGCGAGGCGGCGACGGTGGTCAACAACAACGCCGCCGCCACCCTGGTGATCCTGGCGGCCCTGGCTCGGGGCAAGGGGGTGCTCCTCTCCCGAGGGGAGATGGTCGAGATCGGCGGTTCCTACCGGGTGCCGGAGATCCTGGAGGAGAGCGGTGCCCGACTGGTGGGGGTGGGAACCACCAATCGGACCCATCCCAAGGACTACCGCCGCGCCCTCGACGAGACCACCGGGATGATCCTGAAGGTCCACACCTCCAACTACCGGGTGGTGGGTTTCACCCGCGAGGTGGCCATCGAAGAGATGGTGGCGATGGGGCAAGAGCACGGCGTGCCGGTGGTGCACGATCTGGGCTCCGGCTGTCTCATCGACCTGGCCCGCCAGGGTCGCCCTGGAGAAGAGTGGGTGCGGCGCTCCATCGAGGCGGGGGTGGATCTGGTGTGCTTCAGCGGCGACAAGCTTCTGGGTGGCCCCCAGGCGGGGATCATCGCGGGCAAGGCTGAGGCCGTGGAGCGGTGCCGCCGCCACCCCCTGTTTCGCAGTCTGCGTCCCGGGCGGCTGATCTACACGGCCCTGGAAGCCACCCTGCGCCTGTACCAGGACGAAGAGGCCCAGGTGATCGAGGCGATTCCCGCCCTGCGGCGGCTGACCGTCCCCGCCGACGCCCTACGCCGCCGGGCGCGGCGCTGGGCGCGACGCTGGCGGGACCTGCCGGGGTTCGAGATCACGGCGGTGGAGTGCGCCTCCCAGGCGGGGAGCGGGTCGCTGCCGGCGCGGGAGATCGCCAGCGCCGGGCTGCGG